>Ga0209382_10008508_pt1 | contig 12933 bp, 9 predicted proteins | sample SoiMetdeltSBSDD5_FD_187599 | JGI IMG/M metagenome (GOLD analysis project Ga0209382, IMG submission 187599) | Bulk soil microbial communities from a Populus tree surrounding site in Tennessee, USA - Soil MetaG P. deltoides SBSDD5 (SPAdes) (version 2) | ecosystem: Environmental > Terrestrial >... | reverse complement strand
TGCAGCATACCAATAGTCAATACCACTGGCCCGAGATTGGCAAGAAAATCGCCTACACAGCCAACCGCGACGGCGTTGCTGAGCGCTTTGCTGACCCAGCGGGGCAAAAGACCATCGAAGTCGACCTGGCTCTGATCACTTATGACGATCAGGTATGAAGTTGTGTAGGTATGGCTAAGGGTCGATAGGTAACGTACAACCGTTGCAGGAGCGTGGTTTTGTGCGAGCTGATTGCGGCACTCAGCAATGGTAGCTGGGGTAATAGCTGCAAGTGCATGTGGTCCAAGCTGTGCCCGCCACCAATAGAGATGGCGTGTCTGGGTGTAGCTGGTGCTTGGGCGTTTCTGGGGCATCACCTCCACCAAGTAGCGCTCAACCAGGTCGGTGAGAGTGTGCCGCTTCGCCTCTGCAGTCGTGAAGTGGCGCCCTTCCAGGATAGCAGCCTCTGTAATCTGGCCCCACTTTTTAGCATCCGAGAGCTTCGTAAAGGTCGCTAAAAGGGGTGGTGCGCCTTTACGTCGCACTTGGGCGCGGTAACTGGCCTGGCCGTTCTTGCCGGGGCGTCTTACGATGGTAGCCATGATCGTGCCTCCCTTGGGTGAGGGTGGGCACTGATTGCGTACATGCGAGCGAATTTGCACCAAAATTGCATCACGTGGGTCGTAGCGGTTGCGCCAGGCTATCTTTCCCTTGACTCTGGGAGAGGCAGTCGGTAGTATATTCCACCAGGCGCCTCTTCCTTCAGCAAAGGTCCTAAAACTTTATGTTACTTATCACTCCCATTGCTCTTGCCATTAATGTAGCGCTCGTCGGCGTACGGGTAGTAGTACTCGACGCTGGCGCGCCGTAGCGGGCTTCTCTAGAGCAGAGTGAATCAATCCCCGCCGGTGCGACGAACCGGCGGGGGTTTTTTGTTGTCCCGCCAGCGCGCACCGGCCAGACAGTCACAGAGGAATGACACTGATGAGACTGACCGGTGCACAGATTATCGTCCAGCTCCTGGAGCGCCAGGGCATTACCACCATTGCCGGGATTCCCGGCGGGGCAAACCTGCCGCTCTACGACGCCCTGTCACAGAGCCGCGCCATCCATCATGTACTCGCCCGCCACGAACAGGGGGCTGGCTTCATCGCGCAAGGGCTGGCGCGCGCCAGCGGGAAACCGGCGGTGTGTTTCGCCACCTCGGGCCCGGGTGCGACCAACATCCTGACGGCCATCGCCGATGCCAAGCTGGACTCGATTCCGCTCATCTGCATCACTGGCCAGGTACCGAGCGCCCTCATCGGCACGGATGCGTTTCAGGAAGTCGATACTTACGGCATGAGTATCCCGGTTACCAAGCATAACTTCCTGGTGCGCTCGGCTGCAGAGCTTTTAACGGTCATTCCTGAGGCGTTTCGTATCGCGGCGTCAGGGCGGCCAGGCCCTGTGCTGATCGACGTGCCCAAGGATGTCCAGAATCAAGTGCTGGAATTCCAGGCCTGGCCTGAGCCAGGGTGTCCCGATCCAGCCCCGGCCTTTGCCCTGACCGATGCGATGTCTGCAGCAGACCTGATCAATACTGCCGCCAGCCCCATCCTCTACATCGGCGGGGGTGTGATCCATGCCGGGGCGGCACACTTGGTCAGGCGTCTGGCAGAGAAGGCCAGTATTCCTACGACGATGACGCTGATGGGGCTTGGGGCTGTTCCCGTGGATCATCCGCGTGCCATTGGCATGCTGGGCATGCATGCGGCCCGTTATACCAACATGGCGTTGGAAGCCTGCGACCTCCTAATAGCTGCTGGCGTGCGCTTCGATGACCGCGCCACGGGCAAGGTCGCCGCGTTCTGCCCCAAGGCGCGCATCGTCCATATCGACATTGATGCCAGCGAACTGGACAAGATCAAGACAGCGCATGTGGGCATCGTGGGCGATGTGCGGGAGGTGCTGGAGGTACTGCTGCCGATGGTCGAGGAGCAGCCGCGTACCGCCTGGCTGGCGTATATCGAAGAGCTCAAGGTGCTGTATCCCTTACAGACACCCGGTGCTGACGCCCCATGCACGCCCTATGGCTTGGTGCTGCAGGCCGCCAGCCTGCTCGACGATGACGCCATCATTACTACGGATGTCGGTCAGCACCAGATGTGGGCGGCGCAAGTCTATCCCTTGCGTCATCCCCGCCAATGGCTGACTTCCGGCGGCCTTGGCACCATGGGTTTTGGCTTACCAGCGGCCATCGGAGCAGCCCTGGCCTACCCCACGCGCACGGTGGTCTGTTTCAGCGGCGACGGCAGCCTGCTGATGAACATCCAAGAGCTGGTAACCGCCGTAGAAGAGGATGTCAATGTCAAAATCATCCTGATGAACAACAACTCTCTGGGGCTGGTGCACCAGCAGCAAGACCTGTTCTATGGCGGGCGCCTCTTTGCCTCCGACTTTCAGGCACGGGTGGATTTCGGCAGCATCGCCAGGGGTTTTGGCATGGCGGTCTATGACTTGGCCACTGCCCCTGATCCACACGCCACGCTGGCCCGTGCCCTGAGCACACCTGGGCCATGCCTGATCCACGCCCCGATCGACACTCAGGAGAAGGTCTATCCCATGGTGCCCCCCGGTGCTGCCAACAAAGATATGATTGGAGGGGAAGGGCGCCCGTTAAGCTGGGCGCCCTCCGCCGACGCAGTCGCGGGGAGGGTCTATGTCACGGCTCACGCCTGAGACACCCACACCACTGCGCTCTGAGAGCCCGCAGGTGGTGTTAGAACTCACGGTGAATAATCATCCAGGGGTGATGTCCCACATCTGCGGCCTGTTCGCACGCCGGGCTTTCAACGTCGAGGGTATCCTCTGTATGCCCATCGGCACCGGTGCGCAGAGCCGCATCTGGCTCCGCGTCCCTGCCGATCACCGCCTGGAGCAGATGCTCAGACAGTTGCGCAAACTGGAGGACGTGGTCAGCGTCCAGCGTCACGGCGCTGACCACGAGGTCTTCGTGCGCCTGGAGGAATTTTTCCAGGCGTAGCACAGACGGGGAAAGGGACGCAACAGCGCCTTAGTTCGGCACCCAGACTGCACTCCTGATCTCCCCGAACTCGCGGGCGATCTTGCGCCAGGACTCGCCGGCATCGTCGCTGACGTACACCTCGCCAAACAGGCTGAACGCCAGAATGCGGTTGGCGTCAGCAGGGTGCGTAGCAAGGCCCCACATGGTGGCATTGGGCTGTATGGGCAGCCGCAGTGTCTCCCACGTCTCCCCAAAGTCTGTGGTGCGGAGGACGTGGCCCTTCTCACCGGTCGTGGTTTCGCCACATCCGGCGAAGAGCACCTCAGGATTATCAGCCTTGACCGGCGATACCCGGGCATAGGGCAGCGGCCATTTCTCCTTGATGCCCAGGGGCTGCCAGGTCTCGCCCATATTGTTGCTGGCAAACACTTCACGCGCGGTGCTGGCATAGACGCGCTTGGGGTGCGTCGTAGCGACCGTCATGGCGTGGATATCCGGATCATACAAACCCGTCTCGACGTGCGTCCAGGTCTCTCCGCCATCCAGGCTACGGAAGACGCCATCGATTTCCACCCCTGCCCAGATGACGCGATGATCGTCAGGGTCCACCATGACGCTGGTTACGAAAGGTGTGCCGATGGAGCATTCCTGAGCGATGTCTACGGCTAATTTCTCCCACCGTCGTCCCCCATCCCGCGAGCGATAGACCGCTGCTGGTCGCGTGCCGGCAAAGAGAATACGGGGATCAACCGGGTCGATAGCCAGCGACCAGATCGTCGGCACATCGCCCTGAGCGCCGATGCGCTCCCATTGCGCTCCGCCACTGTGGCTCACGAACAGGCCCGTATCCCCACCTGCGAGCACCGTATGGGCCTCTGTAGGATGGGCGACTAACGCCTGTATCCGACTATTGAGTGGAAAAGGGGCGCGATGCCGGACCCACGACTTCCCGGCATCCGGACTGTGCCATACGCCCCAGCCAGCCGTCCCAAGACATATACTGTAGTCCGCTACCATACCCTGCCTCCCTTCATGTGGTCACGGTGTCACCTGCAAGCGGGAAAGATTGTACTCGGCCTGCATGCTCACGACAAACGGGTCCGATACTCCCGCGCGCCTAGAGAGTCATGGTGGCTTCGATAATCGGTGTGACGTAACCACCGACGTCGATGCCGTCAGCACCCTGTTCGCCGTGAATGTGGACGTGCAGGATACTACGGCGCCCCATCTTCGTTCCTTGCTCGCTGATGAAACGGCTGCCGGCAGCGCCAGACACCAGCTTGTGCCGCATCATGAACGCGGCAAGGGGGCCGGTCGAACTGCCCGTCGCCGCATCTTCGGCGATGCCATGTTCCGGCGCAAACATCCGTGCGTAGGCTCCTTCGGTCACTGGTGTGAAGACGAAGACGCAGAACGATTCCTGTGGTGTGTCAGCCTTTAAGGTTGCCAGGCCAGTCAGGTCAAGCCAGGCCCGATCGACGGCCTCCTTATCCTGCAGCGCAATAAACACGGTCGGGTTCCCTGCACTGACGAGTTGTGGAGGGATATCCAAGAGGCTGTGCGGATCCAGTCCAAGTGCCCGGGCACAGAGAGCGCGGTCGAAATGCTTGCCAAAATGCATCGGAGGTGTGGTCAACCAGATGAGTGGGCGCTCGCCAGGTTCTATGCGGATGGGTACAGGACCAATTTTTTCATCCAAAGCAAAAGAGTTGCTGTGCTTCGATATGAGCCCTTCTTCAAGCACGACAAAGCTGGTACCGATCGTTGGGTGTCCGGCGAAGACCAATTCTCTGGTAGAGGTGAATATCCGCACACCGATGACGCAGTTCGCCCGGGTCGAGGGGACCACAAAAGTCGTTTCTGACAGATTCAGCTCTCTGGCGATCCGTTGCATGGTCAGGTCATCGAGTCCGGCAGCATCTGGGAATACCGCAAGGGGATTCCCCTCCAATGGATGCTGTGTAAAGACATCGACCACGCGATAACGGTAGGCGCATTTCGTTGTTTCTGATGCAAGCATATGCTCCCTCTCTCTGTCGCACAGGCATCATATACCATGGTCTCGTATCCATGGGGTTCAACGCCGCCTTCGACTAACTGCGCGCCCAGGTCGCGCCCCGGTGCTACCAGGCACTCCAGGTCTTCTGGCTGCGTGCGTGGGTTAATGATACAGGCCCGCAGCACGAACGTGCCATCCAACGTGGTGCTGGAGCGTCTCCAGGAGCGTTTTATTGAGGGCCTCCAGGCGCGTGGCATCACCCCCAGCTTGGCTTTGCAGGGATGTCCTGAGGTATACTGCATGGCCATAGGCAGGGCACAATATCGGGGAGGAGGGGACAGGCATGGACTTTCAGATCACTGAAGAGCACGTAGGCCTGCAGCAGCGCTGTCGGCAACTGGCGGAGGATTTTGCGACGCGCGCCGCATGGCATGACCGTGAAGCGACTGATCCTGTTGAAAACTACGCCCTCCTGCGCCAGGCAGGGTTCTACGCCCTCAATGTCCCTAAAGAGCTGGGGGGATGGGGCATGGGCCTGCTGGGCTATGCCCTCGCCGCTGAGGAACTGGCGCAAGGCTGCCCGGCCACGGCCCTGGCCTTTAATATGCATCCATGTATGGTCGGGCCACTCATGGAAAGTCCCCTGGTCACCATGGACGTGAAGCAGCGCCTAGCCAGACTCGTGGTGCGGGATCAACAACTGCTCGCCGGCAACCTCTCAGAGCCGACCACCTCAGCTCTGCTCGGCACCTACACGCCCACGGCACGCGCCTGGCGGGTCGATGGCGGCTATCGCATCACGGCGCGCAAGGCGTTCGCCTCGATGATTGAAGCGGCAGACTATTGTGTTGTCGTGGTCCACCCGGATGAAGCGACAGAGGCCACGGCCGGTATGCTTCTCCTAGTACCCCGCTCCGCTGCCGGCCGGCGCGTTGACAAGGTCTGGGACACTCTGGGTATGCGGGCGACCCGCAGTGACTCTCTGATTCTCGAAGACTGCTGGGTCCCAGAAGAGGCTCGACTGCTGCAGGTGGACGATATTGGGCCGTTTCAGCAACATGGCGCCAACTGGTTGTGGGGCTCCTATACCGCGGTTTACCTGGGGGTAGGCGTGGCGGCGTATAAGGAGATTGTCAAAGTGGTGCAGGGGCGGCGCCCGCCTGGCTACACGCAACCGCTGGCATATCATCCAGATGTGCGCCGGCAGGTCGCCGAGATGAGCGTGGACCTGCAGGCCGCCCGGCTTATGATGCATCACGCTGCCTGGCTGAGTGACACACAGGGCCCGACGCCGACCACCCTAGCGGCGCTCTACCGGGCCAAATACCTGGTGGGCGAGGCGGTGGCCAGGACCACCCGCACGGCCCTCACCCTGGGAGGAGCCCATGCGTTGTTCAAGACGTCCCCACTAGAACGGCTGTTTCGGGACGGTGCCATAGCCCCCATTCAGTTTCCGCCACGCGATTTGTGTCTGGCGAGTCTGGGCCTTATGGAGTTAGAGTTAGACCCGCAGGACGTCCTGCCGCCGTTGAAACGTCAGCAGGAGGATGCCGCCCCGTGATGAGACACCAGTACATCGCACGATGGCCGATGGGGAGGACCACATGGGCTTCTTAATACGTGTGTTGATCAATGCCTTAGCGATCTACTTCACTGCGGCCATTGTGTCGGGGATCGAACTCAGTGGTGCCATGGCTGCCCTGGGAGCCGGCCTCGTGTTGGGACTCGTCAACGCCGTAGTACGTCCGATTCTTATTCTGCTGACGCTGCCGTTCACCTTGCTCACGCTGGGTCTTTTTCTCTTCGTGCTCAATGGCCTCTGTCTATGGCTCACGTCATTGCTCGTGAAAGGGTTCGAGGTACACGGTTTTTGGGCAGCCGTCTTCGGAGCCATACTGGTGAGCGTCGTGAGCTGGCTGCTGACCACGAGTGTGAGCGACAGGGGTCAAATTGTGGTGATCAGGCACTGGCGAAGAGTGGGGCCAGGTTCCATGCACTAATACTTTGGGAGCTCATAGGCGTTCCAGGAGCATGACACCACAGTCTTGGTGCGATACGGTGCGTACCATACCATGCAGCCATCAGTATGCTGCGCACCGTTGCAGCCGGCACCGTACCACTACTGGCCTAGAGCGGATGGCATATCACCCCTGGCACGAGACCGTGTTTCCTTCCAGGGAAGGGGCTTGGCCATCCACATCGCGCCCCGTTCGGGCGTTAACCGCGCCCGACAAAAGGCATCGTGGTCGCCATGATCGTCATGAACAGGACATTGGTGTCCAACGGCAGTTCCGCCATGTGCAGCACGGCGCGTGCGACATGCTGCACGTCCATCACCGCTTCGACCGCCATAGAGCCGTTCGCCTGCGGTACCCCTCGGGTCATGACTGCCGCCATTTCGGTCAGGGCGTTGCCAATGTCGATTTGCCCGCAGGCGATGTCATACTTTCTCCCGTCTAAGGCGGTGGATTTGGTGAGGCCAGTCATGGCGTGCTTGGTAGCGGTGTAGGGGGCCGAATTGGGCCGCGGTGCGTGGGCAGAAATCGAGCCATTGTTAATGATGCGCCCACCACGGGGATCCTGACTCTTCATGATCTTGAAGGCCTCCTGGGTACACAGAAACGCGCCCGTGAGGTTCGTGTCCACCACCGCTTGCCACTGCTCATAGCTGAGATCTTCGAGCGGGATGCCTGGAGCACTGACCCCGGCGTTGTTGAACAGCACATCGAGGCGACCGAACGCCTCCTTGGTCTGCGTGAACAGGGCCCGCACAGAGGCCGGATCACGCACGTCGGTGGGCACGATCAGGGCCTGGCCTGCCCCGGTGCCGGCCTCTACCACCGCCTGCTCCAGCAGTTCCTTGCGTCGTCCGGTAAGCGTGACGCGATAGCCCTCCTGTAGGAACGCGAGCGCAACTGCCTTGCCAATGCCAGTGCCCGCTCCGGTAACAAGGGCAACTTTGGTATGTGGGCTCATGCATGAGTCTCCTTGAGTGGCCGTGTGGGCTATCAAACTCCGAGAGTAATCTGTCGTGCGATGCTCCGAGAACCACTATCGTAGCACACTTCTCGACACGGACGGATACCCAGGACGATACGCCAGGAGCCTGCAGTTTTCAGGCTCCGCGCCTGTCCGTCTTTGCCCTCCCCCTCGACGGGGCTAGCGAGGGCAGGGGTAAAGGAGGGGGAAGGGGCCACAGGCCCAGGGAGGCGAGGGGAAAATCGAGATTAGTGGTGTACTGATATCCAGGCACTGCACGAAGCCGGCGTCTATGATGGCGTTATCCTGGCAATCAGGGACTATGGAGCAGACACTGTACCAGCAGCGTGGTGAGGTCAAAGCATTGGTGGCATGGTTTGCCTGCATGTAGTGCGCAATACGCAGTCACCCACCAGAACCCTGAGGGATCATCACCACCCCATCCGCAAGACAGTCCTCTCCTCTGTAGAGGTGATTCACACCCCTGCTTTCTCCAGGACTATTTTAACGCCATAAGAGCGACGACAGAGCACACGGTCGGAATCCTATGACTAAGACCCAGGCTCCCCAGCAGACAGCGAGGACGAGGAGTGCTATTCCACCAGCAGCGAGTCTCTGATAGGTAGTGGCTGATGTGGAAGTGAAGTCTGTGCGATCACTGTGCTCACCAGGGTGCGGCACTATACCGAGAAAGCGGCCGATACTCTGTGCTTGCATACTGTGTCCTCCTCATAGAAAAGGCGTGTACAGACCCTTCCTTAATGAGAAGATTGTCCGCGTTCGCCTCACGTAAGTGATGCTCTATCGTAGCCCGTCAGGGTTGTGTGGGGGTCGTGCTGCTTCCCTGATTCTACGAACGGACAATCCTACGTCAGGAGCATTGTGGCATTTTCCGCAGCTCCGTGTCAACTACCAAATGTGTCTATTCTTCTGACGCTTGTCCTCTCTTGCTGTCCACTTGGCCACACGCGTGCATCTATCAGACCTCTCTGTCTAGCGCTACCCGTACTGTATAGACGTGTACAGGTTGCACGCGATTCTTCACCTACACAGGTTCCAATTTCGTCGCGGCAATATGTCCCTCTATCTCCCGATAGGTCGCCTCACTGATGCACACCTCTCCCGCACGGCTCATCGATTCGAGGCGCGCGGCCACGTTGACATTATCGCCCACGACGGTGTAGTCTCGGGTCTCGGAGCCAATGTTGCCGGAGACGACCTCACCAGTATTGACACCGACGCGTATTTGCATCCCGGCCAATTCCGGACGGCTTGCCGCCCACTCCTTCCGTAGGCTGTACAGCCGTTTTTGCATGCGGATCCCTGCCCGCACCGCCCGCAGGGCGTGGTTGTCATCCTCACTGATAGGGGGAAAAAGAGCCATAATACCATCGCCAATAAACTTGTCGATGATGCCGCCTTCCTCCTCGATGATCCCAGTCATCGCCGTCATGTAGGTGTTCAGAAAGCTGAAGACCTGCTGCGATGCCATAGTCTCGGAGAGCCGCATGAACCCCTGAATGTCTGAAAAGAGGATCGTCAAGTGCACGGTCTTGCCACCCAAGGCGAGCTGCTGTTCACAGTTGCGGGAGCTCTCGTCGACTAGCTGTTTCGGTATGTAGGCTTCCATCTTTGTTTTTTCAATGGTGAGCCGCCGTTCTTGTTCAAGCGCCTGCCGCAGGTCTTCTGCCATGGCTTTCGTGCGCGCATAGAGGCGGGCATTGTCCAGGGCCACACTCGCCTGGCTCGCAAACGACAGAAACAGGTTCAGATCGTGCTGGCCAAAGGCCACTTCGCCGATCTTGTTAATGACCTGCACCACTCCCATCACCTCATCCTTGACCTGCAGTGGCACGGTCAGAATCGACCGGGTGCGGAAGCCCGAGCGCTTGTCATACGAGGGATCAAAGCGGAGGTCCTGGTAGGCATCCGGGATCAACAGGGGTTCGCCCGTCTGGGCCACCCAGCCGGCAATGCCATGGCCGAGCGCCATAGTCGCAGATCGCAAAGCGGCCCCGGCGGTGCCGCGGGCGACATGAAAGCGCAGGAGCCCGGCCGCTTGGTCGAGCATAAGGAGCGAGCTGGCTTCGGCCCGCATGACCTCTTTACTTTTATCCATGATCAGCGTGAGCAGCTCATCGACGCCCATTAAAGAGGTCAACGCCAGGGATATCGCTAAGGTCGCCTCCATTTCACATAGCTGCTGTGCCTGCACCTCGGCAGCTCGCGTGAGCTGCGCCATCGCCTCAGAGACACGCTGTGCAAGGGCCGCATTGAAGGTTTGGAGTTGCTGCAGATACGTCACTTGCTGGTCATGGAGGTGTTTTTTCTCCAGACATGCTCCCACGCGAGCGTGCAGAAGGACGGGATTGAAAGGCTTGGGAAGATAATCCACAGCACCCATCTCGATGCACCGCACGATGCTGTCCATGTCATCCGCCGCGGAGAGGACCAGAACTGGCATGTGCCGTAAGGTGTCGTCAGCTTGGAGATGTGCGAGCACTTGATAGCCGTTCATCTCTGGCATAAGGAGGTCAAGAAGCACGAGATCAAAGGGCTGCGCCCGGAGCATCTCTAACGCTTGCCATCCGTTTTCCGCCATCGCCGTGACGTGGCCAGCGCTCTGCAGACGGGCGGCGAGCAACAGACAGTTTCGCCTGTCGTCATCCACGATGAGCAGAGAGCCTTGCGCAGTGTTCATAGTAGACCTCAGTTCAGGAGCAATTCGAGGTTGTCCTGCGGTTGCCCCTGGCGTAGCCGTTCCTCCACCGCTGGCGCTTGCTCGAGCCGCTGACGCTCGTGTGTGGTGACGCGATCGACATCCTCTGGATAAGTGATGATATGCGGTGTCAAGAAGATGAGCAAATTGGTCTTGCGCTTGGAGACCGAGGTCTGCTTAAAGGCCCAGCCGAAGATGGGGATATTCCCCAGGCAGGGGACCGAGGTCTTGGCTTCGTTGCTATCGTTGCTGATGAGGCCACCGATGACAATCGTCTGATTGTCATCGACGATGACCGTGGTTTTCGCTGAGCGCTTCGTAGTTGTCACCGCGCCCACTTCCGATTCGGAGACGAAGGCGGTGACTTCCTGGGCCAGCTTCAGGCGCACCGTCTTGCCCTGGCTGATCTGCGGGGTGACGCGCAGGGTGATACCGGTATCTTTGAATTCAAAGGTACGTATGGTTGATGTGCTCGTAGTCACTCCCCCTATAGGGGTATCTTGCGCCGAGCGCAGGAAGGGGCGCTGCTCGCCAATGACGATCTCGGCCTCTTCATTGTCGGTCGTCACGAGGTTGGGCGTGGACAAGATATTGACGTCTGTATCGCCCTGAAAAGCGCGTAACAAGAGTGGAATATTCAGGAGTTGTATAGTACTATTAGGATTGCTTGGGTCAGGCGTAATCGTAATCGTGCGCAGCAATCCGATCAGGAACCCCTGAGAGGCGAGGCTCGTGAACCCAGCGAGGGGGTTCGTGGGTGTCGTCGTGTTTCCCGTTCCTGTTCCACCTATAGAACCCAGCGTCGAGTTGAGGAGGCCGGTCTGCGCCGAGCCGGTCGAACTGGCAAAGACCTGGGTGCCATTGGGGGAATTAATGGCGCGCCATTCCACCCCAAGCGATTGGGCCTTGTTCAGCGTCACTTCGGCAATCAGGCTTTCCACCAGCACTTGTGAACGCCGCACGTCGAGCTTTTGAATAACCTCTTTGATGAGCGCATACGCTTCTGGGGGGGCGGTAATGACCAGAGAGTTGGTTGGTTTGTCCGCCACGATGCTAATGCCTAAGGGCGTTGTGCCCCCTATCACCCCTTGCCGACGCGTGGTCTGCGTGCCCACGGTTGAGGTGGTGGGCGGCAGCCCCCCAGGGGTGGTGGGCGGCAGCCCTCCAGGGGTCGTGGGCTGCCCAGTAGGCGACGTCGTGGTCGTTGGGGTCAAAGTCCTGACAATCTCGCCCGCTTGCGCGGTCAGCACCTGGGCGAGTTCCTCGGCATTGGCATACTGCAGATAATAGACGTGGATCTGACCACGGCCTTCAGGCGTCCGTACGTCGAGCTTCGCGATCAGGTCTTCGAGGGTGCTCATATCGGTCCGTGTGGCAATAAGCACCAGACTGTTCGTCCGCGCGTCGGGGACAATGCGTGGTCCACGCTGGGTGCGCTGGCCGGCAGAGGCTTGCGCCGGTCTACGGCTACGTGCTGCCGGCTGCACACCGGGCGGTGGGGCCGCTTCAGCACCCGTTGGTGCTCCTGTGCCGCCATCGGGACCGCCCCCTGCCGCCAGGCCTTCGACCGCTGAGCGCAGCGCGTTGGCTATCTGTTCAGCCTGGGCGAATTTGAGCATCATGACCTTGAAAATCGCTGAGGGCGCTTCCACATCAAGGGCCGTGATGATTTTCAGGAGACGGTTGATATTCGCCACCGTGTCCGTCACGATCAGACTATTGGTGGGAGCATAGGCGAGCAGACTGCTCTCCTTCGACACGAGGGGCGTGAGGAGCCCGCGGATGTCGTTGGCATCTGCATATTGTAAGGGGACCAACTGCGTCACAAAGGACTCAGTGGCGGGGGAGAACGGGTGTTGCCCATCTGTGGCCGTCGGTATCGGGTTGTCCTTGACATCTCGCGACGGCACGATCTTAATGATCGGACCTTGCGGTACGATCGTAAACCCTTGAATTTCTAGGACCGACAGAAATATCTGATAGGCTTCCTCGAGGGTCACCTCGGTGGGGGCAATGATCGTCACTTTCCCGCGGACTTTATCGTCCACCAGGAAGCTTTTGCCGGTGAGTTCACTGATCAAGTTGATAACTTGTACAAGGTCGGCATTGCGCAAGTTGAAAGAAATGGTACGCTCCGCCGCGTCTTTCCTACTCCCATCCGGTGCCGTTCCCCGTGGCGCTGCCTTTTTGGTAGGTACCTCTTCAGTTGCCAGACGAGCCGTATAACCGGTTTGGGGGGGAACCGTGGTG
>Ga0209382_10008506_pt1 | contig 12934 bp, 9 predicted proteins | sample SoiMetdeltSBSDD5_FD_187599 | JGI IMG/M metagenome (GOLD analysis project Ga0209382, IMG submission 187599) | Bulk soil microbial communities from a Populus tree surrounding site in Tennessee, USA - Soil MetaG P. deltoides SBSDD5 (SPAdes) (version 2) | ecosystem: Environmental > Terrestrial >... | reverse complement strand
AGCGCCCCCACGCGAGGTCGGTTCAAGCGTGGCGCAACTGGCGGTCGTGGCCGCGCTTGCGCAAATGGTATGATGGCGGCATGGTTGAGCGACCTCAACAGGAGCAACGATGCCGAGGAAGATCAACCTGCACGTCTCCACGAACAACAACGTAAACGGCGTGCTCAACGTCAAAGTCTCGCCCTGGAGAATCCACCTCGGGCCGGGTGACGTCGTCGAGTGGCAGCTCGATCCAACTGGACCTGCCCAAAACGACATTCTCTGGTTCCGCGTCGAGCAGATCGATCAGGCCCACCCATGGCCGTTCAACCCGCCAACGCCGCCGGACGCTCGGTACACCGCACTGGCGGCGAACGGCGGTATCGTGACTTCCACTCCCAGAAACAATGACAATCCCAAGGATTCCGTCATCTCGTACGCACTCACCATCGCCTTCAACGACGATAACGGCAACCCCCGCACGATGTACATCGACCCGGACATGATCATTGATTAAGGAGGATGCGGCAACTCCCTTCGGCATGAGCTACCAGGAGCTGGAGCCAGAACGCATCGGCCCTTACCGGGTCATTCAGCTGTTGGGTAAGGGAGGCATGGGCACCGTGTACGAGGCCGAGGAATCAGGTCTCGTTAGGCGCCGTGTTGCCGTCAAGGTCGTCCGCGCCGGACAGTTCTCGCGCGAGGTGGTCGAGCGCTTCGGCGCCGAGCGTCAGGCGTTGGCGCTCATGAACCACCCCGGAATCGCCAAGGTGCTGAATGCCGGCGAGACCGACGCCGGCGAGCCGTACTTCACGATGGAGTTGGTGCGCGGCCTGCCGATCACGGAATACTGCGACACGCAGCGCATGTCGCTGGCTCAGCGACTGGTCCTCTTCATTGACGTGTGCCGTGCCGTACAGCACGCGCATCAGAAAGGCGTCGTTCATCGGGATCTCAAGCCGTCCAACGTGCTCATCATGGAGCAGGACGGCCTGCGTCAGCCCAAGATCATCGACTTCGGCGTCGCAAAGGCCATTGGGCAGCAGTTGACCGAACACGTGCTCGTGACGCTCTCGGGCACAGCCATCGGCACCGCGGCGTACATGAGTCCCGAGCAGGCCGACACGACGATGGACGTCGACACACGGTCGGACATCTACTCGCTCGGCGTCATGCTGTACGAGTTGCTGGTCGGCGCATTGCCGCTGGAACCGCCCCAGGGCGGCATCCACATGTTCCTCGCCCATATCGCCTCCCACACGACAGATCCGCCGCGGCCGAGCACGAAGCTCGTGACCGGCCCGCACAGCGGTTCGGTAGCCTACTCGAGGCGCACGGACGTTAGGCGTCTTCAGCGGGAACTGAGCGGCGATCTCGACGCAATCGTCATGATGGCGATGCAGCCGGATCGTACGCTGCGCTACCAGACCGCAGCGGCCCTCGCGGACGACCTGCGCCGCCACCTCGACCATCAATCGGTCGTCGCGCGTCCGCCCAGCACCGCTGATCGCGTCCTCAAGTTCGTGCACCGACATCATGTCGGTGTGGCGTCCGCGGCGGTGATTGCCGCCGCCATCGTCGGGGGTGCGGTTCTCACCGGGGTTGGCTTCGTGCGCGCAACCCGCGCTGAGCGCGTCGCGGCGCAGGAGGCGGCCGCGTCGGCGCAGGTGACGGCGTTCCTGACCGAGCTGTTCACCGTGAGCGATCCTGGCCGCGCGCGTGGCGACACGCTCACCGCGCGGGATCTTTTGGCGCGCGGCGCTGCACGCGTTGCGTCCGATCTCTCGGGCCAACCCCTGCTGCAGGCGCGTCTGATGCAAACGCTTGGCACCGTGCACCAGCAGCTCGGCCTGTACGACGAGGCGCGCCCGCTCTTCGAGAATGCGCTACGCATCCGCGAGCGCGAGTTGGGCCCCGACAACGTGCTCGTCGCGGAGCCGCTGCGCGGTTTGGCCGAGATCGCCCGCGTCCGCGGTCAGACCGCGGTTGCGGACAGCGCACTGCGGCGAGCCTTGGCAATCCGGAAAGCATCGCAGGATGTCGGCAATCCCGACTTGATCAACACGATGGCCGCCCTGGCGGCACTCCGGTACTCGCAGGGGCGCCTCGCCGCCGCTGAATCGCTGTACACGACAGTCGTCGCGCTCGACTCCGTGCACGGTGCGGACAACGCCTCTCGCGGGCGTTATCTGCGCGGATTCGGCACCGTGTTATGGCAGCAGGGCCGATATCCCGAAGCCGAAGGGCTCTTCAAGCGCGCGCTCGACATTCAGCGGCGGGTGTTGGGGTCGGACCACCCGGACGTCGGGGGGACCTTCAATAACCTCGGCGGATTGTACTTCCAGCAGCACGAGTACCAACGTGCGTTGGAGTCGTATGAGCAAGCGCGCCCCGTGCTCGAAAAGTCGCTGGGACCAAAGCATCCGAATGTGTTGGCCGTGGCCAATAACATCGGCGAGACGTTGTGGAAGCTGAAGCAGTACGCACAGGCGGAACCGATGCTGCGTCAGGTGCTCGCCGCCAAGGAAGAGGTAATGCCGGCAAACGAGGTCTCGATCGGGAACACGCTCCACGCGCTGGCCGGCGTACTACGCGATCAGGGTCGCTTTCGCGACGCTGAGCCCATCTATCGACGCGCCCTCGCGATGCGGGAGAAGACGGCGTCTACCAATCCGCGGCCTGCTCAGGAGACACTGCGCGACTTGGCGGAGCTCATGCGGCAATCCGGCCGGACCGCCGAGGCCGACCACCTGACCGCGCGTGCCGACTCGCTTCAACCGGCGAAGAAGTAACTGACCAGGGCGTAGCGTTAGGCTGACGCACGCGAAGGAGACGGTCGTTCGAGCATTCGCCTACGGCGTCGAAACGCCAGCGCGCACGCGACCGCGCTGCCGGGCAACACCAGGCCAATCGCGACAACGGCAAGACCCGCGACCGCCCTCGGTGGCGCGAACGTGGGATCTCTCGATGACCCGGGGATGTACGGCGGCATGCGGCCGAGGTTGAACAGGAACCACGCCGCAGCATAGACCAGCACGACAATGGGCAGCACGGCGTAGGTCACTATCGCGCGGTCGCGCTTCGTGCGTCGCTGAAGGGATGCTGCCGCCACCCAGCCGGCCACGGCCGGTGGAACCCAGAAGCCGACAAGGACGATGAGGCTGGGGAGTCGATCAGGCATTTCACATCCCTCGTTAGGGAAGCTTCTTGAGCGTTCGCTCGACCCCTGGCCCTTTCAGCGTCATCGAGATCGCTTGCCCATCCGGGCCGAGGTTGAACGTGATGGTCCGCGCCGCACCCTCGCGCCCATTGTAGAACGTCGTTCCTGCCGACGGGATCAGGTTGCCCCGCCCGCCGCCACTTGGGAAAACGCGAAGCGTGTCGTTCTCGACTGTGATCCTCACGGTGGTACCCGGTTGCTGACCCTCATAGGTGCCCTCGAAAGCAGTGAGCGCCGCCGCCATCGTCGCAGCAGTCGCCGAGTCGCGCTTCAGGATGTAGTGATCGCCTCCGGTGTCGAACCGCAGCTCCGCGGCCCGACCTAAGGTTGTCCCGACGCGAAACGACAGCAGCACATCGCGCTTCCGGAACGTCCAGCCCCCGATCCACGGCAGCGTCTCCGCCGGCTGGCCGTAGACCGAGAACATGACGCCCTGCGGCTCCTGCGTCACGACGACGACCATGTCGCCTCCGTGCGCGGGGCCCTTGTACTTGCCGACGAGAGGCGATGGATCGGCCGTGAACTGGCCCGCCGCGCGCGGCGGCGGCAGTACGGCGGCGGCGATGTCTTCGGTCGTCGCCGTGATTGCGTCAGGCTCGCTGTTCGTCAGAACGACGACGGCCAGCTGCGCGTCGGGATACCACCGTGCTTCGGAGGAGAAGCCGAAGCCGCCGCCGTTGTGGCCGACGTACCGGAGGCCGTGACTGTCCTCGGCGACCGTGGTTCCCATGCCATAGCGCAGCGACGTGCCGTCGTTGAGCTTCGCCGGCGCGATCAACTCGGCGTACGATTTCGGTGAAAGCACCTTGCCGCCGTGCAACGCCTGCAGCCAGGTGATCATGTCGCCGGCAGTCGAGCAAATGGCGCCGGCGGCATACGTGCCGGTGTGCACGATGGCCGGCGCGCGGCTCGTGATGCCGTTGCGCATCACGTACCCGGTGGCTCGATTCGGAATCGGCTTCGAGTTGTCGCAGTAACCCGAGCGCGACATTCCCAGCGGCGCGAAGATCCGTTTCTCGAGGTACTCCTCGTACGTCACGCCGCTGGCCTTTTCGACGATGCGGCCGAGGAGCCAGAAGCCGGTGTTGCTGTATATCTCCATGGTCCCCGCGGCGAAAGCGGGCGGATACCGGCTGATGACCTTGTAGACGCTATCCCGGGTGAGTGTGGGGTTCCGCATCAGCTGACTCGCGCGGAGCTCCTGCATCTCGCCGAGATCGACGATGCCGGCGGTGTGCGCGAGGAGATGCCGGAGCGTTAGGCGGTTGCCACCGGTGTTGAGCTCGGGCAGCCACTTGGTGACGTCGTCGTCGAGGCTGAGCTTTCCCTGGTCGCGCAGCTGGAGGATGGCGGCGGCCGTGAACTGCTTGGTCACTGAGCCGATCGGCATCATCGTGCCGATGGTCATCGGCGCATTGCCCTCGACGTCCGCTTTGCCGTAGGCCTCGAGCAGTAGCTTGTCCTTGCCCTTGAACGCGGCGGCGACGATGCCGATCGAGCGGCTGGCGCGGACCTCGGCGCCGGCGATCGAGTCGAGCCGCTGAGTGAGCCGGGTGCCCTGTGCGGGCGCGGAGAAGGGGCCGGTGGCGGCAATGATGAGGGTGGCCGTGAGAACGCGTATCGAGTGCGACATAACGAGGAATGCGTGGAAGTCGCGGCCAACGGAGCAGGCGGGTCAATATCAACAAGTACTTCGTACAGCAAAGTAAGATTACTTGGCAAGATCTGTCAAGCGATCTGAGCTCGCCTGTCGCCTCAGACTCCGCAGCTCCAGCTTCAGTTGTTCACCAGACCAACAAGCTCACGACGAGTCGCCACCTCGGCGCTCAGACTCGAGGCGTTGGTGCTGCTGGGAGCGGGTGGTGTGCTCGCCCTCCTGCTCGCGTCGCTTGGGTTGTACGGGATGGTGTCGCTGGCGGTCCAGCAGCGGAAGCGCGAGATCGGCGTTAGGATCGCGGCGGGCGCGCATCCCATGCAGGTGGCTCGGATGTTCCTCAGGTCCGGTGTGCGCGTGAGCGTCATCGCGCTGCTGCTGGGACTTCCGCTCAGCGTGGTCGGGCTGCGCGTGGCTATCTCGCGGGGTGTCCTGATTGCGCCGCAGACCAATGTCGCCGTGATCGGCGTGGTGATCGCGGCAGTGCTTCTCGCAGTGGCATCGACGGCGACGTGGGTGCCGGCGCGCCGAGCGGCGCTGGTGGATCCGGCGAGGACGCTGCGGGTGGAGTAGCGAGATGTAGTCGAGGTTGCAAGGAAGTCGACGGGCCAGTCCGTCTAACCGAGATGGCTGGCTCGTGCTACGTTAGGGGCGCAAGGCGGCCTCGCAGCCAATTTCACGCCGTTTCCTGCCGCCGTAGGCCGGTGGCGTCTCGTGTCATGTACACGCGATGAGAGGCAGGTATGACGCGTGCTCGTTCCGACATTCGGCCGCTGGTGTCGCGCGGATGGATGGCGACCGTTGCTGCCGTAGTGCTCGGGCTCTACTGGCTTGGCAACGCACACGGCGTCCCCGTTGCGGCTGCCGCGCCAAATGGCGGTTCGCCAGACCGTATCGCCACCAACGACAATCGAACCCCGGCTGGCACGCTGCAAGACGGCGTCCTGACGATTCGCCTCGAGGCACGCGCAGGACAATGGCATCCCGACGGCGACAACGATCCCGGGATAGAGTTGCCCGCGTTTGGGGAAGAGGGCAAACCGCTTCAGATTCCCGGCCCGCTCATTCGAGTCCCGAAAGGCACCGAGATCCACGCGTTCATCCGAAACTCGCTGCCTGACAGCACGCTCTTCGTTCGCGGCCTCTATACACGGGGCGCTGCTGGCGGCGACACCATTCAGGTCAAGCCTGGAGAGGTGCGAGAGGTCCGATTCCCAGCTGGCGCGCCGGGGACCTACTACTACTGGGCTTCCACCGCAGCCGCCCTCCCGATCGGGGTTCGCGGACCGGATACACAGCTCAACGGTGCGTTCATCGTCGACAGCTCGTCCACGTTAGGCCCGGCACGTGACCGTGTCATCGTGCTTGGTTTGTGGAGCACCGGCGTGCCCGGCACGCCGGCCGGCCCCGGCACGCTCGTGCGATTCGTCATGAACGGCAAGGCGTGGCCGCACACCGAGCGACTCACATACACCGTGGGTGACTCGGTGCGATTCCGTATGGTGAACACGAGCGCCGCGCCACATCCGATGCACCTGCACGGGTTCTACTTCAACGTCAACTCGCGTGGCGACGGACGGGTCGACACCGCTTACAATGCCACGTCACCGAGAATGGCGGTAACCGAACGGGCGGCGCCAGGCCGCACGTTTTCCCTGACGTGGGTCCCGGAGCGGCCGGGCAACTGGATGTTCCACTGTCACGACAACGTGCACGTGCTCCGTAACCGGCCGCTCGATGGAACGCCGTTGCCGCCCGAACCCGAGCACATGGCGCACGCGAAGAATCACGCGCTGGAGATGATGGGCGGGCTTGTCATGGGGATCGAAGTCAAGCCAAAGGGGAGCACAACGGCGGCGAGGCCAGACAACGCTCCGCGGCGCAAGCTTCGTCTCGTCGCGCGAGTGGACTCGGGCGGCACCGACACCGACCCGGCGTTCGGATACGTCTTGCAGGACGGCAGCACGACCACGCCGTCCACGGGGCCGCTGCTCCCGGGGCCGACCATCGTGCTCGAGCGCGGGAAGCCGGTGAGCATTACGGTCGTCAATGAGCTGCCCGAAGCAACGTCCGTGCACTGGCACGGCATCGAGCTCGAGAGCTACTTCGACGGCGTCGCCGGCTTCAGCGGAACGTCGGCGAAACTGTCCCCGGCGATCGCGCCACGCGATTCGTTCGAGGCGCGATTCACGCCGCCGCGCGCGGGAACGTTCATTTACCATCCGCACGCGGATGAGGTGCGTCAGCAGCGCGCCGGGATGTCGGGCGCGATCGTCGTCCTCGCGCCTGGCGAGCGCTACGATCCGGAGAAAGACATCGTCCTCCTCATCAGCACGCCGCGCCGCGCTGCCGACAACCCGACCGTTTTTCTCAACGGCACCAACACGCCCGCACCGCGTGAGATGCGAGTAGGCGAACGCTATCGGCTTCGCCTCGTGAACATCCACACGGCGCGACCGAGCATGATCGCTCGAATGATGCGGGACACGACGGTGCTTGCGTGGCGCGCGATCGCGAAGGACGGAATGGATCTGCCCAACGATCTCGCTACCGTTCGGCCGGCGTCGCAGCAGTCGGGAAACGGCGAAGTCTACGATTTCGAGTTCGTGCCCACCGAGCCGGGAGACATCAAGTTCACGGTGTGGACCGGGAATCTGGCCACTGTCCTGGTCACGATGCCGATACGCGTGCGGTAGCCGGGAGAGCGCCTTACGTCACACAATCGTACTTGCGTATACGAACACCGGCACCGCACCGTAAAGTCGCCCGCCTTGGCTGCTCGTTACTGATATCGGAGCTCCGGGCGTCATTTCGGTGACTCCATCTTCTGACCGGCGTGCACCATGAGCAAATACACTCTCAACGTCAACGGCCGGTCCCACTCCGTCGACGTGACGTCGGACACGCCGATGTTATGGGTGCTTCGAGATGCGTTAGGTCTCGTCGGGACAAAATACGGATGCGGGATCGGTTCGTGTGGAGCGTGCACCATCCATCTCGACGGCAAGCCCGCGCGCGCCTGCCAAACACCGGTTTCGGCCGTGGGCGGAAAGTCGGTGGTCACGATCGAGGGTCTCGATCCCGCGGGAGAGCACGCGTTGCAGAAGGCCTGGTGCGAGCTCGATGTGCCGCAGTGCGGTTATTGCCAAGCGGGCCAAATCATGACGGCGGCAGCGTTGCTCAAGAGCAACCCACGTCCGAACGATGAGGAGATCGACCGCGCGATGCGAGGCAATCTTTGCCGCTGCGCGTCGTATTTCCGTATTCGAACGGGAATCAAACGCGCGGCCGAAATCGCCTCGGGTCGCACTCCGGTGGGAGGAGGCTGGAAATGAAACCCACGCGCGATTCTGAGCGGCCCATGATGGATCGGCGCCAGTTCGTGAAAGTCAGCGCGCTCGCCGGCGGCGGTTTGTTGGTCGGTACGTACGTCCGCCTTGGGGAGCTCGGTGCCGCAGAGCCCTCGGCCGCTGCCGCGGCCGATTTCACGCCGAATGCCTTCATCAGCATCTCATCGAGCGGCGCTGTATCGATCATCGCGCCTAACTCGGAGATGGGGCAGGGGGTGAAGACGTCTCTCCCGATGATCGTCGCCGAGGAGCTCGATGTCGCATGGGAGCAGGTGACGATCACACAGGGCGATTTGAATCCGGCGTTCGGCCGGCAGATGTCCGTCGGAAGTCAATCGACGCCGTCGAATTTCCTGCCGCTGCGCCGCGCCGGCGCTACGGCGCGCGCCATGCTCATCCAGGCGGCCGCTGAGACGTGGAGCGTCTCGGCCAGCGAGTGCTCGACCGAGGGTGGCGTCGTCCTTCACCGTCCGTCGAATCGCCGCGCGACGTATGGCGAGCTCGCGACAAAAGCCGCTTCGCTCACGCCCCCGGCCGACGCGCCATTGAAGGACCCGAAAGATTTCAAGCTGCTCGGCACGCGCGTGCCCGGTGTGGACAATCCGAAGATCGTCACCGGGGCGCCGCTCTTCGGCATCGACGTGCAACTACCCGGGATGCTGTACGCGACATACACGAAGTGCCCGGTGTTCGGCGGGAAAGTGGTCAGCGCCAACCTCGACGCGGTAAAAGCGCAGCCGGGCGTCCGCGATGCGTTCGTGCTCGATGGCATCGACGGGCTGCCCTCTGGCGTTGCGATCGTCGCTGATTCGACGTGGAACGCGTTCAGCGCGACGAAGGCACTCCAGGTCAAATGGGACGAAGGCGCCGTAGTCAGCCAAAACAGCGTCGAGATGGCCAGGCACGCGGAGCAGCTCGCGATGGCGACGCCGGCGCCGGCGTTGCCTAACGGCGCCAAGGTCGTGAAAGCGGTCTATCACTATCCCTTCCTCGCCCATGCGACGCTCGAGCCGCAGAACTGCACGGCCGTCTTCAAAAATGGCGTGATGGAGATGTGGGCGCCGTCGCAGATCCCCGCCGTCGGTCAAGGGCTGGTCTCGCGCGGAATTGGGCTGGAGCCCAAGAACGTCGTCGTGCACATCACGCGATTGGGCGGTGGCTTCGGGCGACGCGGCAGCAACGAATTCTCGATCGAGGTCGCCGCCATCGCGAAGAAGCTCGAGGGCACGCCGGTGAAACTCGTGTGGCCTCGGGAGTACGACTTCGCGCACGACAACTATCGATCGAACGGCTGGCACCACTTCACCGCGGGCCTCGACTCGGCGGGCCGGATCGTGAGTCTCCACGACGCGTTCGTGAAGATGCAGGGTGGTCCGGGCGACATGAACGCCACGGGATTCCCGTTCATCGCGGTCCCCGGCTCATCGGTGAATTCGAGCAAGCTGCCCGGCGGCATTCCAACCGGCTATTGGCGGGCACCGGGTGACAACGGGAATGTCTGGGCCACGCAGTGTTTCGTCGACGAGCTCGCACAGGCCGCCGGCCGCGAGCCGGTCGCGTTCACGCTCGATCTGCTCAGCGATGCTTCTGCGCAGAACGGATTCGACGCGCGGAGAATGACGCAGGTGCTCACGCTCGCGACCGAAAAGGCGGGGTGGGGTCAGCAGCGTCCGCGAGGCGAAGGACAGGGATTCGCTATCACGCGAAGCATGGGCGCCTACGTCGCTGTCGTTGCCGACGTGGTCGTGAGTCGCGATGGCGATCTCGCGATCAAGAAGATCACGGCGGCCGTCGATGCGGGCACGATCATCAACCTCAGCGCGGCTGAAGCCCAAGTGCAGGGCGCGATTCTCGACGGCTTGAGCGCCGCGTGGTTTCAGAAGATCACGATCGAGCGGGGCGCCGCCGCGCAGACGAATTTCCGTGACTATCGGATGTTGAGGATGAACGACTCTCCGCGGCTGATGGAGGTCCACTTCGTCAAGTCCGTTGCACCTCCGACGGGATTGGGCGAGCCGGCTCTCCCGGCAGCCGCGCCGGCGGTTTGCAACGCCGTCTTCGCTGCGACGGGCAAGCGCATTCGCACTTTGCCCATCGTCACCGAGAGCTTGAAATGGTCCTGAGGCAGCGGCGATCCGAGTAGCGAAGGGCATGGCGCCTCGACACCTTCCGTCGATCGCAACTCGCCTCGACCGGCTGGTCACCGATGCATCGTATTTCGCTAGCGCTCCGCGGCTTTCGTCGAACGCCCGGCTTCTTTGCCGTCGCAGTGGTCATCGTCGGGCTCGGCATCGGGATGTCCGTCGCGATCTTCAGCGTGTTTCGCACGGTGCTCGTGCGCCGCCTGCCGGTCGTGGATCAGGACCGCATCGTCGTGATGTGGACGTACGCGACCGAACCGAACACCGAGGTCTCGCTCGGCACGAAAGAGCTGTCAGTCGTGCGGAAGGAGTCGCAGACGATGCGCGAGATCGCCGCGATCGCGCACTGGCCCGCGACGTCCTCGCCGTTCGAGTACGGCGACCGGTCGATCGAGCTCAATCGCGGCATGGTCACGGGCAACTTCTTCGATGTGCTCGGCGCTCGACCATCGTTAGGCCGTTTGTTCAATCCGGGCGACGACGAGGCTCCCGGCTCGTCGTGGTGGAACACGCAGCATGTGTCGCGAGCGCTCGTGCTCAGCTACCGCGCGTGGCAGGACAGGTTCGGCGGTGATTCCGCCGTTGTCGGGCGCCACCTCGTCGAGCCGCTGGTGCGCACCGACTACACGATCATCGGCGTTGCGCCGCCCGGTCTCGCATATCCGGCGGGCGTTGACTACTGGATCCCGATGTGGTCCGGCTGGCAGTCCTCCGTCTCGGCGTTCGCGGTTGCGCGACTCGCGCCGGGCGCTACGGTGGCCGCGGCGCGGGAGGAGTACGCCGCGATCGAGCGCCGGCTGGACCCGGACCTGCGGGGCGCGCACGCGGCGACGTTCACCGAGACGATCCTTGGCAACGTGCGCCCGGTGCTCACGCTGCTCACGACGGCGGTCGCGCTGCTGCTCCTCATCGCATGCCTGAACGTCGGCAACCTGTTGCTGTTGCGCGCCTCGACGCGCGCACGCGAGCTCGCCATTCGCCGCGCACTCGGCGCGAGCTTCGGTGATCTGGTGCGCGACCTGCTCATCGAGGCGCTCGCGATCGCGGCCGCGGGTGCTGCGCTCGGGCTCGTTGTGGCGGTCGGCGCGCTCCGACTCCTCGTCGCCTACGCGCCGGCGGATCTCCCGCGTCTCGACGACGTCCAACTCGCTGGCGCACCCGTCGCGGTGGCCGTCGCAGTCGCCTCCGTTGCAGTGCTGCTGTTCGGTGTCGTACCGGCTCTCCTCGTCGCGCGGGGACAGCTCGCGGCACCACTCCGACTCGATGCCCGCGTCGTGGGCGAGACCTCGCGGCGGCGCCTCGTGCGGCAGACGCTCGTCGCGTCCCAGATGGCGCTTGCGATGGTGATGCTCGGAGGCGCGGCCCTGCTGACACGAAGCCTCACGCGGCTCCAAAGTCAGGATACGGGGTTCGTGAGCGACCACCTGTCGGTGATCGGCTATTCCTGGAACGCGCGGAAGGATAGTACGGTCTCGAGGATGGTCGCGTTAGGCGACCGTGTGATGCGTCGAGTTCGTGCGATCCCCGGCGTGACGGCTGCGACGCAGCTCGTAGCGCCACCGATGCTCGGGAACGGCGTCTGGCAGATCCGGTACGGGGTCGAGGGGCAAACGGCGACCGAAGTGGGGACGAACCCACTGTTCCCGACCGACATGGTCGGGCCGGAATTCTTCAAGACGTTCGGCGTCAGGCTCGAGCGCGGGCGCGCGTTCACGGAGCTCGACGACGCCTCGTCGCCGCTCGTGGCGATCGTCAGCGAGTCGGTCGCGCGCAAGCTCTGGCCTGGCCGTGATCCGATCGGCCAGCGGATTCGCATCCCGGGCGCATCGCCGACGAACATCGGCGGAGGCGATGGCTGGCGGACCGTGGTCGGCGTGGCGCACGACACGCACCTGCGGCTATTGCGCGAGGTGTCGCCGATGGTGTTTCTGCCGTCCGTTCAGGGATACTGGCAGGGCTCGATCGCGATCCGCAGCACCGTGCCGTTATCGGCGCTGCTGCCGGCGCTGCGCGACGCCGGCCGTGAGGTCGACCGTGATCTTGGTCTGTGGAGCCCGCGGACGATGGACGAAATTCTCGACGAACCGCTCGCGCAGCCGAGGCTGGGCGCGCTGTTGACGTCGACGTTCGGGCTCGTGGCGCTGCTGCTCGCGGCGATCGGGTTGTTCGGCGTGATGGCGTCGCTCGTGCGGGAACAGACCCGTGAGTTCGGGATTCGAATGGCGCTTGGCGCGTCGGCGGGACGCGTGCGGATGGCCGTGCTGCGACGAGCTGCGCTCGTTGCTGGCTCTGGTGCACTCGTCGGCCTTATCGTAGCGCTCGCGACCTCGCGGCTTCTCACGGGGCTGCTCTTCGACGTGAGTCCGACGGACCCGATCGCGCTCGGTGCGGCGTGTCTCGTGCTGCTGGCCGTTGCGGCGGCGGCCGCGTATCTGCCGGCGCGTCGTGCGACGTCGATCGATCCGGTCCAGGCGTTGCGTTCAGACTAGCGAAACCGCAAACGCGAAAACCGCGATAACGGCGAGCGCTGAAAACGCAGACGGCGCTTCGCACCGCCGCTGAATACGCTGGTTTTTTTTGGTGAACTGCA
>Ga0209382_10008504_pt1 | contig 12935 bp, 11 predicted proteins | sample SoiMetdeltSBSDD5_FD_187599 | JGI IMG/M metagenome (GOLD analysis project Ga0209382, IMG submission 187599) | Bulk soil microbial communities from a Populus tree surrounding site in Tennessee, USA - Soil MetaG P. deltoides SBSDD5 (SPAdes) (version 2) | ecosystem: Environmental > Terrestrial >... | reverse complement strand
TCAGACCGTAACGTCTTCCCGCAGAGAACGTCGTGGAGACGTCCTCGAACAGGACCTTGGAGCCGAACCGCATGGAGACGCCGCTTGTAAAGATCATGAACTCTCCATTGTACCAGCTCGTTGACATCACACGCTGATGGCCGCAATCATCTCGGCATGAAGATGGCAGGCATAACAGCAGGTGCATTGGCCGCAATCGTCGCCGTGATGCTCTTGGGCAAGGCGGGTGTGAACACTCGCCTCGACGACGTCCTGAACGCGCAGTCGCCGCCAGAGCCGAAACCAGGATTTACGGGTCAGACCGATGCGCCGGCCCCGGCAAAACCCTCACCGCCGATCGCCGTGCAGACGGTGGCCACTGGACTCACCGGTGCGTGGGCGTTTGCGATCCTTCCCAGTGGCGCGCTGCTCGTGACGCAGAACAGCGGCACGATGCGCGTCGTCCGTCCCGACAACGGCTCAGTGTCGGCGCCGCTGGCCGGTGTGCCCGGTGTGAAGGCCACCGCCGCGCAGGGACTGCACGACGTCGTGCTCGATCCCGACTTCGCGCGGAATCGAACGCTCTACTTCACCTACTTCGCTCCGCCGCGCGGGCAGGCGCCGGCCACGTGGCCCATCACGCACTTCTATGAGGACGTCTGGACGAAGCCGTTTGCCGAACGCCGGACGATGGACCTCGGTACGGAGCGAGTGGCACGGGCCAAGCTGAGTGAAGACCTCACCACGCTCACCGATGTTGACGTGCTCGCCGAAGGCGTCGAGCGCAACATCGTCCTCGCGCCGGATGGCACGATGTTCGTCCTTGGTGCCGATCGATTCCGCTTCTACGATTCGGACCTCGATGGCGTGAATCACGACTTCACCGACAGTCCCGACATCCGCCGCAACTTTACGGGCCGCGCCATTCGCATCAACCGCGACGGTTCGATCCCGAAGGACAACCCGTGGCTCAACCGCGCCACCGTGCTGCGCGAGACCTTTGCGCACGGATTCAAGGACCCCGAAGGGGCCGCGATTCATCCGCAGACCGGCCAACTCTGGGCGGTCGATCACGGCCCCCAGGGCGGCGACGAGATCAATATCGTCCGGGCCGGACGCGATTACGGATGGCCCGACGTCTCATATGGCACGCAGTACGACGCACGCCAGCCGGACGGGAAGAAGAACGTGCCCGTCGGCAGTGGAGCGAACCGGAAGGAAGGCGTCGAAGAGCCGATCTACTTCTGGGTCCCGTCGATCGCCCCGTCCGGCATGATGTTCTACACCGGCGACATGTTCCCTGACTGGAAGGGCAACCTGTTCGTCGGCGCGATGTCGGCGCAACACGGGCATCACCTGGTCCGCCTCGTGCTGAATGGCGACCGCGTGGCCGCTGAAGAGAAACTCCTGGCCGACCGCAAGGGACGAGTCCGCTTCATGCGCCAGGCTCCAGATGGATCGATCTATGTGATCGCCGGCGCCGAAATCTGGCGGCTCACGCCGAGGCGCTGACGCGCTTGCAGGGGGTCTTGGCTCTGGGCTTTTGGCTCTGAGCTTTGACTAAAGCCTAAGTCCGAAGCCTGAAGCCCAAAGCCGTGAACGAACGCCCCGGGCATCCGTATTAGCTGGCGTCATGATCTCCTCGACAGACGTCAGGCTCGGATTCCGGATGCTGAGGAAGTATCCAGGACTCACCATCGCGGGCGGTCTGGCGCTGGCCATCGCAATTGGCGTCGGTGCCGGCTGGTACGACTTCTCGCAGGATCTGCTCCATCCCAGGATTCCTCTCCCCAACGGCGACCGTCTTGTCGAGATCGAAGTGCGAGATTCGCTGGCGTCTCGACCCGAGCAGCGGCTCCTGTCCGACTTCGTCGAGTGGCGCCGGCAGGCGAAATCGGTGGAGCTGCTGGGCGCGTACCGGACTATTGAGCCCACCGTCACGCGAGTGACGACCAGCGCGACGCTGAACCGGTCGTTCTCCTCGGCCATCAGCTCTGGCAGCGGCTCTTCGACGGACGCGACGATGCCATCGGGCAGGCAGTGCAGGTGGGAACCACGAAGGCCATCGTCGTGGGTGTCATGCCGGAAGGCTTTGGATTTCCGATCAACCATCAACTCTGGCTGCCGCTGCAACTCCGGCCGTCGGGGTACGCGCCACTCGAAGGCGTACCTGTCCGCGTGTTCGGGCTGCTCGCGCCTGGCGCGTCGCGCGCGCAGGTGACAGCCGAGCTCGATTTGCTGCTCAACCGCGTCGCCACGTCATCGCCGCAGACGCACACGAATCTCCGGCCGAACGTCCGGCCCTACGGCGGCCGCTCTCCTGGCGGCGCCGCGATCGAGCTCGCCCTCAGGCATCTGCCGATCCTCCTGGTGCTCGTCATGGCCTGCGTGACGGTCGGCATTCTGATCTATGCGCGCATCGCCACGCGTGATGCCGAGATCGCGATGCGCTTCGCGCTCGGTGCCAACCGGGCCCGCATCCTCCGTCAACTGTTCGGTGAAGCGCTCGTTCTGACGTCAGCGGCGGGGCTCGTGGGGCTGACCGCCGCGCACGGCGCATTGCGGTGGGGCAAGGCGCTCGCATCCTCAGGGCAAGCGGCAGGTTTGCCGTTCTGGATGGAGTCCGGCTTGAGAATGAGCACGATCCTTTACGCGATGGGGCTTGCGGTCGTCGCCGCCGCGATTCTTGGTGTGATGCCCGCGCTCAAGGCCACTGGCGAACGCATGCAGTCGCAGCTGCAGAATCTGGGCAGCGGCGGGTCGACACTGCGCTTCGGTCGTGTGTGGACAACGGCGATGATCATCCAGGTCGCGCTCACCGTGATCGTGATCCCGCCGGCGATCGGCATCGCGACGGAAGGAGTCCGGGACCGCGTGATTCGGGCGCGCTTCCGTGTCGAGGACTACATCGCGGTGCGGCTCGAGCTGGAACGTGACGCCGGCCGCGACGAGGAATCCGACGCCGCGTTCGCGGCACGCCGTGCGCGGACGTACGCGGAGCTCGAACGTCTCATCTTGCAGGAGCCGGGTGCCTCCGCTGTGACCTTCGGCGATCGTCTGCCTGGCTTGGAGGTCGCCGTCCGGAGAGCAGAAGTCGAGATCACACCTGACGCCTCCCCGCAGCCGACCAACGAAATGTGGACGGCGATGGCCGGGCCCGGGTATTTCGAAACCTTTGATCGCCCGATCGTCGCGGGCCGTGACTTCACTGCCGCCGACCGGACTGAAGGAAGCCGCACGGTGATCGTGAACGAGGCGTTCACGCGCCGCCGGTTCATGCAGGGCGCGAACCCGATTGGGCGGCGTGTCCGCTATCTCGCTGGCGACGGCACTCGCGGTGAGTGGCTCGAGATCGTCGGCATCGTTCGCGACTTCGGTATCACGCCGACCGATCTCGGTGAGGCACCATACATCTATCACGCCGCCTCGGCAGGGACCGTCGCGCCCTTGGTCATGGGTGTGCGCATCGCGGGCGATCGCGCCGCCGTGATCCGACGCGTGCGAGCCGCGGCCGGCGAAGTCGACCAAAGACTTCGCGTCGCGGAAGTGCAGACGCTCGACGATCTGGCGTGGGATGCGGAAATCGAGGGCATGACCGCCACCGGAGCGGTATCGAGCATCGTGCTGCTTGGCCTGTTCCTGTCAGCGTGCGGCATCTACTCGCTGGTTTCGATCAGCGTGGCGCGCCGGACGCGTGAGATCGGTCTCCGCACAGCGCTCGGCGCGAGCCGGAGGCAGGTGCTGGTCAGCATCGTATCCAAGGCCGGTTGGCTCGTCGTCAACGGTCTCGCCGCTGGAAACGGCGTGATCGCGCTCGTGCTGACCTTCACGGCGCAACGACTGCCGGTCGTGTTCATCACGCGTGCACTGATCATCACGTCGGCAATCATGCTGACCGTCGGACTCCTGGCGTGCCTGGCTCCGGCACGGCGGGCACTGCGAATTCATCCGACGGATGCCTTGCGGCATCTGTGACGCCTATTCGAAGGTCTGCGCAAACGTCAGCCGGTTGCGAGCGGGATCGAGGACGCGGAACTCACGCAGCCCCCATGGCTGGCTGACCGGCTCGCCCTGCACATCAGCGCCGCTGCGTACGAGTTCCGCGTAGAGCGCATCGACGTCGCGAACGTAGAAGTAGGCGGAACCGATTCCACCGTGCTGCGGCGTGCGCGCGATCAGCAGCAAGCTCACCTCGTCGCGTTCCATGACACCGATTTCATCCTGCGCGTAGTTGATGCTGAAGCCAAGCACGTCGCGATAGTGCGTCACCGCCGCTGGCACATCGTCACACGGCAGTTCCGGCATGATGCGGCTCATCATGCGCCGCGAACGACCTGGCGAGTTCTGATGGTAGGACTGCCCGAACCATATGACGTGGCCGTCCGGGTCGCGGACTTCGAAGACGCTCCGTTTGATCCAGTTCACCTTCTCCAACTCGCTCGGCTGCCCGCCTCGCCGGCGGATCGCCGCGTGCATGGCGGCGACGTCGTCGGTATCGAAGAACACGATCGCTGATCCTGGCGGGCCTTCCTTGGAGAAGTCGGGAGCGGCATCGAGCTCGCCAAAATGAATCCTGGCGCGGCCCGATCTCACTTCGGCGGCGCCATCTGGAGTGCGCTCTGTCACCTCGAAGCCAAGAATGTCTCGCCAGAAGGCGACCGTTCGATCGACGTCTCGCGCGCCGAGCCAGCGGCTCACCGGCGCGGTGATCTGCGGCTCGGCCAGACGCGGATCCACAGTGGACATGTGGTCGACCAGTTTCGGCCAGCTGTCGAATCCATACTCGCGCGCGAGGGCAAACTGCGCATCGGCGAGCTTCGCGGACGGATCGGTTGCTCGCATCTCCACGAGTCGTTCCTTGGCTCGCTTGCGCAGCTGTTCAATCGAGGGGCGTGCAGGAAGGGACGACGAAGATTCGGACATACGATCTCCTCTCACACGGCCCGCGTCCGCCCGTCGGGCTGAAAGAAGATCGCTGAATGCGAGACGAGGTAGGCAGGTGGACTCGGCCCTTCCCGCGGACGGGGAGCGTCCTGCAACGCTCGGGAGAACGGTAGCACAAAAAATGCTTGACCCTCACGTTACGTCAGTGTTCAGACTCAGCTGGGTAGACCTGGCACTGGGACGGGGGAAGACCGATGGCATACACCGTCAAACAACTGGCCGCGATGTCGGGCGTGAGCGTGCGTACCTTGCATTTTTACGACGAGACCGGCTTGTTGGAGCCGGCCTTCTGCGGCGCGAACGGCTACCGGTTCTACGAGCAGCAACAGCTGCTGACGCTGCAGCAGATCCTCTTCTACCGGGAGCTGGGGTTCGAGCTGAAGCAGATCAAGCGCGTGCTCGGTCGCGCCGATTTCGAAGTCGTCTCCGCTCTGCTCGCTCACCGCACAGGTACTCAAGAAGAACTTCACTCGTACCCGTCGGCTCTTACACACCATCGACAAGACCGTCAAACATCTGAAGTGGAGCGCGCGTATGTCTGCAGAGGAGATGTTCCGCGGCTTCAAAGTGGCCGCCGGCGAAGCGCGCTTCGCGGAGCAGATCGCCATCAACGGCGAGCCGATCGCCTGCAAGGTGTCGTCGCAGGATACCAACGGCGCGATGTGCGTCTTCGAGATCACCGGCACCACCGGCAATAGCTGTGGACCGCGCCACGCGCATCACGACCAGGACGAGTGGATCTACATCATCGATGGAGAGTTCGATTTCGAGATCGGTGGACAACTGATGCGAGCGCAGACCGGTGAGACTGTGTTTCTCCCGCGCAAGGTCGCGCACGCATGGGCGGCGGTCGATAGGCCAGTCGCATCCTCAATACGTATCAGCCGGCCGGCAAGATCGAGGAATTCTATCGGGAGGTGAGCCAGTTCATCTCGCCGCCGATCCACGAGGTCCTCGGCATCGAAGGCCTGAGCACGCTCTTCAAAACGCACGGCATGGACTTGATGGGTGCAGGGCTGCGCGGAAAGTGGAGCGTGGACGAGCACGGCCGGATTCATCAACTCGAGTAGCCTATGGGCGTTAGGCTGTTGGCGCTAGCGACGCACCGTTTCTCGCGCGTTGCCGGTCAGCGGAAAGAGCGCGTCATCCGTTCATCCAAAAACGCGGTCCTGAACCGCGGCGCGCCGCGCGGTCTCCCGGGTTGGCCATCGCACACCGATCGAGCGACAGGCACCCACAGCCAATACATTGCGTGAGACCCGCCTCGAGGCGCTCGAGCTCGGCGATACGCTCGCGGATCCGGCTTCGCCATTCTCCTGACAACTTCGCCCAGTCGGCTCGCTCGGGGACGCGATGCCGCGGCAGCTTGGCGAGCTCGGTTCGGATCTCATCCAGCGACAGTCCAACTTTCTGGGCAAAGACAATAAACGCCACCAGTCGGAGAACCGAGCGCGAGTAGCGGCGGTGTCCTGAGCTGTTGCGCTCCGGCTGGATCAGACGCTGCTCCTCGTAGAAGCGCAGCGCGGACGGCGCCACGCCGCTGCGCCTGGCGACCTCGCTGATCGTCAATACATCGGTCACAACCTTCAGCTTGCCGCACTTTCGGCTTGACTTCAAGTGCACTTGAAGTTGGAGCCTGTTGTTGTAGCCCATCCTTCGGACGGGCCTTTCCAAGGAGTGCCGCATGACTGAGTCAAATCGAGTAGCGTTGGTAACCGGGGCGAGCCGTGGACTCGGTGAGGTGATCGCCCGCGTCCTGGCCGAACGAGGTCACGACCTCGTCATTGGCGCAAGAGACGAGGTGGCGCTCAACAGTGCCCGCGATCGGCTCGCCGAACACCGAACGCAGGTGGTGGCGATCGCTGGAGACGTCACCGACGCCTCGGTGCGGCGTCGATGGGTCGACGCTGCCCGCGACCTCGGCGGCCTCGACGTGCTGGTGAACAACGCGTCGGAGCTGGGCGGTATGGGTCCGCTGATGACGTTCGACGTCCAGCGCTTCGGCCGCGTGTTCCCGGTCAACGCTGGCGCGCCGATCGCGCTCGTCCAGCTCGCGGTGCCGCTGCTCGCCGAGCGCCGTGGTCTCATCGTCAACATCACGAGCGACGCGGCGCACGGCGCGTATGCCGGCTGGGGTCCGTACGGCGCCAGCAAAGCGGCCCTCGAGCTTCTGACGAGAACCCTGGCCGGCGAACTGCTCGACAACGGAGTCTCGGCCGTACTCGTCGATCCGGGCGACATGCGGACGCGCATGCATCAAGAGGCATTTCCCGGTGAGGACATCTCCGACCGCCCGCTCCCGGATGTGACCGCGCCGTTCTGGCGCTGGCTATTCGATCAGGATCGCGAAGCCGTTCGCGGTCAACGCTTCGTCGCCCAACAACAGGACGCACCATGGCATCAGCCGGCGCATCGATGACATTCGCCCTGCCATCGGAACTGGAAGCGGGCGAGCCGCCGGAGGCGAGAGGCCTGCCGCGCGACGGCGTGCGCCTGCTCGTCTCAGACCTGGAACGGGGCGTCATCGCACACGCTCGGTTCAGCGATCTGCCTCGGTGGCTCGATCCGGGCGACCTGCTCGTCGTCAACACCAGCGGCACGATGAGCGCAGCGCTCCCGGCAACGGTATCGGATGGTGAAGAGCTCGAGCTCCACGTCTCGACACGACTGCCGGGAGGATTCTGGACCGTGGAGTTGCGAACACCACACGCGGGGACATCGCTCCCCTGCCGTCATGCGCAGACCGGCATGACACTGCGACTCCCCGGCGGCGGTCACGCGACACTCCTCTCTCCGTATCCGCTGGTCGGGTCGCTCGATGCCGGCTCTCGTCTGTGGATGGCGGCGCTGCTCGTCCCCGATAGCGTGCCTGCGTATCTTGCGCGGTTCGGATTCCCGATTCGCTACAGCTACGTCAAGCAGCCGTGGCCGTTATCCATGTATCAGACGGTGTTCGCCAACGAGATGGGCAGCGCCGAAATGCCCTCGGCTGGCCGGCCGTTCACGCCGGAACTGGTCACGCGGCTCGTGTCGGGCGGCATCCAGATCGCGCCGGTGCTCCTGCACACGGGCGTGGCCAGCCTCGAGGATCATGAACCGCCGTACGAGGAGTTCTATCGCGTCTCCGCCGAAACGGCGGAGCGGGTCAACGATACCCGACGCAACGAGCATCGCATCATCGCAGTGGGCACGACTGTCGTTCGCGCACTGGAGACCGTCACCGACGAGCGCGGCAGAACCGGCGCAGGAGAAGGTTGGACGAGCCTCGTGGTTGACGAAGAACGGCCGCTGCGAGTCGTCAACGCGCTGATCACCGGACTGCATGAACCATATGCCACGCATCTGATGATGCTCGGCAAGGTTGTCGAAGCCGCCGGCGGCGAGCGTTGCGATCTCGAACGCGCCTACCAAGAGGCGCGCCAGCGTGGATATCTCTGGCACGAGTTCGGCGACTCTCACCTGATCGTCGGCCGGCCCAGATCCGGCTGACGTCACGGGGCGATCGAGGTGTTCGGATGTGCGTCTGGACGGACGCGCGTTGTGGGCGGCGACGGAGCGTGATGGCAAGCTCGCGGAGTGGCGCATCTACGAAGACACCTCGCCGAACCGGCACATGCTCGGTGTTACCTCTCGGCGCGCGTCACCCACTTAACGTCACGCGAGTCCTCACACCCTTTCCCAGGGCAGCACCTGGGATACCCATCGCGATCCCCAGCGCAATCAGCTTCAGCGGGACATCGATGAATGCCTCGTCCAGACCGCCACTCCTGCGCCACTCCTCCAGCGTCGAGGCATCGTGCCACACGGCGAGCATCATCGCCGTCCCAACGATACTCACGATGCCGGCGATCGTTGCGGCCGTTGTCGAAGCGAGCACGCCAGCTCGCATCGACCGCGTACGCCACGCGGTGACGAAACCGGCGAGCGCGCACACGCCCAGGAGGGTCCAGGTCAACACCGTGGCGCGCGTCGTATAGTCGGCGGGAGGCACGAGTGTATCGAGCAGGTACCGGATCACGAGTGCCGATCCCATAACGGTGCCCCACACCCAACTTGCCCGGAACAGATACCACGCCACCTGCCGGATGTACCAGAGGTCGGCAGCGCGCCCTCGGGCAGGAACGATCGCGTCGCGATACTCTTCGAGCAGATCGCCAGAGACGGTTTCGCGATCATGCGGCTTGAGCAGCACACGCAGGATCGCTTCCGCCGAGCGTGGTGGCCGCGCGTCGGAATGAGGCGTCTTCATAGACTCTCCAGTGCCGTCACCGGCCATTTCACCCCGCGCCAGATGTTGTTGAAGGTCCGGCGTGCGTAGTTGAGCGCGCGGATTCCAGCCGGCTGCACCCGGTAGAACCGTCGGGCACGTCCGGCACGGATGTCGGTGCCAGGTCCGAGACGCGACGAGAGCAACCCTTTGCTCTCTAGCCGTTCGAGAGTGGCGTGAATGGCGCCGGCGGCCAGCTCCCGCTCGAGCCGCTCCTGCACCGCTTTCAAAATCGCGCGACCGTACGCCTCGTCGCGCAGACGGAGTACCTCGAGCAGCACCGCCTGCTCGAACGTCCCGAGTACTTCGGCCATCGTGCCTACATTATAGGCATACTCCACGTTCGACTGCTAGGCGAACATGTCGCGGTAGTGGCGGTACCAGGTGCTCTGGAACCGTTCGTCAGGATCGTGCTGCCGCTTCAGCGCGAGAAACTCCGGCATCTGCGGATAGCAGCGCCGCACCTGGTCCCGCCGCGCCCAGCGGTGGTAGGTCAGGTAGTAACTCCCGCCGTGGGCGACACCGAGATCGATGAGATCCCGAAACGCTGCTGCGGCCTGCGCGATCTTCTGCGGCGTGTGCTCGATATGCAGGTTGAAGATCACGCAGGCATAACGGTCGCGGGCCCAGGCCAGAAACGTCTCGTCGTCTTTTTCGATCAGGCGAACCGTGCCGTAGATGACGTTGGCGCGCCGCGGCCGGAGCACGTCGCGCGCCGCCTCCATGAATGCGCACAACTGATTCCGCTGCACGTAGATCTCGGTGATCATCTCGGAGCCGGGCGTGGTGGCGCCGACGGCGCGATCGAGGTCGGCGTGATAGTTGTCCACGTACGCTGCTGACAGCTGCGAATCGGCCCAGTAAATCTGTCCAGACGTCTTCAGATAGCGCGATGAGTAGACCTCGAAGGCGCGGCGTTTGTGTGTGTGCGAGTAGAACGTCAGTCGAGCCCAGTCTTCTGGCTCGAAGTGTGTCGGGTGCTCGGTGAGCGACGTGTCCGGCGAGACGGGCTGATAGCACGAGAACACGCCGCGACGGAGAAAGCTGTCGCGAGTGGCGTCGGTCGCGAACTGGTAATCGCCATACAGATATCCGTCTCGAATGCGCTCTTCGAACCGATCGATGATGCCTGCTGTTTCACCCAGCTCCACCACGCGCCTGACTTTGACACGAGGACGCAGCCGCAGCTCGACCCGTGTGATGATGCCGAACAGGCCGTAACCGCCGCTCGCCAGGCGGAAGAGATCTGGATGGGCACGACGCGAGCACGTGCGCAGCTCACCGTCAGGACCGAGCAGGTCGAACGCCTCCACCTGCTGAACGTTCGGCTTCAGGGTCAATCCTCGTCCGTGCGCATTGCATGACAGCGCGCCGGCGAGGCTCAATCGATCCGCACCGGTCTGCTTCTGGTAGATTCCCCACTGCCGATCGCGACCTTGCTGCGTACGGTTCAGATAGTCGAGCAGCTGCGGCCACTGAATCCCGCCTTCAACGGTGACCAGTCCGCGTTCGGAGTCGAACGCGAGGACGCGATTCAACGATCGCGTGTCGATGAGCGTTGTGCCTTCACCGAACTGCTGGCCGCCCATCGCGTGACGGCCGCCGGCCACTGACACCGCTCTGCCCTCTACTCGGGCGCGAGCGATGGCGGCCTGCAATTGCTCGACGCTGTCAGGCCGGACGAGGGCGTCAACCTGCGTGCGATTGAGCTGCGAGTGAACGTCGTTGACGATTGTCCCGCTCGGCTGCTCAGGAATCGCCGACGCGTAAGGCGATCGGACGGAAAGCGGCCGAGCCACACACGCGGCAACGGGCAACGACGCAAACGCAACGCACGATGTCTTCAGAAAGCGGCGACGATCGAAATCACCCATGATGACCTCCGCCAGCCATCGTCGCGAGATTCGCTTCTGATGTCCTGACGGAAGGCCTGAAATCTTCTGATCGTGCGTCTTTCGGCCTGACTGAGCCGGCGCAGACGGCGGCACGAACGATTTATGAGCGGCCCTTGCGTTCGACGCAGTTGTACGGCTTGACCGTCTCGTCAGGACGCCACACCCAGGATCGCTTCAGTTCGAGCGGAGCCGTGAACGTCGCCGGATCGGTAATGGTCATCGTGTAGCTGAGACGCGTGCCGTCGCTGGTGGGCGTGAAGCGCTCGACGATCGATGACGCAGGACCTTGGGGGGTCCCGCTGGGATCGATGTACGCCCAATCGATCCGGTTGGTTGTGACGACCAGCGTGTCGCCCTCCCACGTCCCTTTCGATCGACCCAGCAGCGTCTTGGGCAGTGCGTCGAACTTCGCGTCGGGCTTCATGATGATCGTGCGGACCGTGTCGTACTCCTCGAGGCGAAGCAGGATGTCGTCGCCCTTCTTCACGAACTCCAATGGATAGGGCTGCTCCATGATCGTCGGCATGCCTTTCGGCCGGCACCCTGGAGCCACGCTGTCGGTGAGCAGGTTGAACGAGGCGCGCGCTTTCTTCGCCGCGTCGGTCAGCGGATAGTCGCGTCGCCACAAGCCGCCAGGCTCACCAAACTTCGTGCTCCAGACGCGGAAGATTCCAGCGGTTTTGTTGGCCGCCGTCCCTCCCTCGGACCAGGTCGATTTCAATCCGACGGCGTTGGTCGTCCACCGTGTTCGGGCACCCGGACCAAGTACGATTTCGCGTCCATTCGCTGCGAGGATGTTCATTGCCCACATGCGGTTCGGCGCGCGGCGAGATGGCGCGCCGGCGACTTTCACGTTGTCGCCGACCTTCAAATTCTCGGGCGTGGCGTCAGTACGACGGAGGATGCTCAACGAGTTGGCCTCGATGTCCCATGTCACGAGGTTGCCTTTCTCATCCTTCGCACGCACGTAGAAATGGACGTGGGGATTCTGCCAGGCCACCTCGAGCAGGGTGCCCTCGATCTCGACCGTGGTTTGCGCGTACTCGGAACCCGAGTGGTGCGCGCGAACGACGACCGCACCCATCATGCACGTTGCAATCAGGGCAACAAACGAGCGCGTGTATCTCATGTTGACCGCCTTCAGCGAGTGGGACGCGCCAAGCCTTCGACTACGTAGACACTCACGTCGCGGATTTGCTCCGGCGTGAACGCACCGCGGAACGGCGGCATGTTGTTGCGGCCGTTGGTCACGGTCGCAATCGTCGCATCGAGATCTCTCACCCTGTCCAGCGGCGCGCCTCCAGTGTGCCCACCCTTGCCATCGTCGCCATGACAGGCAGCGCAGTTGATCGTGAAGATGCGTTTGCCTTCCACAAGGTCCGGCTGAAGCCGGACACTACGATCGGCCGGCCGGTCCGAAAGGACCGGCCCTACAGTCGCTGGTGCGGGAGTCGCAGCGGCGGTTCGTGACACGGGCGTACCGGGTTGGACCGGGCCGATCTTGCCTTCGAGCCCGAGCAGCCAGACGCTATCGCCGCGTGCACTGCCGAGCAGCGCTGCGCCGGCCGAATATGCCAGCACGTACTGCTTACCTTTGTGTTCGAACGTGCTCACCGGCGCGTGCATGCCAGCGCCGGTCTGGAACTCCCACAACTGCCTGCCAGTCGCTGAGTCCAGCGCCGTGAGACGGCCGTCGCTGCGGCCGACGAACAGCAGGCCGCCAGCCGTCGCCAGCGTGCCGCTGTAGCACTGCTCCGGCCACTGATAGCGCCACGCCAGCTTGTTCGTCGTCACGTCGAGCGCGGCGATGATGCCGGTTCGCGCGACCCGCGTGAACGTCGTCGCGCCGC
>Ga0209382_10008503_pt1 | contig 12936 bp, 21 predicted proteins | sample SoiMetdeltSBSDD5_FD_187599 | JGI IMG/M metagenome (GOLD analysis project Ga0209382, IMG submission 187599) | Bulk soil microbial communities from a Populus tree surrounding site in Tennessee, USA - Soil MetaG P. deltoides SBSDD5 (SPAdes) (version 2) | ecosystem: Environmental > Terrestrial >... | reverse complement strand
CTAGTATATCGCGCAATAACATGATATCCCCTCTTCGACAGGTAATCACTATAAAGGGTCAGAATATCCTCTTCGTCTTCAACTATCATGATTTTAAGGCTTTTTTTTAATTTGTTCCCCATGAAATCTCACACCTAGTTGATGTGTGTATTATACCATCTTCAATAAAGTATATACAGATTCAATTTGGATTGATTTGTTCCACCATCTTTAAATTATTTTATAATTTATTGTCCATGTGTAAATAACGTAAACGAAGACATCAACCATTCGCTGGTGGGAATCCTAGTTCTCAACTACGATTCCAAATCCCACCAGTGATTTGTCACAATCAGAAAATCGAAAACTTAAAATCGTTTCCAATTATTCGGTGTGGTAGAAGGTTGTCAAATTCTGGTTTCTAATAGGTATTTGTCGATAGTAGACGATGGATCAGATATAACTACGTTTTTTCATGAGGCTTTAAAAAGTGTTCCAGGAATTACAATATTTACATTTACAGATCCTATTTTGGCACTAGAACATTTTAAAACTAATATTTCTAATTATTTTTTGGTGTTCATTGCTCATTTACTTTCAACATATGCCAACGATCATTTTGTACGATTAGCGGCGGATTCTGGAAGAATGTTTTCACATAACAACGTTGTAGAATTGGCATCATTAAGGTAGACTATACCAAGTTCATCCACTTTAGAACTATTGCTATAATTATACCCGGCATCTATAGCACGGAAAGTACATGCAGTTTGTTGGTCAAATGTCAATCTCGAGCGATTATTAAGTAAATCTTCACACTGAAATGCCGTAGGAGAACCAAAGTTGTCAAGTATTTTGATACTATTATCAGAACCATTCCAACTTAACATATAGGCTTCTTCGGGTAAAAGGGCAAAGCATTGCTCAATCTTTTTATCTGTGGCATTATTATCTGTGGCATTATTATCTGTGGCATTTTGTGCTTCAGTATGAAATATAAACGAGATAAGCAATATTACTGATACAAGTAAGACTTTGAGGCCCAACATATTAGATTGCTATTTCTTCACCGAATAGAAAAGTTTTTCCTGCTATTTTAGAATTTCAAAAAAACTTACTTTTTGTTAAGACAAACCTGATGTAAAATCCTATTCAGAACTCTTAATTCACATGTAATAACGGCTAGCCGGGTCATGCTCGTACCATTGTCATCTCGCTGCCCCATAACACTAGATAACCTTCTGGTATGGACTGGGTTTGGATTTTTGTGTTATGCCCCTCGTTATCCTTTTTAGGTCCACTCATCCTCGCACAAATTCCTGTTTGAACCAGAAGCCTTTCGGCCTCTTCCCAATCCTTTTCAACAACCTTGGGCACGAGCACTTGCCCAATACCCGGGACAATAATGGGTTCCGTTGTGATATGTACGATGTAGCCTCCAGGAGCTTGTGATGCGACGTGCACCTTCACATTATCTAGTAATATAGATTGACCAGGCTGTAGAGCAGTCACAGTCTCCAAGTAGACACGCTTCCTGCAGCATGGACGCTCTCCTCCTTGGGCGGGATTTGGCGTCCTGACGCGGTATGCGATGACTCCTTCACTGCGAATGCCGCCCGTACCGGTCGAACCTCCAGTCTCGAAGTAGTCTGTCTTCTGACGAGCTTCGACCATAAAGTATGGTACGTCACGGTCGATGCAACGGATGCGTATGGCGTGAAACCAGCCGGGAGGAAAGATATACCTTTCGTTTGGTTTCACAATTGAGCTGATGGGACGCAGTTTGAATTTCCGTAAGCCTGAACCAATTGGAAAATCCCCGATTGCTACATTTCTGAGCCAACCAAATTCCTTCTTGCTGAAGGCGGTCGGGTGAGTTTGATGACATGCAGACATAATGTCAAAGTAGCCGATAGCGCGGTCCCTTGGGTCGAGGTCATTATTAGCGTGGTAAAGATCTCTAATATCAGTAATGGCATGGAGAATTTCATGCATCCAAATTCCGTTAGTTTCATCCATTACCACACGTGACCAAAAACCTTGGGTTAAACCTGCTCCTCTGTCACCGAGCATTATCAAGATAGCGGATGCGAACCCATGAGCTTTCAAACGGTCTTCATTCAACCATTGTATCGGATTCGGGGCCTCTCTCTGTAACTCACGAGCGAAATGACCGGGCTCGACGACCTTCTGTGTAACTGTCCGTATTTTGAATACTATCGGGTTGATGTCCGCTTTACCCCATGAAACTCGTTGGAGCCACGCACGCAGAGAACGGTCTCGACGGTCAGGAGTAACTGGAGGAGTAACTCGACGCAAAGTGCCATCTCTCCAATTTTCCGGAGGGCCACCATCCAATGTGCCATCTCTCCAATTTTCCGGAGGGCCACCATCCAATGTGCCATCTCTCCAATTTTCCGGAGGGCCACCAAGCACTCGATACTTAATGACATCTCTCCAATTTTCGGGTATCACATCTGGCGGTACGACATCTGGACTATCGCGAAATACAGGCACAAATGCAATCTTCTTTGTTCCAATCCAAGGTCGCACTGTCGATAAACTCATTGCTGTTTCCTCTTAATGGGAGTAGAATGCAAGGTCAAGCCCAATATCCTATGCATTTCTTTATGGAGTAGAAAAGTTTTTTGTGCTCAGGTTAGAAATTCTAATTTGATATACGTGGGTTAAACTATTTTTATTTATCAATATCTTTCTTTTACCTGTGTATATTTAGATTAGTTACCTTATAGTAGTATTTGGTAGATTCTCTATTACTACACCAAAATTTCCTTTCCTTAATTCTTGTTTGAAATCCAAGTCTTTTTCCTTTTCAATCTGTTCTTTTAATTTCTTCATGAAAGACTTGACGGGTGATAGATAGTTACTAGTTCACCGCAGGCGAGACAAAATAATTTTACTACTAACTGGATGCATTAAGATTAAGTTTGAGATGATATAAGACACATTGATAAAAATAATACTTAAAAAGATGAGTTATATTAATGGAACAAATCATTTTCTTGTCTCTTGCCTTAAAATCACAATAAATGGTTAAATATTACTAAAAATTTACGGCTTTTATGGAAGAAATAAAATTACCTGCAAAGGGAGAAACAGCTGTTGGTAACATGCCAGCTCTACATGTCATCAATCATCAAATGGAGCAAGCAGAGGGCGTAAAAGGTGAGGCACATTGGGTAGGCGTTGTGGGTGTATGTCATGGAGCTAATGAACAGGATAAAAAACAAGTAGCCTTTTGTGGTGTATTTGGTAAGGCAATGCATAATGGAACTGGAGTACTGGGTGAAAGTGATGAGTGGATAGGTGTACATGGAACCTCTCAGAAAAAGGCAGGTGTACGTGGAGAATGTTTTGGTCCTGGTGCAGGTGTAGAAGCGGAAAACAAGAAAGGAGGATTTGGAATTTTCGCAGAAGGTACACCTGCTGGTTTTTTTAAAGGGGATGTTGAAGTAACAGGAGATATAAAATTACTGAATCCAATGAACGCAGATTGTGCTGAAGATTTTGATATTTCAGAAGAGAACGCAGAGCCTGGAACAGTAATGGTGTTAACCGATACTGGCTCATTGCAGTCAAGTCATCAAGCATATGATAACAAGGTTGTGGGCATAATATCAGGCGCTGGAGGATACAAGCCAGCTTTCATACTAAACAGATTTAATCAGTCTGAAATTGAAACTCTAAAAGATGGCAAAAAGAAAAATGAACGTAGGTTGCCAATAGCTCTCATGGGTAAAGTATTTTGCAAAGTTGATGCAAGACAATCTCCAATAGAAGTTGGCGATTTGTTAACAACCTCGTCTACAAGAGGCTATGCAATGAAGGCGGAAGATCCAATGAAGGCTTTTGGTGCCGTAATTGGGAAAGCATTAGGCTCGGTTAAGAATGGATTAGGCATAATACCTGTTTTGGTTAATTTGCAGTGAAACACAATCACTCTGCATGTTAAGTAAACAAGAAATGCTTGCGAGAAGCATTTCCAAAAGATGTATATTTACTATGTCAAACCGTTGCTAATCAAAAGGATAAAGTTCGGCCTCCAGTTCTGTTAACTGTCTAAGCGATATGGGTTCCACAAGTCTATGTTCCTGAGCCAACGCGCGCATGCTGAAAGTAGTATGATCTTTTCTTGCGTCAAGCAAATACCTAAGTGGCCATCCTTCTGGAGGCATAATTTCCCTTATTGAACCCCATTTCAAATCTACGCGTGTGAGTCCCATTATTTTGAAAATAACCCCTGGACCGCCCCATGTAACCGGTTCATCTGTTTCCCCGCCGCAGAAATTTCCATGATGTGAATACGGAATCCCATTGCCATCCTCTCGCCAAAGAATTCCATCAAGATCTGCATCTTCCTCCAGAAACCATTTGGTATCTTCGTGGAAATGTAAACGTTCCCAATTATTATCAGCATTCCTGTCGAACCAAAGTTCTATATACGGATTACCATTTGCCTTTGTGTAAAATATCCCTTTCATGCCAATCCACTTGTCCATTAAATCCTTGCTGACGTCGTCGAAACATGGTTTATACGTGCTGACGTCGTCGAAACCTGGTATATACACTCTTTCAGAGTATTTTGGATGTCTCAACTCCTTTTGTATATGGGCTTGGCCTACATGATTTACCTCTACATATAGCCCAATTCCTGCACATGGATTACCAACTATGGGTGTATCACTATGGTGTGGACCACCACGAACGCAAAAACCCATACCGTTATTTCCAGGATCACGATCATACACTTTAAACGTTTTCCAATATAGCGTCACTTCCACATTTTTCCAGTCATTTTTTGTTCCCATAAATCCCCTTTTTCTTAGATAACTTTGATCTGTACTGGTAACAACAATAGGAAAACTGTCGTCGTCGCCGTATTCTGCCCATGGTAACGCCAATACAGGAAGTCTTCCTTTCTTACCATATGTTGTTACAGTACCACCATAACCATCAGATGTGATGAACTTTGTATCAAAATTAATTACAGTGTGATCATTTTCATCCGTTGAGAATGGACAGTTATTCCAATCGCCAACTCCGTTGAATTTTCGTTTTAGCCAGTTGCCTTTTCCCATAAACCAAGGTTTGGCACGATTTGGATGTGTATTGGTTGGATAAATCATTCTTCTCCCAAATTCATCGTCAGCCATGTTTTAATTCTTGATTTTTAATTATTTAAGATTATATTTTATGATCAAGATCCTGTTCAATATTTGAAGCCGATAAATTGCATGGTGAATTAAGAATTTTGGATTGGATTTTCTATCAAGTGTGTAAAGATCAACAGAAAAAGTTGACACCTAATCTATAACTTGGTATGACGCTATGATATGATCCATTGTAGATTTTTCATTGTCAAAGTTCAGTGGGTCTGCTCTATAACTTATTAAATGATTCAAATTGCTATCATCAACAAAAGCAATCTCTAGGATTCCATACCTCTTTCCTTCCTGGTCGTCACCAGCGTAAAGGAATGAGCAAGCCTCTATGTTTCCAATAGAATATTCGTTACAGGATATCGGTTCAATGAGTTTGCTTCCGGTAGACTCCTCTACAAGTTGATCATATGCAAACTCAGCCAAATCTTTCGAATCAAAATTCTGAATTATTTCAGATATTATTTTTCCTCAATCCTTAACTATAATCTATACTAGAGGAACCCTATAGGACCGAAAGAATGTTTACAAAGATTACATCATTGCCAATTGTAATTACAGCCGTTGTTGTAACAATCCTACAAACACTTCCCGAGCAAAGTTGGGCAGCAGACATTTATTGTGAATTTGGTGCCATTAGATGTGATGGTACTCCAGAATCTGACGTAATCTTCCCATCTACCCGGGATTCTATTATCTTGGCGTATGAGGGGGATGATCGTATCATTAGTGGTGATGATGGCAGTATTTACGTATACGGAGGTCCAGGAGATGATATTTTGATTGGTGGAAATTATAATGACGTTCTTATTGGAGGACCAGGGAATGACAGGTATGACGGCAAAGGGGGCAGCGACACTATCTCCGACCAGGACTACTCGTCAAACGACATCGCTTCAGGTGGTGAAGGTAATGATTTCATTGATTTGTGGGGAGGATCGGATAGAATTCATGGTGGACCTGGATCTGATAGAATCTGGGCAGACCCCACCTATCGTGACTTTTCTGTTGATGTTATAGACTGTGGTTGGGATTCCGATGCCGTTAACTATCTTTATTCAGGCGATGGTGATTTTGCAAATACGAATTGTGAATTCATTGAGAATATGGACCGCTAAATTTGCTAACCATATTCCCTTAGAATAAACTTCACTTCAACCACTTTAAGATAAGGAATCTTTTATTCTATTATTGTGACAATATTTCCTTTCTTTAATTCTTGTTTGATATCTTTATCTTTTTCCTTTTCAATCTGTTCTATAAATTTCTTCATGAAAGGCTCGATGGATGATAGATCGTTACTACTTCACCGCATTGTAAACATTGCATTTTGTTAGGGACTGTGATCGCTTTATAATTTTGTTCAGGATCTAAAATCCACTTCTGCAAAATCGACTGACAATTCGGGCAGTACCTTTTTTCTGATTTCATACTACTATTAGGATTTGGGAAATCGATGATGCCGTAACTTTTTTTTCTTTTAATACCGCCTATTTTTATTTATTCCCTCTTTCCTTACTTATTGAACACTTGTGTTCCTTGCTTGTTTGCTACATTTTGAACATGGACATGCCGAGTATACCGCTTTTGCAGGGTCTATTCGACCTAAATTGATACTGCCACTAGCCGATCCGATTCTAGAACATAACCAGACAGCATGTTCAAATTCTGAGTCTCTGAATTGATCATAACTCAGATCGTGGCTTCTAAATCCCTTGGTACGGAACCCATCGCCAGTTTGAATATAGAACAAAGTTTGCTCAAGTGATTCTTCACTCCCAGGCCATGTTTTGAATATGCAATCTAATGTCTTCTTACCTTGCCAAGGAATATAGTGGACAAATATGTCTTTATCTAATTCTGCTTGAATTTCTGCATCTTCATGTTCTTCTGTCTTTAGACGCTTGCTTCTAGGCTTTTTGCCTTTTCTTCTCTGGGTTGCCCTGCTATCTGTACATAGAAAATAGATTCATTACCTAATCCCATACTTATCAAGGGTATTGTCTATCATATTCCCCTGTTCCCGTCAGGGTGTCGTTTTGTGTGTCATACGTTCCTTCCACCCGGAAAAAGTAAGTTGGGTCATTCTCTTCTGGATTCGATTTTGATAAATCGGGATATTCGCTCGAGCACTTGTATATGATATTGTTTCCTTGTTCAATGATATCTTTGACGCTATTTACGTCACAAGAGAATGACAATTCGTATCTTTCTGCAAATTTCTTCTGTAAAGGAGTAAGATCCTTGTTTGTCACATTGTCATGAATGTAAAAATATAGGGTGGTATACAAACGGGGATCAGTGTCCTCAGCTTCCGGAAGTACTACATATGAAGAATATCCCTCCTCCTCAATTTGACATTGATTTGACGGGCAAACTTTCTCCCATACTTCTCCAGATATCTGGAAGTTCTTAGTGATGGGATTTGTCCTTAAGCCTTGTACCTCAAATACAAGATCGTTCTCCTGATTACTTTCTTCTTGTGAATACACAGGAGTATTTGTGTCAATTGGAATTAAAATCATTAGATTCGCCATTAGTACTCCTAGAATAAGCGTTTTCATTTTAAACCTGTATATTGCGAGTTACTTAAAAAGTCTTATCTGCAAATATTACTTGTTGTTCGGATATATTCTTAAATAGATTTCATGTAATGATTGTATATAAGGTAAAAGTGTTTTAGCAATTTCATTTTCATTTATATCATGATGAGCAAATTCATCCACCTCTGGATAAAATTCATCATGCATGATGAATTTTGCTTCTAAACTTCTTGCTCCAATTCTCTTGGGCTCATCAGGTTGTCCAATTCTATGTACAATTCCCTCTTTTACCCAGGGTTTAAGATTTTCATAGTCATCGATAATTGATTTTGCTGAAATATCTGTAAATGGAACATCATGTTCCTGTTCTGCCAAACTTCCTATTATGCAAATTGCAATTTCATTTTTTTCCAATTCAGTATCCACGACGTCAACATTTATTTGTATAATCGGAAGAACGTTATCTGGTTTGGTAAGATACACGCAAACACTAGAAGACCTGGGTTCCGTCTTACTTACGGAAATCCGACCATCTACATTATCAATCTCTTTTTTTACCCTTTCGATTGTTCTCAAACAAATGTCTATAGCGATATTCAAGATATAGTTATCCAATACTATCTACCTATTTCCTTTCTTCTCTATCAAAGCATCTTCTCTAATTTCGTCCAGACTTTTCCTTGAATCTATGGAAATCTTCTGTAATTCGAAGAGACTAGTATAACGTATTCTCAAATTATTGTTTTCCGCTATTTTATTGGCCGCTCTAATAATTTGATCCCAGAATTGACCTGTGTTGTGGGATATTTTCTCAACTGCTGTTAGGACTCTAAAATCGATATCTGCAATTAGTCGTTCAATTGTTACCTTGTTAGTGACGTCTTTGGCATCACTTAGATATAGACCTAGCCTATCGCGTTGGGCCTCAAGCCTTACCAACTGTTTATCTAAAATGTCATCAAGACTCATTTCGTCTAGGTAGTAATCATTCAAGGCCTGACGATAAAGAAACTTGAGGTCCTTGTTGATTGTGTTCCTATCTACGTTCATAAGTTGTGCTATTCTTGTTGCTGGCATACCATTTTCAAAATGTAGTTTGTAAACCTCTAACCTTCTCTTTTCTCTCTGCCTTTGTATAGGGAGCAAATTTATGCCTATGTCTGACTAGGTTTTCACTTTTTTTTGGGTTTTCTTCGTTCTTATCGCTAGTATCTAGGAGTTCTACTGTTTTCTTTTTCATTCTAATGGCTCCTTTTCTGTTACACTTGTTACAGTTGTTACAGTTTCTGGAAGGGTGGGACTCGGTTTTTCAGTATTATTCTCTGATTCTAGACCGGTATTTTGTATTATTTTAGGCTCATTTACCAACGATGTTTCCTTACTTTCAGCCTCTAAATTGTCTTCTATATCCTTGTTGACTCTCCCAGGAAGCGTAACATCTGTAACAGCTGTAACATTTTCTAAAATCTGTATTTTATTGGGCATTTCATAATAGGCCTTTATCTTGTCCAGTACTTGCTGTTTGAACTCTACGCAACGAAGTGTTTCTTGTCCAATACGATATACTTTCGGAGGATCTACTTTGAACTTTGACTTAAGGATATTAGTGATTTTAGTTTGTGTTACTTGACCAATTCCAGGTTCAGGAGAATAGAAAGCAGTTTCTTTACCTAGTATATCATGTCCATCCATCTCATCCTTGCATACATCTCTTATTGATTCATTTGAAAATATATGAGTTCCAAGAATCCTTTCTTCGTCTTCGCTTAACATTCCTTTCTCAATTTGCTCTTTACGTTCCTTGATTAGATGAGTTATTACATCGTACAGTTTTGCTTCAAAGGTGTTCTTTTTTGTTTGATTTCTCTCGTTTATGAATAAAGATAGGTCATCCAGGATTCTTTGTCTTGTAAGTGGTGATTTATTGAATAATCTGATTAGTGGTTTTGTTAGTTCTGATGTTCTGTTTTTAACATTTAGTTTTACATTAAGGAATTGGTCTTCATGATGTAGTAGTCTATAACAGAATAGTAGTTTTCTGATTTCCATTAACTTCTCATAAAGTGACTCATATTCTGGATCTTTACCTGCTCTAATTACCTCTTTTATGTTATATTGTGGGTTACCTGTGACAAATTTTAGAACAAGTGAACGATCTAGAATTCCCTTCATGTTCTTATCATTGGGAAGTTCTTCCATTGCGAACCATTTATGACAATAAGTAAGCCAGTTTGATTGTTTTCTTCCACCTTCAGTCTCTACTTTGGGAATAGAACCACCGGAGCAATATCCTGTTTTAATTGTATTTCTTTTGTCCTTATCCCTTGCCATATCATCGGCCTCATCTTCTGCAATGGTAACTTGACCCTCTTCTTTATCTCCTAGGGCAGATAGTAATTCGCTGCACTTGCTGAAGTTACATAAAAGACTCTATAACCCAGATATTTATACAGCAATAGAGCCGAATTTTTACCAGCGTCGTTGTCACCTACTATTATGATGTAATGTGTGTATGGAAATATATCTTGGAAATATGACCAGATGGTATCACCTACTAACAGTGTGTAGTAATATCCGTCTACATCGACATATTTTCTAAATTCTGTTTCGACTAGTGAGAATAGAGCATCTAGATCTAATTTCTTTGCATATGACAGATATTCTTTGAATTCCTGTTCAGATTTAAAGACATATGGAAGTGGAGCTTGTGTGTATAATATGTCCTTTGGTACAAATAAATCATTTCCAAATTCTACGTCATCTAGAAGAGTAGGCTTATCTTCTTTATCTAGAGTTACAAGTTTCGGTGTTGTACCAATTATGATTGATTCATGAAGCGGCATAGTACCGTTACCGGTGAATTTCCTTATTGGAATTTTAATTTTCTTTGGTTCCGGTTTTTCTTTATTATCTTCGTTTCTTCTTTCAGGATTAAATTCTTTATCCCATTCCTCTTCTGTCGAATCTCTCATTTCCAGTTCGTCCTATCACCAATTTTATTTTCACGAATGTTAGGCCATGTATTGGGATGTCTTAGTCTGAATAATACCCATTGTTTTTGATCTTCTGTGGGTTTGTATAACCATGGAACCGCTCCTATTATTTTTAGAGATAGTTCAAATATTCTATTTCCGTGATATTCTGTGATTTCTTCATCTGTTAATTGTTTAGTTCTTACTTTATACATGATTATAATCTCCTGTCTCGCTCCTTCTCTAATTCAGAAAGTTTTGAAGTTGCATGCTTGATAATTTCTTGATATACATTCATCATAAAGTCCAGTCTCTGATCGGGTTTCTTGTGAAGAGGTTGGTCTATGGCAAAGACATCTTCATATGAACCCTTACAGTACCTTTCTACTGACTTGGTGAATTGATTGAAAATGACTTGTACCCTTTCATCTGCAAGTCTTTGCATTCCAGGATCTTTGTTTCTTAAAGACCAGTAACGTGCTGTCCAGGGCATTAGTCTGATGCCTCCTCTCTTTCACATTTATTCAAGTCTTTAAATGAGTAATAATTGTCCAGATCTTCTTTTGTTGCTGGATCCCTTCCTACTTTCTGATCATCTATGAATAGATAGTCTAGCTGATCTTCAAACTTATTCTTACATTCAAGTTTTAAATCAAGACCTTTTTCTTCAATTTCTCTTAGGAATTGCTTGTAAGCCTCTTTACTTTTGTAAGTATATTGTTCTAGCTTTTCATAGTGTGTAGTACCTACTTTTTTGTCTGCAGTATGTTTCTCTCTTATCCTTTCAATAGTATCATTTCTCCGTTTCGTTCTGCCACAATCATTGTCAACTACTCCGTTCTCTGTATAATGATCGCCATCACGTTCATCAAACCAAAAAATATTTGGTTCGTCGCAAAAACTTATATGTTCTGCATGCGCATTAGAAGTCATCATCTCTTCTTTTGAACCTCCTTTTGGTTCAGGTGCCAATTGGGTTGTTGGAAGGTCTGGGTCTCCAAACTTCGACCTCCAACTTTCTTAATGTTCAATTTTTAATTTCCACTGTTCTATTATTTCTTTTAATAATTCTCTAAAACTACAATCTGAATTTCTTTCATCATGTTCGAGGATGATCCCTAATAAAATTTCCGCCTTGCGTAATGTTTCATTGCTATTCATTCTTTTAATTCCTCATCCGTGACAATGGGTAGCAAATTATTATCTTTGAATAACCTATCTACTACTTCTGTGAATGAATCGTTTGTTTTACCCGATTCGCAGAGTTTGTTGTAAACATCCAAACTGACGCGAATTGTCTTAGTTCGTTGCATTATGACATTGTGAGCGCGCGTCATTAATAAATGTTGCCTGGTTATATATATGTAGCTAAGCAACTTACTATTAAACTTAATATATTATAGTTGCTACAGGCAAGTAGACAACTCAAAAATGGCGACACAAAGTCAACAACATCAACCCAAACAAAAGCTAAATCAAAAAGAGACTGCTATAATAGAATACATTAAAAAGAATGAGAATGAACCTAAAAAACTAACTATTAATCAAGTAGCATTGGCTATGGATAAAAGAGGCATATGCAGTCGTTTAACAACTAATAAAATTATATTCAATCTTATGAATTTGAATATCGTAAAGGATGAGAAAATAGGTAATAAATTCCATAAATTAAAAATCAATGATGAATATTACTATGACTTCAATAAGTTAGAAGTAATGTTATTAAAATCTCAAATTCAAAAGGCTCTTGAACCATTTGAAGCCTTATTAAGAAGTAAGAAGATGGAAGTACAGGTCATCAACAAGGCCAAGGGAGAGATCGACGTAATCATAGGAACTGAGCCGACTGTTGAAAAACTGAAATCAAATGACATATACATTCCTAAACCATTAGACCAAACGCCAAAAGATGACCCATATTTCACTGCTAAACAAATACAGAATATGGCAATGACCCAACAAAAAAAGGTGGTCAAAAAACTCAGAAAAGATCTAGAGGATTATGCAAGAAAAGACTTACAAGATAAAATTAAGCGCCGAAAAGCTCAAAAATAGTTTATTTAGGTCAGAAAATTCGACCTTCTGACCTAATATTATTGTGCATAAACACAGTAATTCTTTCATTTAATTGTGGATCCTTGTATAGTACTTGGGATAATAGATCTGCAGCATCAGATTCATTTAACGACAGAGTTTCAATCAGCTTAAACAATACATGACATGATGCACATCCACCGTATCCTATCAACGAAGAATCTGAAA
>Ga0209382_10008501_pt1 | contig 12938 bp, 14 predicted proteins | sample SoiMetdeltSBSDD5_FD_187599 | JGI IMG/M metagenome (GOLD analysis project Ga0209382, IMG submission 187599) | Bulk soil microbial communities from a Populus tree surrounding site in Tennessee, USA - Soil MetaG P. deltoides SBSDD5 (SPAdes) (version 2) | ecosystem: Environmental > Terrestrial >... | reverse complement strand
CTTCTGGTGCGCGCGGGCCTTGCCAAGCCCTGAGATGGTGCACGAGATGCGTGCTTAAGGCAGGTGCGCCCCCTCAAAGGCCACGGCCGCTACGCTTACTCCGCAATTACCCGGCGCCGCGACTACAACTGGCCGGGAAAGAAGCGCCTTGCCGTCTACATCGGCCTTAACGTCGAGCATTTCGATTTCGGCGCAGGGCTGGGCGCCGCGCTCGGCCCGAAGAACCCGGAGCCCGACGTCCTCAACTTTTCCTGGCGGGACTACGGCAACCGCGTCGGGGTGTGGCGCTGCCTCGAGCTTTTCGACGAATTGAAGCTACGCGTGGGCGCGCTCATCAACACCGCGCTCTACGAATACTGCCCCGAAGTCGTTGAAGCGCACGTCAAGCGCGGCGATGAGCTCATCGGCCACGGCCACACCAACTCCGATCGGCAATCGGACCTCTCTGAAGAAAAGGAGCGCGAGCTCCTCGCCTACTGCCGCGACCGGATCCGCAAAGAATCGAAGGTCGCGCCGCGCGGCTGGCTGAGTCCGTGGATCTCGGAGAGCTTCGTCACCCCCGACCTCCTTCAGGAGACGGGTTACCAGTACACGCTCAACTGGTGCCACGACGACCAGCCCACTGAATTCAAGACGCGCAGCGGGTCCCTCTGGTCGATCCCCTACCCTCAGGAGCTGAACGACATCCCGATGATCGTCGCGCGCCAGATGGACGGACGCGACTTCGCCGAAGTGATCGTCGACCACTTCGACGAAATGCTCGCCCAGTCGAAGCACCAGCCGCTCGTCATGGGCATCGCGCTGCATCCCTACATCGTCGGCCAGCCCTACCGCCTTCGCCATCTGCGCCGTGCGCTAGAGCATGTCGTGAAACAAAACAAAGCATGGCTCACCACACCCGGCGAGATCTACGACTTCGTTAATACCCCAACCTAAATCGGGGTCAGGGTCCGAACTACCTCAGGTATTAGCGTCGTGGCACTTCTCAGGCTTAAGCACCCTCTCGCGCGAGGCTGGGTACTTCGCGAGCTTCTCGAGCGGCCGCCGCGGGCGCTGCACCAGCTCGCCGCCGCAGTTGGGACATCTGCCCACAAGTAAACCGTGCGCGCACGCGCGACAGAACGTGCACTCGAACGAGCATATGAAAGCCTCCGCCGACTCGGGCGGAAGATCACGGTTGCAGCATTCGCAGTTCGGGCGCAGTGCGAGCATGGACGACTCCTAAAAGAGGCCGTACTGGTTGGGCGAGTCTTTGGGCGCCTGCATGCCGACGTCCCAGAGCTCGGCGATCCGCTCGCCCTCGAAGCGGAAGATGTGGACGACCGCGATGTCCGGTTCCGAAGGCGCGTGCTGGACGCACGAGTGCACCGCAACGCGGTCGCCTTCCTCGAACACGTGCTTCGTCTCGATGCGCGTGGAAGGAAACTTGGCGGCCGCCTCCTCCATTCCCTTCCTTAACGAATCGCCGTCGCCACGGAAGTACGGGTTGTGATGGCGGAAGTCGTGCGCGACGAAGCGCTCGTACGCTTCACGCACTTTGCCGGTTGCGCAAAGGCGCAGGAACTCCTTCGTCATATCTTTGCGGGTCATTTTTGCGACTCCACGATGAAGAGCGTCGGATCGACCGCGACTGCGTTCAGATAAACGGAGAAGTGAAGATGCGGTCCGGTCGCGCGGCCGGTGGCGCCGACGGTGCCGATCTGGCGCCCGGCATCGACCGCGTCGGCAACGGCAACGTCGATGGAGTTAAGGTGCGCGTAGAGGGAAAGCAGGCCCAGTCCGTGGTCGAGCACCACCATGCGGCCGTTGAAAAAGTATTCGCCGATGTCGAGCACGCGCCCGGCGCCCGCGGCGAGCACCGGCGTGCCGACCGGCGCGGCGATGTCGAGGCCGTTGTGGCGGCTGCGCAGCTGGTCGTTGAAGAAGCGCTGCAGGCCGAAGCCCGAGCTGCGACGCCCGCGCGCCGGCTCGAGCATGACAAGCGTCGCGGGCGGCGTGTCGCTGAACGTGCGAAGCAGCGCCTGCAGATGCGTGCGTTCGCGCTCGTAGCGCGCCAGATCTTCGGCGGACAGGTCGACCTGGCCCGGCGGCACCTTGAGATGCTGGCTCGCGTATTCCTTGGATTGCACCTCGACCTCAAACTGTTCGCGCCTGCCGTCGAAGTGATCGACCTTCAGGCGCAGCTTAGAGCCGGGTTTGGAACTCAGCGCGATGCCGACCAGCGCGACCCACGCCTCGCCTTCTCGCGCGACGAGCACCGGATCGTTTCCGAGCCGCACGCGCGGCGGCTGCTTTGAGGCGCCGAGCGCGACTTTCGCCACGCCGCCCGGCACCGCTTCGGTGCGTGGAAGCGTCTTGGCGGAGGCGCGCACTCCCCACGCTTGCGCGGCAAGCGCTGCAGCGAACGATTGAAGGAGGCGGCGCCGGTTCAGATGCGCGCAGTTTAGCGGCTTACCTGCAGCCGGTTCACCACGCCGCGGATCGCGGTAAGCGACCACGCGTCGAGCTCGGCCCGACGCCGCTGGTGCTCGTTCGGCACCGCGCCGTCGAGGAACACGACCTTGCCCGTGCAGTTGGTGCGAATCTGGGCGGCATCGAGCTCCGGATCGGCTTCAAGCACGAGGCGCAGTACCTCTCCCACCTCGTCGTCGCGGTCCTCGTACGCCGGCCGCACCTCGAGGCCGTTGATGACGTCGCGTCGCCCCGGCGTCCACCACGCCACCGCGCCGGCGAAGCGGCGGTGCGACTGGCTTTGCACGTGACCGTCGAGCACGATGACGCCGTCAGTCACGGAGAGGGTGATCTCGCCTGCGGCGTCTTCGTCCACCGCGCGCAGCATCTCCACACGGCCGTTGGTTCGCACATCGAGCCCGCAATTACGGAGCTCCGGCTGCTGAAGCAAAAGGCGCGCCGCCGAGTCGCGCACTGCGCCGTCGCCGCGTCGCTCTCCCGGCGTGGTCCGCAGCCGGTCGACCACCGCGCGCACTCCGTCCACGGCCGCGGCGAGCTGGACCGCGAGCTTTTTCGCCGCTACGTCGGCGACTTCGCCTTCCAGCGTCACGGTTCCGTCCGCAGCTTCGATTCTGATGGGGTGGTGGTGCAGATTGATGCGCGTTTCGCGCTCCAGCGCGGCGTGTACATGCCTGCGCACGGCGTCTTTCTCCATGTTGGCAAGGCCTCCTTTGAAGATTGGAACAGCGCCGGCGGCGGAAGGTTCAAGCGGTTCGCAAACGGAGCAGGCGCACGCCCGCCACCACGACAAGCGGCAGCGCGAGGCCGAGCACCGTAGCCGCGATCATGAGCTCTCCGAGCGCGCCGTAGTCGCCGCGTTTTACGACGTACAGCTCGTTCAGGTACCGGGTGCCGAGCTGCGAGGCGGCGAGCGCGAGGTTCGAGAATGACGCCATGACCGCGAAGTAGGTCGCCTTGAGCTGCGGCGGGGCGGAATTCGCGATCCAGGCGAGCATCGGGATCATCGCGATCTGGCCGAGCGGCGATTCGAGCGCGGTGTTGATGAGCGCGATCACGCGCGCGTCCACCCAGCCGCCGGTATGCGCCGCCGTCCACTCGTGCAGGCCGTAGAACATGCCGATGATCGGAACCGAAAGCACGGCGGCCGCGACGCTCAGCACGGCGACGATGGTCGCGATCGAGTTTTGCGCCATGAAGCGGCGCAGCGCGAACATGCCGACGAGGGTGAGCGCGTAGGTGACGAGCTGCAGCTGCCCGAAGAAACCCTCGTCGAAGCCGAGCTTGTCCATCATCCACCAGGTCGTGCCTTCGCCGGTCGCCGGCACGCTGCGGAACACGAAAAGCACGAGCGCCGTGGCGACCAGCACCTGGCGCGCCTCGGGGGCGAGCTCGCGCGCGAGGCGCCAGAGGAGAAACACGATGATCGCGAACGATCCGGTAAAGATGATCTCCTGCGCGTGCGGCAGGCCGCCGAGACTTACGGCGAGCGTGATCGCGACGAAGACGAGGCTTCCGCCGAGCACGGTCCAGTTCGGGTGCGTTTTCTCCACGACCTCGCGCTCATGCTTGAGGAAGCGGTGTAGCACCACGCCGAGCACAGAAAGCACCGGGATGATCAAGGCGGCGGTATAGACGTCTGCGTAGAGCTCGAGCTTGCGCTCCTTTGGAAAGCTCTCCGTCCCGGCGAACACGTAGATGTTCGCCGCGGCAACGAGCGCGAGCCCGCCGATCACCGCCACGCGCCCGAGCGTCTGCATCGTCGTATGCATCGATTTCTGCAGCTGCGCATCGGCGACGCGCGGCACCGCTTCCACCGTCATCGCATCGGCGACCGCGTCCTGAATCATGTATCCGGTCGGCGCGAGGAGCGCGGCGAGCACGTACCAGCGCTCCGCGCTCATGACGCCGCGCATCTCGTCCATCTGCGTGGTGAGACCCACCATGATGAGCAGGCTCGCGGCGATCATGCCGGCGCCGAGCCATACGAGCAGCGCCTTCCAACGCCAGATGAGATCGACCACGTGCCCGATGGGCATCTTGAGCGCCCACGGGATCCCGGCCCAGAACGCGAGCGCGGCGAGGAAGGCGGGCGAAAGGTCGAGATAGTCCTTCACGAAGAAGGTGCCCACGATCCCGGTGAGGCCCGAAACCCCGTACGCCGCGTACACCATGAGCGGCGGCAGGTACGACCACTTCACGCGTTGATCACCCGGATCGGCTTGCCGGCGAGCCAGGCGGCCACGTTCTCGACCGTGTCGCGGTAGAAGACGCGATAGTTCTCTTCGTGCACGTAACCGAGATGCGGCGAAAGCGTCACGTTCTCCATCTTGCGCAGCGCGTGATCGGCCGGCAGCGGCTCGGTTTCATACACGTCGAGCGCCGCGTGGATCCTTCCGGTTCTGAGAACACTCAACAAATCCTTCTCGTCGACGATTGGGCCTCGCGACGTATTGACGAGTACCGCCCCGGGCTTCATGCGCGCGAGGTCGGTTGCGCCGATGAGGCCGCGCGTGCGGTCGGAGAGGACGAGGTGAATGCTGACCACGTCGCTCGTCGAGAACAAATCTTCTTTGGAGACGAGCGCGGCGCCCGCGGCTTGCGCCTTCTCCTGCGTGAGGTTCTGGCTCCAGGCGACGCACTCCATGCCGAAGGCCTTGCCGATGGCGGCGACGCGCGCGCCGATGTTGCCGAGGCCAAGCAGGCCGAGCCGCCTGCCGCCGAGCGAGAAACCGGGGCCGAGGTCCTCGTGCCAGCGGCCGGCGCGCATATTGCGTTCGGCTTTGGCGAGGCCGCGCGCCGCGGCGATGATGAGCCCCCAGGTGAGCTCGACCGTCGAGAGGCCACCACCCGCTGAGCGGGTGTTACTCACCGGGATACCGCGCTCCCTGAGCGCCTGCGAGTCAAGGCTCGGCGAGCGCGCGCCGGTAAGGGTGACGAATTTGAGATTCGGCAACTTCTCGATGAGCGCGCGACCAAAGGCCGTGCGCTCGCGCATCAGGCACACGATGTCGAACGCTTTCAGCTCCTCTTCGGGCCGCGCGAGCGGCCGGTCGAACACCCGGACGTCGACGCCCTTCAGCGACTTCCAGTCGGCGTATTCGAGCGCGAGACGCTGGTAGTCGTCGAGAACCGCAAGCTTCATTCAGCTCGGATGTTGTTGTCGCGGACGACCTTGCCCCAGCGGTTCATGTTGTCGAAGATCCACTTCTGCGTGGCGTCGGGGCTCAACGCGACGACGTCCATGCCCTGGGTGTCGGTGAGCATCTTGTTCACGTCGGGAAGCTTGATGGCTTTTGCGAGCTCGGCGTGGAACTTGTCGATGATCGATTTCGGCGTTCCCGCGGGCGCGAGGATTCCCCACCACGCGTGCGCGACGACGTCGATGCCGAGCTCCTTCAGCGTCGGCACGTCGGGCATGGTGTGCGAGCGTTTGTCGCCGGTCAGCGCGAGCGCGCGCATCTTGCCGCTCCTCACGTGCTGCGCCTGCGCCGCGGTCGAGGCCATGGCGAGCTCGACGTGGCCGCCGATGAGATCGGCGGAGAGCGGGCCGCCGCCTTTGTAGGCGACCGGCTCGAACTTCGTTCCTGCGGCCTGGTTGAGGACGATGGTGGTGAGGTGCGCGAGCGAGCCGTTGCCGACGTTGCCGAGCGATACCTTGTCCTTCTTTGCAGCGCCGAGCGCGTCCTGAAGATTCTTGTACGGCTTCTGCGCGCCCGTGGTGATCGCCATGGGCGCCGTGCCCACGATCATGACCGGCGTGAAATCCTTGAGCGGATCGAACGGCAGCTTCGGATTGAGCGCCTGGTGCACCGCGTGCGTGTCGAAGATGAACACGAACGTGTAGCCGTCGGGCGCGCTTTTCGCCACGTATTCGGTGCCGATGACGCCCGAGGCGCCGGTGCGGTTCTCGACGATGAAGTTCTGCTTGAGCGACTCGCCGAGTTTCGCGCCGAGCATGCGCGCGAGCGGGTCGACCGAGCCGCCTGGCGGGTAAGGCGAGACGAACTTGACCGGCTTGTTCGGCCAGTCCTGCGCAAGAACCGGCAGCGAGAAGATCAGCAGGAAGACAAACCTAAAAAGCGACATTGCGTGCTCCTTTGAGTTTCAGCATCTCGCGCGCCTCGTTCGCGCTCGCGACCGCAAGCCCGAGCTCTTCGAGCATGCGCTTCGCCTTCGCCACCTGCTCGGCGTTCGACTTGGCGAGCTGGCCGCGACCGATCCAAAGGCTGTCCTCCAGTCCAACGCGCACGTTGCCGCCCATCACCGCGGCCTGCGCAGCGATCTGCATCTGCGCGCGTCCGGCGCCGAGCACCGACCAGTAATACGCATCGCCAAAGAGCCGATCGGCGGTGCGCTTCATATGGATGACGTCCTCGGGATGGTTGCCGATGCCGCCACGGATGCCGAACACCGACTGGATGAGAAACGGCGGTTTGATCAGGCCGCGGTCGACGAAGTGCGCGGCGGTGTAGAGGTGACCGATGTCGTAGCACTCGATCTCGAAGCGCGTGCCGTTCTGGCTGCACGACTCCAGGATGTAAGCGATGTCCTTGAACGTGTTTTTGAAAATCCGGTCGTCGGACCCCTCGAGGTAAGGCCGCTCCCAGGGGTGCTTGAAGTCCTTGTAGCGCCCGAGCATCTCGTAGAGGCCGAAGTTCATCGACCCCATGTTGAGCGACGCCACCTCGGGCTTGAGCTGCAGCGCCGGCTGCAAGCGCTCCTCCACGCTCATGGTGGCCGCGCCACCCGTGGTGAGATTGACCACCACATCGCTCGCGACCGCGATCTGCGGCAGGAACTCGTGAAAGAGACCGGGATCCTGCGAAGGACTGCCGTCCTTCGGGTTACGCGCGTGCAGGTGCACGATCGCCGCGCCGGCCTGCGCCGCGCCGATCGCGCCGCGCGCGATTTCCGCCGGCGTCACCGGCAGGTGCGGCGACATGCTGGGCGTGTGAATCGAGCCCGTCACCGCACAAGTAATGATGACCTTGCCCTGCGCTGCGGCCATGACCTCCTCCTCGGACGGTTAATTTAAACCAGCGCGAAAAGAGATCCGACCCCTTTTTCAAAAAAAGGGTCCTGACACCTTTTCTAGACGAGGTAACGGGCGCCGCCGCAGACGGCGATGGCTTGCCCCGAGATGTGCCGTCCGGGCGCCGTGGCGAGGAAGAGCGCCATGTTGGCGATGTCCTGCTGCGTGACCGTGGTGTGCAGCGCCACGCCTTCGAGCATCTTGGCCTTCACTTCCTCGGGCGATACGCCGAGGCCTTTAGCCTTAGCGTCGATCACCCGGTCGATGCGCTCGCCCTCCACGATGCCAGGCTGAATGCAGTTCACGCGCACTTTGTCCGGCCCCGCTTCGGCGGCGAGGCTCTGCGTGAAGCCGACCACGGCCCACTTCGCGGCCGAGTACGGCGTGCGCATCGCGAAGCCGAAGCGCCCGGCGATCGACGACAGGTTGATGATGCTGCCCCCGCCGGCTTTCTTGATGAGCGGCATGGCCTTGCGCGTGCAGTAGAACATGCCGTTCAGGTCAATCGCGATCGTGCGGTCCCAATCCTCGGGACGGATGTCTTCGACCTTGGCCGTCGGGCCGGCGATGCCGGCGTTGTTCACGAGGACATCGAGGCCGCGCAGGTGCTTTTCCACGTCCTTGAAGAGTCGCTCGACGTCCTCCAGCTTCGCCACGTCGGCCACGCTCTGCGTGACTGCGGGAAGCTGTTTTTTCGTGCTGGCAAGGGCTTTTTCATCGATGTCGCAAATATGCACCGTGGCGCCGTGGTCGTGAAATGTGCGGGCGATCACACGGCCGATGCCGGCCGCCCCGGCGGTGACTAAAACGCGCATACCTTTGGCAGAGAATTCCATGCGGCCGCATAATACACGCCGGGTTCGCGGGGATCGCAGTGCGAGAACAACAGGGACGCAGCACACAAGTATCGATCGAGCAGGAAGAGCTGCGCGGCATCTCGCGCACCGTGGCCGAGATCCACTGGCTCCTCCTTATCCTCGTGCTGCTGTATCTCGTCTTCGGCGGCGAGCGCGGCGATCCGGAAGCCGACGCCGCGGTTTCGGCAGGGCTCTTCTTTTACGCGGCGCTCGTCATGAGCTTCCGCTACGCGAACTTCTCCAAACGCGAAACGCGCTGGAAGATCGCGATGGAATCTGTCGGCATGATCGCCTTCATCACCTGGGTGCTCTGGTTCACCGAGCGCCTGGCAGGACCGCTGGTCAACCTTTACTTCCTGCCGGTCATCACCTCGGCACTGACGCTGGGCAAGGCCGCGACGCTCCGCAACGTCGGCGTAATCGCGGCCTGCTATCTACTCCTCGGTTCGGGCATCATCGGCGAGATGCTGACGCTGCGCTTCGCGGCGGGGTTTGCCGCGCAGCTAGCCCCTGTGCTGCTGGTGGCGTACATCACCACCATGTTCTCGGCCGACATCCGCTACGGCCTGCAGCAGGCAAAGCTCCTTTCCGAGACCGACGAGCTCACCGGCCTTTTCAATACACGCGGCTTCGCCATCGCGGCGAACCGCCTGTTCAGCCAGGCGACGCGCTATGGCCGCCCGGCGAGCGTGCTCATGATCGATTCGGACAACCTCAAGCACGTGAACGACACCCACGGCCATGAAGCCGGCAGCCGGCTCCTGCGCCAGGTGGCAAACGCGGTGCAGGCGGAGCTGCGCTCGACCGACGTCCCGGCGCGCTACGGCGGCGACGAATTCATTGTGCTGCTGCCCGAAACGCCACCGAAAGGGGCGCTCGACGTGGCCGAGCGCATTCGCAACGCCATCGCCTCGCGCCCGCTCGCGGTGAACGGCGAGCACATCTCGGCTACGGTGAGTGTCGGCATCGCCTGCTATCCCGAGGACGGCCGCACCCTCGACGCCCTCGCCGCGCGCGCCGACCGCGCGCTCTACCTCGCGAAGCAGGAAGGCCGCAATCGCGTCATCCGGTTCAAGACCGCCGAAGTCGCCGACGCACCGCTCATTCCGGCGAAGCGCGCGCGCGGCTAGAGCTCGAGCTCCCAGTACTCGCCCGTGAGCTTCACGCCGAAGCTCGCGTGCTTCTCTTCCTTCACCTTGCGGAACCCGGCGGCCCGGTAGATCCCGCGCGCCGCGGATAAGTTGGACTGCGTCCAGAGCGCGAGCCGGCGATAGCCCTTCTCGCGCGCGAAGCGGATGCACTCCTCCACCAGGCGTTTGCCGAGCCCGCTCCCGCGCGCCTTGGGGTCGACGATCAAAAGGCGCAGCTTCGCCGTCGTCTTCGTGTCCTTCACCACGAACACCGAGCCGACCGGCTCGCCGTCCATTTCGGCGATCCAGCAGCGCTCGCGCTTGCGATCGAAGTTTTGGACGAACGCGGCGGCGATCTCGGCGACGAGCGCCTCGAAGCGCTCGTCCCAGCCGTACTCCTCGGCATAGAAACGCCCGTGCGCATGCACCACCCAGCCGATGTCGCCGGGGCGATGCTCGCGCAGCGAAACCGGTTTGTCTTTGCGTTCGAGAACCGCTTCCACCGCCTGCAGCGCGCCCACGAGGCGCTGCTGCTGCGGCGCGGGTAACTGATCCAGCATGCCGGCCACCTCTTGGCGCGAGCGGGCATCGAGCTGCAGGTAGACCTTGCGGCCTTTCGCGCTCAGCGAAAGCCGCACGCGCCGCGCGTCCTCCTTCGAGGGCTCGCCCTGCAGCAGGCCCTGCCGCCGCAGGCTCTGCACGAGGCGGCTCAAGTAGCCGAGATCCAGATCGAGCTCCGCGCCGAGCTCGCTCGCGGTCGCGACGCCGCGCTGGCCAAGCTCGTAGAGCACGCGCGCCTGCGGCAGCGGAAACGGGCTGCCGAGATAACGCGTCTCGAGCACGCCAATGCGGCGCGTATAGAAGCGATTGAAACGGCGGACGGTGTCGATGCGGTTCATGCTTGCTTTTGGCAAGTATTACATAATGGCGCATGAACCTCTTCGATCTCAAGGGCAAAACCGCGCTAGTGACCGGCGGCAACGGCGGCATCGGCCTCGCCATGGCGCAGGGGCTCGCGGCCGCGGGCGCCAAAGTGGCGATCGCCGGACGCGACAAGGCCAAGAACGCCGCGGCCCTGCAAAGTCTGCCGGGCGCCGTGGCACTCGAGGCGGACCTGAAGGAAGAGGCAAGCTGCCGCGCTATGGTGGACGAGGCGGCGAAGCGGCTCGGGCGCCTCGATATCCTCGTCAACAACGCCGGCATTAACGTGCGCAAGCGCCCGGAGGAGTACTCGCTCGAGGAGTGGAAGCTCGTGCTCGATACGAATCTGACGAGCGCCTTTGTCGCCTCGCAAGCCGCGTATCCGCACATGAAGCGCGCCGGCGGCGGCAAGATCGTGAACATCGGCTCGATGATGTCGATCTTCGGCGCCTCGTTCGTCGCGCCTTACGGCGCGAGCAAGGGTGGCATCGTCCAGCTCACGCGTGCGCTCGCCTGCGCTTGGGCGCGCGACAACATCCAGGTGAACGCGGTGCTGCCCGGCTGGATCGACACCGCGCTGACGCAGCGCGCGCGCAAGGACATCCCGGGACTTAACGACAACGTGCTACGGCGCACTCCCGCCGGGCGCTGGGGCGCCCCGAGCGATCTCGCCGGCATCGCTGTTTTTCTGTCGTCGCCCGCTTCCGATTTCATCACCGCCACCGCGATCCCGGTCGACGGCGGCTATTCGAGCCAGGGCTAGAACGCGCTTTCGATAAAGGTGTAGATGTAGTTCGACCCGCCATCGACGCTGTTGAAGAGCCGGGACGAGCCGAAGACGCCCGAGCGGTGCGACACGCCAAGGCCTGCGAAAGTCTCGCGCAGCTCGCGCACGCCGAACAGATGCCCGATGCTGATATCGACGGTCGGATCGAGGTAGAGCAGAAGCTTCGAGGTGTCGCGGCCGCGCGTCGCCTGGTCGCGCTGCTCGGTGAACGGAATGCGACTCGCGTAGGAAATGCCGGCGGCAAGGCCGAGGCGCGGCGCAAGGCGCGCGCCGAGCCACGGGCCGAACGAGTACACCGGCTTGAAATAACCCTGCACCTGCCAGAAGTCCTCCTGCAGTCCGCGCTCGAGATGGTGGACGAAGCTGACGAAGCCCTGAATATCGAGTGGCCAGCCGTTCAGCCGGCGGACCAGCACCTGGCCGATATCGAACAAGCCGATGCTGGTCGGATCCTGCGTATTCGTGGTCGTGCATTGCAGGGTCACCACCACGAGAAGATCGCAATCGCTTGACTGGCCGTATCCAACGCGCAGGATGAGCGGTCGCCGGTCGAGCTCGCGCGCCTGGTCAGGCGCGAAGCCGTACATGAGCCCGAGGGAGAACTGCGCCTGCGTGCCGCGGTCTACCACGGGGCTGTCGCGCACGCCGCTCGACCAGCGCGTGACGCCGGCGGCGGCGAGCACCTGCCAGCGCTCGGCGACGCGATAGGCGGCAAGTACGCCGAGCTCGACGTTCAGACCTGCGCCCGGCGCGTAGGCCGGACGCTCCGGCGTCGCCTCCTCAGGGCGCACGCCATAGTAGTAATCGTTCAGGTCAGCATCGCGCCACGCGAGGGTTACGTACGGCCGCCAGCGCAGCCGGCCAGCCCACCAGCGCTCGTAGCGGTAGCCCGCGCGCAGCTCCGTGCCGTCGGATTTGCCGCTCATGTTGTGCATCGCTTCGGCGTATGCGAAGCCCTCGCCAATGGGCAGGCGCAGCCCCACGCCGACATCTGAGGCTGACGAGCGCTGCTCCATGCCCACCATGCTGCCGGGCACATGGTCGCTCGCAAATCCTTCCAGCCGGCGGCGCAGGAAAGCTTCGTAGCGAACGCCCGCGGCGTCGAGCTTCAGGCCGACGCGGTCGGACTGCAGGTAGAAGTAGCGACTGTCGTACCTGAATAGCGGCATGAAGTCCGAGTCGTGCGTCTCGCCGCGGTATGGGGAGACCGGCTCGAAGCTCCACAGGAAGCCGACACCGGCTTCGCCGGGGGCGAGCACACCGTCGAGCAGGTCGCTCGTCGCCCCGGCGCACGAACACGCTAGCGCAAGGAAAAGTCCAGCAAGGGCCCTTTGGGCACGATTTGCGTGGGGTTGATGCTCTTCATGCTGCGGTAGTAGTGCTCTTTGATCTGGGCCATGTCGACGGTCTTCGCTACGCCGGGCAGCGCGTAGACGCGGCGCGCGTAGCGCCATAGATTCGGATAATCGACCAGGCGGCGCAGGTTGCACTTGAAGTGCGAGTAGTACACCGCGTCGAAGCGCACGAGCGTAGTAAAAAGCCGCACGTCCGCCTCGGTGAACGAGGTTCCGCAGAGCCACCTGCGTCCGCGCAAGCGCTTCTCCAGCCAGTCGAGCGTGCGGAAAAGCTCCCTCACCGCCTCCGCGTACTTCTCCTGCGCGGTGGCGAATCCCGCCCGGTACACGCCGTTGTTCACCGTGCGGTAGATGCGTTCGTTGAGCCAATCGATTTCCTTTTTT
>Ga0209382_10008499_pt1 | contig 12938 bp, 18 predicted proteins | sample SoiMetdeltSBSDD5_FD_187599 | JGI IMG/M metagenome (GOLD analysis project Ga0209382, IMG submission 187599) | Bulk soil microbial communities from a Populus tree surrounding site in Tennessee, USA - Soil MetaG P. deltoides SBSDD5 (SPAdes) (version 2) | ecosystem: Environmental > Terrestrial >... | reverse complement strand
TTCGGCGTTTTGTTTCGTGTCAAAGATGGTGCCGTGAGCGCGGCTGCAATGTTCGGCGTGCCGCAAAAATTTGCCGAGTTTTGGGAGCAAGGACCACGACGGCCCGGTCGGGGAACTGCTCTCGGCCGCGCTGTTGAAACGAGGCAGATCGTTCATATCGCCGACGTCAAACTGGAATCGGCCTATGTCGAGGGGGAACCCGTCTTTCTGGCGGCCGTCAGCCTCGGCGGCTTTCGGACCCTCATCGCAGTGCCGATGCTCAAAGACAATGAGCCGATCGGCTTAATCGGAATTTACCGCCAGGAAGTCCGCCCGTTTACCGACAAGCAGATCGAGCTGGTTAAAAACTTCGCCGCGCAGGCTGTCATTGCCATCGAGAATTCACGGCTGCTCAATGATCTCAATAAGCTGAACCAGCAACTGGAACAGCGCGTAGCGGACCAGGTAGGTGAAATCGAGCGCATGGGCAGACTGCGACGTTTCCTTCCTCCGCAGGTAGCCGATCTGATCGTCGCTTCCGGAACCGAGAAGCAGCTCGAAAGCCACCGCCGAGAGATTACCGCGCTGTTCTGTGACCTGCGTGGGTTCACAGGTTTCTCTGAGAGTTCTGATCCAGAAGACGTGATGGCGCTATTGCGTGAATACCATGCGGCCATTGGTGAGATCATAAACACGTATGGCGGCACGCTTGAACGCTATGCTGGTGATGGAGTGATGGTGGTGTTCAATGACCCAATTCCGGTAGATAACCCCGCCCTCCAAGCTGTCCTAATGGCTATTGAAATGAGAGCAGCCATAGGAGAGTTGATTGAGAAGTGGCGTAAACTTGGGCACGACATTGGCTTTGGCATTGGGATTGCCCACGGATTTGCCACGCTTGGCACAATTGGATTTGAAGGCCGGTTTGACTACGCCGCGATCGGCACGGTGTCTAACGTTGCATCCCGGCTTTGCGATGAAGCCAAGCCGGGGCAAATCCTGATTAGCCCCCGTGTGTTGATGGCCGTCGAGAAGGACATAACGGTTGCACCGGTCGGCGATTTTGCACTCAAGGGCATTCGCCGTCCGCTAGCGGCGTACAATGTGCTGGACGCTAAGGCTGCAGATTGAGGCCCACGGGCAGAACGCCTTCATGTCCGCTATTGGCCCTTAGCGGACATGCCGAAACACGCAATCAATGTCGCTATTGGGGGTAAAGCGGACATAGGCTGGTGCACTGCATATGTCCGCTTTTGGCCCAAAGCGGACATCGGGTCATCCCTTAACGAGACTCATTTGAATCGCTACGATCCCTTGTCCTGAGCCGTGGGGCGGCACATGAGGCGGCGCGAGTTCGTAAAGCTAATTGCCAGTTTGGCAGCCGCTTGGCCAATCGCCACGCTTGCGCAAGACCGTGTTCCGATCGTTGGATTCCTTAACAACACAACCCCCGAGACCTATGCGCCGTTTGTCGCCGCGTTCCGAAAGGGGCTCGGGCAGGCAGGCTATATCGAGGGTCAGAACATCGCGATCGATTACCGGTGGGGACACAATGGCACGATCTCGCTACCGGATTTGGCGAGCGGCCTAGTGCAACGAGGTGTGTCGGTCATTCTAGCGAGTGGTGGCGATCAAGCCATACAAGCTGCCAAAGCTGCGACGACGACGATCCCGATTGTTGTTCTCGTTGGCAATGACCCGGTTGAAACGGGTTTGGTGCGGAGCGTGAAGCAACCGGGCGGCAACATAACCGGCGTCAGTGTGTTCGCCGTACAGTTGGTCCCCAAACGACTCGAACTGGCTCGTGAGCTCGCGGCGAAGGCAACGGCCATCGCGTTTCTGGAAAACCCGACAAATCCGAATTCGAAAACCGATCGCAACGAGATTGTAGCTGCCGCGCAGAAGGTGGGTCAGCATATTGCAACGCTTGACGCCGCTACGGAGAAGGAGGCTGACGCAGCCTTTGCGAATTTGGCGCAACGACAAATCGGCGCCGTAATCCTTGAATCCGACCCGTTTTTTAACGGCATCGCAAAACAGTTGGTGGAATTAGCCGCGCGCTATTCGGTTCCAGTGATTTTCCCGCGACGCGAGTTTGCTGTTGCCGGCGGCCTGATGAGCTATGGCAGCAACTTGAGCGAAGCCTATCGTCAGGCGGGCATCTATACTGGCCGCATCCTTAAAGGTGACAAAACCGCCGACTTGCCGATTCTTTTCCCAACAAAATTTGAGCTGGTCGTCAATCTAAAGACGGCAAAAGCGTTGGGGATCAAAGTGCCAACCTCGATTTTGCTGCTAGCGGATGAAGTTATCGAATAAGCCGCAACGTCCACTTTTGGCCCTTAGCGGACGTGGCAATCGTACCAGTCAATGTCCGCTTTCGGGAGTAAAGCGGACGTGGCGATTGCATTGCGAAATGTCTGCTTTTGACCCAAAGCGGACACGCCGTAACCACTGATACTGATATGCCTTAGAGGCTGGAGCGACGTATGCCTCTTTGTGCAATTTCGTTGGCCTCGTGCCGTCGTAAAATAACAATGAACATGCATTGCTATCGCCTATTGCTCGCGACGTTCGCCCTGGCCGCTACGCTTGCCGAACCGGCCGCGGCCCAGACTCCACAATCGTGGACGCTGGTGGGTAGGCTCGACTGCCAGGTCGATCCGAATGTCGGCTTCAGCATCGTCGGTCACCAGTCGATGCGTTGCCTCTTCACCCCGAACGCGCCGATTCCGCCAGAGGGCTACGCAGGTGCCCTCAACACCGAGGGTCAGAACATCGGCCTCAGTGCCGGTGGCACGTTGGGCTGGCCCGTGCTCGCGCCGATCACTGGACTGTCTCCCGGATCGCTCGCTGGAGAATATGTCGGCGCTTCCGGAGATGCTGCCAGTGGCGTGGGTGCCGGTGCGAACGTCCTCCTTGGCGGTTACAGCCACACCATTGCGCTCCAGCAGCTTTCGCTCCAGGGCTCGATCCCACTGAACGTGGTGGCCGGTTTGTCGTCGCTTAAGCTGCGCCCTTTGCCGAAGTAAATCGAACTGGTTGAGCTGATGTCCCGCTTCTGGCCCATAGCGGACATGCCGAAAAGCGCAATCGCTATCGGGGCTAAAGCGGACATGCCCTTTTGCACTGCACTTGTCCGCTTTTGACCCAAAGCGGACATGGCCTTCGGTGCTGCTTTAGTCGCTGAATGGCGGCAAATCGCAAAAATTTGGCGCTGTCTCACATGCGTCGCAGGCGCGGTGCCGCTACAAGGAGCCGTTATACGCACGCCACAGTGACGCGGGGGGTCAATTGCGCACACCTATTTTGGCGGCGTGTGGCTTGCTGCTCTCAAGCTGCGCGGCACCTCATCAAATTCGCGACCGAAGCGATTACCTCGCTGAGGCCACACGAACATATCAAAACGAGACTCGCGAACGAATTATAGGCGCGGCAGAAACTGTTCTAAAAATTTCTGATCCACAAGATTTCGAGTTCCGCCACAACATCAACGGCTTTACCGGATTGAGGCGATATACGGTCTACGCCGTTCTTGCCGCTGCTCAAGGTCGAGAAAAATGGGAATTCCAAACCGAGCCGGTCGGACCAAATGCAGTCCGCGCCTCGATATCAGTTTCTGAAGCTGGCAGAGCAACGGGAGGATACAGCTCCACCCCTTATGAAAATGAAATGGCCAGTGTCCCTCTCTATCGACTCTTCTGGAGCCGTGTCGATTACGTGCTGGGCAAACGACCCGATTGGATAGCTTGTGATCAGGCAGCTAAGGAAGAAGAATCGAAAAACACGAACACTGCTGCTGCTTTGGGTGGATTGTGTGGTCCTACAAGCGATGGAAGAGACGCGCCTCCTCCGCCTCCTCTGCCGCCAATCGCCGTTGCGAGCGGGGCTAAGCCCCGTCGGTAGCCGCTCCACGGGGGGACGAGGTTTACGCGGCATTCCGCGTGGGACCGCATGTCGGCAGCCGGCGCGCACCTCATGACCTGGTTCGCCGTTGCCTGCGAACTGCACCGCGACTGGCGCAACGATGTCGAGGGGCTTGGCACACTTTTCTCCAACCATATCCCCGACTACCGCAACCTCATCACCGCCTACACGGCCACCCAAGCCGCAAATAGGGCGTCTCGCGTCGCCTGACCACGAAGTAAAACGTCGGTCAGTTGCGAAGAAGTAAAGTGGCGGTCAAAGTTGGCCGGACCGCGCTCTTTCTGGCCTCCTTTGGGTCGAACGCACTAACCGGACAATCCATCGTGGTTAGCCACGGATGGTTCATGCAATAGGATAATTCGCCTAGTTAGCTGAATAGCCCGAGGTCATCATGCACGCCCGCCTGATAGCTGTTGTCTCTGCGCTCGTCACAGCGGTGTGCATTGAACAGACGGCGTGGGCCGCCCAGAAGAAGACGGTCGTTTGCGACGGCATTCTGGCGGAAATTGAGTTGGAGACTAATAGGAGTTTTCCAACGGCCGTGGTGTACGACCACACCGACGAATCCAACAGGCACACTTGCGTTCTTGATTTTGGCCGCGTTCGGAACTGGCCGCTGAGGGGCGTTTGCTGGAACGGAGAAAGATGCGTACTCAGCGGCCCCTATTACAATAGGATTGGCAAAACCTATTACATGAATGCGTGGGACAAGGCTGAGGCTCCTGATCATCCAAAATGAAATTGGCGGTGTTCCCGCGCAAACGGCGGGAGTTGATGTGGCCCATGTCCGCTATTGGCCCAAAGCGGACATAGCCTAGTGCACCGCACATGTCCGCTTTCGGGGGTAAAGCAGACATGACCTTTTGCGAGAATTCCGCTTTTGCGGTCGCTATTGGGAGTAAAGCGGACATGGGTTGGTGCATTGCACATGTCTGCTTTTGACCCAAAGCGGACGTCAGACATGTCTGCTCCTTGCTCAAGAATTGCCCCCTAGTCCAATTCGTCTTCGAGCGCCGGCTTCAGAAGCAACCTGTGCCCGGTGCTATTTTACTTGATTGAAATTTTTATGTCCGATCCCGTTTAGGTATCCAGCAAAGACCAGCCCGAGTCTGCTTTCGGTATCGCTCCGCACGACAAGCGCACAAGATCGCCCGGATAATCGCTAAGGGCGAGAGAACCACTCATCGCAGTATTTCGCCATGACTCCCGATGGAGCTTGCGACTGCGGCTTCAGCGTGATTCATTTTCTCCCGATCCCATGCGGCTGGGGGCGATACCGCCGCGCGATAATAATCGCCCAATTGCAATTTATCGTGCACATGCTGCACAAAGCGGGTGGCGCCAGGCGCTTGCTCGGCTGCCTTCATGGTTCGCTGCAAAGCGGCATCGAAAACCCGCTGCGCACGTTCGACCGTGAGAGCGCCGGACTGGATCAGTTGCGTAATTAGCTCCTGCAGAATAACGGTCTGACCCCAGGCGACATCGATGGGCTCAAACTCGGGCGTGCGTGTCATCGTTGCCCGGAACGCGGTGTTGTCTAGACTTGGCTGGCTACCGACTCCAATGCCCCCAAAGCAGGGTCGGTGGCGGGGGTCGCAGTTTTGTTTCACCATTGCGGCGGCCCCTTTAATGCATCCTATAGCAACTACAGACGCCAAGGATTTTGTTCATATAAAAACGGGGTGTGTTTGCTGGCGGGCTCACACAGTTTGGGCAGCTCTAAGATCGTTCAGCGCCTCGACGGCAATAAATAAAGGCTCGGTTGCCCCCATCTTAATTTGGCGCCGGATTGAAGCATGAAGGCGCAAAGGTATATTCGGCTGCTCGCGCTTCTGAAGGGCGGAAATATCCTTCAAGGCGAGTCTATAGGCCGAGCCGTATAGCTCAATATATCGTGCGGTCTTCTTCGTTCCTTTTCGCACGGTCATCCTCATCGCTCTGTCCGTTTCGTGCCACCAACCACGCACTGTTGGGCGCTTTGCGACACTAGGCTGGCACGGATTGATTAAAGCGGCGTGAATTACGCGCGCGCGCTGCAACATGCGGGCTGATACAGGGCGAATCCGATCCTAGTACCACCGTCCTCGGCCATACCAACCGCCGACGACTAGTAACAATATGACGACGATGATGATAAAAAGGGTTGTGGTGTCCATATTGTCCTCCTCCGAGGATTGATCGGACAGCCCAAATTACAACACCCTTGCCAAGTCTGGGCACTGCGCATCGCATCGGTCACCAACGCTGCGGCAATTTCATCGCGTGCTTTGCTTGGCAGCCGGCTATTCCGGCTTCGTTGTCTCCGAAATACGAAACTGCCATTTAAAAAAACATGCCCGCGCTATTTGGTCGTAGGTATTAGCTTTTTGTCTTCGTTGACGATGAGTTTGAAAATCTGCCGACCTTGCGAGTCCAGGTTTTTCAATGTCGTGCCGTAACCTTCGCGCCTCGCGCCACGCCCAAATAGCCCATACGCGAGCCCTCAGCAGATATAGATGAATGCACTGCACATGTCCGCTTTCGGGGGCAAAGCGGACATGGCGCGACTAGGGCACGCCACTGCCAGCCAACTTGATTGAGATTGTTCGCTGCTCTCCTGGTCAGCGCGTTTCCGCGATCTCCAACGATGCGGGCACGTTCTCGCTGTCGATCACTGAGCTGACCGACTGATGCGCGACTTTCGATGGATGCGGGACCTGCAGCCGGACCAGCCAAGGGCTGCGCTTGCTGCATTGGATAACCAACCGCCACCGGACACGGTGCGGGGGATTTTGGAAATGCGCGCAATGCGAGAAGCGCTGACGGCCAAGGCCGAAGGACGGTAGGGAGGGAAAGCGACCCGTTGCACGTCTGCAACTGCGAACGGAATTTGTTCAAGTAGCAAAGTCTTACCGTCACGTTTGACCGGGCAGTACTAGTTTTCCCCCGATCCTCTTCCTCACGTTCCCACACTAGGGCAAGGGGATCTCTGGCGGGGCTGCCATCCCGAAACAATGGCAGGCCAAGGGGCCGCCGCGATGGTGAAAAACGGCGGCCCCCGCTACGGCGGCAACACTGGGGAGCGTTGGAGCCGCTAGCTAAAGTAAGATGCAACAGAGGCCGGCGGCATTTGTAGGGCAAAACCCTTATTCCCGTTGGTCGCCAGCCCTATATCGACGGCATGGTATCGCGTACTTACGGGCGCGGCAGGCCGTTAAACGCGCCTGCTGCTTTCATCCTCGCGTGCTCACTCCACCGCGCCAGAGCGTGTTCAAGTACGAACAGACGGATTGCCGAGGAGAGGCTACCTCTTTCGCGGGTCTGGTCGATCTTGTCGACTAACTCCGACAGCGTGGTTTCTTGGGCATGAGCGATTTTTTTCAGGTCGCGCCAGAAAGCATCTTCAATGCTCACGCTGGTCTTATGTCCATCAACGACGATGGAACGTTTGACAATCAAGGATTTCATTAGGCGCCCCCCGCAAACCCCTCAGGCCTTATCATCGTACAGTAGATTGGAAGTCGCACTTATTGCAACGGAACTTCTCAGTCTTAGGCGGGTTACGGGATTGCTGAGCCAGCTTTCACCCCTATGAGCTGGCTGAGGTCATTGGTCACTGGGCTGCCAACGCCTACATTGGCAGCCCTTCTTTTCTAGGCCTATATCGGCAGCATGGTATTGCGTAGCTTTGGTCGTGGCAGGCCATTAAATGCGCCTGCCGCTTTCATCCATCCGTGTCAGCCAATAGTCGCCAAGCGCTGAACTCGAAGCACGACGCAGCCGATCGCATCGGTTGCGTGAAGTCGCTAACTTTCTCGCCCACGTACACCGAGCTTGTGAGCTGCCTTGAGAGGAGAAGCTACGTCAAGAACTTGCGTGATGGAAAGCCCACCGACACCAAGCCGCAGCGCTGACCACCGCGATGTGGCTCGTCGAGCTTGCCGATTGGATCGCCGAATATGATCGCGCTAAAATGTTTCAAGCGTTTTGTAAACTGGGGCTTGAAGGCATCGTCTCAAAGAAGCTCAACGCGCATTACAAGTCCGGGCCATCAAAGGCGTGGCTGAAAATCAAAAATCCGAACGCTCCGGCAGCCACACGCGCCCTAGATGGAACGTTCTAATGAACCTGAAGGTAGTCGTTGCTATTTTGCTGGTCGTCGCCGTACCGGTATACGCACATGCTCAAAACCTGAGGGTCGGTGACGCACAGAAGGTCGTGACAATCATCAGCAGCGACAAAATCAAAACCCAAACCTATTGCGAAATAATGAAACTCGGCGAGCAGGTCGGGCAGGCCCACGAGAAGAACGACAGAAAAATGATCGATGAATTGTCCCAGAAAATTGACACACTGGAGAAAATCCTCGGTCCCGAATATGTCGCATTGATCAATGGGGTTCAGGAGATCCGGGAAAACGACCAGCTCCGTGCGGAGTTTTTGTCGGCATTTGGAACACTCGCTAGGCTGTGTACGAGATAAGTCTCAAAAACCCGAACGCGCCAGCGGCAACTCGCGCTATTATTGCTGAAGGAACGTTCTAGCAGAAAAGGACCCAGCACTCATGCCTTCAAAAGCAAAAGAGCGCGCCGAACGCCTCTTTCGACAGCAACAGAAGGCTCCAAAAGCCCTCGCAGACTACCGCGCCAAGCAAGAAGCGACTCGTAATTTAACCGCCAAGCTACGAGCCGAGCGTTTGGCACGCGAGGCGATACATGGGAAGCCCAAACCGGATCGAAAACGAGGCTCCGAAAGCACCAGCAGCGACGCGGGCTAACCCGGTGCGATTTAGATAAATTTTAGCGCCTGATTGCCAGAATTTACTGTTCCTGGCACCGACCGAAGTGTTTTGCGAGCGTAGGCTCCGGGATGCTTCCGTCCGGCGGTTGCCTCAATCGGACGGGAGCGAAAGGTCGCAAACTACGGCCCGTTGACACGGATCACGTTGCGGGCCGTTTTTAATGGCTTCGAGTCATTGTTACGGGCCGCGCCGAGTGTGTCGCACCTCGGCCACGGCCCGCTCTGCCAGCGGCAAGGCAAGCGCGCTGGTAGAGCCGCGAGGATGCATCCCGTAGCAACTATAGGAACAAGGATTTTTGTTGCGGCTCTTTTCTATTATCCGACATATTTGTTCCCTGTTAACAGCTTTGGGGATAACCTAAGCCGGTAACTGTGCGGCAGGGGGCTTAATTGTCGGCACGAAAATTCCCGCGCTCCTGGGTGGAGCGCGATTTGCAACCGGGCGATCTGAGTTGTTTGAGAGATTTCGGGTTGTTCAGAAATCGTCGCCCTGCTTCGGTCGTAGTTGATCGGCTGCGCGAACGCGGATTTCTCACGACGACAGCCCGCTGCCGCCCCCGCATGACCCTGAAGGGTTGGATCGCTATCTTTCTCCGACGTACTTTTGCACGAAAACGATTGACTAGCGGGGTCCGACTTTACCGGAACTAAAAGTCAATGACGGCCCGAATGTCTGAAAAACCTACGATTGTCGATAACGAAGGTTTGTCAGATGCCGACTGGGCCGAGGCCAACAGGCTTCTTCGCGCTTACGACGCTGGAGGCAGTGCCGCCTTTTGGCGGGCCATGGACGAATTGGGCAACGCCGATCCAATTCGATGGTTCGTTGTTGCCGGTGCGTTTTTCCCCGATGTCGTCCGAAAGGTCATTAGGGACGAAATCGCAGAACAGGGCATGACCGAGGAAGACGTACGAGAGTTATATAAAAAGCTAAAACAGCAGATGGATGGCGGCTCCCATACGAAGCACTAGAAATGATCGGCTCTTTACAGCTCCGCGACTATCCCGGCCGAGATAGTTCGCCTGTCGTGCCCCGAAATGCGGGCGCACGGGTCAATATCGAAAGCAGACTTTGATTGAGCGCTACGGGGCCAACATCCGGCTGCCAGATTTGCGGGAGGAGATTGCAAACTGTAGCCGCCGCGGTCAGTGGCACGACGGCTGCATGGTTTGTTACGTTGATCTGAAGCCGAAATAAAAAAGCCGCGCCCCCGTCGCGCGGCTCTTCATTGCGACTGTCCGAGACCCACGAGGGTGCGGGGCAATTGGACCCACGGACAGTCCCCCGCTCAATAACTACGTCGGCCTATTTTGCAGCGCAAGGCAGCTCATAGCCACGATGCGGCTGACATGGATGGATGAACGCAGCAGGCGCGTTTAATGGCCTGCCGCGAGAGCTACGCCACAACAGGTTGCCTTACTTATCTTGACAACTGATTTCGGGTGGAGCTTGCGCGGCGTCGTTACCACCAAATCCAGCTGCCATGTTGTCCGGGCGCAAAGTTCATCAACAGTATTTTCCGAAACGCCCGCTTCGGACTCGGCTAGGACCTTCATATCTTTCGGCAAGCCAGCGAGAGCTAGACGAAGCTCATGAATGTTTGCTGGGACATTTCGGAATAGTTTATCTGCTTTCATTTCGTATAGATCAGTGAACGCGGCCCGAAACATGCTACCCGTGTGACGGGAAGATCAGAGGTAGCGACAGCGGAACACAACGCTTCAAAAAATGTTCCGCCCCTCGCCTGTGGATTTTGTGGATAACGGTGTGCGAGTCAGAGTTAGGTCATGAGCGCCAAGGGATCGCCTTGGTTGACTCAATAGCTGCCGACTTGGACGCCCCCAGGCCTAAAGAGTCGGTGGCGGGGGTCGCCGCTATCACCATCGCGGCGGCCTCTTTAAGTCCCGGGCAATTTATCTGAGCGAATTTCGCAACGAGAGAAGCTGGGACCGGTAATCTTATGTTAGGTGGTCTGAAGTAAGCCATAAGCCATGACCGCTGACCGGATTCGCATCACACACGACCGTAACGGGGTGACCGTCTATTTCGACGGCGAAAAGATCGCCAAGCATGAGCGTGAGACCGGGAGCTGGATTCCGCTAAAGCCGGGGGTCCAAGTAACTGACGGTCCTGCCGGGATTGAAGTTGAGTTGCAGCCCTGAGCGGCGCCAGCACCCACGCCATATTGAAATAGCGACAGCCTCCTTGGTGTTATTACTAACCCCTGCATGGAGGTTGAAAGATGATGACACGCACGATTTTGGTGGCTGCCGCTGCTCTTGCATCGGTAAGCTTTAGTCCACGACACGCGGTGGGCGCCCAGGCACCGTGGTGCGCGGTGATCGAGGTCGCCGAAGGTAGTGTGTATTGGGACTGCCAGTATCACTCGTTCGAGGACTGCTACCGCAGGGGCAATATTTTGGCAGGCAATAGCGGCTTTTGTAATCCGAGCCCGTACTACGTCGCTGGATCATCCGCGGAGCAAAGGCAGACTCGGAAACGACGCGCTCGTGTCGAATAGGTGCACTGTTAAGGCGGGTGGCGACGAGCTGATCTGCGACCTGACTACAGCAAGCAGCGGGCGGCAAAGCAGAGCGTCGGCTGGATGATGCCGCCAAGCTAGCCTATTGCCTTTTTTTCCGAACAGGAGTCTCCTTTAGGCGCAGCCCGGACCAGCGGCAACTGATCCGGGCCACTTGAACCGAACTGCGACCAGAGGGCAGCCCGGTCCCATGCGCTTATTAGCAAATATCTCTCGGATTCCGAGTCTGCCCTCCAGGCGTTTCAATGGAGGGCTTCATGAGTGCGCGTACTCTTAACCCACCAACTGACAAATCAAAACGCGAGGCTGGCGCTGTATTCGGCGCCGGCCTTTTTATTCACGGAAACATGGATGTCGAAACGTTCGCCATTAGCATTCAAACAGACGGATTTGCGTCGCGCTATTAGAGCATCTCAGAAAGCGGGACTCTCAATTGCGAGAGTCGAGATAGATCGAGACGGAAAGATTGTAGTGGTGATTGGAAAGCAGACGGACGAAAAAGGGGTATCCAACGCCAATCCTTGGGACGAGGTTTTGCATGAGCGGCATTAGGCTGAAATACGTCCATCAATGGGTCGATAAGCGCAACGGCGGAGCGAAGGCGAGATACTATTTCCGCCGTCCTCGTTTTAAGCGTATCCCCCTGCCCGGCTTGCCCGGCTCGCCCGAGTTCATGGACGCGTATCAAACTGCCCTCGCCGGCCAGGCACTACCTCGCCCGATGATCGGCGCTAGTCGCACCAAGACCGGCAGTCTCGGCGCGCTGATTGTCGCCTATTTCTCGTCGCCGACTTTTCTTTCGCTCAAGCCGGCAACGCAACAAACATACCGACTGATCCTGGAGAAATTTCGCGCGGCTCATGGCGACAAGCCGGTTGCCGGCCTAGCTCGCCCGCACATCAATGCAATGTTGGCCGACAAGATCTCAACGCCGGCAGCGGCAAATCATTGGCTCCGTCTGATAAAGGCGCTGATGGCCTTTGCGGTCGAGGAAGGTTGGCGCAAGGACAATCCGACCACTGGCGTCAAGCGCGTTAAGTCACGCACCGATGGTTTCCATACTTGGACAGAGGCCGAAATCGCACAATTCGAGGCGACGCATCAGGTCGGCACTAAGGCCCGGCTTGCGTTGGCCCTGTTGCTTTACACCGCGCAACGTCGCAGCGATGTCGTAAACATTGGACGGCAGCATATTCGTGATGGCGTTCTGCACATCCGTCAAAAGAAAACAGGCGCTGCACTCGCGATTCCTGTTCACCAGGAGCTAGCCCGCATCATCACAGCGACACCGAGCGGCAACCTCACTCTGCTCACGACGTCATTTAGGAAACCATTCACAGCCCCAGGCTTTGGGAATTGGTTCCGCGATCAGTGCAATGAGGCCGGTTTACCAGCCCAATGTGCCGCCCACGGCCTCCGAAAGGCGGCCTGCCGGCGGCTGGCTGAGGCTGGTTGCAGTGCGAATGTGATCGCCTCGATTAGTGGGCACCGCACACTGACGGAGGTCAGCAGATACACCAAAGCGGCGGATCAGGAGCGGATGGCACGGGACGGCATGGCAGCCATAACCGGAACGAAAACTGGCAACGCCGATGGACGCGTTGCCAAATCGGCTAAAAACACGTGATTTTTCAAGGCTATCAGATGACGGTGGCGGGAGCGACGGGACTCGAACCCGCGGCCTCTGCCGTGGCAGGGCAGCGCTCTAAC
>Ga0209382_10008496_pt1 | contig 12939 bp, 9 predicted proteins | sample SoiMetdeltSBSDD5_FD_187599 | JGI IMG/M metagenome (GOLD analysis project Ga0209382, IMG submission 187599) | Bulk soil microbial communities from a Populus tree surrounding site in Tennessee, USA - Soil MetaG P. deltoides SBSDD5 (SPAdes) (version 2) | ecosystem: Environmental > Terrestrial >... | reverse complement strand
GCCGTCGCGCTTGTCTCGGACCACGGCTTCGAGCGCGCCGACCGCGTCGTCAACCTCAACGTGCTGCTCGCGCGCGAGGGCGTCAAAGGCAAGGCCGACGTCGCCTCCGGCTTCGTCACGGCGCGCGACAAAGAGGTCGCCGCCTGGCTGCGCCAGGCGGCGCGGCACGGCGTTGGGCGCGAGATCCCCAAGGAAGAGCTGCGACGCTTCGCGCCGCGGCTGGCCGAAGTCGAAGCGGCCTTCGAGCCCGCCCCGCACCACCTCTTCGGCCCGGCGACGAGCGGCGAAGCCTTCGCCAAGCCGGCCGAGACGGGTGTGCATGGCCTGTGGCCGGGGCGGCCCGACTACCTCTCCTCATTCATCCTCTGGGGGCCGGGCATCAAGCCAGCCCGCCGGCCCCGGATGTCGATGCTCGAAATCGCGCCTCGGCTGGCGTCGCTCATGGGTGTGAAATTCGTCGTCGGCGGGCCGAGCCGATGAGGGTGTCGCGGCGGCCGGCGGCCGAATTGCATGGGCACGGCGAACTCCTGCGCGTGCGCCACCGGCCGGTCTTCGAGCGCGACGTCTATCAGCGCCTCCGCCCGGACCGCGGACTGGAGAGGATATGACGGCGGACCTGCGATGTGCCCTGCTCCTGCTCCGCGCGCGGCCGGGTTTTGCGGCTGTGGTCGCCCTCACCCTGGCGCTCGGCATCGGGGCGAACACCGCCATCTTCAGCGTCGTTAATGCCGTGCTTCTGCGTCCGCCGCCTTTCCCAAACCCGGATCAGCTCGTCTACGTCTATGAGCACAACTTGCAGGTCAATCTCCGGCGGAGCATCGCTTCGCCGGCCAACTTCCTTGACTGGCGTGAGCGCAATCACGTCTTCGCCGAGATGTCAGCCTGGCGCACCTGGTTCTACACGCTCACCGCGGGCGGCGAGCCAGAGCAGGTCTGGGGCGTGTGTACTTCAAGCAACTTCTTTCAGTTGCTCGGCGTGCGCGCCGCGCGCGGCCGCACTTTCCTGCCGGCAGAAGAACACGCCGGGCGCGACGCGGTCGTGGTCATCAGTCACGGCCTCTGGCGGAGGCGGTTCGGCGCCGACCCCAACCTGATCGGCCAGACGATCGTCGTTGACCGGCGGCCTTTGACGGTGATCGGCATCCTGCCCGCGGACTTCAACCTCTTCGGCGGCCAGCGGCAGTACGACCTCTGGATGCCGTTCGTCTTCGAGCGCGATCAACTTCGGCGGGATGATTACTCGATCCTTGTCTTTGCGCGGCTCAGGCCGGACAGGTCGCTCGACCAGGCGCAGGCCGAAATGAGCGGCATCGCCCGGCAGCTTGAGCAGGAGTACCCGGCGACGAATCGTCACCGCGGGGTGCAGGTCATCACCATGCGCGAGCAGCAGATCGAAAGCCTGCGTCCGGCCTTGCTCGTGTTGCTCGCGGCGGTCGGTCTCGTCCTGCTCATCGCCTGCGCGAACGTGGCCCATTTATTGCTGGCGCACACCTCCGCGCGGCGGAAAGAATTGGCCGTCCGCGCCGCGCTGGGCGCTCGGCCGTGGCGCCTGGCGCGGCAATTGCTCGTGGAGAGTCTAGTGCTGGCCGGTTTGGGAGGCGCGCTGGGTTTGCTCTTGGCCGTCTGGGGACTCGCACTGCTGCGGGCGGTCTTGCCCGCTGACGGCGTGGGGGCCATTCCGCGCGTCGATCAAATCGGCCTCGACCCAACGGTGCTGCTTTTCACTCTACTGATCTCCTTCCTCACCGGAATCATCTTCGGCTCGGCTCCGGCTGTTCGGAGTGCCAGAGCCAATCTGAATGTTATGCTCAAAGGTGCCGCGCACCCGGGCGAGAGTCAGCGGGGCCGCCGGTTGAGCGGCTTGATGGTCGTCTCAGAGGTCGCGCTGGCGGCGGTCCTCTTGATCGGTGCCGGGCTCATGCTGAGGAGCCTTCACCGCCTGCTCGCCGTCAACCCCGGCCTGGATCCGGCGAACCTTCTGACCATGCAGCTCTGGCTCTCGGCGTCGAATTACCCGGAGGCGCATGAGGTCACGACTTTTTACCGGCAGACGCTCGAACGCATCCGGGCTCTGCCGGGGGTGGAGGCCGCGAGCGCGATCAATTTCCTGCCATTCAGCGGTTGGTGGGATTTCGTGGATTTCGCCATCGAGGGACGCGCGCCGGCCGCCCCGGGCGAAGCCTTCACGGCCCCATATCGCGTGATCGACCCGGATTACTTCCGGGCCATGCGCATCCCGCTCCGGCAAGGCCGTCCCTTCACCGAGCAGGATACGGGCGAGACCACCGGCGTAGCGATCATCAACGAGACGATGGCCCGGCGCTTCTGGCCGGGTGAGAATCCGGTAGGCCAGCGAATTCAAACCTCCTTCCCGGCGGCGAGCGCCCCCTGGCGCCCAAGATCAAACAACGCCTGGCTGACGATCCTCGGCGTCGCGGGAGACGTGAGGGAGCTCGGGCTGGCCGAAGAGATCGCGCCTCAAATCTATCTGCCCTACCGCCAGCAGCCTTCATCACTCATGACACTGGTCGTCCGCGCGCCGACCGAGCCGGGAGGGCTGGCGGCAGCGGTGCGGCGCGCCGTGCTCGAGGGAGACAAGAATCAACCGGTGACGGAGGTCAAGGGCATGGAACAGATCATCGCCGAGTCGGTTTCACGCCGCCGGCTCAATCTGTTTCTCCTCGGCGTCTTCGCCTTGCTCGCGCTGGTGTTGGCCACCGGCGGCATCTCGAGTGTGGTTTCCTACTCGGTCACGCAGCGCACGCGCGAGATCGGCATCAGGCTGGCGTTGGGCGCTCAGCCGGGAGACATGCTCGGGCTGGTTGTCGGGCAGGGGATGCTCCTGATCATCATCGGTCTCGCCGTCGGGTTGATCGGGGCTTGGGCGTTGACGCGGTTGATGGCGAGTCTGCTCTACGGAGTGACGACGACTGACCCGGCTACGTTCGCTATAGTCACCCTGTTACTGACTGTGGTGGCGCTGCTCGCCTGCTACGTCCCGGCGCGGAGAGCAACGAAGGTCGACCCGATCATTGCGTTGCGGTGTGAGTAGCCTGAACAGAAAAAATCTTCCGCGGAGAGCATAGGGGGGGCTGGGGCTGATTCTCTCCCTGTGCTCCCCGCGGCTATCTGAATTTGCCTCTTGGTTGAACGCGCCCGCCCCGGCTAGTAAGCCGCGCCGAGGACGACCGCGTTGATAAAAAGCAGCTGCGTAGCCTCGGCGTAGGCGCGGAAGTTCGGGTCCTCGGCGAAGGCGATGACGTGGCCCTGGCCGAGCGGCTGGTGGATGAGGAACGCCTTCTGCGGGAGCTGATTGAGCGCCGGCTCCCAGATCAGGCCGCTCGCCAGCAGCCGCTCCCGCGCGGCGTAGACGCCGACGTTGCGCCCGCGGTCGAGCTTGATCGGCGCGAAGACGCGGTCGCCCTCGACCATCGCCTGAACCTCCCCGTCGGTCCCCGCGGCGAGCCAGTGGTCCTCGTCGAGCCGGACGCGCAGCAGCGCCCCCGGCGTCGTCTCGGGCTGCTCGCGCGCCGGCTGGATCGCCCGCTCGTAATCGAACTTCTCGTCTGGCTTGCCCGCGGTGCCCGCCTGGCGCAGCTCGGGCGTCGTGCCCAGCAGCGCGACGCCCTCGCCCGCCGCCCAGCGCGAAGCCTCGCCGAGCGTGACCAGCGTCCCGCCCGCGCCGACCCAGTCCCGGATGCGGCGCACAGCCTCGGCCCCGAGCGCCGAAGTGTAATTGCCCGCCGGCAGCACGAGCACGTCGTAGCGCCGCAGATCGACGCGGCCGAGCGAGCCGACGCGCGCCGCGGTTGCCGCCTGGCCGTAGCGCCGCTCGAGCACGAAGCGCGCCCAGCCGGCCGAGAGGCTGCCCGCGGGCGCGTCCCAGGCGAGCAGCACGCGCGGCGCCTTGAGCGCGACCGCCTGGTTGCTGCCGAGCGAGACCCCCGCGCTGACGAAGGCGCTGTCGAGCTTGACCACTTCAGCCCCGTGGCGCGCGGCGATCGCCCCGAGCCGCGCCTTGAGGTCCGGCCCGTTCTCCGCGACGCGGAAGACCACCGTCCCCCGCGCGAACCCCCGCCCGGCGAGCGTGAAATCGGACTCGAGGAACCGCACGCGCAGGCTGCCCCGCAGAGCCTCGATCGTCGCCGCCGCCCCGGTCGCGTTCCACGCCACTGCGTACCCGACGACGGCGTCGGGCAGCCCGGCCGGCCCGGCCGCGCCGCCCAACTCGACCCGCGCCGTCTTGACCGTCGGCGGGCTCGCGACGGCGACGCACTCGACGTCGTAGAGCAGCGGCAGGCTCCACGCCGTGATGTCGTAAATCTGGTCGGGCAACCGCCGCCGGCGCCGCTCCTCCTGTCGCTTTAAGAAGCCCGCGTCCATCGTCACCTGCGCGTCGAGCAAATTGCGCGCGAGCCATCCCGCCGGCTGCGGCAGCGGGACGACGAAGGTCCCCGCCGGCAGCGTCCGCCCGCCGGGCCCCTCGATCTTGACCGGCTCCGCGGCGCGCTCGACCAGGATGCCGTTCTGCAGCAGCGCGCGCGCCAGCCGCAACGCCTGCCCCGGGTCGGTGCCCGGCGGGAGCAGGAAGGCGCGCGGGCCGCCCGCCTCGTCCCCGCGCCCGGCGCCGCGGCGGAAGGCGAGGTAGTCGCGGAGCAGCCGCTCGCGGTGGCGCGCGGCGGTCGCCGCCGTCGAGAGCGCGGCCGTGAAGTGGCGCGTCATGCCGTCGGCGTAGCTCAGCGTCGTCTCGTCCTGCCGGCGGTAGGCGAGCCCGCGCGCCGAGGCCATCTCGAAGGTCATGCCGATCGCGCCCTGCGCCATCGGCCACGAGACACCGTAGCCGGGGTAGAAGGCGTCGAAGACCTCACGGTTGAAGTAGGCGAACCCGCGCTCGTCAAAGCGCGCCGCCGTCTCCCGGCCGAAACTCTCGAGCCAGCCCCGCTGCGCCGAGGTCATGTACGGATTCGGCGGGTCCGCGCCCGGCGGGAAGTAGTAGGTCGAGTCGCCGCCCATCTCGTGGAGGTCGACGACGACCTGCGGCGCCCAGTCGAGCAGCAGGCGCGCACGCCCCCGGCTCTCGGGCTGCGTCTGCGCGAACCAGTCGCGGTTGAGGTCGAAGAGGTAGTGGTTGCTCCGCCCCCCCGGCCACGGCTCGTCGTGCTCGGCCGCGGCCGGCTCGGGGTCGGGGCTCGCGGCCTGGCCGAGCAGATTCTGCGCGACGAAGCGCGCGCGCCCGTCGGGGTTCTGCATCGGGTCGATGATCACGAGCGCCTCGCGGCGGATGAGGTCGACGGCCGCGTCGCCCTGCGCCGCGAGCAGGTGGTAAGCCTCGGCCAGCGCTGCCTCGCCCGACGAAATCTCGTTGCCGTGGACGCCGTGCAGCAGCGCCACGACCACCGGCAAATCCTTGATCAGTTGCTCCGCCTCGCCCGCGCCGAGCGCGCGCGGGTCGGCCAGCCGCCGCATCCCCTCCCCGATCGCCTCCAGGCGCCGGATGCGCTCCGCTCCAGCGATGACGAGCGCATAGAGCGGGCGCCCCTCCCAGGTCTCGGCGTACTTGACGAGCCGCGTCCGGTCCGGCGCCGCCTCGTGAAGCGTTTTCAGGTAACGGATGATCTCTTCGGGCGGCGTGACGCGCTCGCCGAAGTCGTAGCCGGTGACCTGCTTGAGGGGCGGGATGTTGGCCTCGTAGCGCGCCCCGGGCGCGAGCCCCTGGAGTTGCAGCACGAGGGCGAGCATCGTTCCGAGGATCATGATCTCGTCTCCCGCATAAATGCATCGATGAGATAGCCGCAGAGGCACAGAGGCACAGAGAAGGACTCAGACATTCTCTGTGCCTCTGTGCCTCTGCGGCTATTTCTTCGTCGCTCACCCTGGCGCGTTGAGCGCGCGCACCACCTCGTCGTGGAGCAGGCCGTTGGTGGCGAGCGCCTGCGTGGCCCCGTAGTCGGTCCGCCCCTCCCAGTCGGTGAAGGCCCCGCCCGCGCCGGCGAGGATCGGCCAGAGCGGCGCGACGTCGTAGTGGTTGACAATCGGGTCGAGCATGACGTCGGCCGCGCCGCACGCCACCAGGAAGTAGCCGTAACAGTCCCCGAAGCCGCGCACCAGCCCTGCCCCCCGGCACAGTCTCTGGAGGCCCGCGTCCGGCTCGGGCCGCGCGAGCGGCGTCGGGTCCGTGAGCATGAGCTTGGCCGCGCCCAGCTCTGCCGTCCGCGAGACGTAACAGCGCTCGCCGTTGAGGAAGGTCCCGGTCTCGGCCGACCCGATGAGTAGCTCGTCCTGCACCGGCAGGTAGACCGAGCCAAGCACCGGGACCCCGTCGCGCTCGAGCGCGATGAGCGTCCCGAAGAGCGGCGTCCGCAGGACGAAGGACTGCGTCCCGTCGATCGGGTCGATGACCCAGCGGTAGGCGCTCGACTTTTTCGTCTCGCCGAACTCCTCGCCGAGGACCGAGTGGTCGGGGAATCGTTTCTCGATCTCCGCGCGCAGCCGCTCCTCGACTTCGCGGTCGGCCCGCGTCACCGGGCTCTGGTCGGCCTTACGGTCGACGACGATCGGGGCGCCGTAGTAGCGGCGCACGATCTCGCCCGCCAGCCGATTGAGTTCCTCAAAGAAGGGAAAAAAACTCTGCATCATGCCTTTCTCAAATCCGCGACCAGTCGATCGGCTCGTTGATGTCGATCCGCCCTAGCTCCTCGCGCACCGCCTCGGGGTACTTCTGCGCGGCGCCGGTGTTGAAGACCACGACCCGGTCGTCGGGCGAGATGGCCCGCTGCGCGAGCAGCGCCTCGAGGGCCCCGAGGCAGACCGCCGTCTCGGGGCAGAGCGCGACCCCTTCGAGAGAGTTGGCGAGCCGCATCCACTTCGGAATGTCGGCCTCGGGCGTGGCGAGCGCCGACCCGCCGCTCTCGCGCACCGCGTCGAGGATCATGAAATCCCCGACCGCGACCGGCACGCGGATGCCGCTCGCGACCGTCGCGGCGCCCGCGAACTTCTCGGCGAAGCGCTCGCCTCGCGCGAAGGCGCGCGCGATCGGCGCGCACCCCTCGCTCTGGCACGAGATCATCTTCGGCTTGCGTGGCGACTTGAGCCAGCCGATCGCCTCCAGCTCGGCGAACGCCTTCCACATCCCGATGAGCCCGGTCCCGCCTCCCGTCGGGTAGAGGATCACGTCGGGCAACTCCCAGGAGAACTGCTCGGCCAGCTCCAGCCCCATCGTCTTCTTCCCCTCAATCCGGTAAGGCTCCTTGAGTGTCGAGACGTCGAACCAGCCCTTGACTTCCTTGCCCTCGCCGACGATCCGGCCGCAGTCGTTGATCAGCCCGTTGACCAGGTAGGTCTTTGCGCCCGAGAGGTAACACTCCTTCTGGTTGATCGCTGGGGTGTCTTCGGGCATGAAGACGTATGCCTCCATCCCGGCGCGCGCCGCGTAGGCCGCCAGCGCGCCGCCCGCGTTGCCTGCCGTCGGCACGGCGACGCGCGTCATCCCGAACTCTTTCGCCTTCGAGATCGCCAGCGCCATCCCGCGCGCCTTGAAGCTCCCGGTCGGCATCCGGCTCTCGTCCTTGACGAACAAATTCCTGACGCCGAACTCGGCCCCGAGCCGCGGCGCCGGGAGGAGCGGCGTCATCGTCTCGCCGAGCGTGACGATCTTCGCCGCGTCGGAGATCGGTAGCAGCTCGGCGTAGCGCCAGATCGTCGCCGGGCGGCCCGCGAGCGACTCCTTCGAGAAGGCCCGCTTGACCCCCTCCAGGTCATACCGGACCCAGAGCGGCCGCTGGCACGCGGCGCAGAGGTTGTGGACCCGCGCGGCTTCATAGTGCCGCCCACAGTTGGCGCACTCGAGGTGTGTCACATAGCTCATCATCCGTGGGCCATTCCCCTTGTTAGACCGCCTCCCACTGGCGCGAGCCGGCGGCGCGCTCGATGGCGTCGAGGACGCGCTGGTTGCGCACTCCGTCCTCGAAGTTCGGCGTCGGCACCTCCCCGGAGTCGACCGCCCGGAGCAGGTCGTAGACTGTGTGCGTGAACGTGTGCTCGTAGCCGATGAGGTGGCCGGGCGGCCACCACGCGCCGAAGTAGGGGTGCTGCGCCTCGGTCACGAGGATCGTCTTGAAGCCGCTGTTGGGCCCCTCCGAGAGGTAGAGCTCGAGCTCGTTGAGGCGCTCGAGGTCGAAGGCGAGGCTGCCCTTACTGCCGTTGATCTCGAAGCGGTTGTAGTTTTTTCGCCCGAGGGCGAAGCGCGAGCCCTCGAGGCTCCCGATGGCGCCGCCCTCGAAGCGCACCAGCGCCAGCGCCGCGTCGTCGACGTCGACCGGGGCCATCTGGTCGGAGCCGGGCAGCGGCCGCTCGGTGATGAAAGTCTTGAGCATCCCGGAGACCTCGGCGATCTCGCCGACCAGGTAGCGCGCCAGGTCGAGTGTGTGTGAGACGATGTCGCCGAGCGCCCCCGACCCGGTGCGCGCCTTCTCCAGCCGCCAGACGCGCGGGAACTTCGGGTCGACGATCCAGTCCTGGAGGTAGGTGCCGCGGTAGTGGTAGATCTCGCCGAGCTGCCCCTCGCTGATGATCTGCCGGGCGAGCGCGACGGCCGGGATGCGGCGGTAGTTGTGGCAGAGCATGTGGATGACTTGGTTGCGGCGCACGGCCTCGAGCATCTGCTCGGCCTCGGGCAAGGTGTTCGCCAGCGGCTTCTCGCAGAAGACGGCCTTCTTCGCCTCGGCCGCCGCGATCGCCTGCGGGAAGTGGACGTCGCCCGGGGTGCAGATATCGATGAGGTCGATGTCTTTCCGCTCGATGACCCGCTCCCACGAGGTCTCGTGCTCCTCCCAGCCGAGCGCCCCGGCCGCCTGCCGCACCCCCTCCTCGTGGCGGCCACAGATAACTTTCATGACCGGCTCGACCGGCGTGTCGAAGAAATGACTGACCTGGCGCCAGGCGTTGCTGTGCGCCCGGCCCATGAACTGGTACCCGATCATCGCGACGTTGATTTTTTTCTTCATGTGCCTCCGATCACTAGTGAGATGTGCTTCGTCTCCAAAAATGCCTCGAGCCCCTCGACCCCCAGCTCGCGCCCCCAGCCGCTTTGCTTGACGCCGCCGAACGGCGCCTGGCTCGTCGTCGGGACACCGTCGTTGATCGCGATCATCCCCGCCTCGAGCGACTCCATGAGCCGGAAGGCCCGGTCGAGATCTTTCGTAAACGCGTAGGCGCTGAGGCCGAAGACCGAGGCGTTGGCCTGGCCCACCGCCTCCGCTTCGTCGTCAAAGGCGGCGACCGGCGCGAGCGGCGCGAAGGTCTCCTCGCGCATGCAGAGCCCGTCGCCGGGCACGTCGGCGATCACCGCCGGCTCGAAGAAGAACCCGCGCCGCTCCAGCCGCCGCCCGCCGCAGAGCAGACGCGCCCCGCGCCCGATGGCGTCCGCGACTTGCGCGAGCGCCTTCCCGAGCCCGTCCTCGTCGATCAGGGGGCCAATCTGGACGCCCGGTTCGAGCCCGTCCCCCACCTTGAGCGCCCGGGTCCGGGCGACGAACAGTTCGAGAAACCTGTCGTAGACCGGGCGCTCGACGTAGACGCGGTTGGCGGCGATGCACGACTGGCCCGTGTTGCGGAACTTGGCGGTCATCGCACCCTCGACCGCGCGCTCGAGGTCGGCGTCGGCGAAGACGAGCAGCGGCGCCAGCCCGCCGAGCTCGAGCGAGAGCGGCTTGACCCCCTCGGCCGCCCCGCGAATGAGCACCTTCCCGACCTCGGTCGAGCCGGTGAAAGTGATCTTGCGGCAGACCGGGTTGTCCAAAAATTCCTGGCCGATCTCTGCGGCCGGGCCGGCGACGAGCTGGAAGGCGCCGGGCGGCAGCCCCGCCGTCGCGACGCACTCGGCGAAGGCCACGGCGCACAGCGGCGTCTGCCGCGCCGGCTTGAGTACGACAGGGCAGCCCGCGGCGAGCGCCGGGGCGACCTTGCGCACGGCGAGGACGAGCGGAAAATTCCACGGGCTGATCGCCCCGACCACGCCAATCGGAGTCTTGATCACCAGGTTGCGCTTGCCGTCGGCCTGGTGCGGGATGACTCGCCCGTAAGCCCGCCGCCCCTCCTCGGCGAACCAGCGGAGGTGATCGACCGACATGGCGACCTCGCCGAGGCTCTGGTCGAGCGGCTTGCCGTTCTCGAGCGTGACGAGCCGGGCGACCTCCTCGCGGCGCCCTTCGAGCAGGTCGGCGACCCGGAGCAGGTAGACCCCGCGCGCCCTGGCTGTCAGCCCGCGCCAGCCGGCGAGCGCCTGTTGCGCGTGCCCGAGCGCCGCGGCGACCCCGGCGCGGTCGGTCACCGACATCCGCGCGAAGACCTCGCCGGTTGCCGGGTTGACGACCTCGGTCGTTTTTGCGGAAGTGACCCACTCACCATTAATGTAGAGCGCGTGTGTTTTCATGAGTTCTCCTTTGCCGTGGGAGTCCGGATTATAAACCCGCCCGGGACGGCCGGGGGAAGGGCGGGAGGAAAATATTCGCATCGCCGCGCGCTTCCGGGTACAATCCCGGGCCAAGTCCCGCAAATAGCGAGGAGGCCGGTGATGAATCGCAGACAATTTAGCGTCGGCGCGGGGGGCGCCGCGCTCTCGGCACTCTCTTACTCTCGCGTCCTCGGCGCAAACGAGCGGCTCGGGGTGGCCCTCGTCGGGAGCGGGCGGCGCGGGCGCGAGGTCATGAAAGCCATGCTCGACACGGGGAGGGTCGAGCTCCGCTGCCTCTGCGATGTCTACGACGTCCAGCGGCGGCGCGCGCGCGAGGCGCTCGGCGTGCGGGCCCCGGAGACCGTTGCGCTCGAGGAGGCGCTCGCGCGGCGCGACGTGGACGCCGTGCTCATCGCCACGCCCGACCACTTACACCTGGACCAGACGCTCGCCGCGCTCAAGGCCGGCAAGCATGTCTACCTGGAGAAGCCGGCGGTCCACCGGCCCGAGGAAGGCGCGCGGCTGATCGCCGCCGCGCGCGCCAGCGGCAAGGTCTGTCAGACGGGGACGCAGCAGCGCAGCGGCGAGCACTACCGGCGGGCGCGCGAGGAGATCTTCGACCCGAACAAGCTCGGCAAGGTCGTCCTGGTGCGCGCGGTCTGGAGCAATTTCCCGTGGCAGGCGCGGAGGATCGCGCCGTCGCCCCGGCCGGAGGGACTGGACTGGGAGCGCTTTCTCGGGGGCACGAAGAAGATCGAGTACGAGGCGATGCGCTACGACGCGTGGCGCTACTTCCCGGAGTACGGGGGCGGATTGCTCTCCGACATCCTGACCCACTGGGCCGACGTCGCGCAGTGGATGATGGGCGAGAGCGAGCCGCGGAGCGCCGTGGCGGCGGGCGGCATCTACCACCTGCGCGACGGGCGGGTCAACCCGGACACGGTCAGCGCGATCATCCAGTACCCGGGCGGCTGGAGCCTGACCTTCGAATCGACCGTGCTCCCGATCCTCAACGAGCGCCCGTCGGTCGTCTTTCAGGGGACCGAAGGGACGCTCGATATCGCGCGCGACGGCTACGTTTTCAGGCCCCACAAGGGCGAGGCGGCGACGGTGCGGGCGGCCGGCAGCCTCGAGACGGCGCACGCGCTCGACTTCCTTGACGCGGTCAAGACGGGCCGGCGGCCGAGCGCCGACATCGAGATCGGCGTCGAGGCCTGCCGCCCCGTTCACCTGGCGAGGGCTGCATACTGGGAAAAAAAGGGACACGGATGAACACGGAGGTGTCCCCTCCTCAATGGAAAGGAGCCGATGAGCCAAGTCAAACCCGGGACGCTTTTCCCCGCCGGCGGGGCGGGCGTGGCCTTCCGGCAGCGCTTCACGCCGGCGGCGGCCGGCCTGCAGTTCCTCAGTTGCGGCGAGTTCGACCTGCCGCCGGGCGCCGAGTCGCAGCCCTTTTGCCTGCCGCAGGAGGAGAGCCTGCTCTTTATGTGGCGCGGCGAGGCGGCGGTCACCGTCGCGGGCGAGACTTACAAGCTTGCCGCCTACGACACGCTCTACGTCCCGCGCGGGGCCGAGATGCGGCTGGCGAACCCGGCAGCCGTCCCGGCCACGGTGATCCAGACCTCGGCCCCGGCCGTCGAGGCGCACCCGGTCTTCCACTCGCGCTTTGCCGAATTCTCGCAGCGCGAGGACCGCATCCGCCGCCTCAAGGGCAAGGACGTCTACCTCATGTTCGACGTCGGCGAGGGGGCCGACAAGCTGGTTGCCGGCTATACCTTCTTCCAACCGCGCCAGCGCTCCTGGCCGCCGCACAACCACACCGACCAGGAGGAGGTCTACATCTTCATCAAGGGGCGCGGGTCGATGGAGGTCTACGAGACGCCCGAGACGCTGAGCTTCGTCCACAGCGTCGGGGAGGGGGATCTGGTGACGATCCCGATGCTCAACTACCACCCGGTCTTCTCGCAGGAGGGCCCGCTCGAGTTCATCTGGTGCATCGCCGGGGCGCGCTACTGGGTCGGCGACAAGAACAAGGACTTCATGACGGGGACGGGCGGGCCGCTGACGACCTGAGAATTTCAGATTTGGGATTAATGAGCCAAAGTTCCGGGCTGATCATGCCGCCGGTCTGGCGGCAAGCGCGGTGGCGGATTCTGGCGCTGCTCTTCTTTGTCACGGTCGTCAACTTCGTCGACCGCCTGACGCTCTCGTTTGTCGCGCCGGTGCTGCGCGACACGTTTCAGCTGTCGAACGCGGACTACGGCGTGATCGTCTCGGGGTTCGTCCTCGGAATGATGGTCGGCGAGCTGCCGATGGGGATGCTCATGGACCGCAAGGGTGTCCGCTTCGGCCTCTCCTTCGCCGTCATCTGGTGGTCGGTGGCCAACGCGCTGCACGCGCTCGGGCGGTCGAAGCTGCAGTTCAGCCTGCTGCGGTTCTGGATGGGGACGGGGGAGTGCGGCAACTACTCGGGGGGAGTGAAGGTCGTC
>Ga0209382_10008493_pt1 | contig 12941 bp, 13 predicted proteins | sample SoiMetdeltSBSDD5_FD_187599 | JGI IMG/M metagenome (GOLD analysis project Ga0209382, IMG submission 187599) | Bulk soil microbial communities from a Populus tree surrounding site in Tennessee, USA - Soil MetaG P. deltoides SBSDD5 (SPAdes) (version 2) | ecosystem: Environmental > Terrestrial >... | reverse complement strand
GTGCCCGCTGCAGGATTTCTCGTACAGCTTCGGCCCGAACGAAAGCCGCATGGAGTTTCCGCGGCGGGTGTTCGACGGCGAGGGGGTCAAGGCGGACGTGGACTTCGGCCCGACGCTGATGCTCAACCGCAACCGCTGCATCCTTTGCACGCGGTGCGTCCGCTTCATGCGCGAGGTCGACACCGATCCACAGATCAACATCGTCGATCGAGGCTACGGCAGCGAAATCGCCACGTTCCGCGAGCAGGGGGTGCACTCGCTGCTCTCCGGCAACCTGATGGACGTCTGCCCGGTCGGCGCGATCACGACGAAGGATTACCGGTTCAAGGCGCGGCCGTGGGACAACCCGCAGGCGGTGGACACAATCTGCACGCTCTGCGAGAAAGGCTGCAACACGACGGCGTGGATCAAGGCAAAGCCGGAATGGGCGAAAGGGGCCCAGCTGATCCGGATGACCCCGCGCTACAACCCGGACGTCAACGGCTACTGGATGTGCGACATCGGCCGGTTCGACTACCGCTGGATCGAGAGCGACGATCGGCTTCGCCGGCCGCTCGTGCGCAACGAGTCCGGCGCCCTCGAACCGGTTGACTGGCGCGAGGCGCTGGCCAAGCTCGCCGACCACACAGGCGCCGCCGGCGGTCCGGCCCACCTGCGGTTTTTCGTGTCGGCGCATGCGTCGCTCGAAGAGCTCGCGCTCATCGGCCGCCTCGGCAGCGCGTTCGGCGTGCCCGAGGAAGGGGTGGCGATTAGCTGGCGCCGGCGGGAGAAGCCGCAGCCGCCGCGGGTCAAGTTCCGCATCCCGCCGGTGGACGCGCCGAACGTGCTCGGCGCGCGCGACCTCGGCTTCCCCGTCAAGGCCGATCCCGCCGGCGATGCTGACGTGTCGGCATTCCGCCGTCAGGTCGAGCAGGGCCAGGTGCACGTGCTCTACGTCTTCGATCCCGGGCCGTCCGGCTACATTGGCGACGTGAGCTGGATCGTCGAGGCGCGGCGCAGCGGCAAGCTGGCGCGGCTCATCGTCCACGGCGTCCTGATGTCGCCGCTCGCGCAGATGGCCGACGTCGTGCTGCCGGGCTCGGCCTGGGTCGAGGAAGATGCCACCTACGTGAATCAGGATGGCCGGGTGCAGGGTGCGGCTCGTGCGCTCGACCCCCCCGGCGACGCGCAGGAGGACTGGCAGATCTTCGTCAACGTCGGGCTGGCGCTCGGCGCGCCGCTCACCTACGCCAATAGCCAGGACGTGCGTGCCGAAATCGCGGCGGCGCTTTCCACGAACGATCGCTACGCCGGTCTCGCCGGACTGGCGTTCGCGCGCCCGGTACCCGCGCGGCACTGGCTGCAGGCGTCCAATCCGTCCGAGCGCTGGAAGTGGGACCTGATGTTCCAGGATCTGCCCCCGGTCAAGTTCGCGGAGACGCCGGCGCCGACGTCCTGGTTCGCCGGAGTGCCGGTCACGAAAGTCGAATAGCCGGTGTCAGACGTCACGCTCCTCGCGGCGTTCGCGGCGGGGTTCCTGTCGTTCATCTCTCCGTGCGTGCTGCCGCTGATCCCCGGCTACATCTCGTTCGTGTCAGGGGCTTCGCTCGAGGACATGCGCGGCCAGGCGTCCGCCCGCCGTCAAGTGCTCATCCGGTCGGTCGCGTTCGTGCTCGGCTTTTCGCTGGTGTTCATCGCGCTGGGGGCGTCGGCCACGGCAATCGGCCGGTTCATCTTCGACAAGCAGCCGATCCTCAGCAAGATAGCGGGCGCCCTCATCATTATCTTTGGCCTGCACATGATGGGCGTCTTCCGGCTGGCCTTCCTCGACAACGAGAAGCGCGCGCAGACGCAGCGGAAGCCCGCCGGCCCGCTCGGCGCGCTGCTCGTGGGAGTGGCGTTCGCGTTTGGGTGGACGCCCTGCATTGGCCCGATCCTCGCCGGGATCCTGGTGATCGCGGGATCGCAGGAGACCATCGGCCAAGGGGTTCTGCTGCTCGCGGTCTACTCGCTCGGGCTGGGTGTTCCGTTCCTGCTGACCTCGATCGCGATCGATCGGTTCTTCGCGGTCGCCGCCGCGATCCGGCGGCACTACAAGGCGATAGAGATGACCTCGGGCGGCCTGCTGGTCGCCATCGGTCTCCTCATCTTTACCGGCCAGCTCACGGTGATCGTGCGTTATCTCGAGCCTTACCTGCCGGTTTTTTAGCGCTACCCTCGCACTTGGAGTGCCCCCGGCCGGATCGACACCTCTATTATCTCTTCGGCCACGCCGAGCTCGCCGTCCACGTGGTATTCGAGTTGTCCCTCGCCCCTGATGACCGCGCGGCGGACTTTGCGGGTCGTCACTCGCGGCGCGCGCCCGGGAGTCCCGGACGCCAGGTGGCGCGCGTGCCAGAACCGCGCGAGCACGGATCGATCTTCGACCACAACCGCGTCCAGCCAGCCGTCGTCGAGGCGGGCCTCGGCTGAGAGACGCGCGCCTGAGCCGTACTCCTGGCCGTTGGCGAACGCGACCAGGAGCGCGCGAAGCCGGTGCGTGTCGTCGTCGAGCGTCACCTCGTATTCCCGGCCGCGGTACCAGCATCCCTCGCTGACACCAATCGCGAAGTACGGCAGTGGTCCACGGCTGCCCTGCTCGCGCGCGTTGAACCGCTTCGCGATCCGGGCGTCGACGCCGATACCGGCGATGTTGAAAAAGGGACGGCCGGCGGCAAAGCCCGCATCGATCGCGCGCACATGACCGTCGAGCGCGCGGGCAATTGCCACAATCGGATCGCGCGGCGTGGCCAAAGCTGCTGCGAGTCCGTTGCCGGAGCCTGCGGGCACGAGACCTATTGCTGTCTCCGTTCCAAGCAGCGCAGCGCCTGCCTCATTTACAGTACCGTCACCGCCCCAGACGATTACGAGATTGACACCATCGCGCGCCGCCCGGCCGGCGAGCTCGCGCGCGTGACCGGCGTGCGCCGTGATCGAGATGTCCGCACGCAGTCCGCGGCGATCGAGTTGCTCGGTGAGCATCGCGATTCGGCGCGCCGCGGCATTTTTGTCTGCGCCTGCACCCGAGATCGGATTGACGATGGCCGCGATCCTCACAAGCAGTCTGTTATAGTAGCGTCACCAGTTGGCGGTTTGGAGGGTACGGGATGAAGAGTGTAGCGCTGCGATGGACGACATTTAGTCTGTTCGTCGCCGTGCTGATTGCTTCAGGGTACCAGATCTGGCTTTACGAATCCGCCGCACGCGCCGCTGCTTCCTCCGCTGAAAATTTTGACGATCGCGCCGAGGCGCTGCCGCGCGCCGTGCTCGAGCTCCGCATGGCGCAGCAGGCGTACGTCGCCGCCGGTCAGGGTGACGAGTTCTGGGGATCGAAAGTGGCGGCGCGGATCGCCGGCTTGCGCGACGAGCTCACCCAGCTTCGCAGCCAGGCATCAGCGCCCGAGGCGCAGTCCGAGATCGACGAAGCCGCGGCCGCGCTTTCCGATTTCGAGCGGATGGATGCGCGCGCGCGCGAATACACCCGCGGTAATCAGCGGCTGCTCGCCTCCGATCTCATCTTCTCCGACGGTCTGGAGAAGACGGAGGCGATGCTCGAAGCCATCGCCTCAGCGAGAACGGCCGAGGCCGGCACGTATCTCGCCCGCGGACAGGAAACACGCCGGCGCGAGATGATCGTCGCCGGCGGCGCAGCCGCCGCCAGCGCGGTCCTGGCGCTGATCCTGGTGCCCGCACCCCGGGTACGCACCGAAGATGCGCCGATTCCAGCGCCGGCCACCGCCGCTCCAGCGGTCGAGGAACGCAATGGGCTGGTCCTGCGCGACGCGCGGGATCCGGTTCCGCCGCTCCCTGCCGAAACGCCGCCGTCAATCCGCGAGGCGGAAACCGCGGCCACCGATCCGTTCGATCTGGGGACGGTCGCGGCGTTGTGCACCGAGCTGTCGCGCATCGTCGACACCCGGGCGCTCCCCTCGGTGCTCGAACGGACCGCATCCGTGCTCGACGCCAATGGGGTCGTCCTCTGGATCGCCGACCCGGACGGCCGTGAGCTCAACCCGATCGCCACGCACGGTTACCCGCAGCAACTCGTCACCCGGCTCGGCACGATCCCGCGCGATGCGCAGAACGCAACCGCGGCGGCGTTCAGGACCGCGCTGCTGCAAACCGTGGTCGCCGACGACATCTCGAACGGCGCCATCGCCGTCCCGCTCGTGACGCCGGCTGGCTGTGTCGGGGTGATGGCCGCGGAGGTGCGGCACGGCGGGGAGCGAGAGGATGCGAAGCTGGCGGCTGCCGCGATCGTCGCGGCGCAGCTGGCGACGTTGGTCGGCCCGCCGTCGACCCGGGGCCACGCGCGGGCCGAAGCCGCCCGCGCGTAGCCGAACAGCCGCTAGATGATCGACCGGTAAGTCCGCCGGGTCACTGCCTGCTCGACCTTCCCCTTCACGGTTACCGCCTTCTTGTCGCGCATCACCGCAATCGTGAACTCATCGCCGCCGTCCAGCGCCTGAAGACGCCGGCGCAGCTCCGCCGGATCGTCAACCGCCGATCCGTTCACGCTCGTGATCACGTCGCCGGCCTTCAAGCCGGCCTTGGCGCCAACCGAGTTGTCCTGCACCGACGTAATCAACACCCCTTGCTTGGTGCCGAAGTACTCCGCGAGCTGCGGCGAGAGGGAGTCCACCGTGATGCCAAGCCGCCCGCTGCGGCGCCCCAACAGATCGTCCAGCGGCCAGGGTGAGGGCGTTGGCGTTCGGACGCGCGGGGGCCTGGGAACCGCTGGCGTGATAGCCCGCGGCACCTCATAGCGGAGGCTGCGTCCCCAGTCCTCGAGCTCGCGGAAGTCGAACATCGTACCGCCCCCGCTCGTCGGCTCGACGGTCAGCGTGACGCGCTGGCCGTCGCGCATCACCACGGTGGACACTCTCCTTCCCTCCGCGGTCTCCTGCACCAGCCTCGTGAGTTGACGCGCGCTGCGGACGCGCTCGCCGTCGAACTCCACGATGACGTCTCCCTTGCGGAGGCCTCCCTTCTCCGCCGCGCTGCCCTCGGATACTTCGTCGACGATGGCGCCGGCCGGCGTCGCGAGGCGTGCGGTCTTGGCGTCGTCCTCGCCAACGTCGCGGATCGAGATTCCGAGCCTCGCTCCGCCTCCCCCAATGAACGTCGGTGCCTGGACCCTGCGGGTCGTTGCCTGCCCGGCAGCTGCGGGGGCAGACGTCAGAACAGCGGCCGTCACCGTCAGCCCCGCCAGGCCGGCGAGGCACGCGGCTGCCTTGGTCATTTTCATGCGTCGCTCCTTCGAAAACGGGCCGCGAGTGCGCCCCGTCCGTGCAAGGTAGACGCACCCCTGCCGAAAAAGGTTGAGGAACCGGGGCGGTTTCGTCCAGTGCCGAGGTCACCCGGCGTCACCCGCAACGGACGGTCGGATCGCGGATTGCTAGGTTTTCTGCGGCCTTATGGCGGTACAGGAATTGATGTCCGTCTCATCGGTCGCGCGGAATCAAACGGGGTGCGTTAACTCAGGCAGGCGCTGGCATCGCCGTATCCCGTTCGCTCTTTGGTCGATTTCGCGCGGCCTTTTGCTCAAGAGGTACTCATGACCAGCATGCCGAGCTTCGTTCGTCGCGTGGCCATCCCGCTGGTGTTCGTCTCCATGCTCTCGGGATGTGCGCTGGCAACCAGGCGCCCCAGCATCGCTGAGTTGAAATACAACCCCGGCCGGTATCAGGACAAAACCGTCTCCATCGACGGCGTCGTGACCAGCTCCTGGGGTGTGCCGCTGGTGCCGTTCAAGCTCTACAAAGTGGACGACGGGACTGGCGAGGTGACCGTGGTGGCGCAGAACGGCCGCACGCCAACCAAGGGCTCTCACGTCCGCGTCAAGGGTCGCGTCGGCGACGTCGCCACGTTCGGCGGCCAGGCGCTGGGGTTGCACATCCAGCAGACGGATCTGGATTTCAAGCGGCGCTAAGGCATCACGCGGTGATGCGCACCGCGACGGCAGTCATGTCGTCGTTCGGTGGCGTATCACCGCGCCACTCGGTGACGGCGGCGAAGATCGCGTCGACGATCCGCTGCGCCGGCAGACTGCACGACCGCGACACGACTTCCGCCAGCCGTGCCGACGTAAACTCCTCCCCTTCCGCGTTCATGGCCTCGAACACTCCGTCGGTGCAGAACACGAACACGTCCCCCGCGTGCAGCGCGTACGTCACCTCGTCGTAAGTCGAGCCTGGAAACGATCCGAGCGGAACGCCGGGAAGCTCGATCTGCGCGCACCCTTCGAGCGTGCAGCGAATCGGATACGGCAGGCCTGAATTCGCCAGCGTGACCGACCGCCGCTTCAAGTCGAAGATCGCGTAACACAGCGTGCAGTAGTACTCCTCGAGCTGACGTTGGTGGAGGATGGTGTTCACCGACGAGAGCACGCCCGCCGGGCTCGACCGCTCCGGCAGGTAGCGGCGCCGGAACGTGCGGCCGCGAACCAGCTCGGCGGCGAATGCACTGTAGAGCGCTGCCGGAACCCCCTTGCCGGAGACGTCGCCCACCGCGATCACCAGCGTGTTCGACTCGGGCGCGAGATAGTCATGGAAGTCCCCGCCCAGCTCGCGCGCCGACGCGAACGCCGCGGCGAGCTCCACTCCCTTCAGCCGCTTGGGCGGCCCGGCGGGCAGCAGCGCGGCCTGCACGCGCTGGGCGAAGCGGACTTCCTTCTCGAGGCGCACCTGGTTCGCGCGCACCTGCTCGTATAGACGGGCGTTCTCGATCGCGACCGCCGCCTGGCTCGCCAGCAGGCTGAGGATCTCGACGTCGCGTTTGCTGAACGCGTCCAGCTCCGGGCTCTCGAGGTCGACGACGCCGATGCAGCGGTCCTTCACGAGCAGGGGAATCGCCAGCTCGGATCGCACGTCGGGAACGAGCCTGATGTAGCGCGGATCCTGCGACACGTCGGAGACGAGGACCGGCTCCTTGTGCAGCGCCGCGTACCCGACCAGCCCTTCGCCGAGCCGCACCCGCGGCACTTCCACCTTCTCGCCGTACTGAACGGCCAGCTGCATCTCCAGCTCGTTCGACTCGTTCAGGAGCAGGATGCCGAGCGTACGGTAATCGATGACCCGCTTGGCCAGCTGCGCGATGCGCGAGAACAGCTCGTGCAGGTCGAGCGTCGACGTCACCTCGCGCGCGATCTCGGCCAGCGCCTCGAACGCCTCCGCGTCGCGGCGGCTGCGCTCGAACAGGCGGGCGTTGACCAGCGCTACGGCGACGTGTGCCGCGAACTGCCGCACGATCGCGAGATCGCGCAGCGTGAAGTGGTCGCGGTTGCGGCTCAGGATGTTGAGCGCGCCGATCGGGCGCGACTTGTGGAGCAGCGGCACGACGATTTCCGAGAGCATGCCCGGCACGAACTCGACGTAGCGGGGATCGGCGGGCAGATCGTTGACCAGGATCGGCTGCTCGCTGGCGATTGCCGCGCCGACGAGTCCGGTGCCCGGCTTGAGCCGCAGCGGCTCGTCGCTGGCCGCATCCGGGTAGCCAACGGTGTAGGCAGTGCTGAGCTCGCCCCGCCGCTCGTCGAGCAGGTACACGGCGAACGCCTCGAACGAGATCAGACGGCCGATCAGCCGCGGAATCTGGGGTAGCAGGTAGTCGAGATCGAGAACGCCGGTGACCTGGCGTCCGAGATCGAAGAGCGTGGTGACGAGCTCGTGTTCCGGCGCGGCGGCGGGCGGCGCTGCGTCGCCTGGCAGCGATCCCTCCGATGTCAATCCCTGACTCACTGCGGCCGGACTATTATACTGGCTGACTGGCATGGACCTGACTCTCCCGCTCGACTACACGGCGATCGAACGGATTCTTCCGCATCGCTACCCGTTTCTGCTCGTCGACCGCATCACCGAGCTGGTGCCCGACAAGCGGATCGTCGGGATCAAAAACGTCACGCTCAACGAGCGGTATCTGGCTCATGGCGACGGCGAGGCGCCGGTGCTGCCGCCGACCATCCTCACGGAGGCGGTGGCACAGGTGGGCGCCATCATGATTCTCGCCAAGCCGGAAAACCGCGAGAAGCTGATCTACTTCATGGGCATCGAGAAGGTGCGGTACCGGAGGCCCGTACATCCCGGCGACGTCGTGGAAATCGAAGCCACCGTCCGCCGCCTGCGCAGCCGCATGGGACAGCTCAAAGGCATCGCCCGCGTCGACGGGCGGGTCGTCGTCGAGGGGACGATGACGTTTGCGCTCGGACCGCGCAACGAGCTGTCGCCCGCGCCCTGATCGCTAGGCGATCCGGAACCCTCAACGCGCCGCTGCCCGGACGATCAGCAGCACGCCACCAATCTTGACGGCTCGCGAGAGCCAGATCGCCGCCCGGGCATCGGGATCGAAGTAGCGCCACACGTCGAAGACCGCCGGCGCCAGCACGATCGCACCAATCCAGCGCTCGTCTACGTCCGCGGACACCGCCATGCCGCGCGTGTCGCGCTCGGCCGGACCGGTGCTGAAGAACGCCGCGCCGGCGTAAGCACCCGACGCCAGTACGTTGAATGCCAGCATTCCCTTGGCGAACGGCGCGTGCTCGTGGCGCAGCCGGGGGCGGCGGGTGAGCAGCCACTCGCTGCCGGCGTGCTGCACCCAAAAGCCGGCGGAGGAAATGGTGAATTCCTTCGCCGGCGGCAAGCCGGCGCGATGGGTGATGGCGAAGAACGGAATTCCGTGAAAGTCGACGCGCTTGACTCCGGAGCCGGCGTCGAATATCGCGTTGAACAGCAGGTGCCCGCCTTCGTGGGCGCCGAGTCCGGCGGCGGCACCGGCAACGAACCACCCAACCGCTGCAGCGCGCTGCGTACCTGACGAGGATGATGCACGGGCGGCTTCCTGTTGAGCTTGGGCCGCCGCCGGCCGCACGCAGACCGCAACCGCAAGCGGAAGCACGAGTAACGCCCATGCGACGGTGCGCAGCCCGGCTGGCTCGGCCGTGGCACACACGTTGCTCATCCGAGACGCCGTTGCGGATTCGCGCCCGAGAGAGGCGCTGGGAGATTTGAGATGCTCGAAACCATCGCGATCATTCTGCTCGTGCTCTGGCTGCTGGGAATCGTCAGCGGCTACACGATGGGCAACTTCATCTACATTCTGCTCGTCATCGCCATCGTGCTCTTCCTGGTGCGGCTGGTCAGCGGGCGACGGGTCTAGGAAACGAGCGCGTCGACGCGTCCGGGGCCGCAGCGCGCTGAGGCGCGGGCGCGGCCGGTTTCCATCGCACGATCGCCACGCCGGCGAAGACGAGCGCGGCCGCAATCGCCATGCGCCCGTCGAACGGCTCGTTGAGGACCAGCACGCCGAGCGCGACGGCGATGACCGGATTGATGTAGGCGTAGAGCGACACGAACGAGACGGCGAGGTGCCGGAGCGCGTAGGTATACGCGACGAACCCGCCGATCGCGCCGAGGGTCGACAGGTAGATCAGCGCCGTCCCGCTTCGCGCGGTGAACGACAGGTCTCCCCACTCGCCGCGCACGGTGCCGATCGCCGTCATCATCAACCCGCCGGCGAGCATCTGTAGCGCCGTCGTACCCAGCACGTTGTCTTCGCGTGCGTAGCGGCGCGAATAGGCGGAACCCAGCGCCCACCCGAACGACGCGATCTGCAGCGCGGCAACGCCGATCAGAAATTGACGGCTGCCCGCCGACGTCATCGACAGTTCGGGCCACACCAGCACGACAATTCCGGCAAAGCCGACGATCAGGCCCGCGGCGGTCGCCCGCGTGAGCCGCTCGCCGTCCCGCAGGCAGGCCTCGACCCCCGCCATCCAGAACGGCGACGTCGCCACCAGCACGGCCGCAAGACCGCTCGGCACCCACAGCTCGGCGACGACCACGCCGCCATTGCCGAGGCCGAGGAGCAGGAAGGCCATGAGCCCGATGCCGGGCCATCGCGATTTTCCAGGGAGCCGTTCGCCGCGCGCGACCAGATAGGCCGTCAACAGCCCGCCCGCAATCGTCCACCGCAAGCCGGCCATCAACCCAGGCGGCATCGTCTCCAGACTGATGCGGATGCCGAGGTACGTCGTGCCCCAGATGAGGCAGACGGCCAACCACGCGAAGTACGCGAGGCGGCGCTCCCGCGCCGACGAGGGGGTCATGATGACACTTCCTGTGCCCGTCCAATCGGCAGGCGGGGGGTCTCCTTGACGGTTTCAAGGACGATGGTGGTACGGGTGGAGCGGACGCCCGGGATTCGGGCGAACTTCGTCCGCAGCAGGAGGCCGAGGTGCTCGGCGTCCCGCGCGCGCACCTTCATGAGGTAGCAATCGTCCCCGGCGACGTGATGCACCTCGAGGACTTCAGGAAACTCCGCCAGCAGCTGCGCGACGCGATCGTCCGCCCCGACCTCGTCGCTCCGGACGGCGACGAACGCGAGGAGGGGCAGCGCCAGCGCTCGCGGGTCGACGACGGCGGTGTAGCCGCGGATGACCCCTCGAGTCTCGAGCTTCCGGACCCGTTCGAGCACGGCTGACGGGGCGAGTCCGACGTCGCGGGCGATGTCCGCCTGGGTTTCCCGAGCGTTGGTTTGCAGGATCTCGAGAATTCTCAGGTCGAGCGAGTCTACATTTCGTTCGACAGCCATACAAACGAATTAGACGCTGAAACTGAGGCTTGGTTGCGTCCAACGTTCTGTTGGACTTGGCAACGGCAGACGTTTATTCGGCTGAGCCATGCGTGTGTATGGTCATGCTGGAGCGGGGACCACAGCAATTACAGCGTTACTGACGGCACCAATCCTGCTTCATCGAATGGAAACCCAACCTCCCCAAGCGAAAACGTATTCCGGCGCGACAGTTTTGGCAAAATTACGCGGCACAGAAGCGGAAATATATGCACGTTTGCGCGAGTTGACGGAGGGATTCCGCCAGCTGCGGCGAGAGCTGTCCGACAACACCCAGCGGCGCGTCACGGGGCGGGGCTCGGAGACCGAGACCCCGCGCGAGCGGACCCGGCCGATCCGAGCCGCAAAGAATAAGCCGAGATGACCCGATGAAGATCCCGAGCTGCCCCCGGTGCCAGTCGAAGGCGATCGGCGTGCGGCTGCCGGACAGCCCGGAGGTGCTGCCGCTGCAGTGCCGGACGTGCGGGCACGAGTGGGAAGTGCTGGCGGACCGGTTTCCCGCTGAAGCCCTGCAGCGCCTCGCGCCGCTCCCGCACTGGCGCTGAGCTCGTTACGGTCCGGCGAAGCCGAAGGGACCCCGCCCCAGCCACGCCCCGCCATCGATCGTCAGCGTTTCGCCGGTGATGAAGCCGGCTTGCGGCGAAATCAGGAATGCGACCGCGTCGGCGATCTCGTCCGGCTTCGCCCAGCGTCCCAGCGGAATCATCGCCGTGACGCGATCGACGGCATCCGGCGTGTTCCAGAGCTGCTTCGCCGCCCCTGGTGACTCGACCGCGCCGGGGGCAACGGCATTGACGCGAATCCGGTGCTTCGCCCACTCGACCGCCAGGGTCTGCGTCATCGACATCACGCCGGCCTTCGCCGCCGCGGAGTGGACGGTTCCCGGGCTGCCGGTCCAGACGTAATTGGCGAGGATCGATACGATCGATCCGCCGGCGCCACGCGCGATCATGTGGCGGCCGACGGCGCGCGAGCAGTAGAACGTCCCGTTCAACACGATCCCGACCACCGCGTTCCAGCCGTTCGGCGACAGATCCTCGGCGCGGCAGATGAAGTTGCCCGCCGCGTTGTTGATCAGCACGTCGATCCGGCCGAAGTGCCGCACGACCCGCGCCGCCATTTCGTCCACTTGATCCGGAATCCGTACGTCCACCTGGACGGCGAGCGGATCCTGGCCGGCATGGCGCAGCGCCGCCGAGCCGCGCTCGAGGTTGGCGGAGTCGCGGCTCGCGATCGCGACCTTGGCGCCGAGCTCTCCCAATCTCCTGGCGATCGCCAGGCCGATGCCGGTCCCGCCGCCGGTGACGATGACCACCTGATCGTGCAGAAGATCCGGTTGAAACATAAGTGCTGTCGATTATCTATTGCGGACTGCTGATTGGCGATTGCGGATTTGTCGCATTGCGGATTGGCGACTGGGAATTGCGATTCGGGATGCGGGATGCGCGATGAGCGATGAGCGATCCGGGATCGAGGACCAGGATCAGGGATTACGGATTCATGAGGGCGCTATAATTCCGTCCGTGCCCCAGCCGGTCCCGCGCTCGGCGCTCGCGTCCGAAGCGTTCGCGCGGCTGTTCGAGGCAGTACACGAAGGGGTCTACATCGGCACGATCGACGAGGGCTCGTCGCACACCTTCTCGGCCAACCCGTATCTCAAACTCATGTTCGGCTATCCGGCCGACACGCCGGAACAGGACGTCCGCCCGTTCGAGGTCGAACGCTTCGCGGACCAGCACGCGCGCGAGAGCTTCCTGCAGCGCCTGCGGCGCGACGGCGCGGCCACCGATTATCTGTTGCGGCTGCGGCGCGCCGACCGGACGTTCATGTGGGTCGAGGTCACCGCCCACGCCGAACCGGCCGAAGACGTCGGGCTGCGCATCGATGCGCTGATGCGCGACGTGAGCGAGCGCAAGCGGCTGGAGGACCAGGCGCGCGACCTGTACCACCAGCTGCTGCAGGCGGAAAAGCTCGCCGCGCTCGGCCAGACGATCTCCGGCGTGGCGCACGAGCTGAACAATCCGCTGGCGACGATCCTCACCTGGGCCGAGCGTCTCTCGCAGCGCCCCGTCGACGATCAGACGCGGCGCGGCCTCGAGACGATCCTCAGCGAATCGGAGCGGGCGGCGAAGATCGTCCGCAACCTCCTGACCTTTGCGCGCAAGCGCCACACCACCCGCGCGATGGTCGACCTCAACAACGTCGTCCGCGAAACGCTGGCGCTGCGGTCGTACGAGCAGCGCCTCAACAACATCACCATCCTCGAGGCGCTGCCCGCGGGTTTGCCCAACGTCTTC
>Ga0209382_10008492_pt1 | contig 12941 bp, 12 predicted proteins | sample SoiMetdeltSBSDD5_FD_187599 | JGI IMG/M metagenome (GOLD analysis project Ga0209382, IMG submission 187599) | Bulk soil microbial communities from a Populus tree surrounding site in Tennessee, USA - Soil MetaG P. deltoides SBSDD5 (SPAdes) (version 2) | ecosystem: Environmental > Terrestrial >... | reverse complement strand
TTGCTCCACGCGGACGCACCCGGCCCGCCACCGTGCAGGAGCACGACCGGCGTACCGGTGTCGGAGCCGGCGTCGTGGTAGTGCAACCGGGCGGCGCCGACATCCACTGTGGTCATTCATCGCTCCCTAGAGCATCGCGTCGGTGACCGGCAAGCCGAACTCCCCGCTGCCGAACATGGCCAGCGCCCGCTCGACGTCGTTGATGGCGTGCACCCGGCCCGCGTGCGCGTCGCGCCAGAAACGCTGGATCGGCGTACCCGTGGCCAGCGCCCGACCGCCGGAGTTCTCGAACAACCGGTCCACCGCGTTGATGGCCTGTGCGGTACCGCGCACCTGGTCGCGGCGCACCCGCAGGCGCAGTGGCATCGGTATCTTCTCACCGGCCGTGGCGTACTCCATCAGCTCGCGCATGTTGTTCTCGAGCGCGAGCCATGCCGCGTCCAGGTCGGCGGCCGCCTCGGCAACACGCACCTGGGCGAACGGGTCCTGCGCCGCCTTCACGCCGCCGTACGCAGCGCGCACTCGGGTCTGCAGGTACGACACGTGCGCCTCGTAGGCGCCGGTCGCCATCCCGATGATGGGCGTGGTGATGGCGTAGGAGAACAGCGAGCCGTACGGGATCCGGTACAGCGGACCAGGGTTGACCTCCTGCCCCGGGCACCGGCACTTCGCGGTATCGGTGAAGCTCAGGGACCGGTACGCCGGTACGAAAGCATCATCGACGACGATGTCGTTGCTACCGGTACCGCGCAGCCCCACGGTGTGCCACACGTCCTCGATGGCGTAGTCGCTCGCCGGCAACAGGAAGGTACGGAAGTCGGCCGGCTTGCCGTCGTCGTCCGGGACGATCGCGCCCAGCAACACCCAGCTCGCGTGGTCGCAGCCGGACGAGAAGCTCCACCGCCCGTCCAGCCGGTACCCTCCGTCGACCACGCGGGCCTGGCCGGTCGGCGCGTACGAGGAGGACATCCGGGTGCCCGGGTCGTCAGCCCAGACGTCCTGCTGTGCCCGGTCGGGGAACAGGGCCAGTTGCCAGTTGTGCACCCCGACGACGGATGCGACCCAGCCGGTGGAACCGCAGGCGCCGGCAATCATCCGTACCGCGCGCAGAAACGTCTGCGGCGCCGCCTCGTACCCGCCGAACCTGGTCGGCTGCAACAGCCGGAATACACCCACCTCGGCGAGCGACTTGACGGTCTCCGCCGGCAACAGCCGGCGGTCCTCGGTCTCCTGCGCGCGGTCCCGCAACGTCGGAAGTAGCTCACCCACGCCGGCGATGACCGCCTGTTCCGAGTCCTGGCCCATGCGACTATACTAGAACACGTTCTAACTTTGCCGGTAGAGCCATGGGGAGCGAGATGGACGACGGCGCACGGACCATCGATGTCGGCCGGCCACCGGAGCGGTACGCCCGAGGCTGGCACTGCCTGGGCCTGGCCGACACCTTCCGGGATGGCATACCGCACGCCGTCGAGGCCTTCGGCACCAAGCTCGTCGTGTTCGCCGACTCGAGCGGGACGCTCCGCGTGCTCGATGCCTACTGCCGGCACATGGGCGGCGACCTGACCATGGGCACCATCAAGGGCGACTCGGTCGCGTGCCCGTTCCACGACTGGCGCTGGGGCGGCGACGGGCGGTGCACCCTCGTCCCCTACGCGAACCGCGTGCCGCGGGCCAGGACGCGTTCGTGGCTCACCCACGAGCAGAACCGCCAACTCTTCGTCTGGCACGACCACCAGGGCAACCCGCCGCCGGCGGAGGTCGCGATTCCGCGGATCGACGGCGCGTTCTCCGAAGAGTGGAGCGAATGGACGTGGGACTCGGTACGCATCGACGGCGCGAACTGCCGCGAGGTGATCGACAACGTCGTCGACATGGCGCACTTCTTCTACATCCACTTCGCCTTCCCGACGTACTTCAAGAACGTCCTGGAGGGGCATGTGGCTTCGCAGTACCTCGAGACCAGGGCCCGCCCCGACGTCGACGCCGGATCGGCGTACTCGGCGGGCGCCGATGTGACCCTGCGCTCGGACGCGTCGTACTACGGGCCGTCGTACATGATCGACTATCTGTGGCACGACTACCACGGCACGACTGTCGAGAGTGTACTGATCAACTGTCACTACCCGGTCCACGCCAACGCGTTCATGTTGCAGTGGGGCATCATCGTCAAACGGCTACCGGGCCTGACCAAGGAGCAGGCGGACAAGGTCGCCCGGCGGATGGCCAAGAGCATCGGAGTGGGCTTCCTGCAGGACGTGGAGATCTGGAAGCACAAGAGCCGCATCGACAACCCGCTGCTCTGCCCGGAAGACGGTCCGGTGTACCAGCTGCGGCGCTGGTACGAACAGTTCTATGTGGACGCGGAGGCGGTCACCGACGAGATGGTGGCACGCTTCGAATACGAGGTGGACACCACCCGCGCGGTGCAGACCTGGGAGGCCGAGGTCGCCGAGAACCTCGCGCGGCAGCAGGCGGCCGCGGGATCGCCGTGACGCTCCCGCAGACCCTGGCCGACCGCAGGGCGTACCTGGAGGACGGGCTGCGGGACCTGGCCTGCGACCGGTGCGGTGCGGTGGTTCGCGTGAAGAAGAACAGTCCACAGCACACGAGCGTGCAGTGGACCGTGCGGGCCGCGCGAGAGTGTGCCGAGTTCGCTGCCCAGCGCGCGACAGGCACCGTCCAAACGTGCGGCGCGCTGCGCGAGAGCATCGAGCGGGCCGTGCGCGAAGGCCGACTGCCGGTGCCATGAACGAACCGCCACGGTACCACCGGCTGCTCGTCACCGACGTGGTCGACGAGACACCCGACACGCGCTCGCTCGTGCTGTCGGTACCGCCGCCGCTCGCCACGGAGTTCGCCTACCGCCCGGGGCAGTACCTGACCGTCCGCGTCCCGCACGACGGCCACGGCTCGGTGGCACGCTGCTACTCGCTGTCCAGCTCGCCACAGACCGATCGCGACCTGAAGATCACCGTCAAGCGGGTCGTGGACGGCCACGGCTCCAATTGGATCTGCGACCGAGTGCGGCCGGGCGCCGTCCTGGACATCTCGTCGCCGGCCGGGAACTTCACTCCGTCCACACTCGACAGTGACCTGTTGCTTCTCGCCGGCGGCAGCGGCATCACTCCGGTCATCTCCATCCTGAAGGCCGCCCTCGTCGACGGGCGCGGGCACGTCTTCCTGGGCTACGCCAACCGGGACGAGGGGTCGGTCATCTTCGCCGAGGAGCTGCGCCGGCTCGAGCTCCGGTATGCCGACCGGTTGCAGGTGGCGCACTGGCTGGACACCGTGCATGGCCCGCCGACGGTGGACCGGATGAAGGAGCTCATCCGGGAGTACGCCCGCCGGGACGCGTTCGTGTGCGGACCCGACCCGTACATGACCGTGGTCTGCCAAGCCCTGCACCAACTCGGTACGCCGGGCCGGCAGGTGCACGTCGAACGTTTCACGACACCCGAGCCCCCCGCGCCGGCGCCGGCTCCGGGCAACCGTGTCGCCACGGTAGAGGTCGAGCTGGACGGTGCCACGCACCGGTTGCCGTGGCCGGCGTCGGTACGGCTCCTCGACGTCCTCATCGACGCCGGGCTGAACCCGCCGTTCTCGTGCCGGCAGGGCATCTGCGGCGCGTGTGCGTGCCGGATCGTCCGGGGAACGGTCGAGCTGGTACACAACGAGGTACTCGAAGACGAGGACTTCGCCGACGGCTACACCCTTGCCTGCCAGGCCCTCCCGCGTTCCGACACCGTAAGCGTCACGTACTCCTGAGCGACCGCGCCGTCGCGGCATGCCGTCCGGCCCGGCGGCCTGAGAAGACACAGTCGGCCAGCGACAGGCCGCTGACGTAGGAGTTGGAGCAGATCCCCACCGCGGTGCGGCCGGCGGCGTACAGACCGGCCACCATCGACCCGTCTTCCGTCACGACCTGTCCGGTGGCCTCGTCGACCCGCAGACCGCCGAGGGTGAGCATCGGTGCCGGCTGGCCGAGCCGTGGTCGTACCGAGCAGTCGACGAGCGAGTACGGCGGCTGGGTCAGGGGCCGTACCAGCTCGGTCGGTTTGCCGGTGGGGTCGGCCAGCCCGGCCTTGGCCACGGCGTTGTACGCCTCGACGGTGGCCATCAGCCCGTCGGGATCGACGCCGGCCCGCGCGGCGACACCGGTAATAGTGGGTGCGCTGACCCTGTCGAACGTGAGCAGATGCCACGACTGCAGTCGCTGAAACCACATTGTCTGGTTACGTAGCTCCCGCCTGGCGTCGGTGAGCGCGGCGCGGTCGACCAGCAGCCACGCCCGCCCCTGCGCGCCGTGGAGCACCGCGTGGCCGATCGCGGCACCGTAGCGGGCCTCGTCGCAGACACGCCGCCCGGCGCGGTCCACGAGAACGCCGTACAGCAGTGCCTCGGGCGGCGTGAGGAACCGCCAGATCGTGACGCTGCCGAGCCGGGCGGTCGCGGCACCGACATCAGTGCCGAGCCGGATGCCGCTTCCGTCGTCACCGGGCGTACCCAGCGGGAGGCCACCACGGTACGCCGGGGCGTGCTCGCGCAACATCTGCCGGTTGAACACGAAGCCTCCGGCGGCGAGCACGACGCCTTGCCCGGCCGCGATCCGCACCGGGCGGCCGTAGCGGCGTTCCAGCCACGCCACCGGCCTATGTAGACGCCGGCCGAGTGCGGGCACGTACAGTCCCGGCTTGACGGACCAGCGGTGCAGGATCCGGTGGGCCGCCCGAACCCAGATCGGCGCGGCCCGCAGCGTCCGGCCCTCGACGCCGACGACGCGGCCGGTCGTGTCGGTCAGCAGCCGCGTCGCGGTGGTCTGGCCGAGCACCCGTACCCCGCGCGCCCGAGCCGCCGCGGCGAGTTTGGCGTAGAGCACCCGGCCCGCCGCGCCACGACCGCTGGTCCGGTGCCCGCGTGGCGCCGGTGTGGCGACGTCGCGGGCCGACAGTTCGCTGCCGGAGTAGTAGAGGTGGTGCCGGTTGGTGGGGTACGAGGTCTTGTACGGGCACAGCGGCCCCTCGAACGGCACACCCAGCTCCGCCAACCAGTCCAGCATGGCAGCGCTGCCGGAGCAGAACTCCCGTAGCGTCTGAGGCGTCACCGCGTCGCCGGTCTCGAGACTCAGGTAGTCGTACATCGCCTCGGGCGAGTCGGCGACGCCGGCCGCCCGCTGCACGACGGTGCCACCGCCCGCGTAGACCACCCCTCCGGAGAGCGCCGTCGCCCCACCGCCTCCGAAGCGGTCCAGCACGAGCACCCGCGCGCCACGGTCGGCGGCTTCGATCGCGGCACAGGCACCCGCGGCGCCGAAGCCGACGACGACCACATCGGCGGTATTGCTGGCATCCACGCTAAAACTATAACCTGTTCTAGTGACGGCGGATGGAGACGAGTTCGATGTCGTTGTCGTCGGCAGCGGCGCCGCCGGCATGACGGCCGCCCTCACCGCCGCGCACCACGGATTGCGTGTGGTCGTCCTGGAGAAGGCCGGTACGTTCGGCGGCTCCACCGCCCGGTCCGGCGGCGGCGTCTGGGTGCCCGGCAACGAGGTGCTGCGCCGCGCGGGCGTCGTCGACACCGCCGCGCAGGCGCGGGCGTATCTGGCGCACGTGGTCGGCGACGACGTACCGGTCGCAAGGCAGCGGGCGTTGCTCGACCACGGTCCGGCGATGCTGTCGTTCGTGCGCGCCCACGCGGGCGTGGACTTCGCCTGGGTGCCGAACTACGCCGACTACTACCCGGAGGCTCCCGGCGGTCTCGCGCGCGGACGGACGGTCGAGCCGGTACCGCTCGACGGCCGGCCCCTCGGCGCCGAGTTGGCGAACCTGGCCCCGCCGTACCTGAAGGCACCGAACGGCATCACCATCACCGCCGCCGACTACCGGTGGCTCAGCCTCGGTACGCATCATCCGCGGGCAGTGCTCGCGGCCGCCCGGGTCACGATCCGCGGCTTCGTGTCGCGCGTGCTGCTGCGCCGGCCGCTGAGCATGGGCCAGGCGCTCGTCGCGGGGCTGCGTCTCGGACTGCGTGACACCGGCGTCCCGGTTTGGTTGAACACCCCCATGATCGACCTGCATACGGAAGACTCCCGGGTAGCCGGAGTCTGGGTCGTCGCGCGGGCAGGCGCGCCAGCGCCGGCCGGCGCGACGAAGGCTGAGGCTGGCACAGACCAGAAGCTCGTGCGCGCCCGGTACGGCGTGGTGCTGTGCAGCGGCGGCTTCGAGCACAATGGACCGATGCGCCGGCAACACCAACGCGCACCGATCGGTACCGAGTGGACGGTCGGGGCGGCCGGTAACACCGGCGACGGGATCGAGGCGGGACGGCGGCTCGGGGCCGCGCTCGACCTGATGGACGACGCGTGGTGGGGGCCGACGATCCCGCTGCCCGGCGGGCCGTACTTCTGCCTGGCCGAGCGCAGCCTGCCCGGCTGCCTGATGGTCAACGGCGCCGGTACCCGGTTCGTCAACGAGGCCGCCCCATACGTCGATGCCGTGCACGCCATGTACGACAAGCACACGGCAGAGGTCCCGCACATCCCCGCCTGGCTCGTCGCCGACCAGCGGTACCGCGATCGCTACCTGTTCGCCGGCCGTGGGCCGCGCCAACCCCTGCCACGCCGGTGGTACGCGTCGAAAGCGGCGCACCGGGCGCCCACCCTCGACGAGCTGGCGGCGCGCATCGGAGTACCGGCCGAGGCACTGTCATCCACTGTGGACAGGTTCAACGGCTTCGCCCGGACCGGCCGCGACGAGGACTTCGGGCGGGGCGACTCGGTCTACGACCGGTACTACGGCGACCCGCGCAACCGCCCCAACCCGTGCCTCGGCCAGCTCACGAAGCCGCCGTTCTACGCGGTCCGGATCGTCCCCGGGGACCTCGGCACCAAGGGCGGGCTGCGTACCGACGAGCGCGCCCGGGTGCTGCGCGAGGACGGCACGCCGATCCCCGGGCTGTACGCCGCCGGCAACGCGAGCGCCGCGGTGATGGGCCGCAGCTACGCTGGTGCGGGTGCGACGATCGGACCGGCCATGACGTTCGGCTACCTGGCCGCCCTGGATCTAGCCGGCGCCCGCGACCGCGACTCCACAGTGGAGGTCTGATGCCCATCGACCCGGCCGTGGCCGTCGGCGCGGTCCTGCCCGCGCGCGAGCTGTCGTGGACGTCGAGCGACGTGCTGCTCTACCACCTCGCGCTCGGCGCGACCGGTGACGAGCTGCGCTACGTGTACGAACGCGACCTGCGCGTACTGCCGACCTTCGCAGTGGTCGCGAGCACCCTAGGGGTCTTCGAACCGCCGAGCTTGAAGATGCCCGGGGTCGACGTCGACCTCGTCCGCGCACTGCACGGCCGCGAGGAGTTGGTCGTGCACGAACCGCTGCCCGTGACCGGGCGCACCAACGCCACCTCGCGGATCGTCGAGGTGCAGGACAAGGGCAACGCCGCGGTCGTCGTCGTGGAGACGTCGACGGCGTACTTCACCCTTCGCAACAGCATCTTCCTCCGGGGCGAGGGCGGGTTCGGCGGGACGCGGGGCACCCCGACCCGGGTGCCGGTGCCGGACCGCGAGCCGGACGCCGAGCTGCTCTGCCCCACGTGGCCACAGCAGGCGCTGTTCTACCGGCTCTGCGGTGACCGCAACCCGTTGCACGTCGACCCCGACTTCGCCGCCGCGGCCGGGTTTCCCCGGCCCATCCTGCACGGCCTGTGTACGTACGGCGTCGTCGCCAAGGCGGTCGTCGACGCGATGCTGGACGGGGATCCGAGTCGGCTGACGAGCTACTCGGCCCGGTTCGCCGGAGTGGTGTTCCCGGGCGAGACGCTACGCGTACGGGTCTGGCGGGAGGATGAGCAGATCGTGCTGACCGCGACGGTCGTCGAGCGCGACGATGCGCCGGCACTCGGCGACACCACGATCACTGTCCACTGAGGATCAGCCCGCTGGTCGGCACCCCGGTGCCCGCCGTCACCAGGACCGGACCGTCCCCGTCGACCTGGTTCACGGCCGTACCCCGCACCTGGCGGACGGCCTCCGCGATCCCGTTCATGCCGTGGATGTACGCCTCGCCTAGCTGCCCGCCGTGCGGATTGACCGGGAGCCGACCGCCCAACTCGATCCCTCCGTCGGCGACGAGGTGCCTGGCCTCCCCGCGCGGGCAGAACCCGAGTTCTTCGAGCTGCATCAGCACGTACGGCGTGAAATGGTCGTAGAGCACCGCCGTCCGCACGTCACCGGGAGTGAAGCCCGACTGCCGCCACAACTGCCGGGCCACCACCCCCATCTCCGGCAGTCCGGTGAGCTCGTCGCGATAATAGCTGGTCATGATGAACTGGTCGGCGCCACTGCCCTGCGCGGCGGCACAGACGACCGCCGGCCGTTGCGGCAGATCGCGCGCCCGGTCCACAGTGGTCACGACGAGCGCCACAGCGCCGTCGCTCTCCTGGCAGCAGTCGAGCAGCCGCAGCGGCTCGGCGATCCAGCGGGAGGCCTGATGCTCGTCCAGGGTGATGGGGCGCTGGTAGAACCACGCCTTCGGGTTGGTGGCGGCGTGCCGGCGGTCGGCGACCGCTACCCGGCCGAAGTCCTCCGTGGTCGCGCCGGACGTGTGCAGGTAGCGCCGGGCCACCATGGCCACCATGGCGGCCGGCGTGCCGAGCCCCATCGGGTAGTGCCAGCCGTTGTCTATACCGGCCGAGGTCGGCGCGCTGGCCGCGATCGTCGACACCTGGCCGAACCGACGGCCGGAGCGTTCGTTGAGCGCGCGGTAGCAGACGACCACCTCCGCGACCCCGGCGGCGACGGCCAGCACCGCCTGCGACACCGTCGCACATGCCGCGCCGCCGCCGTAGCCCACCTGGCCGAAGAAGGACAGCTCTCCCATGCCCAGCTCCCGGGCGACGGCGATCTCCGCGTTGGTGTCCATCGTGAACGTCACCAGCCCGTCCACAGTAGACGGGTCCAGCCCCGCGTCGGCGAGCGCGGCCGACACCGCCTCGACCGCCAATCGCAGCTCGCTGCGACCCGAGTCCTTGGAGAACTCGGTGGCGCCGATCCCCGCGATCGCCGCGGACCGGGCGATCACGCCGGCTCCGGCCACGGTACGAGGCGGACCGTACCCGTCACGTGGTCCCCGAGGCTGTTGCGCCCGACGATGTCGACGACACACTCGCCGTCGACGCTCTCCACCACACGTCCGGTCAGCACCAGCGTGTCGTACGGGTAGCACGGCACGCCGAGCCGGATCGCAATCCCGCGTACGATCGCCTGCGGCCCGGCCCAGTCGGTGACGAACCGCTGTACCAGTCCCGTGGTGGTCAGGATGTTCAGGAAGATGTCCTTGCTGCCCCGCTGGACCGCCCGATCCCGGTCGTGGTGCACGTCCTGGAAGTCGCGGGTCGCGATCGCGGTACTGATCACGAAGGTGGGACTCACCTCGATACGCAGTTCCGGCAGGATGGTACCGACGTCGGTGTTCATGCCAGCCGCCATGCCGGCAGCGTCAGCCGGTCGTCGACCCGAACGAACTCGACCCGCACCGGCGCTCCAATGTGGACCGTAGCCGGGTCGGCGTCGAGCAGCTCGCCCACCATGCGTACCCCCTCGGCCAGCTCGACCAGCGCGACGACGATAGGCAGTGTGCGGCCGGGCACCGGCGGATGGTGGTGCACGACGTAGCTGTACAGCTCCCCCACCCCGCTGGCGACGACGTAGTCCGGCTGGGTTCGCCGGCACGATGGGCATGCCGGTCCGGGCGGGTGGCGCAGCGTGCCGCACGCACGGCAGCGTTGCACCCGCAGTTCGCGTATCGCTGTACCGGCCCAGAAGAACGCGGTGTCCGGGCTGACGACGGGGCGCAGCACATCGGCTCGCGGTGCGGACGGGCGGTACTTCAGGACCCGGAACAGCATCGAGGCCACCGCCTCGGACCCGACGTACCACGTGCTCTCCGTGGTGACGAACCACCCCTCGCCAAGCGCGGTGCGTTTCGGCCCCGACACGTCCGTCAATCGCGAACGCACCTCGACCTGCTCTCCGTGGCGGAGGTAACGGTGGTACGTCTGCTCGCAGTTGGTCGCCACCACAGCGGTGTACCCGGCTTCGTCCAGCACCGCCGACATCTCCCCCAGCGGGTCACCTGGATCCGCCGCCGGCCGCAACCCACGCATCGTCCATACCTGCGTCATCGCCGGCGGCGCGAGTCCGGCGTCCACATAGGCCGAACTCGTATCGCCGAGCGCCTCCAGCCAGTTACGGATCATCGGCAGGTTGACCGGGTCGCGCGCCCGCCTCGGCCCACTCTCCCCCGCGGCGGCGATCCGCTCGGCCGCGGCCAGAATCGCCGCGGCCACGACCGCCGCGGGCGGAATCGGCGAGGGACGAGTCATCGGGGCACCCGCGGCAGTCCGAGCCCCGCCGTCGCGATGAGCTCCCGTTGGATCTCGTTGACACCGCCGCCGAACGTGAGGACCAAGTTCCGCTTGGCCTGGATGTCCAGCCACGTCAACAGATCGCCGGTCGGCCCGTCGGCCGGGTCGCCGTACCGGCCGACCAGTTCCTCGAGCGCCTGGCCGAGCCGTTGCAGCCGTTCCGAGGCGAAGACCTTTGTCGCGGAGGCGTCGGCGACCTCCACCGTTTCCGCCACCGCCACCTGCCAGTTGAGCAGCTCGTTGACCCGCATGCTCGCGTACGTTTCGGCGAGCACCCGTCGCACGTCGGGCCGGCCGGACAGACCGTCCTGTGTGGACACCCAGGCGCGGACTCGGTCGTAGAGGGCGCCGAGCCGGCCCGCCGGACCGAGCATCACGCGTTCGTGATTGAGCTGGGTGGTCACCAAACGCCAGCCATCGTTCTCCGCACCGACACGCATCCCCACCGGTACCCGCACATCGCTGTAGTAGGTCGCGTTGACGTGATGGGCGCCATCGCAGGTGATGACTGGTGTCCACGAGTACCCGGGATCGCGAGTGTCCACAATGAGTATGGAGATCCCGCGGTGCCTGGGCGCGTCCGGCGCGGTCCGGCAGGCCAGCCATACGTAGTCCGCGTCCTGCGCACCGGTGGTGAACGCCTTCTGGCCGTTGACGGCGTACTCGTCACCGACCCGGATCGCGCGGGTCCGCAGCGAAGCCAGATCGGTACCCGCCTCCGGCTCGGTGTACCCGATGGCGAAGTGGATGTCCCCGGCGAGGATGCGGGGCAGAAAGAACTCCTGCTGTTCCAGTGTCCCGTACTCCTGCAGCGTCGGTCCGACGGTCTGCAGCGTGACCGCCGGCAGCGGTACGTCCGCCCGAGCCGCCTCGTTGACGAAGATCTGTTGCTCCACTGGGCCGAAGCCACGGCCGCCGTACCGCGTGGGCCATCCGACGCCGAGCCAGCCGTCCCGCCCCATCCGGCGTACCACGTCACGGTAGACCCCGCCGTGCCGCTGGGTGAGCAGCGTCGTCCGTTCATCCGCCGTCATCAGACCGGCGAAGTACTCCCGCAACTCCGCCCGCAGGGCGCGCTGTGGCTCAGTCAGCTCGATGTGCATCGCTGTCTCCGAGCCGTTCGAGGCGGTACTGCGTACCGCCGAGGAAGCGGACGAGGTCCTTCACCAACGCGGAGTACCGGTGCAGCGGGTAGCTCACGTCGAGGCCGAGCCCACCGTGCAGTTGGTGGCACGTACGCAGGGCGGCCGGCGCCTCGGTCGTCAGCCAGTGGGCGGCCACGTCGAGGTCCACATCGGACATTCGGTCGTGACTCAACCGCCAGCACGCGGAGAGCGTAGCCAGATGCAGGGTACGGGAAGCGATGTACACGTCGGCGATCTGCTGTGCGACCGCCTGGAACGCGGCGAGCGGTCGCCCGAACTGTTCCCGCGTACCGACGTGCGCCGTGGTCAGCGCGAGCGCCCCCGCCACTGCCCCGTCGCCCAGCGCGCACGCGCCCGCGATGGCGAGACGGTACAGATCCTCGACGGCACCGTCGCCCAGGATGCCTGCCGCCGCAACGTTGTCCAACCGCACCGTGCACTCCGGCATCCCGCTGGAGCTGACCGTCGGCCGCAGCGTGACGCCCGGCGCGGCCGGGTCGACGAGCGCGATCGCGCTACCGCCGGCTGTCAGACTCACCGGCACCAGGATCCGCCGAGCCCGTTGCGCGTAGGGCACACCGACCTTCGTACCCGTAACGCGAAGGTCCGGACCCGCGGTCGTGCGCGGCATCGCGGGCATCGGATCGGACGGCTCCCGGATTGCTGCCGTAAGCACAACGGGATCGTTGCCCAGTCCGGCAAGGAGTTCAGCCTGTTGGTCCCGACTGCCCCAGCGGACCACCGGCAGGATGCCGAGCGCGAGCGTCGCCATCGCCGGGACCGGAGCGGCCCGCCGCCCGACCTCGCCGAGCACGAGCATCGTCTCCAGCACACCGAGCCCGTGCCCACCGAGCCAGGTCGGCACGGCGAGCGCGAACACGCCAGCTTGCCCGAGCGCCTTCCACGTCCGCTCGGGCAGGTCGACGCCGGCTCCGTCGAGCGCCTCACCGGCCGCCTGGACGATCGCCTGCTGCGTCTCGTCTGGCTGGAACCGCACCGGCTCGGACCTCCTCCCTGGGCAGGCCCAGCACCCGTTCCGCGACCAGCGTGAGCAGGATCTGCGTGGTGCCGCCGGCGATACTCAGACATCTGGTGAGCAGGAACTGGTGCACCGCCTCGGCGGCCGGCCCGTCGGCGGCCGCGCCATCGGGGCCGCAGAACTGCAACGCGGCCTCGGCGACCGCCTGCCGCTGTCCGACTCCGACAAGCTTGCGCACGGCCGAATTGGAGCTGGGTTCGCCAGCGATCTGTTGTAGCGTGGCGCGAAGGTCCAATATGGACACGGCCAGGCCATCCGCGACCAGCGCACCGAGCCGATCCCGCACTCCCGGCTCGTCGACGATCCCGGTCGAGCCGACCACGGCT
>Ga0209382_10008491_pt1 | contig 12941 bp, 11 predicted proteins | sample SoiMetdeltSBSDD5_FD_187599 | JGI IMG/M metagenome (GOLD analysis project Ga0209382, IMG submission 187599) | Bulk soil microbial communities from a Populus tree surrounding site in Tennessee, USA - Soil MetaG P. deltoides SBSDD5 (SPAdes) (version 2) | ecosystem: Environmental > Terrestrial >... | reverse complement strand
TTAAGGCCACCATCGAGGCCTTGCCGCACGAGACCGTCGATGGCGGCGAGAAACGCCGCGAGCGTCTTGCCCGATCCGGTCGGCGCGGCAATCAGCACATGCCGGCCCGCCTGGAAGGCGGGCCACGCCTGCGCCTGAGCCGCCGTGGGCGCAGCGAAGCTGCGGTCAAACCACGCGGCAACGGCGGGATGAAACAAAGAATCTGGCGTCATGGAATATCACGCGGCCGAATGATAGGGCACACCCCAACGACCCGCGCCCGCGGCGTGGTGCGCGACATATGGGTTCCTCGCCGGCTGAATCAATCCGCTGGCACGGCCGGCTCGCTCCCGCGCTCGGCCCTCAACCCCGCGGAATTACTTCGTTACCAGCGTCGTGATGCGCTTGGGCACTTCGCCCACCGGAATGACTGCCTTGACCGCCATTCTCTCCGTATCGATGGCGGTGACGGATTTGATGGCGGCGTTGGAGATGTAGATGGTCTTGCTGTCCGGGGTGAACGTGACCCAGTTCGGGACCGAAGCGATCGGGCCGTGCCCGGCAAGCTTGAGCGCCGGCAGCGCGACCTCGCCCACGAGCTTGAGATCGGGGAGCGCGTAGACGAACACGGCATTGTTCGGGATGCTGGTGACCCAGAGCGTCCTGCCGTCGGGCGCCACACCTATCCCGTGCGACGGCGCCGTCGCACGGCCGGCATCAGTCTCGAATTCGACCGTCGTCTCGGGCAGCTTGATCCTCGCCACCTCCTTGCGGGCGGCGAAATCCACCACCGCGAATCCGTTGGTGTCGGAGAGTTGCACGAAGATGCGCTTGGTCGCGCCATCGGAACCGGCCTCCATGGTCATCGGACGCACGCCCCGATCGAACGGCAGCTCCCAGATCGGAACCTCGCGTTCGAGATCGATGACCGTCAAAAGCTTGCCCGGGATGGAGCCGGTAATGAGATGCTTGCCGTCGGGCGTTACATAGACGTTGTGCAGCCGCCCGTTCACCGGGATGCTCTTGGTTCGCGTCAGCGTGGCGGCGTCGATGACGTCGACGGCTCCGGGCCCGCGCGCGATACCGACCAGGATGCGATCGCCGGTCTTGCTGACCGCGATATTGTTGGGGTGATGGCTCAGCGGCACTTTCTTGATGAGGGCGCCGCTCGTGCGGTCGAACACGTCGAGCGTGGTATCGGCCTCGTTGCTGACATAGACGCGTGCGCCGTCGGGCGAGGGCGCGATGCCGTGGGCGGCCTCGATGCCCTTGATCTCCTGGACGACCTTGTTGGTCGCGGGGTCGATGACGTGGATGCTGTCGCCGGCGCTGTTGGTGACGTAGATGAAAGCCGTGCCGCCCCACGCCGGCAAAGGGGCGAGCGCCAGCACCAACCACAAATGTCTCACCATCCGACGACAATCGTGCATGGCAATCTCCTCGTCCCTGGCGTCGGTGAGGTTACGCCCAGGCCGCGGATGACATCAAGCGAGGTCGGGCGGCACCCCCGCGACTTCGGTCGCGCTCGCGTGCTATAGGTCGAGGCCGGCGAAGGCCAAGGAGACGAACATGCCCCGTCACGCCCGCTACGTGCCCCACGGCGTCATTCCGGCGGTGCTGCTGCCGTTCAACGATGATCTGTCCATCGACGAAAAGAGCTTCCGCGCCCATTTGCGCGACGTGGCGGCCACAAAGGGCATCTCCGCCCTCACCATCAACGCACATTCGACCGAGGTCGCCTCCGTGAGCTTCGAGGAGCAGCGGCGCGTGCTCGCCATCGCGCAGGAGGAGATCGGCGACCGGCTGCCGCTGGTGAACGGGGTATGGGCGGACGGCAGCATTGAAGCGGCCAGGATCGCCCGTATGGCGGCGGACGGCGGCGCCTCCGCGCTGCTGATCTTCCCGCCCGCGCCTTTCACTTTGGGTCAATCGCCGCCGATGGCGCTCGCGCATTTCAAGCGCATCGCGGATGCGACCGACCTGCCTCTGATCGTCTTCCAGTATCCGCTCGCCACCGGCCAGGGCTACCCGATCGATACGCTCCTCAAGATGGTGAACGACGTGACGAGCATCCGCGCCATCAAGGACTGGGCAGGCAATGTCGCGCAGCACGAAATGCATATCCGCACGCTGCAGAACCTGCCGCGGCCGGTCAATGTGCTCACCACCCACAGCGCTTGGTTGCTGAGTTCGCTCGTGCTCGGCTGCAATGGCCTGCTCTCGGGCAGCGGCAGCGTGATTGCGGATCTGCAGGCGCAGCTGTTCCATGCGCTCCAGGCGAACGACCTCGCCGAGGCGCGCCGTCTCAACGACCGCGTCTACCCGCTGGCGCGGGTGTTCTACGCCGATCCCTGGGCCGACATGCACAACCGCATGAAGGAGGCGTTGGTGCTGCTTGGGCGCCTGCCGCGGGCGGTGGTGCGGCCGCCGCTGGTCAAGCTCTCCGACGCGGAGGTCGACCGCATCCGCGCGGCGCTGGTGGAGGCGGGCCTGCTCGGGGCGAAAGCGCGCGACGCGGCGTGAGTCGGCCAAGCGCCAAGGTGTAGTAAACGTCTCGTAAATCCTCCGACGCCTCAGGTTGATGGTCGGCTGTGGTGCCGGGTCGCCTGCTTCGCTTCATGGCTCGCCACGGATTCGGCCGGCCGACACTTGATTCGCTCGAGGCTTTTGCCCAGATTGCGCCGCCCGTAGGACAAGACGATGAACCGCGCAGTGAGCCCCACCGGCAGTCGCGGGATTGCCTGGCAGAACGTGCTGACCGTGATCAGCGCGGCGATTCTGATCGGCGCCGAAGTCTTTGGCGCCGCGTTTGCCGGCGGCTGGGCGGTCGCCAGCTATTTGGATTTAGGGCCGTACGGCGTGCATATCATGCAAGGCATCTTCTTCGTCTGCGGCATCGCCGTGATGGTCGCCTTCATCCGCAACGCCCAGCGAGTGGAGCCGTTCACCACCCGCAGCTGACCTGCCGCCGCCACGAACTTCGCGAGGACGACGCCTCGACGATCTGCCGCCGGTGGCGGTGGCAGAAAAAAATTCTTGTCAAGTGCGCTTACATCGCTTATGTGCGCAATTGCCCAATTTCGCACGTGCCTGTGGCCGTGTGTCGGTCGGTGGGCATCCGGACAAGAGGCCGGACAGCCGCCCGGAGCAAGATCGCAGCATTGAGTCTGTGATCGTCTGAGCTCCGACTCCACTTGACCGGCAGCCGGAGGCGAAACCGGCATACCCCGCGCTCAACGGGGGACGCGGCTTAAAGCAACGACGGACCGGGCTTCCTTGGTCTCTGCCGGCCTCCACCGCCGGCGTGGCTACCGAAGAGGCTTGTTCATCATTGCCGGCCGTGCGGAGTGGGATCTCCCCATTCCAATCCAAGGCAGCACAGCGGGTGAAGAACCCACGTTCGCAAGTGCGTCCCCATCGCGCACCTGCGACGAGTTCACAACCCGCATCACCCGGCGGTTCGCCGCCTGCCAGCCTGTGGGGAGAGCGCCATGACCGCGCGCATCCGCCAATTTCTTCGCAAGCGGGCCGAGGACGGCCCCTGCCTCGTCGTCGATCTCGACGTCGTGCGTGAAAACTATCTGGCCTTTGCCAAAGCGCTGCCGGATACGAAGGTGTTCTATGCCGTAAAGGCCAATCCGGCGCCCGAGGTGCTCGCGCTGCTTGCCGCGCTGGGGTCGAGCTTCGATGCCGCCTCGATCACCGAGATCGAGATGGTGCTCGCGGCCGGCGCCACCGCCGACCGCATCTCCTTCGGCAACACCATCAAAAAGGAGCGCGATGTGGCGCGCGCCCATGCGCTCGGCGTGCGCCTTTACGCCGTCGACTGCACCGCCGAGGTGGACAAGATCGCCCGCGCCGCGCCTGGCGCGCGGGTGTTTTGCCGCATCATCTCCGACTGCGTCGGGGCGGAATGGCCGCTGTCGCGCAAGTTCGGCTGCGAACCGGCCATGGCGGCCGATGTACTCGAGCACGCCCACCGGCTCGGCCTCGAAGCCTATGGCGTCTCCTTCCATGTCGGCTCCCAGCAGCGCAACCCGCACGCCTGGGATCGCGCGCTCGCCTCCGCGGCGGCCGTGTTCCGCGAATGCGGCGAGCGTGGGCTCAGCCTCACCATGGTCAACCTGGGTGGCGGCTTCCCGACCAAATATCTCAAGAACGTGCCGACGGTTAAAACCTACGGCTCGGCGATCTTCCGCGCGCTGCGCCGGCACTTCGGCAACCGCATCCCGGAGACCATCATCGAGCCGGGGCGCGGCATGGTCGGCAATGCCGGGGTCATCGAGGCGGAGGTCGTGCTCGTCTCCAGAAAGAGCGAGAACGATGACGTGCGCTGGGTCTATCTCGACATCGGCAAGTTCGGCGGCCTCGCCGAGACGATGGACGAATCGATCCGCTATCCGATCCGCACCCCGCGCGACGGCGACGAGCTTTCGCCCTGCGTGCTCGCGGGGCCGACCTGCGACTCGGCCGACGTGATGTACGAGCGGGAGCCCTACGCCTTGCCGATCAGTCTCGAGATTGGCGACAAGGTACTGATCGAGGGCACCGGCGCCTACACCGCGACGTACTCGTCGGTGGCCTTCAACGGCTTCGTGCCGCTGAAGACGTATCACATCTAGCGGGCGGACGGAGATCTGAGATGGTTACCGTCCGCAAGGAACGGCCGGCCGAGGCTGCGACGCGTGAGGCGTTGCTCGACCTCGCCTACGGGCCGGCCCGGTTCAGCAAGGCGTCCGAGCGCCTGCGCGAAGGGCGTCTGCCGGAACTGGCGCTGGTGGCCGCCGAGGGCCGCCGCATCGTCGGTACGCTGCGGCTGTGGCAGGTATCGGCCGGTCCCGGCCGGCCGGCGCTGCTGCTCGGCCCGCTCGCGGTTGTGCCCGACCGCCGCAAGCGCGGCATCGGCTCGACGCTGGTGCACCACGCGCTGCGCGAGGCCGAACGTCGCCGCCATGGCGCCGTGCTGCTGGTGGGCGACGCGTCCTATTACGCACGATTTGGGTTCTCCAGCGAGAAGACCGGCGCGCTGTGGCTGCCCGGGCCTTACGAGCGCCACCGGCTGCTCGGGCACGAGCTCAAGCCGGGCGCGCTCGACGGCGCCCGCGGGCTGATCAGCGCTCGAAGTCCGCTCGAGCGCCGGCCCGATCTTGCGACCCTGGTTGCGGGCCTCGCCCGCAGCGACAATAGCCTCGCGTCGCACGCGGCGTGACCCCTGTCACCTCTTGCTCAGGAGTAACCGAAGTGAACGCTCCCGTCCCCTCGACCGAAAGCGGGCCGCTCCATGCCCGCTTCGACGGGCCGATCGTGATGATCGGCTTCGGCTCCATCGGCAAGGGTACCTTGCCGCTGATCGAACGGCACATCGCCTTCGACCGCGCGAAGTTCGTCGTCATCGCGCCGGACGACAGCGATCGCCGCCTGCTCGACGAGCGGCAGATCCGGTTCATTCACCGGGCGCTGACCAAGGAGAACTATCGCGACATCCTCACGCCGCTGCTCACCACCGGGCCGGGCCGGGGCATGGTCGTCAACCTGTCGGTCGACACCTCCTCGGTCGACCTGATGGAGCTCTGCAAGGACCTCGACGCCTTCTATATCGATACCGTGGTCGAGCCGTGGCCGGGCCTCTACACCGACCGCAATCGCTCGATCTCGGAGCGCTCGAACTACGCGCTGCGGGAGGGCTTGCTCGATCTGCGCCGGCGGCGCCCCGGCGGCGTCACCGCCGTGAGCTGCTGCGGCGCCAATCCCGGCATGGTCTCGTGGATGGTGAAGCAAGCGCTGGTCGACATTGCCGGCGAACTCAAGCTCGACTTCGTCGAGCCGCAGACGCGCGAGGATTGGGGACGCCTGATGCAACGCGTCGGCGTCAAGGGCATCCACATCGCCGAGCGCGACACCCAGCGCGCCCGCGATCCCAAACCGCACAGAAAGTTCGTCAATACCTGGTCGGTCGAAGGGTTTCTCTCGGAAGGCCTACAGCCTTCCGAGCTCGGCTGGGGCACACACGAAAAGACGATGCCGCCGGGCGCGTTTCGGCACGGTTTCGGCTGCGATGCAGCGATCTATCTCACGCGGCCCGGCGCCGGCACGCGGGTGCGCTCGTGGACGCCCACCGCGCAAGCCCAGCACGGCTTCTTGGTCACCCACAACGAGTCGATTTCGATCGCCGACTACTTCACGCTCAGAGAAGGCGACAAGGTCGTCTACCGGCCGACCTGCCACTACGCCTATCACCCCTGCGACGACGCGGTGCTGTCGCTGCACGAGCTCGCGGGCGCGCAGTGGAAGCCGCAGCAGACCTGGCACATCCTCTCCGAGGACGACATCGTCGACGGCATCGACGAGCTCGGCGTGCTGCTCTACGGCCATGCCAAGAACGCCTACTGGTACGGTTCGCAACTCTCGATCGAGGAAACCCGGCGGCTCGCGCCTTACCAGAACGCGACCGGCCTGCAGGTGACCTCGGCGGTGCTCGCCGGCATCGTGTGGATGCTGGAGAACCCCGAGCGCGGCATCGTCGAGGTCGATGAAATGGACTTCCGTCGCTGCCTCGACCTGCAGCGGCCTTATCTCGGACCGGTGATCGGCCGCTACACCGATTGGACGCCGCTCGTCGGCCGCAGCGAGCTGTTTCCGGAGACGCTCGACACCAGCGATCCCTGGCAGTTCAGCAACGTCCTGGTGAACTAGAGCGTGATGAGTTTAGATAGAGTCGCTCGCTCCTCCCCTGTCATGCCCCGCGCAAGCGGGGCATCCAGTAATCACTGAGAGTCTTGTGGTTACTGGATCGCCTGCCTTCATGGGCGATGATGACGGAGGGGGCCAACGATCCAACCAGAAATCATCGCGCTCTAGGACGCACCGTAGACGGGCGTCGCGCGTCGGTTAACACCTGCCCTCCGCCCATCTGGCGAGCGTTGCGTTCTCGGCGGCCGCGATGCTACGCCGAGCGACCAGCAACGGGGGTTCCCGGCTGCGTTGAATTCTCCGTGAAATGACCACAGTCTAGCCCCCCGTGCGACCTAGATAGGGTTCATCGAGTCATGGAAACGCAAGCCAGGACAGATCGCAGGTGTTTTGATGTCGTTACATAGATCGATGGTCGCTGTCCTCCTCATCGTCGCCGCGGCCTCACCCCTTTGCGCCGCCGAGCCCACAGCCAGCGGCTTATGGGAACAAGCGGACGATACGGGTAAGCCGGAAAGCTGGTTCAAGATCGCGGAGCGCAATGGGGTCTATGAAGGGGCGGTCGTCAAAATCTTCTACAAGCCCGGCGAGGATCCCAATTGGGTCTGCGACAAATGCCAAGGCGCGGAGAAAGGCCGGCCGGTGCTCGGCCTAACGCTGATCAAAGGCATGCGGCGGAACGGATTATCCTACGAGAACGGGACGATCATGGACCCGCGCGACGGGTCGGTCTATCGCGCGCTGATGCGGGTCAGTCCGGACGGTCGGAAGCTCGAAGTGCGCGGCTATCTCGGCATTTCCCTGTTCGGCCAGACCCAGGTGTGGAATCGACTGCCCGATAACGCACTCAGCGCCCAGGATACCCGCCCGGCGTCGCGCAGCGGCAGCGCGCCGCAGAAGAAATAACCGCTGTCGGCCGCTGATCAGCCGAGATCGATGACCCCGGCGCTGCCATCCTCCGTGCCGACGGCAAGTGCAGTGCCGGTCGCGCTCCAGGCGAGCGCGGTGACCGGCGCACCGGCACCCTTGCGCGCCAGGATCTCGGCGCCATCGTCGATCCGCACCAAGAGCACGAGGCCATCGGCATAGCCCACCGCGACCGCCTCCTGCTTGGGATGGCAAGCGACCACCTCGACCTGCATCTCGGTCGGCGCCAAGAGGCGCGGCGTCTTGCCCATGGGGCCGTCCTTGGTTTGGAACGGCCACAGGATGAGTTGGTTCGAGCCCGAGGTCGCGAGCCACTTGCCGCCAACGCTGAAGTCGAGCGCGCGCGCCCGCGCGCTGTAGCCGGACATGCGCATATCTTTGCGGTCGGCCAGCCGCCAGCCGTGCAAGGTCGGCTCCTGCATGGAGGTGATGAGGAAACGCGCGTCGGGACTGAAGAGGGCCGCGAGGTGGGATCCCTTCCAAGCGAGCGTGTCCGGCGCGCTCTGCACATTTGGAAACCAGAGCGTGACGCCGTTGTAGTGGGCCACGGCAAGCCGCAGGCCCTTCGGCGCAAACGCCAAGCCGCCGGCGGTCGACGGCACTGCGAGCATGCGCTCCGCGCCTTTGGCCGTCCGCACGAACACCTCTCTGCCTGCCGACCAGGCGATCGCGCCGGCGGGGCCGACCGCCACGTGGTCGATCCAACGGTGCTTGGCATCGGTGGCAAGGGCGATGCTCTTTCCCTCCGCGTCGGTCGCCATCACCCTGCCATCGTCGCCGCCGGTGACGATGCGGCTTGCGTCGGCGGCCGAGGAGAGGACGGCGCCGCCGTGGATCGGGACGTGGCGTGCGTCGCCCGCGCGGGGCACGAAGAGGAGTGCCTCCTCGCCGAGCACGAAGATTGCGATCTCGCCGAGGAAATGCGCGGCCACCACGGGGGCCCCTGCGTCGAGCGGCCGCATGCGCTCGACCAAGGACGGTATGCTGGCGCGGGTATCGGTCATCCCAGCAGCATCTCACGTGTCCCGGGCGAGTGCAGCGAGCGCTCTTGCGCGAGCGGAACGAGAACCGGGACCCAGGGCAAGAATCACAAACGCGACATCGATTGGCACAATGATATGTCGTGTGACTCCTGGGTCCCGCCTCTTCGCTCGCCCTTCGCGCTCGCTTGGCCGGGACACGAAAGCCGCGCTCACGCCACGCAGCCCACGAAGCCTTCCCTGATCTTGTCCTCCGGCAGCTTGCGGCCGATGAAGATGATGCGGCTCTCGCGCTTCTCGCCTTGCTGCCATGGCCGCTGGTGATCGCCGTCGAGAATCATGTGCACGCCCTGAAACACGAAGCGCTCGTCGTCATCCTTGAACGACAGGATGCCTTTGCAGCGCAGAATGTTCGGGCCTTCCGTCTGCACGAGGTCCTGTATCCAGGGGAAGAACTTGTCGGGATCGAGCGGCTTGTCGGCCTTGAGCGACACCGATTGCATTTCCTCGTCGTGATAGTGCTTCAAGCCGCCGTCATGATGGTGATGGGCGTGATCATGGTCATGGTCGTGATCGTGGTGATGATGACTGCCGAGAAACTCCGGCTCGATCTCCAGGATGCGGTCGAGGTCGAAAGCGTTGCGCCCGAGCACCTCCGGCAGCGCAATCTTGCAGCGCTCGGTCTTGTGCAGTTTGGCGTAAGGGTTGATGCCGCGGATGCGCGCCTCCACCTCGCCGAGTTCGTCGGGCGCGACCAGGTCGGTCTTGTTCAGCAGTATGACGTCGGCGAACGCGATCTGGTTCTTCGCCTCGGGCGCGTCCTTCAGCCGGTCACAGAGCCATTTGGCGTCGGCGACCGTGACCACGGCGTCGAGCTTGGCTTTGCGGCCGACATTGTCGTCCATGAAGAACGTCTGCGCCACCGGCGCGGGGTCGGCGAGGCCCGTGGTCTCGACGATGATGGCGTCGAACTTGCCCTTCCTGCGCATGAGCCCGTCGATGATGCGCACGAGATCGCCGCGCACGGTGCAGCAGACGCAGCCGTTGTTCATCTCGAATACTTCTTCATCGGCGCCGACGATGAGGTCGTTGTCGATGCCGATCTCGCCGAACTCGTTGACGATGACGGCGTACTTTCGCCCGTGCGGCTCCGACAGGATGCGGTTGAGCAGCGTGGTCTTGCCGGCGCCGAGATAGCCGGTCAGCACGGTGACGGGGACCTTATCGGACATTCGTGCAACTCCGTTTGGCCCTCGTATATATGCATCCGTCGGGCGATGCTATCCGGAGTGCGCGCGGTACGTAGGCAAAGGCGCGGAACCCCTCCGATCGATCAGCCTCGTAGCGTGCAATAAGCGAGGCGCATTGCGCCGTCTGTCCGCCCGAGTTTAGAGACTTACGGCGGTCCAATTTTCCGCTTGACTCGTGTAACGAGAATCTTCGAGAAGAGCGTATCCACCGAAACTACGCCAGGAGCCCGGGCGGCATGCCGCGCCGGGTTTTTCGTTGCGCGACCGCGCCTGCGGCCGCGTGCGGGATTTTTTTTTGCAAAAAAACAGGAAAATACAGGCAAGAACGCAGCCATGCGCTTTCAGAAAGGACGCGCATCTGCCGTGGGTGGACGCCCGCGACACGCCCACCGACATCAGAGCCGAGCGCAATCGCTTGATTGCCGCGGGACGGGCACGGCCCGACGACACATTCGTGCACGTGCGCTGGAAAACGCGGGGCGAGACCTGAAATGAAAAAGTCCCGGTCACCTCGAACCCCCTCGCCCATGACAAGACAACCGCTGGTAGGCGCACTCCATTGTTTCCGATTGATCCGAACAATGGATCGCTCAACTAGAGCGTGTTGCGTTCGATTTGACGCACAACAACCGCGACACTTCGCGGTCAAATGGATTTGCGCGCGTGCCGTTGAGCACCCCATGCCCGGACTTGTTCCGGGCATCCGTCTTCCACCTGCAGTATCGACCCGCCAAGAAGACTGCCCGCGACGAGCGCGGGCATGACTGGGACGTTTCGGCCGATCAGCTCACCAGCGCGGCGGCGAGCTGGCGCAGGTTGTGTCGGATGAGATCGATATAGGTGGGGGCGTCGCCCTTCTCGTCGGTGAGCGCGTCGGAATAGAGCGTCCCGCCGACCTTGGCCCCGGTTTCACGCGCGATCTGTTGCACCAGACGCGGATCGGTCACGTTTTCCAGGAACACCGCCGCGACCTTCTGCTTCTTGACCTGAGTGATGATGGCGGCGACCTCCTTGGCCGATGCCTCGGCCTCGGTGGACACCCCCTGCGGCGCGGTGAAGCTCAACCCGTAAGCGTTCTGGAAATAGCCGAAGGCGTTGTGGCTGGTGATGACGCGGCGGCGATCGGCCGGAATTTTGGCGATCACCTCGCGCACCTCCCGCTCGAGCGCGTCGAGCTTGGCGAGATAGGCCGCGGCGTTAGCGACATAGGTGTCCTTGCCGGCAGGATCGGCGGCGATCAAGGCATCGCGGATATTGGCGACATAGATCTTCGCGTTGGCGACCGACTGCCAGGCGTGCGGGTCCGCCCGCCCGTGGTCGTGATCGTGGTCGCCGGCGCGCTCGCGCGGCTTGATGCCTTTGGTGGCCACCACGATCGGCGCTTTGGTGCCGGAGGCCTTGACCAGCCGCTCGAGCCAACCTTCGAAGCCAAGCCCGTTCACGAAGACGAGCTTGGCATCGGCGGCCTTCTTGGCGTCGCTCGGCGAGGGCGCATAGACGTGGGCATTGCCGTTGGGACCGACCAAAGTCTCGACCGCGACTCGGTCGCCGCCGACGTTCTTCACGAAATCCCCGAGAATCGAGAAACTCGCAACCACGTTGAGCCGCCCCTGCGCACGCGCAGGAGCGCCGACAAACAGCGCGGCGAGAGCCGTCGCGGCAAGCAGGCGTCGTCGGGTCAACATGGCATCCTCCTCTACGGACGCAATGGTCACGCTTCGAGATGGCGGCCAGGGAAGAGCTGCCGCACTAGGCCGCCGACGTGCCCGAACAGCAGCGAGGCCACGTAGAGCGCGCCGGCGACCAAGATGACCGCCGGACCGGAAGCAACGCCGAAGTGGAACGACACCAGCAAGCCGGCGTAGCCCGCGATCAGGCCGCTGGCGGTCGCGATCAGAATCATCAGCGTGATATCGCGCGCCCAGAAACGGCCGATCGCCGCCGGCAGCATCATGATGCCCACTGCCAGCAAGGTGCCGAGCGCGTGGAATCCGCTGACCAGATTGACCACAACAAGCACGAGGAACGCGAGGTGCGCCGGACCGCCGGCCCGGCTGACCGTGCGCATGAAGCCGGGATCGACGCATTCGATGACCAGCGGCCGGTAGATCAAGGCCAGCACGATCAAGGTGATGGTGGCGTTGGTGGCGATCAGCAACAGCGTCTGATCGTCGAGCGCGAGCACGTTGCCGAACAATATGTGCAACAGATCGATGTTGGTCCCTTGCAGGGAGATGATGGTGACGCCGATCGCGAGCGAGAGCAGGTAGAAGGTCGCAAGCGCCGCGTCCTCCTTGAGCTCGGTGGTGCGCGCGACCAAGCCGGTCAGCAAGGCGACCACGAAGCCGGCGATCAGGCCGCCCGCGGTCATGGCGAAGAGGTTGAGACCCGACAGCAGGAATCCCACTGCGGCGCCGGGAAGGATGGCATGCGCCATGGCGTCGCCGACGAGCGACATGCGGCGCAGCATCAGAAACACGCCGATCGGACAGGCACCGAGCGCCAGCGCCAGCACGCCCGCGAGCGCCCGCTGCATGAACTCGAACTCGCTGAACGGACCGATGAAGATTTCGTAGAGCGTCGACACCTGCGCCCGCCTCTCGTCGTTGGTTCGCATCCGATCTCGGGTTCGCCGAGATTGAGTTACCGTCGCTGATGATGGACGCCCGCAACTTCACCGCTCGGTCGCAAGGCCGGGACGTTCTCGTCGGCGCAGGGCCCGGCCTGCTGGTCGAAGGCCTCGCACATGCGGCGCGCGGCGAGCAGATTTTCCGGCGTGAGCACGCTCGCGGTGCGGCCCCAGGCGACCGGCTCGCGCGCCAAGAGCAGCGTCTCCGGAAAGTTCGCCCGCACGAAATCGATGTCGTGCATAGCCGTGAGCACCGTGCGTCGCTCGCCGTGCCAGCGCCGCACCAGATCGAACAGATCGGCGGATGTCTTGGCATCGACCGCGGTGAAGGGCTCATCGAGCACGATCACACGGGCATCCTGCAGCAGCAGACGCGCGAACAGCATGCGCTGCATCTGCCCGCCCGAGAGCGTCGCAATCGCGCGGTCCTCGAAACCGGAAAGGCCGACGGCGGCGATCGCCTCCTCGATCGACGCGCGCGCTTTA
>Ga0209382_10008490_pt1 | contig 12942 bp, 11 predicted proteins | sample SoiMetdeltSBSDD5_FD_187599 | JGI IMG/M metagenome (GOLD analysis project Ga0209382, IMG submission 187599) | Bulk soil microbial communities from a Populus tree surrounding site in Tennessee, USA - Soil MetaG P. deltoides SBSDD5 (SPAdes) (version 2) | ecosystem: Environmental > Terrestrial >... | reverse complement strand
CTCGACCACGTCCGGTTGGCCTGTCGGATTCTGGTGGTCGGAGCTCACGCACCCGTACTTCGAATTCACCGAGCGCGGCTATGAGGTCGAGATCTTCAGCCCCAAGGGGGGCAGGTGCGAGCCCGACGGGTTGAGCGACCCGGAAGACCCGAGCGGGTACTCATCGACCGACTTGATCACCATAGGATTCAAGTCGACGCCGCGGCTCGCAGCGCTTGTGGAGAATACGAAACCGATCTCGACGCTCCAGCCCGACGCGTTCGATGCCATTGTCGTCGCGGGCGGCCAAAGTCCCATGTTCACGTACGACAAGGAATCCGAGCTCCATCGAACGTTCGTCGAGTTCTACACGTCGGGGAAGGTGGCCGCCGTCCTCTGTCACGGGGTCGCGATCCTGCGCTACGCCCGCCTGCCTAACGGGGAGCTCCTCGCCAAGGGGAGGACGGTGACGGGATTCGCGAACGTCGAGGAAGACTACGCGGACAACGCGGTGTGGGAGATGGGCGTACTGTCGCGCGACACGCATGTGATGCCGTGGCGCATCGAGGACGAGCTGAAAAAGATCGGGGCCAACTTCATCCACGTCGGCGCCTGGCAGGGCTTCGCGATCCGTGACGGCAACCTGATCACCGGCCAGCAAAACTTCTCGGGATCCGAAACGGCGCGGGCAGTCGTCGCAGCACTCGGCGAGTGAGCGCCGGAGCGACTGGGAATCGACACGTCACCGGTGCCCGCTCTACTCCCCTCGATCGGAACTCCGCCCCACGCGCGCACGCAGGATCGATCCTGGCGTCACGCCGAAATGCCGCTTGAAGAGGCGCGTGAAATGCGCCTGGTCGGCGAAGCCCGTGCGCAGCGCGATGTCCGAGAGACTCGCGCCTGGCTGATCGAGGAGTCGGCGTGCCCGGTCCAGGCGGAGCGCGAGGATGTACTGGTGGGGTGCTCGCCCGACGGCCCGCTTGAAGGCACGCATGAAATGCGATGGGCTCAGTGACGCCTCGCGCGCCAGCTCTTCGATCGAAACACCTCGATCGAGCCGGGCGTCGATGAGCTCCATCACACGGCGCTGTGTTGCAGTCGACAGTCCACCACGAGCCGGCGGGGTGCGTGCCGCGCCAGGGCCGGCATGCTGGACGATCTGGAGACTCAGAGCAGTGACCATGGCCTCCACGAACGGTAGGCCGCTCGGATTCCTGCGATCTGCTTCCACGACGAGCGCGCGTATCAGATGCTCGATCTGCGGTGTCCGCGCACCGTACACGCGGCGCAACTCGGCCGGCTTGGCCGCACCGACGAGGCGGTCGAAGTAAACGGGATCGATCGAGACGGCGGCGAACTCGCACCGGTCCGGCACACGATGCGTGAACGCGTCGCCGGCGGGACAGAACCAAAGGCCTCCCGGTTCGAGCGTCACGCGCCGAAAGCCGTGCGGGCCGCGCACTTCGAAGTCGAGTGAAGCCGAGTCCGTATTCATCGCGACGTAGTGGTGAGCGACCGTGAGGTCATCCACCTCCCAGCCTTCCTTGTCGCCCGCCTGTGTCACGACACCCGGCCACCCGAGCGTCTCGCTCGATACGACGATACGCGCATCGCCGAGCGCGTCGACTGGCCGTCCGGACCGGCTGTCGAGGAACGCGATGTTGCTCTGCGAATCAAGCGCCACGGAACTGTCTCGACTCTACGAGGCGTCGCCTCACTGCTGGCGGAGCAGGATCCTTCAACGAATGCGGGCGCTTTGTCCAAGACCCGACGTGGCGTGCCGCCTAGGTTGATTCGACGAACCTCTCACAGCACAAGATAACCCGTAGACCGTCTCGATCATGCCGACCAGTCCGATCACCCTTCGACCGGCGACAGAGCTCGCTGCCGAGCCGCTGACTGATCCTCACCATCTGCCGCCCGACCCGGCGGATCTGCTTCACGCCGACCCGAGCCGGCGCACGGAGGTGCGCTTTGCGAGCGACGGTATCTCGCTCGCCGGCCACCTGTATCGTCCGCCCGGGTCCGCTCCGAGCGATCGTACTCCGGGGCTCGTTATGCTCGGTCCCTTTTCGAGCGTCAAGGAGCAGACGCTGCCGCACTACGCCGAGCGTCTCTCGGACGCCGGGTACTCGGTGCTCACGTTCGACTCGCGCGGGTTCGGTGAGAGCGACGCCGCACCCCGTCGTCCGCGCTGGCATTACGACCCTAACGAGATCATCCAGGACTACTGCAACGCCGTGAGCTACATGATGACGCGAGCCGATGTCGATCCGGATCGCGTTGGGGTGGTCGGCGTATGCATGGGTGGCGGCTTTGCTGTCTCGGTCGGCGCGCGCGACAAGCGCCTGAAGGTGGTAGCTAGCGTAACCGGCGGCTACGACATCGGCGGCACGTTCCAGCGCTTCCTCGGCGTCGAGGCGTTCGCGGCGTACTTCCGGACGATCAACGAGCTCGTCCAGCGCGAGTACGAGACGGGAGATGTGCAGTACGTTCCGACGATCGCGAGGGCGCTGTCGGCCGAAGCGCCGGTGGTGGCGATGCCTAACGAAGAAGCCTACAGCTACTACGATCGCACGCACCGGGACCACGCACCAACCTGGTCGCCCAAAATGACGGCGGCCTCGTTCGGGCCGTACTTCATCTACAACGCAGTCGCGCACGCGCCGCTCGTCGCGCCCACACCGCTGCTGATCGTTCACGGAACTCGAGACCTCTTCCTGCTGCCGGAGTACGCGCAAGCGACCTACGATGCCGCGCTCGGGCCAAAGCAGCTCGTGTGGATCGAGACCCACAATCACATCGAGCTCTACGACCAGGACCCGTACGTGTCCCAGGCGGTGAACGCGCTCGTCGGGTTTCTGGACAAGCATCTCGCGTCGCGGCAGGCAATGGCCGGTACGTGAGCGTAGCCTAACGCGGCGGTCTTGGGCGAGTTATCGCCCTTTCGACGCACGCAGCAGCTTGGGAATCCGTCTCGCTACCGGCCGGTTGGAGAACCCGAACCCGCCCCCTCGTCCGGTCAACCTCCAAACATCTTGTAGGACCCCACTTCAGTCAGCTTCTCGACCACCGGCGGCTCCTCGCAGCGCTCGGCGATCGCCGCGGTGAACGCCTTGAAGGCCGGCAGCTCCGTCAGCGGGTTGCTGCCATCCGTCGTTTCCTGCGAGACGATGTGCACGAAGCTCACGCCATCATCGAGCTTGAAGGATGCGTAGCGCAACCCGGACGGCTGGCGCTCCGCCAGCTGCTCGAACACACCCTTGATGTAGCGCTCGTTCGCCGGCGCCTGATCGGCGCGCACGCGGTAGCGCACCATCGCGCGTTTCATGGCTTTCCTCCCTGCACCTTGAGGGCCAGGCTCGGATCGACTGGAATGACCACCACGGCAAACGGCGTCCCTGCATCGTCGCTCAGCTGCGGCATCGGGCTACCGAACGCATTCCCGCCAACCATGTCATTCGTGTAGAACGGAGCGAACACCATGACGTGGGGACGCCAATGCCCAATGCCCTGTCCAAGGTGCTGGTCCGCGGACCACATGTACGCGAAGCTCACGCCCTCTCGCTTAGGCAACGTGCCGTTGGCATACGCTCTCGCCACTCCGTCCCTGATCTCGGCCGGCGTCTTGCCTTCCATGCCGAGCTTGCTGCGCAGCTCGTAGTAGGGCAGCACCGTGCGTGATGCGATCGGGTCGAAGCAGATGGGCGCTCGGATGGCTGCCTCGTAGGTGAGGCCGACGAATTGTTCGGGGGTGTAGGTCGGCGCGCTCCATCCACGCATGACGACGCAGGTGAAGCCGTTCTCGCCCTGGTGCGCCACCTGGTAGCCGTTAGGCGTGAGCACTTTCAGAGTGGAGCGCCCGGTGATGCTGGGCGGAGCCGCGGTCTTGATGAGTGCAAGCTCGGCGTCGTGCGCCATCGAGTACTCGCGGAACGGTGGGTAACTCGGTGCCTGCGCGTGGAGTGGGACACCGCCGATCGCCGCGAGCAGCGAAAGCCGGGTGAATTTGAGGGGATGCATATCGACGTGGTTCTCCCATGGAGGTTGTACTGTGTGCAACCAGTACTACGTCTCCACGCCGGTGCGGGATACGTGAGTCGTTTCGTTAGGCCGCACCGGACACGACGACCGAGCTCGCGGTCGACAGCACCCATGGGCAATGGGTGTAGTCGACGATCCTGACGATGTACCCGTCGGATCGTTCTACGCGCACGATTGCCTCCGGGGTCCAGCCGCCTTTGACCTCGCGCAACGTGATCACGACTGGCTCTCCGTCCACGCTCCCCACCGCCACACGCCAGGGTGTAGTCAGCTTGTCGTAGCGGCCGAAGTACGGAGATGCGGACAGACGCCCCGCGAAGCGATCGGGGATGCGCACACGGGCGTCGGCCGCGATCAGCTCGCGAACTCCGTCCCAGTCGCGACGGTTGAAACGGTCGACGTACAGCCCGAGGAGCCGGTTCGTCTCCGCGTTCTCGGCGGAGTGGATGGACATCGTGCGGACGCGTGGCTGCTTAGCCAGCTTCGACCGTCCGCGGTTGAGCGCCGCCTTCACGCCGCCAACGGTCGAATCTACGAGGTCCGCGATCTCCTCGAGCGAATAGTCGAACACGTCCTTCAGCAGGACGCTCGCGCGTTCCTTTGGCGGGAGCGCGAGGACGAGATGCTCGATCGCACGTTCGACGCCCGGGCCAATCGCTTCGATCGACTCGATTCGCTCGGGCTGAGCCGCATCGGCCTCGGCCCGCTGCCTCACGCGGCGGCGGCGCAGGAAGTCGATGCATTGATTGTGGGCGATGCGAAACAGCCACGGTTCGAGCGGGCGGCCGTCCTCGAAGGTGTCCAGCTTCCGGTATGCGTGAAACAGCGCGTCCTGCACCACGTCCTCGCCGTCCAGGACCGATCCGGTCATGCGCGAGCAGTACCGGTGGAGGCTGGGACGGAGATGGCGGATCGTTTCGAGAAACGCGAGGTATCGCGCGTCGAACAGGCCGACGGCAGTCGGGTCAGATGAAGCGTCCACACTCATTGGTACGTCGCCCGGTTGCCCCGGGATACGGGCCGCCGCGTTCGCCGGTGGCGCGCAACAGCACGGACGAGCCCGCGTCGTTCTGGCGGTCGCGCCGTGTCGCCTAACGTGTGTCGCTCGACACGCTGGCAACCACCTGTCGCTTGCCGGCCTCGGTGAGGCGAATCCGGCGAATCGCCATGATCCGCCTGGGCTCGTCCGTTGTCATTTCGCGAGCGCCTATCGCGATCAGCCCATCCGACGCGAGCGACTCCAGTGCACGCACGCGATCCTGGAATGCGTCGACGCTGGCAGCCGACTCGCGGTCTGTAACCTCGAAGCTGCGCGCTCCCGCTGCGATCTGTGCGAACAGCTCGGTGCGGAGATCTGGCCGACCATGCTTCGTCGTGGTCGTTCCAGTCGCATCTGGCGTCGCCGGAGCGCGCTGCCGACGCCGTTGAGTCATCATTGCCAGTGATCGTTCAGGGATTGTGGTACGCTAGCTGAATGAGGGCGCGGTGGGCAACCCTTTAGAGCACGCGTGCGACGACGTTCGCACCTCGCTCGAGCAGGCGTTCAGTCCACCATCGCCTCCGAAACTCCTCGCGCGTGATCTCGGTGGCATGCCGCAGGTCCTCGAGGAACATCGCGTTCATGTCGTTCCCGAACCCCGCATCGAGGACCATGAGCGTGACTTCCTCGTTGAGTACGAGCGAACGGTTGTCGAAGTTCATCGTGCCAACGGACGACCAGAGCCCGTCGACGACGAAGGTCTTGGCGTGTAATGAGGTCGGTTGCCACTCGAACACGTGGACGCCCGCGGCAAGCAGCCGGTCATACCGTGCGCGAGCCGCACGCCGCGCCAACCGGACATCCGTGCGCGGTCCGGCCAGCAGGAGCCGCACATCGACCCCGCGCCGGGCAGCAGCAACGAGCAGGTCGACGAAATTGTCTTCCGGTGCGAAGTACGCGTTGGTGATGTAGAGCGTCTTCCGAGCGCCAGCGACCGAGACCGCGAGAAACCGCTCCGCCACTGTGCTCCCCAGCGTGGGAGGCGTGTAGACGACAGCCGCTCGCACTCCGCCATCCCGAGCGGCCGGAAGGAAGATGCGACCAGTCAGCAGCTCACCGGTCGCTTCCGTCCAGGCTGCGGCGAACGCTGCCTCGAGCTGTCGGACGGCGAGACCTTCGAACCTGACGTTGGTGTCTCGCCACCCGCCGTTGCTCCGGCCGTCGCCAAGCCACTTGTATCGATGCCGAATCCTCCGGTCCATCCGATACGGCCGTCAATCACGATCGCGCGCACGTGCGATCGATTCTGTACGACGTTCAGCATGGAAAGCCGCAATGGACGGAACGCAACGACCTCGATACCCGCAGCCTTGAGCGCAGCCAGGCGAGGGGCGGAAATCCTGCCCGTTCCGAAGGCATCGTACAGTCCCAACACGCGAACGCCGTGCTTTGCACGGTCGATGAGAATCTCGCTGAGCGTGTCCGCGACCCGGCCGGGGAGCCCGTAGTACATCTGGATGGCGATCGATTGCTGTGCCGACCGGAGATCTTCCCACAACCGCGAGAACGTCCCATCGCCATTCTCCGCGATCTCGACGCGGTTGTCAGGCAAGAGGAGCACGCCGGTCGCCATAGCGACGCTCAGTGCGAATTCCGGTTCGTCAGGCGACACGGCACCGCTCGTGACTCCGACGCTTCGTACACGCTTGAAGGCGCCGCCACGCGTGACGTAGAGGAACCCGATCAGCGCGAACACGACGACAACGATTGCAACCACCACCCGCAGGAACGAGATGGCGTGGCTCATCCTCCTTCTGCGGGCCAGCGTCTCAGTCACCATCCAGCACGCGTGGCGGGACTCTTCGTCAGAACCCGGCTCACCGCCACAGCCCATACGAGCAGGAGGCTGGGAGAGACGAACCGCGTGAAGGCGCCGTCCGGTGCCCAGAATCCACCGCTCAGCCAAGTGGTGCCGCCCAGCACACCGAGTACGACGAATGCCACGCCAGCACCAAATAGCCCGTTCGAGATCAGCCTCGCCCGCCAGAGCCCGAACGCTCCGGACATGATCAGCATCGCGCGCGGGAACGACGTCAACACGGCAAGCGCCCATGTGAAATCGTTGAGCGCCGATGTCAGCGTGGTGTTTCCGGAGCCGGCGATCGAGTACGCGAGGGCAGCGCTGATCGTGAGAGCCAGAAGGGTGAGTCCTCCGAACAACGCGCTGGCCGTGGTCGCTGCCGCGCCCCAGCCGTCCTGCCCCGCGTCCGCCAAGGTGGTCCTGAGCGCTGCGGCGAACCACATGAGATTGAGGACGTTGAGGCCGGACAGCGCGGCAGCGATCAGGATCCGCGTGCGATTGCCACCGTAGAACGCGGTGAGTGCCTCTGCCGACGCGCCGACCTGCGGCTGATAGCCGTAGATGATCGAGGTGATGATGAAGAATCCGACGAACTGGATGCCGGCCGTGCGCCACAAGCGTTCCCAGAACGCGCGGGTCGTGTAGACGCTGCTGGACGGGGCCGCGGTGGCGGTAGATGCGCTCGTCATAAGTGGGGCTCCAAGCGAAAGTGTCTTGTCGACCCCAATCTTCCGCTCGCTCCCACCCCCCCCTATTGAACAATGGTATCGCCGATACCTTCGTATCGATGGAGTTTGGCAGTGAGCCCGCGTATCGTCAGCCCCACGGTACGCGTGAAAGGGCAGGCCCGCCTCTCGCACTCACTCGATACGCGCACTCGAGCCCGATGTCGGACGTGACGAATCCGGCCACACGACTGCGTCTGACGCTCGCCGCGGCGTCGGTGGTCGCCGTCGCACTCGCGACGTCCGGAGCTGGCGCGCAGAGCACCCTTCGCTCCGGCTCCGCACCGTCCTCGCACTTGGCGGTTAGCCAGTATCACCACGACCGGTGGACCATGGCCGACGGCCTGCCTAACCAGGCCATCGACTGGATCGCACGCAGCCCGGACGGCTACCTGTGGCTTGGCACCGAGGGCGGGCTCGTGCGGTTCGACGGCGTGCGATTCACCGCATTCGACCGGAACAACACACCCGCCTTGCAAGGGGCTGCGTCCTACCCGATGGTCCCGCTGCACGTGGATCGACAGGGTGTCCTCTGGATCAGTACGTCGACCGGGTTGGTACGCTACAGGGACGGCGAGCTCACCCGGGCCTCCGCGTCTGCGCAGCCGCTCGCGGCGTCGCTCCAGCACATGGTCGAAGATCGTTCCGGACGGCTCTGGGTCTCGGGGCAGGACATCGATGGTCGCCTCTACGAGATTCGCGATGGCCGCCCCGTCGCTCCCGATCCGCGGTCCGGGCTTCCGAGGACGGGCACCGCGATCGCCGCGGACACTAGAGGCGACCTGCTGGTCGCGACCGTCGACCGCAGCCTGCTGCGAGTCCACGACGCTCAGGTAACGCCGGTGTTGCCGAGGGACGCACTGCCCCAAGGCGTTGTAACTCTGTACGTCTCCCGGGACGAGACGCTGTGGGTCGGCACGCAGCACGGCTTTGGACGCCTGGATCGGGGCCGCTTCGAGTTCCACCCGCTCGGTGCGGGGTTGGTCGGCTACGTCTCCGCATTCGCCGAGGACGCGACCGGAGACGTGTGGATTGGCACGGTAGGGATGGGCGTGCTCCGATGGCATGCGGGCAGCCTCGAGCGCTTCGACCGCCGCAACGGGCTCTCTCGCGATCAGGTCACGAGCCTGCTCATCGATGGCGAAGGGAGCATTTGGGTAGGCACGCGCGGCGGCCTCGATCGCCTGCGCCGCGGCGCGGTTGCCACCTTCACGCCGCCTAACGGCGGGCCGTTCGCCGACCCGGGCGCCCTGCTGTGGGACCGCCATGGGCGCTTCATTGTCGCCGGCGCTACCAGGGGCCTCGTCGCTGGACTTCCCGGCGCGTGGGCGCCGCTCCCTGGCGCCGAGGCGGCGGCGAGGCGGAAGATCTGGACGATCGCCGAGGGGAAGAGCGGCCTTTGGGTCGGCGGCGATGACACCCTGACACTGTACCACGCCGGGGGCGGGTCGCGCTTCTACACGGCGCGCGATGGGCTCAGAGGCAAGTGGGTGCTCGCCGTCGCCGAGGACTCGCTCGGACAGGTGTGGGTAGGAACCGACCAGGGGCTGTTCCGCCTGACGCAGGGGGGCGCAAGCGCGGTCACGAGGTCGGACGGGCTGCCTAACGTCTACGTCCGCGCGCTCGTCATCGATCGACGTGGCGCTGTGTGGGCCGGCACGAACGCCGGCGTCGCGCGCATTGTCGGCGACTCGATCAGGAGTTGGGGCACGGCCGACGGCATTGCCGGGCCATTCGTGTTCGCCATCCACGAATCTCACGACGGCTCGATCTGGCTGGGCACGTCGGGAGGGCTCACTCGCGTGCGCGACGGTACGCCCATGCCGATTCACGCGGAGCAGGGACTTCCGGGCGAGATGGTGACCGCCATCGAGGAGGCAGACGGTGCTCTGTGGATCGACACGGGGAGCGGAATCAGTCGCCTGCCGCTGTCAGAGCTGAACGCGATCGCCGACGGCCGCGCCGCACGTGTTCATGCGACAACGTTCGGGACGGGCGACGGCCTTCCGGCTACCGAGGTGGTCGCTGGCGCACAGCCGCTGTCGGCGCAAACGCCGGACGGTCGGCTTTGGTTCTCGACGGCCGGCGGGCTCGCGGTCATCGACCCGCGGACCGCGCCGCGGAACACGGTCGCGCCGGCCGTGCACATCGAGGAGGTCAGCGCGGACGGCGGGCGCCTAACGCGTGGCAGCCCGGGCGTGCCGGTGCGCGTGCCACCCAGGACCCGACGGCTCACCGTGCGCTATACGGCCACCAGCCTCCTCATCCCGGATCGCGTCCGGTTTCGGTACCAGCTCGTCGGATACGACCACGCGTGGGTGGACGCGCCAGGTACCGAGCGCGTCGTGTCCTACACGAACCTCCGCCCCGGGCCTTACACTTTCCGCATCATCGCCGCCAACGACGCTGGCGTGTGGAACCTGGACGGCGCGGCGTTCACGTTCAGGGTCGCCCCTGCGTTCTACCAGACCGTCTGGTTCGTAGCGCTGTGTGTTGCCGGACTAGTCACGCTGCTCGTTATGGTCCATCGCGCCCGCGTGCACCAGCTGGAACGGCGAGCCGAGGAGCGAAAGCGAGCCGACGAAGCGCTCGCCACGCTGCGAGCGGAGCTCGCCCACGCCGCTCGGGCGTCTAGCCTCGCGACGTTGACCGCGTCGATCGCGCACGAGGTCAGCCAGCCGCTGTCGGGCATTGTCACGAATGCCAGCACGAGTCTTCGCATGCTGGCGAACGAGCCGCCGAACGTCGACGGCGCGCGCGCGGCGACGCGGCGGTTGCTCCGCGATGGCAACCGCGCCTCGGATGTGGTCACGCGACTTCGAGCGCTGTTTTCCAGGAAGCCGCCTTCCGCGGAACCGGTGGACCTGAACGACGCCACGCGCGAGGTGATCGCGCTGTCACGGAGTGACCTGCAGCACGCCCGCGCCACGTTAGGCGTCGAGTTGGCCGACGGCCTCCCAGTGGTGCTGGGTGACCGGGTCCAGCTGCAGCAGGTCATCAGCAACCTCCTCCGCAACGCATGCGACGCCGTGCACGGCGTGACCGGTCGTCCGCGGGAGATCGTGATCACTACGGCGTGCGATGGGGAGGACCGGGTACTGTTGAGCGTGCGGGATTCGGGCGTGGGGTTTGCGCCCAACGGCACCGACCGGCTGTTCGACCCGTTCTATACCACCAAGCCGGATGGGATGGGGATTGGCCTCTCGGTCTGCCGATCCATCATCGAGAACTACCGCGGGCGCCTCTGGGCTGCCCCGAATGAGGGGCCGGGAGTCACGTTCGCGTTCTCGGTTCCGTCCGGACCCGGGGTCATCGATCCGGGCGGGGCTACCCCTCTGTCGATCGCCGACACCGCGCCGACGACGGACGGCCAAGCCACTAAGGATCCTCCCCTGCTGGGCGGCCGCTCGTGATCTCGAGAAACCGCCGGACGTCGCTGGCGAATCGCTCGGCATACTGAAACAGGAACGCGTGCCCACTGTCCGGATAAATGGCGAGCTGACTCCGCGGGATCTCGCGCGCGAGCACCGCGGAATCGATCGCGGGAAACAACCCGTCGCGATCGCCGTTGGCGACGAACGTCGGCACCTCGATCTCCTTCAGGCGGTCATACCAGCCACCTTCGTCCCCGTCCCCAAACCGTCGGATGACTTCTGCCTGTGTCGCCATGCTCGTGGTCGACACGTAGGCCGTTGGCGGGTGCGGCATCCGGCCTAACGACGCCATACCTGCCGCTCGACTCGCGTCACTGTCCGCATACAACAGGGCAAGCGCGTTTTCGGCTGTCGGCACCGGAGCGCTCGCTCGTTTCAACCAGTCCCGGCTCCATTGGAGCTCCGGTGAGCCGCCCGGCGGCATCGTCCCGGCGAGGATGAGCTTCCGCACAACACGCGGATACTTGATCGCCAGCACCTGGGCAACGAATCCGCCCAGCGACCAGCCGAGGACGTCGACTGGCTCTGTGCCGCCAGCCCGGATGACACTCGCCGCGAAATCTGCCATGCCTTCAACCGTGGCGGGCGTCGCGCCGCCCGTCTGGCCAACGCCAATACTATCGAACATGAAGACCTCGCGACCGGCCGTCGCGAGTGCGGACACGAACGCAGGGTCCCAGTCGTCGAGCGTCCCACGAAACCGGTGGAACAGCACGAGTCGACCGCCGGAACCAACGGTCCTCGTCGCGACGTTCACCCCGTCAACGACAACGAGATCGGTTTCAACTTTCGTCAGGGTGGTCATGTCATCCGTCCCGTGTGTATGAAGCTCGTGGCTCACTGCCCGACAAGCTGCTGGCCGCCGTCGATGTCGAAGGTCGCGCCGGTGATCGCCGTGTTGGTCCTGCGGTAGTGCTCATGGCGGCCTCCTGGATGCATGATTCGTATTGTTTCATGTTGCTCGACGGAGATGGAGATGAATCCTTCGAGCTCGCGGCAAGTCGCGAATTAGACGATAGTATCGGTCGACACCTATGCCCGAGTCACACGCCGACAACACCCTCGACGTCATCGAAGGAGACCACGTGCGCGGCACTGACGCGGCATCGACTGCCGTGCTTGTCTACGGCGACTACGAATGTCCGCACACGCGTGCACTCGAGTTGGTGCTCAGCCGGCTGCGGCGTCGCGAGCCTAACGCGTTTCGGTCGGTGTTTCGCCATTTCCCGCTCCGCGACATCCATCCCCACGCGCAGCAGGCCGCGGAAGCAGCTGAAGCAGTGTATGCGCTCGCCGGGTCCGACGCGTTCTGGGTCATGCACGACGGGCTCTTCGCTCATCAGGACCAGCTCGATCACGCAGGGATCGAGCGCCGGGGCGCTGAAGCAGGCGTCGATCCCGCAGCACTGCGCGCCGCCGTTGAGGCCGGCAAATTCGCCGACCGGGTAGAACGAGACGTCGATAGCGGAGCCGCGAACGGCGTCGACCGCACGCCCTCGGTCTTCATCAATGGACAGCGCTACCTCGGAGCGCGTGACGTGCCAAGCCTTCAACAAGCTGTGGCAGCGACCCGCAAGTAGGTATCATGAACGCGACGGCTGAAGACGGCCGATCACTATGACGCTTTCGGGAACACCCGCGTGGACATCGAGCTCGGCCCTGTCGTCGATCTACTGCTTGGCCTGGTGTGGTGTGCGCTGCCAGATGGCCGCCCCGAGTTCCTCAATCGACGCTGGCGCGAGTACACGGGCCTCGATCTCGGTCAACCATCCGAGACGACATGGCAGGCCGCGATTCATCCCGACGATCTGCCGCAATGGCTCGAGCGCTGGCGATCCGTTTCCACCTCGAGCGAGCCGTGGGAGCTGGAGCTCCGGCTGCGACGCTTCGACGGAGCCTATCGCTGGTTTCTCTGCCGTG
>Ga0209382_10008488_pt1 | contig 12944 bp, 29 predicted proteins | sample SoiMetdeltSBSDD5_FD_187599 | JGI IMG/M metagenome (GOLD analysis project Ga0209382, IMG submission 187599) | Bulk soil microbial communities from a Populus tree surrounding site in Tennessee, USA - Soil MetaG P. deltoides SBSDD5 (SPAdes) (version 2) | ecosystem: Environmental > Terrestrial >... | reverse complement strand
CCCCCGCGGCCCGGCCTCCGGGCGGAAGCCAGATCGCGAAAACCGAGCCCAAGTGTGTCGTATTGACACGCTGTCGCGACAGTGCTACGTTAGTGTCGCCTTGGTGTCGCGACAGCTCCCGCCTAACGATGCCTAACGAGTCCACTTTTAGCTAGGAGCCACCTGTATGCCATCCCTGAGAACAATCCTCACGACAGCGATTATCGCTATCGTCGCTGTAGCCGTTGCCAAGCGGCTGCCAGTCGTTAGGGATTACGTCTAATGGCGGCGCGTAAACCTACGGCCAAGCGTCAGCCCAAGAGCAAAAAGAGTGCTGGCGCACAGGATGACGGGCGTGAGACAACGCCTAACCATCCTGCTAACACAACCACTGTAGAGCGCACGCGCTCGACTGACGGTATCAACCGTTAGGCAACGCATCACCAACCGGGGACAACTACATGGCTTCGACTGACAGAACCCGCGTACTCCAGCAGATCGCCGTAGCGAACGGCACTGCGACGGATAACGTGCGGGCGTTCTCGACAGGGGAGAATAACAAGCGTACAGAACGCTACTTGCTGCGCCTGCGCGAGCAGGTTGACATTACGGTAGCCGGTACAGGTCTGAGCAATCGCGGCTCGGCACTTGGTACGCTGCGTGACATCGGTTTCGCTGACGGCGGAAGCGATAAGTACGTAACAGACGCGCGCCTAGCTCGCTTTATCGCTGAGTGTATGGCGCCGAGTGCCCTACCAGCTACGCGGCTCGCCGCTGCTGGTGTCCAGGCCGCAACAATCCTAACGGAGATTGTGCCGTTGTGGTTGTGTGCCGCGCGTACTTCGTTGCCTAACGAAACGAAGTACGTTGAAGTAAACAAGCAGCTTTCGCAGCAGCCATTTATCACGCCGCTCAAGCTGATTACGGGCGTGGCAAACGGCGCGGCGCTCGCTGGCACAATCACGGCCATGACGTGCAGCGTCGAACAGGTGTATGACGACTTGGTAGCGACGCCGCCTTGGCTGTCGATCTATCAGCGTCAGGTCGTGCAAGATGTCATCTCTGCTAACCCGTCGTTCCGCATCGACTTGCGCGGCTCGCGTTTCGTGCGTGGCATCGCAATACAGCAGGACACGAACCAAGGTGAGGTCAGCGACATCATTAACGCTATCGTGCTTCGTGGTGATCGCGAAAGCGTGCTAGGTGATCGCGCTATCCCGTTCGTCGATCTGCAAGAGCATCAGGCCGAGGAGTTCGGCGGTCAGCTTCCTGCTGGCTATCTCTACATCGACTTTTGTCGCTACGGGCGCCTAACGACGATGTGGAACCCGTACCAAGACGTAAACCTGCGGTTAGAGCTGGACGTACAACCGTCTGTGACGGTGTTCGCTGGCGTCGCCGCAACGGGTTCGCGCGTTCGCGTTGCGCTGGTAGAGTACGAGCGTACCGCTTCCACGCTGCAAGAGCTACCCTACGCTATCTAACGCTCACGCCTAACGCTGGAGCGTTACGATGCCTGCGGTAGCTGCCTTGGTTCCTGTCGCGGTAACAGTAGGTTCGTCCCTGCTGAATATCGCGAACAAAGATGACCCTAACCGCTTTGCACAGTCCGTGACGTGGTACTACGCGGCTGTGCAGGGCGATGCGGTTGCACTCTGTAAGCTAAAGTACATGGGCGGCACTCGCGGTTGTGCTCCTGGCGGTTGTGCTGGTGCGCAAACGTGCGGGTTTGCTACGGCTGCTGCGAAGCAATACAACGAGCAGCTTTACCAACAGGCGTTATCGGTGCTCTCAGGCGCACAGCCACAGAGTACGCCGGTCCCGCAATCGCCGCGCCCTAGTGCTGCGCTACCGCCGTCAGTCACGACGCCTATTAACCAAACGATAGGCGGTTACCAAACGCAAGAGAAACTAGAGAACGCCAAGAACATCGCTACGGCTCTCTTGCCTTGGGTAGTCGTGATTGGTGGCGGCGCGCTGCTAGTCTATATGGTTATTCGCTCGCGTCGGTAGCCATATGGATAAGTATTCGCCCCTATGGTGGAATCAGCAAGCCAGCGTGCCGCTGACGAAAGACTTAATACAGCAACTAACTGGCTTGCAGTTTTCTACCAAGTGGAACGCTGACAAGACGGTCGAATATTTTTGGTACACGGACGTTCGCAATCGTGCGCCTGGCTTTGCTGCTGCTGGTCTGCTGATTGACCCAGGGCCAACAGCACCGCACGACGTGACGCCATTCATTGGCTCAGCCGACTTTCCCAATTGGGTTACGTTCGTATCGGCTCAGGGCTTTGTAGCTCCTGGCGCTAACGTGCCTTGGACAGCATCGCAAGATGGTTCGTTTCCAGCAGTACAGGGCCCAATAGCGCCAGCGCCTACAACGCCTGCTGGTGTTGGGCCTACGTCAGTACCGCCAGCTAGCGCGACGCCACCAGTACACGGCTCGCCTACGGCGCCTGTTACTACCGTATTACCGCACGAACAAGCGCCGCCACAACCTACGCCTAACGCGACCCGGACCCCGCCTAACGTGTGGTTGTGGTTGGCGCTCGCTGCTGCTGCTATTCTCGCGTTCGCATACTTCCGAGGTCGTGACTAATGACTGCGCCCGCTGCTGGTGCAACAGGTTGGTTCAAGTACGACCCGCAATATAATGCGCCCCTAACGTCTGCTGAGCTAGACCTATTCAACAGGCTACAGAGTGGCGACCCTGTATTGCGTGCTCAGTACGAACAAAAGTACGGGCCAGTTACGCCCTCGATTGGTACAGACGGTTGGTATGCTGCCTGGGCCAAGGATCAAGATTACTGGAACCTACGCTATCTGAATCAGCTAGCGCCGCCTGAAGAAATGAACAGGCTTCAGCAATCGACAGCGGGCGCGCCCTATCCGTATTCCATCTTTGTAGCGAACAGCCTAGAGGCAATGAATCGCGAAGGCACGTTAGCTGCGTACCTAGCTGGCTTTGCCGACGAGGGTTATCGTAACTACCTCGTGTTTACGTCGGGTATGGTTGCGAGCCAGCAAGGCACCGGCCCACAGCCTACGTCGTCGGGTACGCCTACGTTTACGCCTACACAACAGGGCCAAGGGCCGGCCGCTGGTGGGCCAGCGCCTACGCCTTACGGGCCTATTTCACCTGGGCCTAGTACGCCTACAGGCGGCGCGACAACTGTACCGCCTGTAAGTAGTGGCGGCTCAGGCTCGCCAACAGTACCGCAAGGCATTGCAACGCCTCGCCCCAATACGATTGTAACGGGCGAGACAGGGCCAACTAAGCCAGCGTTAGGCGTTCCTATGTGGGCGTGGGCGCTGCTGGCGGTTGGTGCCGTACTTCTTTTCGTGAGGCGGTCACAGTGATTAGCTCAGGCGCCTTTGCGATTGACCTAGACAACCAAGGCTCAGGCCAAGGTTTGTTAGCGCCCTATGCGCCGTCGATGGTCGCAAGTGGGCCTAACTACATTACGCCGCAAGAGCTATCGCCAGCGCCGCGCGCTGGTGGCTATGCGGCTATCCCTGCGCAAGTGCCGCTAAACGCTTACGCACCTACCAGAGTAGCAGGTACACCAGCGCCAGCGCCTAACGCCCCTGCCATGCCTTGCAACTGTAACGGCAATGCTAACAGCCTACAGGCCATCCCTTGGTGGGGATGGGCCCTAATGGCTATCGGTATCGTCGCCATCTTCCGACGAGTAACCTAACGATGCCGTGCCAAGGCTGCGTAGGTTGGATGGGCCAACAGACCGGCACCTATACTAAGTACTGGTGTCCTGCTGACTCGTCATTTCACTTCGATTGGGAGCCATGCGTAGCGGCGCCGCCACCAGCGCCACCTACGCCTACAGGCGGTCCAACCCCAGGCACTAGCCTAACGCTTCCGCCGTCTAGCGGTATGGCACCTATTGCGGGCCTATCTGCTGGCGGTTGTGGTAGCTGTCGGCGTGGTTGCGTATCGGCGCCAGTTGTGCCGTTAGGCACTGTTGGTGCAGCCCTCACGGTCGCAACCACAACGCCGGGGGCGCCTTGCCCATGTACTAACGGTAGCGTTAGGCGCTCCTTGCCTTGGTGGGTATGGGTACTAGGCGCGTTAGGCGCTATTTCTGTCGTGCGTAGGGTTGTGCGTGGCTAACATTGTCGGCACGCGCGCTAACGCAACTGTCAAGCCTAGTGACAAGTTTCGCCTAACGTTTGGCTTGCAACAGTTTCCGCTAGTTGGCGGCTCGCTCTATGATGCGTCACAGATCGCGACGCTATTAGTAGAAACGTTGCCGCGAGCTGGCTTTGCGCCTGTTAGCAATCCTGCTGCGATTAACGGCAATCAAGCGATAGTCATTGACGTTAGGCTCTCTGGCGTCTGGTCTGGTAGCTGGACAGGTAAGACGGTTGCCGACGTAGTGACGGCGCTAGATCGCTTAGCGGTCAACGCAACGACGTTCTACAATCAGCTTATTTTGAATGACGTACACTTGCTGATTATCCAGGCGCTTAGCCTAACGCTTACATCGCAAGAGCTAAGCGAGGGACAGCAACAGGCGCAAACGGAAGGCGAGCAACTGTTAGGCTCTTTCGTTGACAACGTAGTGGCATGGTTACAACGTTTCGCTACGGGCGCGGGGGCCGTCGTTGCCGTCGTTGTGGTTGGCGGTCTCGTTTATTTCTGGTACAAGAGGCGTTAGGCTATGCCGCTCGCATCATCTACCAAACTGGCGCCACACTTCACGGCATTTGAGCTAGGCGCTGATAAGCCAGAGGCAACAGATACCATCGTCCAGCGCCTAACGCGCGTCGCGGATTATCTGGAAGTCATACGCGGTACGTTAGGCGTTCCGCTTATTGTCAATACGCCAGCACATACTAGGCGTGGCTTCCGTACCGTACAGGAGAACGTAGCGGTAGGCGGCGCGGCTACGTCCAGCCACTTGTACGGCGACGCGGGCGACTTCACGCCCGTAGGTATGTCGTTACGCACAGCTTACGACAAGCTGAGCAAAGCGAACCTACCAGACTTTGACCAGATCATTTATTACCCGATACAGGGCCACATACACGTAGGACTAGGCCCCCGTATGCGGCGCGAGACTCGTATTTACATTGCGGAAACTGGCCGTTATCCGTTCCTAACGAGTGAGCTAGTAAACCGCTTAGGCGGTACGGTCGCTGGCGTTGTCACAGCTGTAGTCGCTTCGTTGCCTAACGCGCCGTCGTTAGGTATTCTCGTCGTCGTCGCTCTCGTAGCCGTCTACATCATATCCCATGAAACCTAACCTAATTCGCGTAGACGTTGACCTAGCGGTAGCGCGCACAGCCCCAGGAACGGAGCTAGTGCCACATGGCGCCGTTGTCGAGTCGATCATACCGCTAGTTGTGCCTGCTGGCTCAGGCTTGTTCATGCAGATAGGCGACAATAACCCGCTTATACAAATGGACGTATGCCCGAACCTAGAAGATGTATGCTGTGACGAGGGCATAAAGTTCTCTAACCCTGCTGGCGCTGGCGTGGCTACAATCCTGTTTACAATTTCTAGCGGACTCTCAGCCTCCTAACGATCATGCGAGCTTCTGGCAGTCGTGTAAGCGTCAACGCTGACGCTAACGTAGTCGTTCGCGTAGAAGAATATTTCTACAGCTTCAAGCAAGCGAGCGCGGCGAATACGCAAGCATCGCAAACGACGCGCGGCGGTATCGTCAACATAGGCGGCGCGCTGCCTAGTATCTTCGGCAACAACACTAACCCCGCTGGCTCTACGCTAGTGGAAGTAGCGGGCCGTCACGTCCTAAATATTCCTAGCGCCGCTGCCGTTAGCGCACGTTTCAACAATGTTGGCGACGTGGCGACTATCCCTATCGCTCAGGAGTTTGGGACAGCGGGCGCTATCTTCCCGTCGATCTACGGTAGGCCGCTACGGCAATATACCGTAACGGTGCCTTGCCGTCGTACCGTAGCAGGTACAGCGGTGCTAGAGTTTGGCATAGGCGTAGCTACGGGCATGATAACGTTAGGCGGTAGCGTACAGCCTGGGGTAGTCTGGTCTAGTGACCCTGCCGTTAACGCTGGCCGCTGGCTACCACGTACACGGCGCGTCAACGCGGGCGCAATCGTCAACGGGCCTGACTCTCAGGTAGACCCTACAAACCTTTGGGTATTGTTAGGCATGCGATACACCGAAGGCGTGACGCCGCTTATTGAATGGCTGCTAAATGGTGTGCCTATGCATACTATCAGCGGCGACGCGGCTATGCCTGACTTCCCCGGCGGTATTAACTCGCCTGGGTTCTGTCCTGGCTACTCGTTAGGTACGCCTGCTGGCTCTACATGGCAATTCGGCGGGGGCGTGTTTGAGGTCAAAAACATCGGCGTATGACGCGAGCTGTCCTAGTAGCTGCCGCGTTAGGCGCCGCGTTAGGTTGGGCAACAGCCAGTCCGACGTTAGGCGAGAAAGGCAACGACCTACGCCTATGGGACGTTGTAGTGCTTGGGCCCTGGCTACTGATTATTGCGCATAGCGGCAAAATCGACGCGCCCGCACGTCTATTGCTCGCGATAGCAAGCGGCGCAACCATTACACACAACTTACGCAACATGCTAGTAGCTAGGGCCAAAACATGACGCGCGCACGTAAGAAAACGCTTCTGTTGTTAGGCATTGGCGCTGCTGTACTCGTTTGGATGTGGTACAGGCGAGAGCAACAACGCCGCGCTGCTGCTGCTGCCGCTGCTTCACAGTTACGCACGCCTCCCCCTGCCTTGGTGTAACTATGATAACGACCGCGCTAATAGTGATTATGGCACTGGTTGCCATATTCGCGATAGGTTGGGCAATCGTCGCCGTGATTCGCCGCGAAGATGGGCGCGCAATGGCGTTAGGCGTAATCGCGTTAGGCTGCTACGCGGTTGTGCAGCTACTTCGGAGCGTCAACCTATGAAGCTGCCTCCGACTCGTCTAATAATTGCGGGCGTCGTGGTTGTTGCTGTCGCGGCGCTAGTTGTGGCTCTTGCTGGTCAGAAACAGGCGCCTGTTGAGGAGGAGCCGCCGGACGAACTAACTTTGCCGGTACAGCGTGCCGGGCAACGTCGTGCGCGTCGCCCTCGCTCCAAGCAAGCGGCGCCCCGTTCTCAGGAAGCAGCAGCAAGCGCCCCGTCTGAACTTCCTTCCATACAGCCCCGTGAGGGTGCTGCTGACACCAGCGAATCCAGCGAGCCAGTTGCTCAGGCGTCCAGCGCATAATATCCGCCATATAATCCCTGTCGCGTGGCTCGCTCAGGTAGTGCGCAATGATCTGCGACGATTGCGCACTTACTTCCCTGCTGACGTTTGCCGGTCGTTGCGTAGCCGACACGATAGACAGGCCAACATGGCGAGAGCGACGATACAACGTGCGTATCTCTTGCGGCGCGCCACCAAATCCCCCAGGCGCTAATAGGTCTACTTCGTCTACAAGTAGCACCGCGCCGCCACACATCAGAATAGGCGACGCATACACGTTAGGCACTGGTATAAGCCACTGTACTAGCTCAGGAAAACGATCATCGTCTAGCGTATACGCAACGCGCCAGCGAGTACGCGGCGCTAATTTGCGCATGGCGTCTACAGCTGTGCCTAACGTTGACGTATAAACGTCGCAGCGCCCGTACCATTCGCCGGTCTGGTCTAGGATAAGGCAACGCGGAAACTTCGCTAGGTACAGCTTCCAAGCGGTTGTCGTCTTGCCACTACCGCTATTGCCTGTTACGAACGCTCTAACGGTCGGTATCATAGAATACCCGTAGCTCTATGCGCCAGTACGTAAACGGTAGCCTAACGCCAACATACCACAGCAGCATAGGCCAATACTGGCGCGGCAACGGGCCCCATCGCATATACCTACTCACTTGCGGTAGGCGTCGCGGATTGCATCAGACCACAACGCCCGCAAATAATTCGCGTCGATACTCGTTAGGCGCGGCTGGTGCGCTGCTATGGCTCGCTCGACAAACCCTGTCGCGTGATCTATCGGCGTACCTGCGCTAGCCCACATACAAGCAATGAAATAGCGCGAAAGAATCTGGTCAGCTTCCTCTCTCACGTCAGGGTAGCTCATACATCTTCTAGCGTTAGGCGTTGCTTACGTGCTGCGACGTTTGCATAGCTCATAACAGACAATTGCACCAGCACTACGCGATTTTGCCGTAGGATACCAGCGACTAACGCAACCGTGATAGGTGTCGCCGGTATTCCCAGGCTATGCAATATCTTGGTAGCGTCGTCTGTGCTGAGAACCTTGACCGGCTCTTGTGTCGTTAGGGTCATGGCATAACCTCTATCTTGGTTTGCTCAGGCATCACAACGCCAGCTAGCGCCGCGTCCTGCTGCACTCTTGGAACCACAACGCCCGTCGTGACAAGCGTTGCAATCGCTATAGGCATGTACTTCGCGCTGGTCGCTAGGTACGGCTCTAGCGCGTCAGCCCACACATTACCTAACGCCGCTTCGTCCTGCTCGCTCAGGGCCCAATGCTCGCCCCGCTTGCTCGCGACAAGCTGAAAGAGAATACGCCAACCCATACCTAACGCCTTGGCTATGGCTTGCTTTTCCTCAGCGTTCGCGACGTGCGGCGCTGGCGCTGGCTCAGGTGGTGGCGGTCCCTTGCGCCTACGAGAGCGCGGGCGCGGATATTCGGGCACTATCGCGTCAGGCTCTATAACAGGCGGTAGCGCGCCCTCTGGCGCTGGCGTTCCCAGGTCAGGTACGGGTATAGCCTCTGCTGTCTCGCTCATTAGATCAAACTCCTCAGAAAGTCGGGCGTTGCTTGGTCGGGGAATACAGCAGCAGCAGCGTTCATTACGTGCTGCGCTATTACCGCTTGCTCAACTGGCGTTAGGCCAGTCTCTCGTGCGAATCGCTCTAGCGCCGCTAGGCGTTTCTCTGTTGCCTCTGTGCGCGTCATGCCAGCTTCACGCGCACGGCGCATTAACCGCGTTTCGCTTCCTGCGTCGGGCTCTCGCATATGTCTAACGCTGCCGTTTCATGTGGGCGCATGATACGGACATACGTCTCTCGTAGGTCTGCGTCATGCCAAAGGAGTTTAGTGCCTAACAGCTTCACCAGCCTAACAACTAGCAAGTAGTGACGTTTACACAACCAAACGCCTACACGTATCGCGCGGCTCTCGCTCTTATCGCGACACAATATGCACGTAGGGCGGTTTCTATTTGCCACGTTGCACCAGTGCAATACGCTCGCCTATGATTAGCTCGTTATACGCCCACTGATAACGACCGCCTGGAAACCATCCGGGCGTAGGATTTTTGTCTAGCCACTGGTACAAGTCAGCATGCGACACTAGCCGCAAGATCATTAGCAAGTAGTCCTGCTCCTTTAGTTTAGACATCGCGCGGGCCGGATATGTCTTTGATCGCAACAATACGCACAGGTGAATATTGCACGCGCCCGTCATGCCGTACGGCATTGGCAATAGTGGACGCTATAGCGCTCAGGTCGCCGTGAATCTGTGTTATCTCTAGCGTTACTCGTATCCTCATGCGGCTGCTACTCCTGTTGCCATGACGGGTTGACCACCTAACGGCGCATACCAGCCCGTACGCTTGACGGCTATCCCGTTAGGGTAGGTTTCTTTCAGACTCCAATCACCAACGTTAGGCCCTGTTGGCAGATCGTGAGGCACTACTACCTCATCGACGTAGACGTGTACGGCGTACTGCGCTCGCTTCCAGAGTCGGAGCCTAACGCGACCGACCAGCAGCCAGCCCCATATAAAGTTAGCCGTGCGGTTGTGTAGCTGCCACGTCTTGTTAGGCGTCTTGCATATCAGAGGATCGCGCGCAATCCAGCGACCCCAGTAGGCGCGCCCCGCATCTTTCGCGCATGGCAAGCGGTCTAACGTCCGGCCTATGTAGTCAGGCGGTAGCGTCTCGCTCCAAGTCACGCCATACAGTACGTCAAGCTGTATCTTGTAGGCGCGTAGCTCCTCGGAGCTAATGACAACGGGCGTTGTTGCGTTGCGAAATACGTTAGGCAAATCTTTACGCGGCTCGACATAGCCAACCCATAGACCGTTGACGTTCTCAGGATAGCGGTAGCGTTTCCAGGCGCGGAACGTCGCCACGTCAGGCAAGCCTAACGTACTGGCCCATCGGTAGGCGCTACGTAGGTCGTAACGTTTCCAGACGCCTTTATAAACGCCTGGCTTTAGTGCTTCCTCCCAGGCACCGCCTGACCACCAATTGAACATACCGTTATAGCTGTGCTTTATTCGCTTGACGACTGGCGCGAGCTGGTGATAACAGTCGGAGTAACTACTAGGATGCCTAACGCCTACATCTTCCAGGCGGTCTAGTAGCTCAGGCGTCAGCTTCGGCATACGGTCTAAACCTTTCCAGAGACCGCCGCCTTGCTTTGCGGATAGCTGACCGCTTACAGGGCGAGTGCCTAACAACCACATACGCGACAGCCTACCTTGTGTCCAGGCTCGCGTTAGGTTGCTTGCGTATGTGTAGCCGGAATATCCAGGCTCTATATGCGGAAGTATCACTAGCTCAGTCACTTAGTAGCCGTCATCGTATTCGTTAGGCTCGTCGTTGTAGTCGTCAGGTTCGGTTTCGTCCTGCTCCTCGATACCACCTAACGGTAGCTCACCATACACGGCTAGGTACTCGTCATAATCGTAAATCTCTATCTCGTCTATGGCCGTGACTTCAGAGCCTGAATACCCGCCGTCATCGTCACTCACCGGGTAACCGCTTCCTATGTGTGTCAGGGCCCTGGCGCAAACGATCATGCACCGCGCGAATAGCGTTATGAATCACGCGGCCTAACTCCTCTGTCGTCATAGTGCCGATAACAGGCACCGCAACGACCATACGCCGTAGCTCGCGCTCTATCTTGTCACTTGTTAGGCGGTAGCGTACTGGTATTCTGACGACTACCTTTTGCGATTTGCTGACGGAGCGTAGGAGCTTGTCGAGCTTCGCAGCACTGACAAACTCCCCGCTATCGTCAACGTAGGTATCGCCCGCTTTCAGATCGTCGCCAGCCTCAAAGCCTAACGCTAGGCGTTGCTTCTCGTCGTCAGAATGTGGCGTTAGGCGTATCATGGCTAGGTGTGTTTGACGTTAGGCGTTACTCGCACGTTCAGGCTAACGCCCATGATGCGACGCCATACCCCGCCGTCAGACATTAGCTCGCGCACCATCTCTAACCCTGTGAATAACGGAACGTCTGCTATCATCAGCAGCGTTCTAGGCGGTTGCGCGTCGTCTTGTACCGTGATTGTGTAATTGTCCGTCATGGCTTCGCGAATCAGTCTAGGGCCAGTCACTAGAACTCTAGCTGCTCTAGCTCGCGTGGCTTCGCGACAAACGTATACAGCGCCACGCGCCCGCCACTCTCGCGGTCAGTGCCTACCCAAATCAGCTTGTCAAGCGTCTCTGTATGGACGCCGCCGTTTTTCGTATGCACTGGTACGTCGCGGCCAGCATACGCCTCTGGCGTCGGACCAGCTACGCGAATCATGTAGCCGCCTTTCTTGTTATCACGCGCATATGTGGCGCGGTGCTTCGCTTTCTTTGGCTGTCGCGTACTTGGTGCTGGTTGATCTGGTTCGTCGCCTGGCTCGCGTTCTGGTACAGCGTCTGGTACATCTTGGCCCTGCTCAGGCTCAGGCGGTCCTACGTGTTCGCGGATTGTTGTCATACTCGGACCCTCGTTAGGTGGTAGGGAACGGGTAGCGGCACTTATGCTATGTAGGGTCTCAGCGCGCCACCTAGTTTTGTTAGGCTTTGCGGCCAATGCGCGGGCCTTCCCCGGTCAGCAGCCACGGCCTACCCGTTCCTGATAATGGCGACCATCGGAGTGACGGTTGCCGCGTAACTTTTGCTTGCGCTCAGGCGTCTTAGGTGTAGATTGACTATTCCAACAGGAGCTAAGCCAATGCCAGCCAGATCGTTAGACCCTGCCGACTCGCCCGAAGCTGCTGAAAAAATCGTGACACTTTCGGTCAAGTATCTTCGCGACGTTGCGGTAGCTCGCTTAGGCACACTGGCCCTAACCGTCGAAACGGTACAGATCAGCATGGGCCACGAAATCGGTATGTTAGAGTTTCTAACCCTCTGGACGCCGGAAGCAATTGCGACGCGCGTCACAGAGTACCACGAAAGCGTCAGAGACTTCCCGCGCCCTATGGGCGTACTTCCGTAGGAGTGTGACACATGGTGACAGACCAAGAACGGCGCGCATTTTTGATCGCAAAGCTTTGCCACGATGACGGTTACAGGCATCCGACGTACATCTACGAGCAAATTGACCGTGCCTTCGCGGCGCGCCACGTTAGCCACTTGCGCGGCTCTCTGGACAGTGAGCGCCTTGCAAGCTTCGACAAGATACTGTCCGAATCGTAACATTCACTTCACTAACAGGAGCTTCACCAATGACCAGCACGAAGCCAGTCCCAGCCACGCAGCAGCCCACGAAAGCGCCAGCCCAAGCGGCCACGCAAGCGCCAGCAGCCAAGGCGAAAAAGCGCGTACTGAGCGACGCAGATCGCGCGCGGATACAGCAGGAACGCGCGGCCAAGTTTCTTGAACTCGCGCGCCCTCGCCTTGGGCGAGTGCTGAAGGCGATGAAACAGCTAGAGAACCTGGGGCGCGGTCAGTACGTATACACGACGGCGCAAGCTGACAATCTGTTGCGGCACTTGGTGGAAGGCGTCGGGCGCGTAAAAGTCGCGTTTGCACCGAAGGTGCGCGGCTCTGCTGCTGCTCAGGAGTTGCCAGAGCTGTAAACCGCGTCTCGTTAGGCATCGTTAGGCAGCGGGTTGCGGGTTTTCAACTTAGCTGCTGAGGGCGAGCGCCGCCAGTGTGTCGAGTTGACACGCTGGCGGTTTTCGTTCGACCTCGTAAGTCGTTGCGGCATATGGGGTTACGAGCTTTCGCGATCTGGCTTCCGCCCGGAGGCAGGGCCGCGGGGG
>Ga0209382_10008486_pt1 | contig 12947 bp, 9 predicted proteins | sample SoiMetdeltSBSDD5_FD_187599 | JGI IMG/M metagenome (GOLD analysis project Ga0209382, IMG submission 187599) | Bulk soil microbial communities from a Populus tree surrounding site in Tennessee, USA - Soil MetaG P. deltoides SBSDD5 (SPAdes) (version 2) | ecosystem: Environmental > Terrestrial >... | reverse complement strand
ACGCGACGTATATTTGCATTTGGCGCGGAAAAGAAGGAGCTTCGCGCCTGGGCCGGCCGTCCTCCGGCGCCCTCTCTCGCAACGGTAGAAATGGCCGAAGCTTGCCGCCAATGACGGACCTCGACGAAAAAACACGCCCGTTAAGCTTCCGCTTCATCGGCAAGCCTATCGTCCGCAAGGAGGACGCGCGGCTCACCACCGGCCAGGGGCGGTTCAGCGACGATTTCATTCTCGATGGCCAAGCCCATGCGGTGATGGTGCGCTCTCCTCACCCGCATGCGCGCATCCGCGGCGTCGACGCCGCGCGTGCCAAGGCGATGCCGGGCGTGCTCGGCGTGTTCACAGGCGCTGACTGCCTCGCCGACGGGCTGGGCGCCATTCCGCACGATCCGTTGCCCAAGACCAGATACGACATGAAGCTCACCGCCGCGGGCGGCGGCGCCGTGTTCATTGGTCCCCACCTGCTCTTGCCCGCGGACAAGGCGCGCCATGTCGGCGAGGCAGTGGCGATGGTGGTGGCCGAGACTCTGCCGCAGGCGCTCGATGCCGCCGAGGCCGTCGCCGTCGACTACGAGGTGCTGCCGGGCGTCTACCATTCGGAGGACGCGATGCGGCCGGGCGCGCCCGTCGTGTGGGACGAGGTTCCCGACAACGTGCCGGTCGACACGCTGTTCGGCAACAAGGAGGCGACCGATCGCGCGTTCGCCGGCGCCGACCACGTCGTCGCGGTCGACTTCCACATCGACCGCGTGACCGGCGTTCCTCTTGAACCACGCTCCGCGCTTGCCGACTACGATGCGCGGAGCGGACGCTCCACGCTGTACGCCGGCAGCGGCGGCGCGGTGCGGCAGAAGCGCGAGCTCGCCGCCGTGCTCGGCATCGCGCCCGAACAGTTGCGCGTTCTCTCCTACGACGTCGGCGGCAATTTCGGCACCCGCAACCGTGTCTTCGTCGAGTTCGGGCTTGTGCTCTGGGCCGCGCGCAAGCTCGGCCGCCCGGTCAAATACACGGCGACGCGCTCCGAGGCATTTCTGAGCGACTACCAAGGGCGCGACCTCGTAACCAAGGTCGAACTCGCGCTCGCCGCGGACGGCCGTTTCCTCGCCATGCGGGCCACCAATATCAGCAATGTGGGTGCGCGCTGCGTGTCGCTTTCTCCACTCTCCAAGGGCGCGGGCCTGATCCCCGGCTCCTACGCCATTCCCGCCGCCACGCTGCGGGCGATGGCGGTCTACACCAACACCATGCCCACCCAGGCCTATCGCAGCTCCGGGCGGCCGGAGGTCACGTTCGCAATCGAGCGCCTCATCGACACGGCGGCGGCCGAGCTCGGCATCGATCGCATCGCGCTGCGGCGCAGGAACCTGATCCGGCCCGAGGCGATGCCTTACCGCAACGCGGTCGGCATGCTCTACGACAGCGGACGCTACGAAGAGAACATGGATTGGGCGATGGACGTCGCCGACTGGAAGGGCTTCGAGACGCGGCGGTGCGAGGCCGCCAAGCGCGGCAAGTTGCTCGGCCGCGGGCTTGCCAATTACGTCGAATCCTCGATCGGCGCGCCCAACGAGCAGGCGCGCATCACCGTTCGCCCCGAGGGGCGCGTCGACGTCGTCATCGGCACGCAGCCGAGCGGCCAGGGCCACGAGACCAGCTTCGCGCAGGTCGTGTCCGATCTGCTCGCAGTGCCGGTCGAGCGCGTGAACATCATCCTCGGCGATACCGACGTGGTGAAGGTAGGCGGCGGCTCGCATTCCGGCCGCTCCATGCGCCACGCCGCGACCGTGTTCAGCAAGGCCGCTTCCGCTCTCGTTGCCAAGGGCAAGACCGTCGCCGCCGCGCTGCTCCGATCGACGCCTGACCATGTCGAGTTCAGCGACGGCAGGTTTTTCGCGCGCGAGACCAACCGCAGCTTCGATTTCCTCGAGCTGGCGCAGGAGGCCGCGCGACAGGATCTGCCCGACGATCTCGCGGCGGACGTCGCGCAGGGCATCGGCGTAGTGACGGACAACGAGATGCACGATCCGGTATTCCCGAACGGCTGCGCCATCTGCGAGGTCGAGGTCGATCCTGAGACCGGCGCGGTACGCATCACCCGCTACGCCTCGATCGACGACGTCGGCCGTTGCATCAATCCATTGATCGTGCACGGGCAGACCCACGGCGCGATCGCGCAGGGCATCGGTCAGGCCATGTGGGAGCAGTGCTACGTTGAGCGCGACAGCGGCCAGCCGCTGGTCGGCTCGCTGATGGATTACGGCATGCCGCGCGCCGACACCGTGCCCGCCTTCAAGACTGAGATCGCCGAGGTGCTCTCGCCTACCAACCCTCTCGGCATCAAGGCCGGTGGCGAAGGCGGCACCACCGCGGCGCCGGCGGTGGTGATCGGCGCCATCGTCGATGCCCTGCGCGATTACGGCGTGCGCGATATCAAGATGCCGGCAACGCCCTATAATGTCTGGAAGACAATCCAGAACGCCAAGGAAGCGATCGAGGCGCGCGGGGCTCTGCTCGCTGAGACCCATTGGAGACCGACATGCCGCTGATGAGCGGAGGTGATGCCGTCGTGCGCTCGCTGGTGGCTCACGGCATCTCCACCATCTATTGCCTTCCCGGCGTGCAGAGCGACCACCTGTTCAACGCCATGTTCGACGCCGGCGACGCGCTTTCCGTCGTGCACACCCGGCACGAGCAGGGCTCGGCCTACATGGCGCTCGGTTCGGCCCTGGCGACCGGAAAGCCCGCCGCCTATTCCGTGGTGCCGGGTCCCGGCTTCCTCAACAGCAGCGCGGCGCTCGCCACCGCCTATTCGACCGGCGCTCGCGTGCTCGCGCTCATCGGCCAGATCCCCAGCCACGGCATCGGCAAGGGTCACGGCCTTCTGCACGAGATTCCCGACCAGATCGGTATCCTGCGCAAGCTGACGAAATGGGCGGAGCGCGTCGGCACGCCGCAGGCGGCGCCGGGCATCGTCGCCCGCGCGTTCCAGGAGTTGCGCTCGGGCCGGCCGCGCCCAGTGGGAATCGAAGTCCCGCCCGACATGCTGGCCGCCCGCGTCGAGGTCGAGCTGCAGCCGTTGCTTCCGCTCGATGGCGCGGTCCCGCTCGACGAGGATGCGATCGCGCAGGCCGCCGGTCTCCTGGCCAAGGCCGGATGCCCGGTGATCTTCGTGGGCGGCGGCGCGCTCGATGCCGCTGACGAAGTACGCGCGCTCGCCGAGCGTCTCGGCGCGCCGGTGGTGTCCTATCGCCGCGGACGCGGCGTGCTCGACGACCGCCACCCGCTCAGTCAGTTGCTCCCGGGCGGACACGCGCTCTGGGCCAAGGCTGACGTCGTGCTCGCCGTCGGCACGCGGCTGCAGCTTCCGCTCAGCGCTTGGGGCACCGATGACAAGCTCACGCTCATCAAGGTCGATATCGATCGCGACGAGCTCGATCGCATTCGCGCGCCGCGGGTCGGCCTCGTCGGCGATGCGGCGCCCGTGCTCGCGCGACTCACGCAGCACCTGACGCACCTGCCCGCCACGCGACCTGATCGCGTCAATCGCAGCCGCGCGCTCAAGGAGCGTGTCGCCGCCGACGTTTCGGTGCTTGGGCCCCAGCTCGGCTTCCTGCGTGCGATCCGCGACGTCCTGCCCGACGACGGTGTGCTCATCGACGAGCTGACCCAGGTCGGCTACAGCGCCCGCGCCGCCTACGAGGCGCGCAAGCCGCGCACCTTCATCTCGTCCGGCTACCAGGGCACCCTCGGCTGGGGCGTGGCAACCGCGCTCGGCGCCAAGCACGCGCTCGGCGACGTACCGGTAGTAGCGCTCAGCGGCGACGGCGGCTTCATGTTCAACGTGCAGGAGCTCTCGACCGCGGTGCGCCACCGCATCCCGATCGTGGTGATCGTGTTCAACGACGGCGCCTACGGCAACGTTCGCAACATGCAGAAGAGCCTGTACGGCAATCGCCTGATCGGCACCGATCTCGCCAATCCCGATTTCGTGCGGCTGGCCGAGAGCTTCGGTATCACTGGCCGCCGCGTCGCCGATCCGGACGGGTTGCGGCGAGCGCTCGAGCAGTGCCTCGCGGCGAACGAGCCGGCGCTGATCGAGGTCCCGGTCGGCGAGATGCCGAGCCCCTGGCCGTTCATCGACCTGCCCAAAGTGCGCGGCACGTCGTAAACGAGCATGTAGACCCGCGATCACTCGATCAGATAAATCGGGCTGCACCAGGCTTGGTGCCCGTCGCTCTGCGTCACCCGCAGATAGACCGGAAGGTCGCGGCCGCCCGCAAACGTCACGCTGTGGTCGAGCGAAAGGCGAAAGCTCCAGTCCTGCTCGGGCAGGCGATAGACGCTGATCCGGCGGCCGAGACCGCCGCCCTCAAATGTCACGACATCGTCGGCGAGCGCGGCCAGGTTCACCTCGCCCGACACGACGCTGGTCTCGAATGCAAGCGTCCCGCGCGCGGCCTCGTCGAGCCAGAGATCGATGCCGGCGAGATTGCCGGTCGTCACCGACGTCCAGGCGAGCGCCGTGCCGGGCGTCTTTTCCTCGACCCCTCGTTCGGGATTGAGAAAGTTCACCGGCGCGAACCGCGCAAAGCGGTTTCCGGCGAGCGTCAGTCGTCCCTGCCATAGCGTCTCGCGGCCGCGGCCGCGATACTCGGCGCCCTCCCAGAGGACGCGCACGCGGCGGCCGAGGTCGGCGACGGCAAACGGGCGGACGGTTGTTACGACGTGCGTCCCGTGCAGTACATCCACGCGCTCGATCGGCGCGGTGCCCATGACCTCGGCGGCAAGCCGCATCGGCACGGAGCCCGGCCGGATGATGTCGCCCATCAAGGCTTCACGCACGCTGAGCTCCTCCGCGCGCGCAAGCTGCGGGTCCTCGGAGAACCGGGTCACCGGCCGAGCGAACGTGCCCCGCAGATCGAGGAACAGCCGCGTGCCGGTCGTGCCGTAGTGCCGCCGCCGGCGGAGCGCCTCGAACAGGGCATCGCGCGTCAACTCGGGCATCAGGTAGCAGGTAAGGCCGCCGATGGCGCCGAAAGTCGATGCGCCCGGTCGGGTGGCACCGGGTCGGCCCTTGTGATCGTCGCTGTGGCACACGACGCCGACGCGGTAGCCGTTCGCGAACGCATCGTGGAGGAGCCATTCGAACGTGCCCCAGGTCGAATGCACCTCCACGGCGCGTTCGAGCCGCCCGTCATGGGCGTAGTTGAGATCGGCGTAGCGGCCGCCGACGTGGGCGATGACCACGGCGTCCTCGCCGTCAAGCGCCCGGAACAGCGCATCTGCCGTGTAGATGGCGTCTGTCGAGGTCTTGCCCTCCACGAGAATGTGCGACGAGCGGCGGATCGGCCGGCCCTCGCAGCGGAAGAAAATGTTGCGGTCGCCACCCATCCCGGTATTGCCCGACCATTCGTAGCCGGGCAGGCAGACGAAACGACCCGGCGCGTCGAATGCGGCCGTGAGCCGGTTGAGCTCGGCCCAGAACGCATCGGTGATCTGGAAGTCGTTGCCCTGGTGGCCGACCATGTCGATGAATGCGAGATCGCGCGCGTAGCGAAAATAGCTTTCCGCCGTGCCCATGCCGATGGTCTCGCCGCTCTGGCCGTGGAGATCGCCCCAATAGCGTCGTAGCGGCGCCGCCGTGACGACGCGCATGGGATTGGCGCGCGCGATCTCCTCGCCGTCCGCCAGCACCTGCAGGTCGAGATCACCGGCGGCGTCAGCGACGAGGCTCTCCAGCACGCACGGACTGTTGTCGCGCCCGACGGCGATGCGCTCGGGCAATCCGCGGACCGGCCGCGACGGCACCAGCGTCACCACCTGGTTCACGTCTGTCGTCGGGTTGCCCCACGCGTCCTCGGCAACGAGCGCGAGCCGAAACGGCTCCCCCGCCAGCGCGAGCGAGGGCCAGATCGCCTTCCAATGCGCCACCGGTCCCGGTACCAGCGCGAAGCAAGGCTGCTCCGGCAGCTCGGTGAACTCGTAGGTCGCAAACGCGTCGATGGAGGTCCTGAGCTCGACCCGCTCCTCACAATTGGTCTGCAGCCGGTAGCCGGGCGAGCCCTGCCGGCGGTCGCCCATGCGCACCGTCAGCGTATCGCCGGCGCGCAGATAGCCGCGGCCGATGCGGATGAGCAGCGTGTTGGCGTAGGGGCGGATGTTGAGACGGTCGAACCAGACGTCGAGCTTGGCGCCGTTGCTCGCCTCGACCGTGGTGAAGTTCGGCGCCGCCGGCTTGTCGAATTGCGGCTTGCTCATGTCCGAGGTCGTGCGCCAGGAGATCTTCACCATGCCGGTATCGTCGATGCCGAACGTACCCGCGGTATAGGTCAGGGTCAGCTCGGCGAACGCGCCCGCCACGAACGGGCCGGACGGCGTCAGCCTGATCGAGCCCATGTGCTCGGGGAGATAGGTCGAGAACGGCATGATGATGAGCGACCTCGATGGGGCGGCGGCTGCTAGCCGGACGGGAGCAAGGCCGATAGGATATCGAACGATGGATGCAAACGGGCGGCATTTTCGATGATAACATTGCGGGTTCTCGCGACACTCGTGGCGATCGTCGCGCCGCTGACGTGCTTCGGCCAGGAGTGGCCGAGCCGCCCGGTGCGCTTCATCGTACCATTCCCAGCCGGCGGTTCGACCGATGTGGCCGCCCGTGTGATCGGCGAGTACCTGTCGCGTACCTTGCGTCAGCAAATCGTCGTCGAGAACAAGACTGGCGCCAACGGCAACATCGGCATCGAGACCGCCGCCAAGAGCCCGGCCGACGGCTACACGGTCCTGGTTGCGACTGATGCCGTGAGCAGCAACCCTCACGTCTACAAGATGAACATCGATCCCTTGAAGGAGTTGGTGCCGGTCATTCAGCTCTCTTATCAGCCCATGGTGCTGGCGGCGCACCCCTCCCTTGGCATTGCCTCGCTTGCCGAATTGATCGCTCTCGCCAAAGAGCAGCCGGGACTGCGCTACGCGACAGGCAGCGGAGTAGGCTCGCCGCAGCATATGGTGGTGCAATGGTTCGCGCAGACCGCCGGCATCAAGCTTGAGCAGGTGCCCTATCGCGGTGGCGCGCCGGCGATCAACGATCTTCTTGCCGGTCATGTGAAACTTGGATCGCTAGGATCGACGCCGCTGATCCCACACTACAAGGCCGGCACGCTGCGGCTGCTGACGCAATCGACCGAGAAGCGCTCGCCGAGCCTGCCCGACGTGCCGACCTATCAGGAGGCGGGCATCAAGGGACTCGTGCTCGACCAGTGGCTCGGCGTCTTCGTCCCCGCCGGAACGCCGCCGGCCGTCGCCGCCCGCCTCAACGCCGAGATCAACAGAGCGCTGACCGATGCGGCGATCCGCGACAGCTTCCTGCAATCGGCGCAGGCGCCGGTCGGTGGCAGCGCCGACACATTCGCGGGACTCGTACGCGACGAATTTGCGAAGTACGAGCGACTGGTGAAAGAGCTGAACATCAAAGCAGCCAACTGAATGAAGCTCGCGGACGAGGAGGAAGCCATGCGCGCCGGCGAATGCGGACCGGCCGCGCAGTGGGCGATCGAGCATCAGATCGCGGTGGGGCGCTATCTCGGCGCCCTCGATTTCGTACCGGTGACGCAGGCCCACATCATGGCCGATACCGAGTCGCTGGGTGCGGCCGGCGTCCAGTGGCTCGAGCGAATGGCGGCGCTGCCGCCCGATCAGCGGCGACTGCGCATTCCGGCCATCACCGATCCGCGCGGCACCGATTTCGCCGCCGCCCATCGACTCAAGCAGCAGCCCTGGATGCTCGATCTCGAGCGCCGCGCGATCGCGGCGTTCGAGGCGCTCGGCGTGCTGATGACGAATACCTGCATCAATTACCAGACGATCATGCCGCCGGTGTTCGGCGAGCACGTGGCCTACGGCGATACCGGAGTGGTCATCTATTCGAACAGCGTGTGCGGTGCGCGTTCGAACTTCGAGGGCGGACCGTCGGCGCTGAGCGCCGCCGTCACCGGCCGCACCCCGCGCTACGGCTATCACCTCGACGAGCGGCGCGCGGCGACGCTCGTGGTCGACGTCGGTTTTACTCCCCGCGCGCTCGACGAGTGGGGCGCGCTCGGCGCCATCGTCGGCCGCCTCGCCGGCGACTATTGGCAGGTCCCCGCGCTCGTCGGCGTCGATCGCGTTCCGGGCTCCGACGAGATGAAGCATTTCGGCGCCGCGCTCGCGAGCTACGGCTCGGTCGCGCTGTTCCACATGGTCGGCATCACGCCGGAGGCGCGCCGCGAAGCCGATATCATGGCCGCCAACGCAACACTGCCGCGACACGAGGTCGGCGAAGCCGACATCCGCGCGTTTGCCGCGAGCTACAGGCGCGACATCGACCGCGTCGATCTCGTCGTGTTCTCGGCGCCGCAATTGAGTCTGGTCGAGATGCAGCAGGTGGCCGGCCTGCTCGAGGGCCGCCGCGCCACCGTGCCGCTTCTCGTGGTCACGAGCCCACAGGTCAAGCCGGACGCCGACCGCATGGGCCTGACCGCGCGGATCGAAGCGGCGGGCGGCAGCGTGCTTTCGGGCATGTGCTTCTACCAGAGCTACGCCCGCGAAATGGCGGAGGCGAACGGCTGGCAGCGGCTGGCGACCAACTCGGCCAAGCTCGTCAACATTCTCGGTGGCTACGGCTACCGGTCCGCGCTCCTTTCCATGGAAGCCTGCGTCGACGCCGCCTGCCGCGACGGCCTGATCGCGTCATGAGCGGCGGCATGTTCATCGCCACCGCCGGCATGGGGGGGCGGGTCGAAGGCGAAGCCCTGGCCGCCAGGGATGGATTCTCTGCCCGCTACGACCTCGACCGCTCGCGCGGCGTGTTCTCGCGCGCCGACCACAAGCTCGCGGGCGAGAGCTATGTCGGCCGCGTGCTCGTGCTCGACGCGGCGAAAGGCGGTGTCGCCACGGCGTGGATGCTGCACGAAATGAAGGCGCGCGCCGTCGTGCCGGCGGCACTGGTCCTGAACGCCGTCAACCCGATCATGGTTCAGGGCGCGGCGCTCGCCGGCTTCACCATGATCTCCGGCTTCGATGTCGACATCACGCAGGCGATCCCGAATGGCGCGTGGGTGGAGGTCGACCCTACCGGCGAGCGACCATTCATCCGTGTGGTTCGATCGAAAATCTGAAGGCCTCAATTCCCCGTGACGCCAGAGGCCTGGATCACCGGTGTGATGCGCGCGACCTCGCTCTCGACCAGCTTCTGCAGGCCGGCGGGGCCGCGCTCCGCGCCCTTGGGCGCCGAGCTGCCCAGCTCGATATAACGCTTCTGGACCGCGGGATCATCGAGCGCCTTGGCGAGGGCATCTGCGAGCACGGCGACGATCTCCTTCGGCGTGTCCTTCGGGGCCACCATGGCGTTCCAGGCGCTGAAGATGAAATCGACGCCGGCTTCGCTCGTGGTCGGCACATCGGGCAGGCTCGCGAGCCGCTCGGGAGCAGCGACCGCATAGATCTTGATGGTGCCGGCCTGCACCTGCGGAATGACGTTGAGCGACTGGTCGACCATGTAGTCGATCTGACCGCCGACGAGGTCGCGCAGCGCCGGCCCGGTGCCGCGATAGGGTACGAGGTTCGGCGTGAAACCGAACTTGGCATTGAAGACCAGGCCCGCCACGTGCGAGATCGACCCGACCCCGGCGTGGCCGTAGGTGAGCTTCGCATGGTTGGCTTTGAGGTAGTCGAGGAACTCCTGCAGGGTCTTCGCCGCGGTGTCCTTCTTGGCCACGATCGATTGCGGCGTGTGGTTGACGATGCCCACCTGCGCGAAGCTCTTGGCCGGGTCGTATTTGAGATTGGGGTAGAGCGCAGGCGCCGCCGACTGCGTCCCCATATTGCCGACCGCGATGGTGTAGCCGTCCGGGTCCGCCTGCACGGCTCGGGTCATGCCCAAGGTGCCGCCGGCGCCGCCGATATTCTCGACCACGAGCGTCTGGCCCAGCGTGCGCGACATATGGTCGCCGACCAGGCGCGTCACCACGTCGGTCGGTCCGCCCGCAGCAAACGGCACGATCACGGTGATCGGCTTGTTGGGATACTGAGCGACGGCAGGTGCGCCCTGCAGTGCGAGCGCGAGCAGGCTACCGGCGATCAAACGGCACGCGAACGGCATGGTCTTTTCTCCCTCGACCGAGACATCGCGATGATGGGCAGCGCTCGCCGTTTGCGCAAGTGCGACGTCAAATCACCTCTTCGGTCTTGTCGTCGGTCTCGCCGTAGCGGCGCAGCGTGGCCGGCCTGGTGCCGGCGTAGAGCCGCTCCAGGCCGGGCGCGATCTTGGCGTTCTCGCGTTCGAACAGGCTGTTGCCGGAAAGATCGCTTTCGACCAGGAACGGCCCGAACCTCTCCACATCGAGCACCCACACCGCCTGCGCCAGCCCCAGCTCCTCGAGCCAATAGACGCCGGCCACGCGCTTGATACCGCGCCCGAGCAGCGCGCCGGTCCCGTATCCGACCGTGGTGAGATAGATCGCCCGGTTGGGAACGAATGACTTGCGGTAGACCTCCGACGTCATCCCGCCCTTGCCGATGATGATGTTGCAGCCGGAGAGCGTGAACCAGCCGTCGAGCCATTTGGCGAAACGGAACGACGCAGTCGCGGTCACCGCACCGACGGTGTAGCTGCCGTCGGGGTTGACCGTCGCCGCCGGCGAGCAATGGAAGTTGGTGAGGCCGAGCGCGTCGCGCGAAGCCGGCATTCCCGAGCCCTCCTCGATCGCGCGCTGGTACACGCCTTCGCGCGCCGTAAAGATGCGGCCGGTGAGATAGGCGACCGAGCCGATCTCCAGACTACGCAGATCCTCGGTGCGCGCCGGAAGACTAACCTGAACTGTCTTGAGCGCGGCCATCCGCTACTCCGCCGCCTCCGCCGCGGCACGCCCCCATTCGACGGTGGCGCGCCGCATGTAGTCGGTGAACCACATCGGGTCGGCGCGGAACGCTGCGCGGCCGTCGGCCGCGATGCGCGCGCAGGCGCGGCGCGAGGACAGACAGAACATGTGCACCGACATCGGCATGCCGCCGGTGTGGCAATAGGCCACCTCGATGTGGCAATCGACCACCATCGAGGAGCCCACGAATCCCATGGCACCCATGCCGATGCTGTTGCCGAGCGCGATGAACTCCTCTTCGAGCGCGGCGATCTTCGGATCGGGATTGCGCGATCCGACGACGCGCAGGCAGGAGGCCTGCTTGCCGAGCACCATGGAGGTATCCTTCGAGCCGCCGAGCCCGACGCCGACGATGGCGGGCTGGCAGGCGAGCCCGCGCTTGCCGAAGCCGATCAGCGTGTCGAGGTAGAAGCGCTTGATGCCCTCGATGCCGTCGCCGGGAAACAGCATGCGGTAATCGGAGCCGAACAGGCCGCCCTTGTGCACGGTGGTGAGCTCGATCCAGTCAGCGTCGGGATGAAACGCATATTCGATCTCCGGCGCACCGATGCCGACATTGTTGTTGTGGTCGGTGCGCCAGAGCGGATGTACGCGATTGGGCCGCAGCGGCACTTTGCTGGTGGCGCGCGCGGTGGCGCGCCGCAGCGCGGCCTCGAGCGCCACCGGCCCGCCCTCGATCCGCGCCTCGTTGCCGATCTTGACGTACCAGCGCGGCAGGCCGGTATCGCCGCACATGGCGCGGCGATCCTCCTTGGCTGCCTCGTAGTTCTCCAGCATGGCCTGGATGACAAAGGAGGAGAGATCGCCCTTTTCGGTGTCGGCGCATCGGCGCAGGCCGGCGAGATAGTCCTCGGGGATCTCGATCGCCGCCTTGGCCATCAGGTCCTCCGCGGTGCGTTCGATCGACGACAGCGGGATCATGTTCGCCTCGCTCTACTCGGCCGCGGCCTTGTCCTGGATCAGCGTCTCACCCGGTTTGACGTGGGTGAACTCGACCGGCTGCTCGCTGATCTCGAGGCCGGCGGCGGTCTGTCGCGCCACCGTGAAGCGCGAGGTCGCCAGGTCGCCCGGTTCCGGGAAATCCGACCGGAAGTGGGCGCCGCGCGAATTCTCGCGCTTCAACGCGGCGAGCGCAATGACCCGGCTCACCTCGATGAGCGAACGCAGATTGAGCCAGTCGTGCCAGGTCAGATTGAAGGCGCGGCCGTCCTCGGCCACGCCGGTCGCCATGAGCTCTGCCTCGATGGCGTCAAGCGCCGCAAGGCCGCGCTCGAGCCCGGCCCGGTCGCGCACGACACCGACTTCGTCCCACATGGTGTCGAGCAAGCGCTCGCGCAGGCAGTTCACGTCCCCGCCCTTGCGCGTGAACGGATGCAATGCGCGGGCGATCTCCGCATCCAGCACCGCCTCGTCGGGCGGCCGGCGGCTCGGATTGGCGGCGATCCAGAGCGGCATCACGTCGCCGGCGATGCCACCGAACACGGTGGAGTTGGCGACCCCGTTGCCGCCCAGCCGGTTGGCGCCGTGCATGCCGCTCGCGTCCTCGCCGGCGACGAACAGCCCCGGCCACTGCGTCGTGGTGTCCGCGCCGCAGATCACGCCGCCCATGAAATAGTGCGCCGTCGGCACCACCTCGACCAGGCCGCCAGCGAGATCGAAGCCGCAGTCGCGGCAGCGATCCACCATCCCCTTGAACTCCTTGGCGACCTTCGCAGCCCCCAAGTGGCCCATCTTGATGTAGACCCCACCATGCGGGGTGGTGCGGCCCGCCCGCATCTCGGCGTAGATCGCGCGGCTGACCACGTCGCGCGTGGCGCGCTCGAGCTTGTCGTCGTAGTCGCTCATGAAGCGGTGCATCGCGCCGTTGAGGAGGTGGCCCCCTGCCCCGCGCAGGCCCTCCTCCAGCACAGTGCCGGTCATACGCGTGTCGGGACCGGCGAGCAGCCCGGTGGGATGGAACTGTACCATCTCCATGTCGCGTAGGGGCAGGCCCGCGCGCAGCGCCATCGCCAGCCCGTCCATGCTCTTGTC
>Ga0209382_10008485_pt1 | contig 12947 bp, 8 predicted proteins | sample SoiMetdeltSBSDD5_FD_187599 | JGI IMG/M metagenome (GOLD analysis project Ga0209382, IMG submission 187599) | Bulk soil microbial communities from a Populus tree surrounding site in Tennessee, USA - Soil MetaG P. deltoides SBSDD5 (SPAdes) (version 2) | ecosystem: Environmental > Terrestrial >... | reverse complement strand
TGAAGGTGATCACACGCGTCAGATCTTTCTGTAGAGCCAGGAGCTGCAAATCGGGAGTATATTCCTCGAGACGCCGCAGATTCAGCCAGTGCGAGATGAATCCGCGGACCAGCGCATCGCTCGCGCGCGGATCGGCGAACATCCGGCGAACCTGCTGTTTCAGCGTCGCTGGTTCGGTACCGCAGGCTACCTGCCGACGGATGAAGTTACTGGATCAATCCCTTCCTCATCGCAAACTTCACAAGTTCGGTCGAGCTCCGCAAGCCAAGCTTCTTCAGGACACGGCCGCGATGCGCATCGACCGTAAATACACTCACGTCGAGTGCGGTCGCAATCTCCTTGGCTACCTTTCCGTCCGCGAGCATTTGTAGAACTTCTCTCTCCCTGGCGGTCAACGTATCAAAAGGATCGGTGGTCTGCTGGAAGTCGTCAAGAACCACGCCGGAAATTTCGGGGCTCAGGAAGCCGTCCCCGGCGGCGACCGCACGAACCGCGCGAAGCAGATCCGAGTCGATCGCATCCTTTAAAAGATAACCGCGCGCGCCGGCCCGGAGCGACTCCCGAACGTACACCCGATCCTTGTGCATGCTGAGTATCAGGATTTTTGCCTCCGGAATACTCTCCATGATCCGGCGCGTGACCTCCACGCCGTTCATCTCCGGCATGGCGATGTCGAGGATAGTCAGATCGGGCTTGAGCTCAAGCGCGAGCCTCACGGCTTCCGCGCCCTGGCCCGTCTCGGCGACCACTTCCATGTCCGGTTCCTGGCTGAGAATCAGCCGGAATCCTTTACGGACTATGCCGTGATCATCGGCTAATAAGATGCGAATCCTGCGCGGCATTCGATATTTTCGGAAGTGGCAAGCGGACCACGATGGTCAAGCCCTGTCCCGACCGCGACTCGATCTGAAGCACTCCGCCCAGACTTCTGGCGCGCGCTCTGGCTCCCACAAGGCCTAAACCACCTTCATGAATCTTACCGGAAAGACCTTTCCCATTGTCGGAAACTCGCAGGATCAAAGTCGTATCTACGGACTTCAACTCGATGTTGACCGCCGTCGCATTCGCATGACGGGCGACGTTCGTCAAAGCTTCCTGCACGATCCGGAATAGCTGCGTCTCGGTCTCATCATCAAAACGCTTGTCTAACAGGGAAATATAATTTACCTCGATTCCTGTCCGCTGCGAGAAATTATCAGCAAGCCAGCGGATTCCTGCGTTCAGGCCGAAGTCATCGAGTATGCTGGGCCGCAACAGTTGGGAGAGCTCACGCGCGTTGTCGATAGCCTGCTTGGTCAACGCCAGGCAGTCTTCTAATCGGGTTGGATCGAACTGCCGCACATTGCGCATGGCTACCAGATTCGCCTCGATAGCGCTGAGAGCCTGCCCGAATTCATCATGAAGCTCTCTTGAGAAACGCCGGGCCGTTTCTTCTTGATTCGCCATAGTTCTCGAAGAAAGGTGAGCGAGGTCGGACGCCTGCGACTGCAGACGTTGATACATTTGCCCCGCTACTCGAATAGTGAGAATTGCGCCGGCAAAAGCGATGAGTAGCGTGAAGCCCAGGAGAATCAGGGAAAATCGCACTCGTTCTCTAGAGTCTTCCAGCTCTTGCCTCTGCGCCCTGGCGGCTGAGTCGAACGTAAAAACCGCGTGCTTGCCCAATGTAGCGATCAGCCGCTCGTGACTCCGGAAGAACGCGGCGGAGGGTGGTTGTCCCGATTGAAGCAAACTTCGCCCTTCGGCAATAAAAGCTTCCACTTGGGTCGTGACATCCGCCCAACGCTCCCGATCTCCCGTAGCTAAACCCATCCTGGTGTTTCGCCGGATCTCCTCTTCGAGCGCCGTCAGCCGCTGCAGCAGATCCTCCCGGTTTTCGGCGCGCCCGGTCGCCAATTCATAGAACACGGCGCTCAGGCTGTCTTCCTCCTGCTGAATGTCGTCGATCAGACGCAGCATGACTCGCTGCTCCTCGAGCAACCGAGCCGTGTTCGTTTCAGTGGAGCGTATAGCGGTGATCCCTATGTAAGTGGACCCGATCAGCAGCAAAATCAGCAGCGCGAATCCGGCTATTATTAGCCGGGAGAAATGCGGCTCCACGTACGATTCGCGTTCCATACGATCTAGCGTTACATAGAAGGGTTTTATTTGCCGGGGCCTGTCGAACCAGGCTCACCGTGTGCGCGAGAAACAGCGCCCACGGCGATCTCGCGCAGGGCGACCACTCGGTCTGGCGCGAGTCCGCCCCAAATGAGCAGAACGATGAAAGCTGACAGCGCCCAGCGCTCGCGCGGCAGGGCGTCAGGCACGCTGCTCCGGCTGAACACGGGTTTGCCGAGGAACAGATGGGTGAACAGGACGAAGACGTGGTATGCGTTGAGAGCGATGGCGATCGGAAGCGCGACTCCCCACCAGGAATGAGCGGCGAGCATACCGTGCACAAGCAAGTGCTGTCCGGCAAAGCCGAGTGTGCCAGGCAGTCCGATCAGCGCCAGGCCGCTTACCGCGAAGAACACGGCCAACCTGGGCATCTGTGCGGCGAGCCCGAGGAAGCGAAGGCTTCCGGGATTCCCGCCGATGCGCGCCTCGACGCTCCGGTAAATCGAGATGAGCGCGGTGGAAGCAAGCGCCACCACGATCCATTGGACCAGCGCGCCGGTGTATCCTTCCGGGCTTCCTGCGGCCAAACCCGCTAGGATCGCGGAACACTGGCTCACCATGATGATCGACAATAGACGCCGTGGGTCGCGCTCGACGATCCCGAGTAAGGCGGTATAGACGCTCGTGAATAAAGCGAGGCCGCTTAACCAAGGCAGAGCGTCAGCCGCAAGCTCAGGAAATAGGGACAAGGCCACGCGCGCGATCAGAAATACTCCCAATTGGGAGTTCATTGACAAGGCTGAGAGCAGAATCGGGGCGCCGTCGAAAGCTCCCATCACGATGCGGTGAGCGGGAAAAAGACCGCTATGCAGGATCGCGGCCAGCATCAGAAGAGCTAATGCCAGCGGGCCGCCTGTGTCACCGGCCGCGCTCAATTCGGAAATCGACAGCGGCGCTGTCGCGCCAGCGCGTGCGCCCGTTACCTCGATCAACGTGACTGCGGCGGCCAGCGATACGGCGCCGGCGATAAGGTTTAGCCGGAAAATCCGGCCCCCGCGCCAGTCCTTTGTTCCGCGCAAGAACGGCGTCGCAGACCCGATCCAAGCGGCGAAGAATACGATCAGATTATCTGCCGCGTACGCCGCTAGCGTGGAGGAGAGCAGAATCAACGCGCTAACCAGGAAGCGACGATCCGTATCGCGGCGCGGGGCGACCATCAATGTGACCAGGGCGATCGCCGCGAACAGGACCATCGGCGCTGCGCCCAACTGGCCGACACTGAACGGTGACAGAGACCATGGTTCGGCGAGCGCTGCTCCTCCTGCCCGCATCACCTCGCGAAGAGTTTCGATCGAGCAGAGTAGAGATACCCCGGCTGCGTTAACGGCAATACCGCGTGATCTAGATTCATCGCCGATTTTGGCCACGACCGCCGCGGCCGCCAATGGCAGGAACACGCTTGCCGTGACCAGCGGGGCGATCAGCTCAGCCATGCGCCCTCGCGCTCGGCGCGCTTTTCGCCGGGCAAAGTCCAGCGCTCCTCAAGCGAAATCATGCGGGCGGCGAAGCGCTTCAGCGTTCCCGTCAGAAAGCGGTCGAGGATGGTATCGTGATGGCCTCGGTCGAGGGCAAAGCGGTAGAGCCAGCTTTGAACCGAGGCGGGCAGCAACGATTCGTACATCGCTCCAGTCCTGCCCAGATGGCCGCCGGCCGCTGCATGTACGTGGTGAAAATCGTGTAACAGGGACGGCGCTTTGAGCAGTTGCAGCATACGCACCAGCGCGTGCCCCACAATGTGGATCAGCGCAAGCCACGACCACCCCAGTCCGATTTCCACGAAGATCAATCCAAGCTGTGCTATGGCGGAGTAGGCCAGCGAAGTCTTGGCGTCGGCGCACACCCGGGCAACCAGCGTTCCATGAATCGCGCTCCAGGCCCCAACCGCGATGACCGCAGCGGCTGCGATCGGAGAAGCTTCGAGAATCGGCTGTGCGCGCAAAAGGAGATACGCGCCGGCATGGACCGAGATCGCTCCGTAGAAGATTGCACTCGAAGGCGTCGGGCCCTCCATAGCTCGCGGAAGCCAGCCGGAAAAGGGAACCTGCGCCGACTTGCCCATAGCCGCAAATAAGAAGAGGAGTCCGATTGCGGCCGCGACGCCGCCTTCCAAACCGATGCTTTGGGTAGGCCAGCTCCCGCCGAACAAGGAGCCGTAGGAAGTTGTGCCTGTGGCGTGGTGCAGCGTGAACGTGCCGGTGATGAGGCCGATATCACACAGCCGATAGGTGACAAAGACGCGAATCGCGCTCTGCACCGGCTCGCGGCGTTCTTGAAAGAACGCGATCAGCAGCACGGAGGTGATCCCCACCAGTTCCCATCCGGCGATCAGCAGGTCGAAGGAGCCGGCGGTGAAGAGCAGCAAAGCGCCGAACGCGAATAAATGGAGAAGAAGGAAGAAGCGGTTGAAATGAGGGTCACGATGCAGGTATCGCTTGGAGAACGCAGCGATGAGACCCACCAGTATCACGGTGAGCGCCACTAGCGGCAGAGAAAGTCGATCGACAAACAACACCAGCGGGATCTCGAATTGATGAACAGCGTACAAGCTCCCGCTTCCGGCGCGAATAGAACCTACGCCCTTGGGAACCAGCGAAACGATCAGGCCGGCCAGCGCGAGTAAAGCAAACCCGTAGGTGGCCCCGGTCAGCCGCACTGTTGTCTTTTCTCGAAGATGAAACCCCGCCATCCACGCGACGGCCATAAAGAGGAAGGCGCAGCCCGGAATTAGAACCGTAGCAACCAGAAGGATCTGTGGATTAAGCATTCGGCGTGATGTGCGCGATGGGAAGATGCTCGAGTTTCCCGCGGAACCAGTCAATCGAGCTCGGAGCTGAGGGAAGCTGATCGATTGTTCCGTCCAACTTTTCGAAATTCTTACCGCGCCGCACGTGTACGATTCCGCTTTCCGGATCTAGCGTCGCAAGCCGGATCCAGCGATTCTCAAGCAGCTCCGACAATCCAGCATTTGCCGAGATCACCGACATCACCCGTTCGGGCGTGCTCTCCACTACAAACAGGATGCGAACCGGCTCGTGGATTTCGACCATCTGCCACGGAAGCCCGGTCCGAAGATCGCTCGCGTGGCCGTTCATCACGCCGATCAGTCCGGTGATGTTGTGCGGCAGCTTGGTGCCGCACCCATATCCTTCGTTGTCGACAAACGAGAAGTAGTACTCCAGGCTGATGCCTGCGCAGACTGGCCCGGCAGCTCCCATCAGTCGGGCCAACGATTCGTTCGTGGGATCGAGCGTCGGGTCATAGGAGATCAGGAAGGCTCGCCGGTCGAGGAAAAGACCCCGCGTGACGGCCCGCCGGCCGACGATGCAAACCGCGTTGGTGCAGTGGCCGTACTCCGGCCGGGGTTCGGCGAGATGTTGTGCCCTCTCCTGCACGTGCCGAAGCGAATCGCCAGGGTCGTCGTCAGGATGGGCCGCTTCGAAGCGGCGGGCGCGCTCCTGGGCATCGAGCTGACGCGCGCGATCAAGTTGTGTTCGGATTTTGTCGAGGTCGGCTCTGTGAGTCGGAGGAATGCAGTCAGTATCGAAAAGATCTACGTCGTCGTTGGCGGTATCGTGATAGCCGCCGACAAATACGGTGTCTTCGGGAATATGAATTCCCAGCCCCTGCAATCCCTGCCGCACGTCGGGATGATTCGCCATGGCCGCGAACAGCCTGCCGTTCGGCCCTCCGCGTCTTCCGCCGCAGGCGCCGCAATCATGCGCGGATTCATGCGGATTGTTGAGGCTGGTCGATCCGTGGCCCAGGACCACCACGATACGGGCGAAGCCGCGGCGGAAGCCTGCGGGACCGAGCACGCTCTCCACGCGGCCGATCATTTCCTTGAGCGTGAAACCCTGCAGCAACTGGCCCGCTGCGCACTCGTCTACCTCGGCCCGCACGAAATTCAACTCAGTACGGGGTTGCGGAAGGACGGCGTCGTCGAACAGCCTGCGCAAGCGTCCGTAATGACGGGGCGCGAGCAGGCGCAACGAGGTGGAAGGCAGCGAAAAGATTCCAAGCGCGGCCGTGCTCACCCATCCGCGACACAGCGAGCGCGACGACACGTACATATTTCGGACAACCTTGGCCCAATGTCTGCGGCGGCGGCGGCGGATCGCGTGCGACTCCTCGTGATCCTCCATCGGACGCTCCCGCACCGCGTGTTGTGGCTTGATCACGACCGGACAGAGAGAGACTCCATGCGCATCGTCGATTCCCGCGTAGTTGATGGCCACCCCGAAGAAACCCGCTGCGCTGTGAGTCTCCACCTCCGGCGCGATCTCCTCGAGATGCCGCCGTGTTGATTCTTCCCGCTCATCAATGCAGAAGAAGACCTGGGCGGACGGCCGCGTGGTCCAAGGCTTTGGAGGATGGAGTTGGCGATACCGGGCCAGTGGCCGCAGCACGTCGAGTTCATGACGCAGTTCGTACGCCAGATGATAAATCCGCCGGCGCTCCAACTCTTCGAAAGATTCGATTTCGTCAACCAAAGCCTGACGCGAAATGGAATTTAGAGAGGCTATTTCACGGGCGCCGAGCCCTAATAACTGGAACGCGTCAAACAGGCGCGCCGCTTGAGCTTTCCGTTCCGCGCCGGATGAGTGGAACGGGGCCGTTGCAAAACGCCATTCCGTCAAGCCACCCAGAGCGCATCGTCTGGCGATGCCGGACGCCCCCGCCAGTTCCAGCGTGAGACGAACGGCGAGGAATTCCATAAGCGAGCAAGGCAACTGCTCGTGCGGCGCCAGGTCGGCCTCCTCCTCGAGCCGGCGCATCATGCCGGCCCAACCAGGCAGGGCAAGCGACTCCGCTTTCAGAACCGGCTCCCATTCGTCCTCTGGAACGCCGAACCGTTCGAGCGCGATCTCCACGACCGAAGCGGCATCCATCCCCAGCTCGGACTGGCGGCGAAACTCCGTCCCCAGCGTGCCGAGGTACTCCGGGAACACTGCTCCCGGACGCGACATTAGTTCCCGAACGGAGTTTAAAAATCCGCTGCGCCGGTTTGGCATCGACCAGTAAGCGACGCCCTGGTCGAGAAACACGGAGCAAAGCCGGATGAGTAGCGGATGAACCACATCGTCCAGATCCACGCCAGTCCGCCAAAGGAGCCCGTCCTTCGGACGCGTCGGCCGATGTGGCGCGCAGGCCTCTTCTTCGGCCAACTCCAGGCAGGCGGCAAACAACGCTTCCGCAGCGTTCGTCTCCGTCTGGTTCCCGATAAGCCGGGTCCTGACCCCCGCAGCAAGATCCGCGCGGAACCGCTGCGAAAAGCTGGTTTCTTCGAGATACCAGTCAATCGTCGCAGCATCAAATCGCCGCTGACCACCCAGCAGAAGCGTCCGCCAAAGCTTGCGCCGGTCGAGTCGCCCAGGCAGAATCGAGTGGGTCGCCTCGTGGCTCAGCACGGAGTCGACATCTTCCACCTGAATACGTCCGCTGGCCAGGCATTCCCGGTAAGCGTCCTCGGACATGAACGCTTCGGTCCCGTAAAGCCGTGAGGCCTCGACGACAGCCTCTTCAAAATGTAGATGCTGAAAGGCGTGCAGGGTATTGTGATGAATGAACACGCCAATCGGACCCTGGGCCGGAAGAAAGTGAGCTACAAGTCCTATGATTTGTTCAAGATGAGGCCGAGAGTCAGCGATAGCGGGAGTACGCGATGGCGCGGTATGGCTCATTGGCTTAATGGTCGTGCGCGTATGCTGAGGCTTCGAAGGACGGCGCACTTAGCGTCGCCGTAGACCTTCACAATAAATTAACGCCTGAAATACACCACTAAGCAAGAGAAAACCGCCGAATGTACAGAACAAGGCTACAGATGGCGCCAAATCGCTGGTAGATTGTTGCTCTTCCCTCGAGCGCGAGTAATCCTTAAAAAGGTACATCAGGTAAGTGCCGCAGTAAACCATGAATCCAGCCACAATCAAGCAAGACCTTCTGGCGTCCGTTGTTGTGTTCCTGGTAGCGCTTCCACTTTGCATGGGAATTTCCATCGCATCTGGAATGCCGCCCGCCGCCGGGCTGATCACAGGAATAGTTGGCGGTATTGTTGTCGGCCTGCTCGCAGGATGTCCGCTGCAAGTAAGTGGTCCAGCGGCCGGCCTGGCCGTACTGGTCTACGAAGTCGTTCAGAAACATGGACCGGCGACACTCGGGATTGTCGTTCTGCTCGCGGGATTGATTCAACTGGTCGCGGGATTCCTGAAAGCCGGACAAATATTCCGCGCCATTTCTCCGTCGGTCATCTTCGGGATGCTGGCCGGCATCGGCATCCTTATCTTCGGCGCGCAGTTTCACGTCATGGTGGACGATAAGCCTCGCGCCGACGGTCTGAAAAATCTGCTTTCCATTCCCGAATCCATTTACAAAGGTCTATTTCCAGTAGAGGGGACCAGTCATCATCTAGCGGCTTATATCGGGCTCGCGACGATTGTGATTGTGGTTCTTTGGGGCCGGTTCGCGCCCAAGAAAGTGAAGTGGATTCCCGGCGCCTTAATTGCCGTGGCGGCGGCAACCGCGATCTCCTGGTCTCTGGCCCTGCCGATCCGATACGTCGAGCTCAGCGACAATTTTCTGAGCTCGATCTCGCTGTTCAATCTGTCCACTCTGCCGTCCCTATTGACCGGGGACATATTGCTGCTCGGCGTCACCGTGGCCTTTGTGGCCAGCGCCGAAACACTGCTTTCCGCCGCCGCGGTCGACCAGATGCACGATGGTCCAAGAGCGAACTACAACCGTGAGCTGATTGGGCAGGGCGTAGGCAACACTATTTGCGGGATGCTGGGCGCGCTCCCGATGACTGGCGTCATCGTTCGCAGCGCCACCAACGTCACGGCAGGCGCAAAGACAAGGCTGTCGACGATGCTGCACGGATTCTGGCTGCTGGCGCTGGTCACTGCCGTGCCGTGGCTGCTGAGGATGGTGCCCACCGCCAGTCTCGCGGCGATCCTCGTCTATACCGGATACAAGCTGGTGAACGTTCAGAATATCAGGCGCCTTCTGCGGTATGGCGGAGCGCCCGTCGTTATCTACGCGGCGACGGTCATCGGCATCGTAGCGACCGATCTGCTAAAAGGAATACTCATCGGCATAACGCTGTCATTCCTGAAGGTCATCTACGCCAGAACCCATTTCGGAATGCGTATGGATAGCCATCCCGATGGCCTGCGGACAGACGTGTATTTGATTGGCGCCGCAACGTTCCTCAGACTTCCCAAGTTCGCCGACTCGCTGGAATCTATTGCGACAGAGCACGAAACGCACATCCACCTCCGCGAGCTCGATTACGTGGATGACGCTTGCCTTGAGACCTTATCAAACTGGCAGCAGCAGCGAGCCGGAAAGGGCGCGATTGTCGTCGTCGAGTGGGCTGAGGCGCTTCGGCTTTATCGCGACAAAAACCCTCTAGGTTCCTATCAGCGCGCCGACATTCGTGTTACCGCCGCATCCACTCATTGACGAGGGCTGTTGAAGGCTATGGTGGACGCATGTTGACGTTCATGCGCGCACTACATTTCTCGGCCCCTTGTCCAGTTGTTTACCTCGATTCTAGATTCCCGACACATAATGAACGAAGCGAAAACCCTCAGCCATAGTTCGAATCCTCGCTGGGGAGCCACCGCTCTCCGTGTTGATTCTATTGAGTATGTGGCCATCCCTGACCGCTAAGCCCTTTGTTCTCCGATTCGAATCCAACTTGGTCTCTCGGCTCGGTGCGACAAGGCCAAGCCTCAAATTTACATCAGCTATTCGGAGCGGTCGTCATTATCGAACAACAGGCGTATTTCAGAGCTGTTGACGGTATCATTTGGATTCGGGTCATGTGACGCGAAGACGGAGCGATACGACAGGAGAAGGAGCGGAAACGATGATTACACGAGCAGAGCGACTCGCACAACGCATCGAGCAAGGCGCCGACGCCCTAGCGGCATACGCCCAGGAGCTGTCCGATGCCCAGTGGCGCATGGTGGCGCCGTCCGACGGCCGTCAAGTCGGCGTGATTATTCACCATGTGGCTAGCGTTTACCCGATCGAAGTCCATCTGGCCACGGAGATTGCCGCCGGAAGGCCAGTTACGGGTGTGACGTGGAACGCCGTGGCTGTGATGAACGCCAAACATGCACAGGAACATCATGCGGCAGGCAGGCAAGACACTATCGAGCTCCTGCGACGCAATGCCCGTGTGGCTGCGGAGGCGGTACGCACATTCACAGACGAGCAACTCGATAACGCGGCGCCCGTCTCGCTGAACGCGGATGCTCCGCTCACTGCGCAATTCCTGATCGAGGACCATGCAGTCAGACACAGCTGGCATCATCTGGCCAGGATTAAGGCCGCGCTACAGGCTGAAGCAAGCTGATTTGACTGGCTTTCCGGGAAGGCCGGCAATCCGGAAGTTGGCTTGGATTCGCTGTCCAGTTCGAGATCCTCCCTGGGCGCCCAGACTGGACGGGCCCATCGGATTCGCACGCATCGTCCTGTCTAGAAACAAGTTGTCCTGGCTCGAGCGAGACGATTTCAGGCCGCGAGAGTTCTAAATACGTCCAGTGTGGGGAGCCAATTCATTTTGAGTGATGTACATCCGCAGTGACGCACATCCGGGATCGGAATCACTGTCGTTGCTGCAACTGCGTGAAGTACTCACCCAACCGCGAGAGGTTGCGGGCGAACTCGGCCGAGCTCACGATTTTTTCGGGAGGAGACTGAGGGCCGGCGAAGATCTCCACCGTATCATTCTCCTTGAGCGAAATGATCTGTCCCTGTGATCCCAGATTGTCGCCGGCGGAGCCATCCGAGCGACCGCGTCCGATGCGCAGCACCATGGGTTTCGCCGCATAGGTGAACACGAGCCGGTTGGCCCGGCCGATCGTGCCGAGCTTCGACCAGGCGCCTCGCTCATCCATGGAATCGATCAGCTTGCGAGCATCCGCCGCCAGCGCCGCAGCACTGGGTTTCGGATTCGGCCGCTCATTCCATGGCGATAAGCCGCGCAGTTTCTCCGGACGCGCGATGGTTTTGGGATCGGCCCCTGCCAAACTCCTGTAGTCCTGTTCAATCACGGCCAGTTCACGGCCGCTCACCAGAACGGCGTAATGGGTGATCACCGACTCCGGCATGTAGCTGATCTCATAACCGTCAACCAGGCGGCTGCCGAGGCCCGCGGCATTGAGGCGCGAACCCTTGGTAATGTACAGCGGCTTGTTCGTCTGGAGCTCATAGAAACGCGCGAGCACGGGGCCTTCAGGAATCCGCCGAAAGATTTCGTCCCCGCCGCGAGGCACGAACGAGCCCTTCAGGTAGGCGAGCGCGCGCGGGATGGGGTCCAGATACTTGCGGTCGCCGGTCTCGCGATAGAGGGTCATGAGGATGCGCATCAGGCCCTGCGATTCCCCGCCGGTGACGGATGGCGGCTCGAAGACCCGCGCCCACGCCGGGCGCATATCGGTGTCGTACTGCTGGGCCCATGCCGGCTGAGGATCGGGCATCTGGGCGAGAAGGATGAACTGCCCGCCCTTCTCCGCCGCCGCGCGATAGCGCGGCTCCTTGTAGATTCGAGCCGCCTCCAGCATCATGTCGATCGCATCAGCGATGGTGTTGTCGTTAAACGTGTATTGACTCTGGTAATCGGCTCCTGGCCACTTCTTGGACCAGGACTCCGGATAGCTCGCGCGCTTGACCGGGAACTTCGCGGAATCCGGCAGTTTTTTGAAGCGCTGCGGCCACGCGCCGATGGGATACTGCGCGGCCACCAGCTTGTCTAAGGCGAAACGAGCGGCCTCGTGAATAGATGCGTCTGAGAAACCGAGCGCCCGGTCCACTCGCATCAACACACGAAGCGCGGCCTGGGAGACATTGTCGTCCAGATTCGTGACGCCGCGCTTGTCGTCGCCGCAATTGCGATCCGAGCGGTATTGATACTCTTTGCGCTTGGTGAAGTCGAACTCAATCAGGTAATCCCACCCGCCGCTGCACAATTGTCCGCGAACCAGCGCCTGGGCGGCGGCGCGCGCGAACTCCAGGAATTCGCGGTCGCCGGTCATTTCGTAGGCGTCCAGGTATGCCAGCGCAACGACCGGGGTCGCTTCGCGCTGGACTTCCACCTGAGTGGGACCTTCCGCCGATTCCGAGCGCCCGTAGGTCAGGTCGGACGTGTAGTAGTAGTGGTAACCACCCTCGGTGGAAACTTTGTGGCGGTAGAAATCGGCGGCCTTGCGCATGGCGCGCAGAACCTCGTCCTTGGCGGGTGTCTGTGCGCCGAGGATGGGCGCCATTAAGAGGACAGCCGTTGAGAATCGCATGCTCATTGTTACCACTCCAGCCGTAAGCCCATTCGGAATGCGCGCGGGCCGCCCGAATCAAGGGGCTGCTCGCTGCCGGCCGCGGTGATTACACCCGCTCCAGCGACGGAAGTGATGTTCGTCCCCGGATTCTGAAAGTTAGTTGTATTGAAGAAATTGGTCGCCGTCATCTCCCAGCGCAAACGCCAACGCTCGGCAATTGCAAAATTCTTGGCCAGTCCGGCATTCACGATGGCGGAGCCGGGACCTTTGATCACGCCTTTCGCGGAAGTGCCGTACCGGCCGGCGGCGGGCGCGCCAAACGCCGAGACGTCGTACCAGCGCTCGGAGCTGCGCTGGCTGACTGGGAAGTTTGGGTCGCGAAGCTGGTCCGGCCGGATGTTGACCTGCGCCGGCGTGCGCGATGACGTGAACGCCGTGCCGGTGGGGTCGGCGCCGGTCCACTGCGGCGTGAGGAACTGGCCCGAATAGAAGCTATAGATCGTA
>Ga0209382_10008484_pt1 | contig 12948 bp, 15 predicted proteins | sample SoiMetdeltSBSDD5_FD_187599 | JGI IMG/M metagenome (GOLD analysis project Ga0209382, IMG submission 187599) | Bulk soil microbial communities from a Populus tree surrounding site in Tennessee, USA - Soil MetaG P. deltoides SBSDD5 (SPAdes) (version 2) | ecosystem: Environmental > Terrestrial >... | reverse complement strand
AGCTGAACCCACTGATGGCCGCGCTACTCGGCATGCTCACCGGCATAGGCGGAGGCATCATGCGCGACCTGCTGGTCGCACGTACGCCTGCCGTGCTTCAGCGCGACCTTTATGCGGTCGCAGCGCTTGCCGGCTCCGCACTAGTCGTCGTTGGGCAGCGGATGTCTTGGCCGGCAGTTCCAACTGCTATTGGCGCGGCCAGCGTTTGCTTTGCACTTCGAATGCTGGCGATCTGGCGCGGCTGGGGCCTGCCTGTTGCTCGATCAAGTAATGAAGGAGAGGAATGAGCTTTACAACAAGAACGCTTGCCACTATCACTCTGCATTTCGGACCGGCGTCACACGCCACACCGTGTTCGACAGGTCGTCCGCAACGATGAGTGCACCGCGCGGATCTACAGTCACTCCGACGGGACGGCCGCGAGTCTTACCGTCACTGCCGCGAAAGCCGCTGACGAAGTCCACTGGCTGGCCCGACGGACGACCATCGCGGAATGGTACGAAGACCACCTTGTAGCCGACGGCATCAGCACGGTTCCAACTCCCATGTTCGCCGACGAACACGCCGTCTGCGAACGACTCACCCAACGTCGGAGTAGAGAAGGCGACGCCGAGCGCGGCCACGTGTGATCCGAGGCTGTAGTCGGGCGGTATCGCTGAACGCACTTTGTCTGGATCCTGCGGCCGCACGCGCATGTCCACATTCTGGCCCCAGTAGCTGTAAGGCCAGCCGTAGAATGCGCCTTCGCGGACGGAGGTGAGGTAGTCCGGAACCAGGTTGGGACCGATCTCATCACGTTCGTTTACGACTGCCCAGAGCTGGCCCGTACCGGGCTGAATCGCGAGCGCGGTGGGATTGCGTAGACCTGTGGCATACGGTCTGTGTGCACCAGTGCGCGCACCAACCTGCCATACCATCGCGCGGTCAACTTCGGCTGTCATGCCGCGCTCAGTGATGTTGCTGTTAGATCCGATCCCCACGTAGAGGAATTGGCCATCCGGGCTGGCGGCCAGCGCCTTCGTCCAATGGTGATTGATGGCCGACGGCAAATCTGTGACCTTCACGGGCGGCGCGCTGGCTCGTGTCTCGCCATCTTGGTAGTCGAATCGCACGAGCGCATCCTGATTGGCGACAAAGATGCTTCCGTCGACGAGTGCGAGACCATACGGCGCATTGAGATTGTCGGCGAATACCGTCCGCACTTCGTAGACACTATCGCCGTCCGCATCGCGCAGCAGGGTCAGGCGATCGCCGCTCTTCACGGGACTGGTGCCCTTTGCCTTGATGTGATTAGCGATCACATCCTTCGGCTTGAGTTTGGGCGCGTTGCCGCCTCTGCCTTCTGCCACGAGAATGTCTCCATTGGGCAGAAGCAGCGTCTGTCTGGGAATCTGTAGTTCAGTGGCGATGGCGTTGATCGCGTAACCCGACGGCACGGTAGGCCTCTGATCGCCCCAATTCGCCGGCTCAGCGATGGTCATGTTGGGCAGCAGCCCCCGCTCGGGTTGCGGGAGCTGTGGATTGGGACCGTACTGCAAAGACTCAGGATCGCCGCTACACCCGCCGAGCAGCGCTGATATCGCTACGGCCGCCAGCATGCAGGAGCGCTTCATTTCATTCTCCCGAAGCGCGGCGTGCAAAGCCGAACCATGTCGCGACGCACGCGAGCACGGCGCCAATGACCGACAAGACCAGGCCGCCAGGCATGCTTCCCCATGCATCGCGCGCGTGTATAAGGGCATTGAAGAAGCCCACGACCCATGTGGCGACTAATGCGGCCACATAAAACGTGATGTCGGAAGCCCGACGAGCGGGACGGCACAGGTCAGTGATCGCGAAGACCAGCGCGATACCGCCGAAGATCAGACCGCCGACGATGAGCCAGGACGCAAAGTTGTTCCACTGGATCTCGTACGTGGACGCGTACTCTGCGTCACTGAGTGCCGCGCAGAGGAACAGCGGAACCGTGCCGGCCAGCAATACGGCATGAAGCGGGTGGATCGATCTCGAGTACCTGCTCTCGATGGTGACGGCCATGACGGCACGCTCCTCACGTAGATGAAGCAGATAGCTGCCTGGTCACTATACGCCCAGCGCTGACCAACGTTTCTAGCTGCTTCCAACATCGAGCACGGTCAGGATGCGGGTGCGTCCGTCCGGATCACGCCAATGAATGCACTGCGCGGGGCTCTCTGTTGGTGTTCCGATTAGGCACTTCACCCATCCGTCCTACGGCTGCACTCGCGGCAAAAATTCCGCGCGATCAACCTTTACGGGTGAAACAAACGCCGATCAATTTGAAAAAGTCGTTTCAATCATGAGGACGGGACGAATCATGCCAACAGCCTTCACCTTGACTGCCATGAGGGCGAGCGAAACGCTGCAACGAGAAAGTCGATCAAGCGGCGCAGCTTCAGCGGCAAGTGCTTGCGCGTGGGGTAGACGGCATGAATGCCCAGCTCGACCGAGCGGAACTGAGGCAGCAACTCGACGAGCGTCCTGGCCCGCAGATCGTCGCCGATGAGGAAATCCGGTTGCAGGATAATGCCTTGATGAGCGAGTGCAGCGCTTCTGCACGTATCGCCGTTATTCGCATGAATGCGCGATCGAACTTTGACGCTGACTGCACCCTGCGGGCCGCTGAACGTCCACTCATCTCCGCCCGACCAGTACGTATAGGAGATGAGCGCGTGATCCGCCAGGTCGCGGGGATGTCTCGGCGTGCCGTGCTTCTTGAGATAGCGAGGTGATGCGCACAGTACAACTTTCGTCGACGCGAGCTTGCGACTCACGACATTCGAGCCCGGCGACGTCGCGATGCGCACGGCCAGGTCATAGCCTTCTTCGACGAGATCGACGGCCCGATCACTCAACGTGATCTCCAGCGAAACCTTCGGATTGGCATCCATGAAGGGACCCCATAGCGGCGCGAGGTGCATCGTGCCGAAGGTCAGCGGTGCATTCACTCGCACCAGTCCGCTGGGCTCTACAGATCGCGCGGTGAGTTCGGACTCCGCTTCGTCGATGGAACCCAACACGTCCTTGACGCGCGTGAAGAACGTTCGACCTTCATCGGTAAGCGACAAGCGACGGGTCGTTCGCTGAAGCAGGCGCACGCCGAGTCGTTGCTCCAGGTTGCTGATGTGGCGTGACACGGCCGTCTTTGAAAGACCGGTTACATCTGCGGCTGCGACGAAGCTGCCCGCTTCGACGACCGCTGCAAAGCTGCTCATCTCCTGGATCTTGCTCATGGATTGTCCCGAAAAACGTGACTATCAATCCCGCCAGACCATATTTATCACAGAAGACGCATGCAATAACCTCATGTCCATGGTTTTTCACGAGGCACAAGGCATGAAAGCTCCGGTTCTCTTCATCTCTCATGGTGCGCCGACCTTTGCTATTGAGCCGGGCGTGCTTGGGCCGGAGCTGGAAAAACTGGGCAAGCGCATGGCCGGAATCCGGTCTGTTCTCGTGATTTCGCCTCACTGGCAGACGCGGAACGTCAAGGTCATGACGACGCCTGAGCCGGAAACGATCCACGACTTCGGCGGGTTCTCGCCTGAGCTTTATCGGTTGCGATATCCCGCGGCAGGACAGCCCGACATCGCTGCGCGTGCCGCATTGCTGCTGCAGCGCGCTGGCGTGGAAGCGACGCTTGATGACACGCGCGGTCTCGATCACGGCGCGTGGGTGCCGCTGCGACACCTGTTCCCCGATGCAAGCACGCCAGTGTTTCAGGTATCGATGCCGCATGATCTCGATGCCAGGCGAGCCTTCAACCTCGGACGAGCTTTGGCGCCGTTGCGAGAGAGCGGTGTACTCATAGTCGGCTCGGGCAGTCTGACGCATAACCTGTACGAGTTTGCTGCTCGTGCATCGAGCTCGGCGCAATACGCGGAAGAATTCGCGCAGTGGGTGCGCGAAGCTGTGATCCGAAAGGAGACCGAGCGGCTGCTCTCTTATCGAAGGCAGGCTCCGCATGCCGAGCGCGCACATCCGACGGAAGAGCACTTCCTGCCGTTGCTGGTTGCGCTCGGCGCAGCAAGCGACGCCGATGACGTGATCGCGATCGATGGCGGCATGACCTACGGAATGCTGTCGATGGATTCTTTCGCTTGGGGCGTGGGCACCTCCGGGAACACACACAGAACTCGCGTGCGGCACCGTACGGACTCGACAGATCTGTCCGACGACACTGTCGCTGCAATCTGCCATCCGTTGCAGTTCATCTCACCCGAGGTGCAGCCATGACGATCGCACTCATCGGTGCGAGCGGTTACGTGGGCTCGGCGATTCTGCATGAAGCGTTGTGGCGCGGGCATCACGTCACCGCGGTGGTTCGCAACACTGCGAAGCTCGTCCCTCAGGCTGGGCTAACGGCCGCCACTGCCGATGTTCTCGACACGGGCGGTCTCGCGAATGTGCTCGCGGGGCACACTGCAGTGATCAGCGCATTCAGCGGGCACTCGCAGGCGCAGGTCCGCGACTACTACGTTCGTGGACTGCGCTCGATCATTGCGGCGGTGAAAAAGGCAGAAGTGCCACGCCTGCTTGTGGTCGGTGGTGCCGGCAGTCTGGATGTAGCGCGTGGCGTGCAGCTGGTAGACACACCGCACTTTCCCTCGCTGTGGAAACAGACCGCCGAAGGCGCACGAGATGCTCTGCAACTGTTGCGCGAAGAGCGGGGACTCGATTGGACCATGCTGAGTCCATCGGCGCTTCTGGAGCGCGGAATACGAACTGGCAAGTTCCGGCTCGGAACAGATCAGTTGCTGGTCGATGCCGCCGGCGAAAGCTACATCTCACTGGAGGACTACGCCGTGGCCATGATCGACGAGCTCGAGCGGCCAATGCATTCGCGTCAACGATTTACTGTGGGCTATTGAAGAATAGGAGCATGCAATCATGTCGAGTTACATAGAGGCGAACAGTTACACACACGCGAGCCAACGCATCGAGCAGGAAGATGTCGGCAAGCTTGCCCTGCGCATTGCGCTTGGCGTCCTGATTCTCCTTCACGGCGTCGCGAAATTGACGGGCGGGATCGACTTCATTACAGACGTGGTGGTCAAAGCCGGTCTGCCGTCATTCGTGGCCTACGGTGTCTATGTCGGCGAAATCGTCGCACCCCTGATGGTGATCGCTGGCTGGCATACGCGAATCGGCGGTGCTCTCATCGCCGTGAACATGCTTTTCGCAATCGGGCTGGCTCATACCTCGGAGCTCTTGGCAATCGGACCGAGCGGTGGTTGGGCGCTCGAGCTCCAGGGCATGTTCCTGTTCGCCGCGCTTGCCGTCGAACTGCTTGGGCCGGGCAGATTCAGTGTGGATGCGCGGCAGGGCGCAGCCGTCACAAACCAGATCAAGAGAACATAGGAGATCGTCAGATGAACATCGCAATCATTGGCAACGGAAATGTAGGTAGCGCGCTCGCTCGTGGGATCAAGCGTGCGGGTCATGAGGTGCGCGCCGTTGGAAACGACAGCGCAGCCATCCGCGACACGGCCGCGTCGGCAGAGCTGGTCATCTTGGCCGTGCCCTTCGGCGCGATCGATGACGTCGTGAAGGCCGCCGGAGCTGTGTTGGCGGGCAAGACGGTCGTCGACGCGACGAACGCACTCGATGCCAACATGAATCTCGCCGTGGGCTTCACGACCAGCGGCGCCGAGGAGCTTCAGAAGAAGCTGCCAAAGTCTCGCGTCGTGAAGGCGTTCAACACGGTCTTCGCGCAGCACATGGAGAGTGGGAAACTCGGAGAGCAGCGAGTCACCGCATTCGTCGCAAGCGATGACGAGCCCGCCAGGAAGCAGGTCGTCGAACTCGCGCGGAGCATTGGATTCGATCCCGTCGACTCAGGACCGCTGAAGAACGCGCGGCTGCTCGAGCCGCTCGCATACTTCAATATCCAGCTCGGGTACGGACTCGGGATGGGGACCCAGATCGGCTTCAAGCTGCTGCATGGGAGATCTGGCTCATGAACGGTCAGACATCGAAGCCGCTACTTGGCTCGGAACCTAGGGAAGCAGTCGTTCACGGAAGCGCCGGGGGATTCATACAAGAGGTGAATGTGGCTGGCCACCGGCTGGTCGTGGACGAACCGAGGGAACTCGGAGGAACGGACTCAGGTCCGAGCCCCTACGACCTTCTCATCAGTGCGCTTGGAGCATGCACATCCATGACCCTGTCTCTGTATGCACGCCGAAAGCAGTGGCCCCTGGAGGCCGTGACGGTCCGGCTACGACACGCGAAGATCCATGCGATCGACTGTGCGGACTGTGACGCCAAGGGCGGCATGCTCGACGGCATCGAGCGCGACGTCGAACTGCGTGGCGATCTGACCGTGGAGCAGCGTGCGCAGCTCCTCGAGATTGCGAACAAGTGTCCAGTGCACAAGACGCTCACATCAGAGATCAACATCCGCACACGGCTAATTTGAGCGACGGACGGAGCACCCACTTATGCCAGATCGCAATACACGTCATCCCGCAGCACATCGCGAATTGGTCGAGGAATTCGTCGTTGCCGATCGCGACAAGGACGGCCGCATCGATTTTGAAGAATTCCAATTGCTGCTCGAAGGGCTGGAGGCAGCGATGTCTATCGAGGAGATGCAAATAGGTTTTCGCGAAGTCGACGCCGATCGCGATGGATGGATCGATTGTCGTGAGTTCGTGGACTGGTGGACCTCGGACTGATTGACGCAAGTCGTGAGCTCGCCAGTCGCGAAGTCTCCATCCATCGGCGATCCCGATATGCATCGCCAAGATTCATCGCTGTTCCAACGTCTGCGCTGCCCTAGACTGCAAGTGCAGCTCGACAACGCGGGACTGCCACAGGGCGAACTAATGGAGGGCAAACCATGAGCCCGTTATTGGAACTGGCGCGCTTTGGTCGGAGCTATTGGCTCGACGACCTTTCGCGCCCGATGATCGACAGCGGAGAACTGCAACGGCGAGTGTCGGAGGAGGGGCGGACCGGCGTTACGGCGAAGCCCGCGATCTTCGGCGCGGCCGCACACAACACGAGCGCAGCAGTCGCAGCAGCGATTGCCACGTGCATGCTGCTGGCGACCGCAATGGCTGTTGCGGACGGTCAGAGCGCTCATGCGGCAATCCCGCCGATCACAGCGCCAGATGAGAGCAAGACGAGCAGCGCACTGTACACGGTCAGGGATGGCAACCAGGTCGACGCGCAGACGCTCGCGGGCTGGAAGACCTGGCGGGCCCTTGCTTGTGAACGCTGTCACGGCGCAGCTCAGGAGGGACTCGTTGGTCCAGCGCTGGTCGAGTCGTTGAAGACTCTCACTAAAGATGAATTCCACACCACGATCATGAACGGTCGCCTCGAGAAGGGCATGCCGTCGTTCAGCTCGAGCAAGATGGTCACCGAGAACTGGGAAGGCCTGTACGCCTATTTGAAGGGTCGCTCCGACGATCAAATTCAGCCCGGCCGACTCTCGCTGCTTGAGTAGGGGAGGCGTGCCGACGGCGCCTTATGATTCGCATCAAGCGTACCTATGAATCTCGTGCTCGCGGAGATGGGCGCCGCATCCTCGTGGAGCGCCTCTGGCCGCGAGGGATGAAGAAGGAGGCGCTGCAGGCGCAAACGCTGATGCTTGGTCATCCATTCTCGATGCCAGTAAACGTGGCACCGTGACACTCCTCTATAGCGCTCATGACCTCGAGCACAACGGTGCCGTGGTTCTGCGCGAGTACCTCATGGAACGAAGCCGAGGTCGACTGAAAGCGAAACGCGCCAAAGCGCCATCATCACGCACCCGCTGACCTGATATTCGCTGCTCTCTACCGGGAGCGCCCTGCGTTGATGACTTTGCCGTCATCGCTGTCCGACGGTCGCTGCATTGTTGTCGCGACGCCATCGCCTGGCAGCGCGAACACGAACAACGAGCCGCCCAACGTCGTGTATCTGGCGAGATCCTTGTAGCCACCGACCGCACCGAGACCGTCGGTCGGTTCGGTGAGTCCCGCGGCCATGCCGAGGCCTGCCCACCCGCCGATACCGGAGTAGACGCCGACGTACTGCTTGCCGTCATACCGGTAAGTAAACACGTTGCCGATGACTCCGGACGGGGTCTTGAACTTCCACAGTTCCTTGCCGTCCTTGGTACTCACCGCCTTGAGATATCCTTCGAGCGTACCGTAGAACACCACATCTCCGGCTGTCGTCAGCGCGCCCGACCACACCGAGAAGCGCTCAGATTTCGACCAGACGATTTTCCCCGCCGCCGGATCCCACGCGATGAAGTTACCCATGCCGCCATGGCTGCCGGGCGCCGGATACATGTTCACTGTGGCGCCGACGTACGGCTGACCAGCCGTGTACTCGACCTGGAACGGTTCATAGCTCATGCAGACATGGTTCGTCGGGACCATGAAGTAGCCCGACTTACGGTCGTAGCTCGCGGGTTGTTGATCTTTAGTGCCGAGCGCCGAGGGACAGATATCCTTCACGTTGACGTCGACGCCAGTCGCGCCGGGTGAGTACTTCGCATCGACGAGCGGGCGGCCGCTCTTCATGTCGACCTTCGTCGCCCAGTTGACCGCCGGATCGTACTTCTCGGCCACGAGCAGTTCGCCGGTCACCCGGTTCAGCGTATAGGCGAAGCCGTTGCGGTCGAAGTGTACGAGCGCCGGGATCTTCTTGCCCTTGAGGGTGACGTCGACGAGCGGCATCTCGTTGACGCCGTCGAAATCCCACTCATCGTGCGGCGTCATCTGAAAGACCCACTTCGCCATTCCCGTATCCAGATCACGCGCGAAGATGGTCATCGACCACTTGTTGTCGCCGGGCCGTTGCGCCGAATTCCACGTACCGGGGTTGCCGCTGCCGTAGTAGACGAGATTTGATTGCGGATCGTACGAGTACCAGCCCCAGGTCGGCCCGCCGCCGAGCTTCCATTGCTCGCCGGTCCAGGTCTTGAGCGAAGAGTCCTTGCCGACCGGAGCCATCTTGCCGTTGGTCCACGTCATGGTCTTGGCCGGATCGAACAGCAGATCGCTGTCCGGGCCGACGCTCCAACCCGTCCAGACCTTCCTGCCGGTTTTGATGTCGTAGGCGATCAGGCGTCCGCGTACACCGTACTCACCGCCGGAGATGCCGGTGAGCACCTTGTCCTTGAAGACGTGCGGCGCATTCGTATTGGTCTCGCCGATCTTCGGATCGCCGTTTTTCGCAGTCCAGATCACCTTCCCCGTCCCCACGTCGAGCGCGACCAGAGTGGTGTCGGCCTGCTGCAAAAAGATCTTGCCGTCGCCGTACGCGAGGCCGCGACTGACGGTATCGCAACACATGACCGGGATGACATTCGCGTCCTGCTTCGGCTCGTACTTCCATTTGAATGTATGGTCCTTGAGATTGACCGCGTACACGTTGTTCGGGAACGGCGTATGCACGTACATCATGTCGCCGAGGACGAGAGGTGATCCCTCGTGACCGCGCAGCACGCCCGTGGATAGCGTCCACGCAACCTGAAGCTGGCCTACGTTGCCGGCGTTGATCTCCTTCAAGTCGCTGTAGCGGTGATTGGCGTAGTCACCGGACTGCATCGCCCAGTTCGCCGAGTCGCTCGCTTTCTGATCGAGATCGGGGTCGGCGATTGCCGTGGCAACAGCAAGCGTCGCAGCCAGCGCCGCGATTCCAGTCAAGCGGGCCCGATATTCCAGTCTCATGATGTTCTCCTCACGCCTTCTTCTTCAGGCTGCCGTGCGGATCGATGACAAATTTCCTGGCCGCGCCTTTGTCGAACTCCGCGTACCCTTGCGGCGCTTGGTCCAACGTGATGACCGTCGTGTTGACGGCCTTGGCTATCTGGATGCGGTCATGGAGGATGGCCATCATCAAGCCGCGGTTGTGCTTCATCACGGGCGTCTGGCCGGTGGACAACGTATGCGACTTGGCCCAACCAAGGCCCAGGCGAATGCTCAGATTTCCGGTCTTTGCAGCTCGATCGCCCGCGCCGGGGTCCTCCGTGACGTACAGCCCCGGAATCCCGATTGAACCTGCGGCGCGCGTCGCCTCCATCAGTTGGTTGAGCACAGTCGCAGGTTGCTCCTCGCCACCCTTTGCCTTCGCTTCGAAGCCTACGCAATCGACTGCGCAATCCACTTCGGGCACCTTGAGAATTTGTTCGATACGCTCCGCTATCGTGCCGCCCTGCGACAGGTTGATCGTTTCGCATCCGAACGAACGCGCCTGTGCGAGACGCTCTGCGTTGAAGTCCGCGACCATCACGACCGCGGCGCCCAGCAGGAACGCCGACGCGGCAGCAGCCAACCCGACGGGTCCCGCGCCGGAAATCAGCACTGTCGATCCGGTGGTCACGCCGGCCGAGACGCAGCCGTGAAAACCGGTGGGCAGGATGTCCGACAGGCACGCAAGATCGAGGATCTTCTCCATTGCCTGGGCCTTGTCCGGAAACTTGAGCAGATTGAAATCGGCATAGGGGACCATGACGTACTCGGCCTGGCCGCCGACCCATCCACCCATGTCCACATATCCATAGGCGCCGCCGGCGCGCGCCGGATTGATGTTCAGGCAAACCCCCGTAGCGCGTTCCTTGCAGTTTCGGCAGCGCCCGCAAGCTACATTGAACGGTACCGAAACGAGGTCGCCAACCTTGATGAACTCCGCATCGCGTCCCGCCTCGATCACCTCGCCGGTGATCTCGTGGCCGAGGATCAGTCCTGTGGGCGCCGTGGTTCGGCCCCGCACCATGTGCTGATCGCTCCCGCAGATGTTGGTGACCACGATCTTCAGGATGACTCCGTGATCGCATCGCCTGCCGCCAGGCCCCACGAGCTTGGGAAAATCGATGCTTTGAACTTCGACCCGTCCACGTCCGACATAGGCCACGCCACGATTGCTTGCCATGATTTGCTCCCGCGTCGAAATCAACTGAAAGCAGCGACGCCTGCTTCTGCGACTGCATGGTCCTGCTCACCAGAGCCGCCACTCACGCCGATGGCACCCACCACTTTTCCGGCGTGCTTGAGCGGCACGCCCCCCGCAAAGATCATGACGCGGCCGTCATTGGACGCATCGATCCCGAAGAACTGGCCGCCCGATTGCGACACTTTCGCCAGATCTCTGGTGGAAATGTCGAAGGCGCGCGAGGTGAAAGCCTTCTTGATGGAAATATCGATGCTGCCGATCCATGCCTCGTCCATTCGAACGTGAGCAATCAGATTCCCGCCGGCATCCGCAACGGCGATGTTCATCGGCTGGCCCAGTTGCTTTGCCCTGCTCTCCGCGGCCGCAATGATCCTTCTGGCATCGTCAAGGGTAATCATGTCGATCTCCTGCGAGTTGATCGGGTGAGCTCGCGCCGCTGTCGGGAATCTCTCGATGTCCGGTGAATCATCGGTCGCGGCAGCGATTGTTGTAAGGCAAAAGCAAAAGCAGCAACGAAAGATGGCCGTAGGAGCGGTTCATTTCCTGCTCTCCGTCGTAGCTATGCAAAAGAGGATCGAAGAGGACAGCGCGCACGGAGCAGCACTAGTCTGTGCGGTGTCGTACCAATAAATTGCGCGCGAGATGCTGCCGCGTGCGCTTCGGCCGCGGCAGCCAAGACCTGATCCTTCAACTGAAGACGAAAACCGCCAGTGCTCCAAAGAAGAGCGCGAGCGCGGCCGTGATCATCCAGAGTGGATTTACCGAGCGCTCTGCAGCTGCCGTAGCGGTGTCCTCGTTCGCGGCGGGGCGCGCGTCAGGCGCGAGCACGACGATGGGCGGAGCATGTTGGGCAGAGCTCGCGGGCGACGCAATTCGTCGGGAATAGGGAATTCGCCGCGAAGAAGAAGAGGGTGCGTTCATGCTGAGCCTCCAGTATTCAGGCCACTCATGTGGCCGAGCGGTGAAACCGGTCCGGGAACTGCTTGGCGAGCGCGTCGGTGATCGAATCTGCAATCACCAGCATGTGCTTGCGCATCGCCTGCCACGTCCGCGCCTCGCCGCGAAAATCGTTCGCTGCAATCTCGTTGATCTGTGCGACGTGATGTGCACCGTGCGCGGAGAGCAGCCCGAACACTGCACCTTCGGGCAGGTAGGGGTTGGCGCCGCTCAGGAACTTGGCGATCTCACGGGCATTGGCCGTGATGGCTGCGACGGCCTTGCTCTGCCCGGCCTTCGAGTGATCGACCGTCGCCATGCTGTAGTCGCGAACCGCGGCCCAGTGTCCCGCCAAGAGTTTCAGCAAGCCATCGGCGGCTGCTTCACCGTAGAAGGGTGTAATTGTTGCAGCGAGCGCCTTGGCGTTATTGACCACCTCCTCTTCGGCGACTTTGCGCTGCGCTTCATCGCCCGCGTCGCTGGCCAGCACGTAGCTGCGAATCCAGAAGACGTGCTCGACCCAGAGGTCGCGCAGCGCCATCTTCGTTTCGAGGACCGCAACCGAATCTGCAGATGTCGTGGAGGTTGCGGCGCCTGCTGGAGTGGCCAGGCAGAAACTCGCCAGCAGCAGTAGTGGAGCTGTCAACAGCTTGAATGGTGCGTAGCGCGACATATTTCCTTCTCCATCGTTGACTGCGAAGAACAGTTTCCGCAGCGGGTCGAGAAGGAGCGTAGGTGTCGCTGTCGGATCAGACAAGCGAAGAATATTCACGCGTGACATCGGAAAGATCGATGGCACTCTGCCTTCGAGCGGCGCGTGTGCGGTAGCGCACCGATATCGATGTGCAAAGCGTTCACTGTTTTGGGCCCCACCTCATCGGGTTAGCGAGAGTTGACCCGATTCTCGACCGCGAGGCCTACATGTGAGAAGGATTAGTCCGCGAGTGTTGTGTGCGACCGATCTTCGGACACGCTCCGCGCGTGCAGTGTCGCGTGCCGATGCAATTGCTCGGGGACTGGGTGCGCAACTGCTTCTGTTGCATGTTGTCGATGCGGCGGGGTCCGCGCGCGCGAGCGGCGATCGCGGTGCGCGAGCCC
>Ga0209382_10008481_pt1 | contig 12952 bp, 10 predicted proteins | sample SoiMetdeltSBSDD5_FD_187599 | JGI IMG/M metagenome (GOLD analysis project Ga0209382, IMG submission 187599) | Bulk soil microbial communities from a Populus tree surrounding site in Tennessee, USA - Soil MetaG P. deltoides SBSDD5 (SPAdes) (version 2) | ecosystem: Environmental > Terrestrial >... | reverse complement strand
CCGCGACGGCGTCCCGCGGACCCTTGGCCTCGACCAGGCGGCCCACGAAGAGGACGCAGGGCGGACCGTCGGGCTCGACGGTGTCCGGCTCCTCCTCGAACTCGACGAACGGCGGGACGACGTGAATGCGCGGCTCCGCCAGGCCGGCGGCCAGGAGCTCGGCGCGCATGTACCGGGAGAGCACGACGACATTCGCCTGCCGGATCGCGGCCAGCCGCGCCAGGGTGAGGGCCATGACTTCGTCGTAGTACGCGCGATCCGCGAAGCACGCCGCGCAGGCGGCGGGGGAGAGGGTGGTGCGGCAGACCTCGTCCTGCACCGTCCACTTGCCGCGGGACGGGCAGAAGCTCCGGTGGTCCTGGACGGTGAACACGGCGCCACGCGCGGCCGCCGCTTCGAGCGCTCGCGGATTGACCACGGTATGGACGTGGAGCACGTCCGGCCGGAGGCGGGCCAGCAGAGAATCGAGGGCCACCGGCTCTGCCCCGCGCGCGTCCAGACCCGGGAGGGCATGGGTCGTCGCCCGCACCTCCTCGGTCAAGCCCTCCGCCGCCCCCGCGGCAATGTGGACGTCGTGGCCTCGCTCGGCCAGCGCGCGCGTGATCGACAGCAGATGGCGGTGCGCGCCGCCGCGATCGGTGAGCCGATCGGTCAGGTGCAGGACGCGCATGCGGGAATTATGCGGCGAGCCGGCGTAGTGTTGGGGCCATGCCCCGGACCAGTGCCGGCCTCCTGATGTTCCGGCGGACGGGCGACGCGCTCGAGGTGCTGCTCGTCCATCCCGGCGGGCCGTTCTGGGCGAAGAAGGACCTCGGCGCCTGGACCATCCCCAAGGGCGAGCTGGAAGAAGGGGAAGACGCGCTCACCACGGCGCGCCGCGAGTTCGAGGAGGAGACGGGTATCGCGCCCTGCGGTCCCTTCCATCCGCTCGGCAAGATCAAGCAGAAGGCCGGCAAGGTCGTCCATGCCTGGGCATTCGAAGGCAATTGCGCAGCGGAAACGATCAAGAGCAACACGATCAAAGTGGAATGGCCGCGCAGCTCCGGCCAGTGGAAGGAGATCCCGGAGGTGGATCGCGCGGGGTGGTTCCGATTAGACGACGCGCGCGCCAAGGTCAACCCGGCGCAGGTGCCGCTCCTCGATCACCTGGTTCAGATGATCAAAGGGTGACAAGCCGACCTGGCCACAACCTCAATTTTCCGTTTTCCGTTGTTATCCCAGCTCCGCCAGCACCTGCTCCGTGTGCCCGTCCACCTTCACGTTGTCCCAGCGCTTCTGGACCTTCCCGTCCGCGCCGATGAGGTACGTCGTCCGCACGAGGCCCATGTACTTCTTGCCGTAGTTCGACTTCTCCTGCCAGACGCCGTACTTCTCCGCGACGTCGTGGTCGGCGTCGGCCAGGAGGGGGAAGTTCAGGTCGTACTTCTTCGCGAACTTCGCCTTGCTCGCCTCGTCCAGGATGCTGACGCCCAGGATGGCGGCCTTGCTCGTCTTGAACTTGGGCAGGTTGTCGCGGAAGGAGCAGGCTTCCTTGGTGCAGCCGGGCGTGTCGTCCTTGGGATAGAAGTACAGGATGACGGGCCGGCCGGCGTATTCGGAGAGCTTGTGGGTCTTGCCGCTCTGGTCCTTCAGGGTGAAGGCGGGCGCCTTCTTTCCGGGATCGATCAAGGGCATGCAGGTGGCTCCTCGGGTATCGCACCTACTCTAGCCGCAGGCCGGTCCACCGTGAAGCGGGTCACGACACGGATTGCGCCTTCCTTCGTACTAGGATTCGCCTCGCAGCGCCGTCCCGCGCTGTGAAAAGGAGGACTCGTGGCCCGATCCTGGTCTCGTGCGTCCGTGCTCCTTCTCGCCTTTGGGTCGATCCTGCCCGCGGCGAGCGCGGCCGCCCGGCCCGTCGATTTCGTGCGCACCGAGGTCGTGAGTCCCATACCCGCGAACCCGGTATCCAGCGGGTCGCGGCTGCTGCGCGCGCTGGCGGGCATCACCGGCGCCTCTGCGACCGATCCCTACCTCATCAAGATCGAGCCCGGCCTCTACGACCTGGACGGCCGGTCGCTGGTCATGCGGCCGTTCATCGACATCGAGGGCTCGGGGGAGGGCGTCACCATCGTGCAGTCGACCGTGAACGCGGTTGGCACCGTGCAGGGGGCGGACCACGCGGAGCTGCGCCGCCTGACGGTTGTCAACCAGACCGCGGTGAACGGGATCGCGCTGGCCAACGCGGCCGCCGGCTTCAGCGCGTCGCACGTGACCTGCGTGGCCCTGGGTGGCAGCAGCAGCAGCACCGCCCTCGTCAATTCCGCGACCGGAGGCGGGACCTTCCTGGACATGACCCTGCGCGCGGAAGGCCGCTCGGCCACCGGCGCCTCGCTGCGGGGCGGCCTCCTCTCGCGAAGCCGGGCCTTCGCGTCCGGTGACGAGTTCGCCTACGGGGTGTTCAACGCCGCCTCGGCCGGCGAGATCGTCGACGTCACCGCGGAAGCCGTAGGCGACAGCTACGCGACCGCGGTCCGCAACGAGGCGGGGGGGCCGCTATTGCGCAACGTGCGCGCGTCCGGGCACGGGGCGGACATCAGCGAAGGCATCGTCAACGGCGGCGGCTCCGCGGCCCGCATCCAGGGCGCGGTCATCGAGGTCTCCGGCGGGACCTCGTTCGCGAGCGGCATCCGCAACGAGTTCTCGAGCGCCCAGATCTCGGACGCCACGATCACTGTCGACGCTCCCACGAGCGCTTTCGGCGTCAGCAGCATCTTCAGCGGGACACCGGCTCTCCGTGGCGTCACCCTGCGCGTCACCGCGGGCGGCCACGGCGTTGGCGTCCGCAGCGATCGGACGCAGGTGACGGTCGAGTCGTCGACGATCACGGCCGACCGCTTCAGCCTCGTGAACGATTTCGGCTCCGCCACCACGTCCATCCAGGTGGGCGCGAGCCGCCTGGAGGGCGCGGTGCAGCCGGGCGACGGCACGCTGCGCTGCGCGGCCTCCTATGATCAGGCCTTCGCTCCGCTCAGCGCCGGCTGCACGCCCTGACGGCGGTCCATGGCTGACGCCGTCCCCATCCCTCCCAAGCGCGTCGCCGTGGTCGCCGTCCACGGCGTCGCCGATCAGGCGCCGGGCGAGTCCGCGGCGGCGGTCGCGGATCTCCTCGTGGGGCGGCCGGAGTACGCGCCGAGCGCGACCCGCCGCCTCGCCATCCGCGTGGAGAAGGTCCCGGTCGTGCCTCGAGAGGGTACGTCCGCCCCCGGCCCCGGTGGTTACGGCCAATCCTTCATGCGGGGCCAGCTCGAGGGCTACGCCGTCGATGCCAAGGACGAGGTCTACGACACGGTCCGCGTGACGACCTCCCGCACGGCCCCCACGGGCACGGCTCCGATCGGCGTCGACGTCTACGAGGCCTACTGGGCCGACCTCTCGCGCGTGGGGAAGGGCGCCTGGCGCATCTTCGGCGAGCTCTACCAGGTAATCTTCCACCTCGGCCGCCTCGGCCATCACTCCGCCGAACAGGTCTGCCGCCAGAACGGCGCCACGCGGGCCTGGCGCGCCTATTCGAGGCTCGTGTGGGCCGCGGTCGCGATCCTGACCATGCCCGTGCCCGCGCTCAACCTCCTGATGCTGGCCATCACGCCGATCGTGCTTCCGTCGCTCCTGCCCGACGATTGGCGGGAGCCCGCCGCTCTCTTCGTGCTGGCGGTGATGGCCCTGGCCCTCGTCGGCTATCGCGTCTTCCGAGCCGGAAGCGGCGTGAAGGGGTGGGCCTGGGTGGTGCTGCCCGTCCTTCTCCTCGCTTCGTTCGTCCTCGCGCCTCTGGCCGGACGCCGGTTGCCCATCGGAGCCTGGAACCTGCTCGCCACCGAGCTCAGCGTGCTCGCCTTCGCCGTGCTCGTCCCCATCTTCCGTGCCTACGATCGCCGGCGGCCGGGCGCGCTTTTGACCGCCCTCGCCCTGGCCGTGCTGCTGGGCTCGATCCTGTGGGCGCGGATCGCGACCGCGACCAACGACGTCGAGGGCATCATCACCGCCGGTCTGCGCACGGCGGAGGTGGGCGTCTTTCTGCTCACGCTGTGCTTCATGCTGATCTTCACCCTAGGCCTGGCCTCCACGGTGCTCGGCTTCGGGCTGGCCCGGCAGAGCCGCGCCTCTCGCCACGCCGCCGTCCGCGCCACCGGCACCGCGCGCCTCGCTCTCTCCATCGCCAGCAGCGCCTTCCTCGTGGTCACCCTGACGGGATGGGCCGGGCTCTTCGCCATGCGCGACCAGTTCATCCCGAAGAACATGGGCTATACGCCGTGGCTGCCCTGGCCGGGGTATGGCACGTGGGCCTGCCAGTGCAAGACGGTGATCGCCTTCCTCGATCAGCTCCTCTTCGGATTCGTCCAGTACACGGGCGCCCTGCCCCTGTTCGCCTTCATCAGCGCCGCCCTCGTCCTGGCCATGTGGGCGGTACTGCCCGTGGCGCTGGCGGAGGTCTTCCCGCCCTTGGAAGGGGACGGGGTCGCCGATCGCTACCGGACGTGGCTCGATCGCGGATTCAAGCTGGCCGCCCTCAGCGGGATGCTGCTCTTCGCGGCCGTGTTCATCGTGATGCCGTTCGTGCCCCTGGTCGTCTCCCCTGAGCTCGGCTACTACCTGACCACCTGCGTCTCCGCGACCGGCCTGCTGCGCGCCGCGAAGATCCTGGGGACGGCGGTGGTGGGGCTCTCCGTCGCCCGCGGGCGGCTCGAGCACCTCGCGCTGGGCTTCCGCCCCGTCGTCGACGTCGCCCTCGACGTGGACAACCACCTGCGCGAGCATCCTTGGCGGGCCAACCCTCGCGCCCGCATCTGTGCGCGCTACTTCTCGCTGCTGCGCACGCTGGCCAGCGAGTACGACGGCATCGTGATCGTCGCCCACAGCCAGGGCAGCGCGATCACCGCGGACCTGCTTCGGTTCCTGCGCTACGAAGACATCGCGGCCCCGGGCAACATCTGGCTCTTCACGATGGGCTGCCCGCTCCGCCAGCTCTACAGCGAGCGGTTTCCCCAGCTCTACGACTGGGCGGCGTCGCCCGACCCCGCCGAGATCCGCGTGCGGCAGTGGCTCAACGCCTACCGCACGGGGGACTACATCGGGCGGGCTCTCTGGTACGGCGCGGAGCCGCCCGGCGCCGAGGACGTCTGCCTCGGCGGGGGCGCGCACACGCACTACTGGGATCCCGACAGCGCCGAGGTCGCGCGACGGCTGGACGGCCTCGTGGTCGAAGCGGCGAGAGCTAGACCGCGCCCGTCCGCATCTGCTCCTTGACGTAGTCCATCGTCCGCCAGCAGAAGGCGAGGATCGACCAGGTCGTGTTCTGCGTCCCGCCCGACACGAACGGCGCCGCGTCCGCGAAGAACACGTTGGGCACGTCGTGCAGGCCGCAGAACTTGTGCGTGACCGACGTCTTCGGATCCTCGCCCATGCGCGCGGTGCCGATCTCGTGGATGGACCAGCCCTCCGGGAGCATGGTCGGGTCGATCTTGATGTTCTCCGCGCCCGCCGCCCGCAGCATCTCGTCGGCGGTGTCGGCCATGTCCTTCGCCATCCGGATCTCGTTGTCGCGGAACTTGAAGTCGAAGCGCAGGACGGGGATGCCCCAGGCGTCCTTGACCTCCGGGTCGATGAAGACGCGGTTCTCCTTGCGGGGCAGGACCTCGCCGAAGCCCCCGATCGAGAGCATCGCCGGGTAGTACTTCCGGACGTTGGACTTGAAGGCCTTGCCGAAGCCGGGCATGTCGTGGGCCATCCCCGGGTACTCGTAGGCCCCGCCGCCGCCCTGGAAGTGGTACCCGCGGATGAAGTCAGGGTGCTTGTCCGTGACGTTGCGGAAGCGCGGGATGTAGGGCGCGGTCGGACGTCCGTCGTCCAGGGTGGGCTCGGTGCCGACGCGCATGGGGATGAAGCCGCTGCCCCGCGGGCCCATGTGGTGCTCGCTCAGGTAGCAGCCCATGAGGCCGGACGAGTTGCCCAGCCCACTCGGGTGCTTGGGCGACTTCGAGTTGAGGAGGATGCGGGTGCTGTCGAGCGTGCCCGCCCCCAGGACGACCACCCGCGCCTTGAAGTCCATCACCTCCTTCGTGTTCGCGTCGATGACGCGCACGCCGGCCGCCTTGCCCGTGGCCTCGTCGAGGAACACCTCGGAGGCGACCGAGTAGGGCCGGATGGTGAGGTTGCCGGTGTCGCGCGCGGGGTAGACGAGCGCGGCCGGCGAATGGAAGTTCGCGTTGACGTCGCAGCCGCGGCTGCAGCGGCCGCGCCCCAGGCAGCGCGAGCGGTACTTGTTGTTGAGCTGCCCCTCGGTGCTCACGCCGCAGCGCCCGGGGATGTACGACCGTCCCATCTTCGCGATCGCGCGCTTGAAGTGGGTCTCCACGCAGTTCATCTTCATCGGCCGCTGGTAGATCCCGTCCGGCACCTGGATGAGCCCTTCCTTGGTGCCCGAGCAGCCGAGCAGCGTGTCGACCTTGTCGTAGTAGGGCGAGACGTCCTCGTAGCCGATCGGCCAGTCGATGTCGAAGCCGTCGCGGCTGGCCGCCTTGAACTGGAGCGGGCCGTAGCGGATGGCCACGCGCCCCCAGTAGTTCGTCTTGCCCCCGAGGACGCGGGCGCGCACCCAGGCGTAGGGCGTGCCCGTGGTCGGATGCTCCTTCTCGTTGACCGTCCAGTTCCGCGTGAAGGTGTTGGCGGTGTACGAGGAGAGCTTCTTGTACTTGGCGAGCTCGGGGTTGTTGCCGTAGGGGCGGTCGTAGAAGTTGTACTCCGCGGCCTGGATCGCGCGGTGGTCGCCGGGCAACCGCCCGCGGCGGGCGGACGCGTACGGCCACTCCATCGTGCGGTACTCCGCCTTGTGGTCGAGCATGCGGCCCGCTTCCAGCATGAGCACCTTGATGCCGGCGGTGGCGAGCTGGAAGGCGGCCATGCCTCCGGAGGCGCCGCTGCCCACCACGATCACGTCCCAGGGGCCGGAGGACGGTTTGATGGAGGCGGCGAGCTTGCGCGACTCGTCCGTGATCGCGAGGAGGTCGAGGTCGAGAGTCTTGTCCGCGGGAGCAGGCATTTCAGGCCTCCGCCTTCTGACCGCAGTAGGGGCAATCCTTCCCGTCCACCGTCTGGCACCCCACGAACTCGAGCAGGACCTTGTTGCCCTTGTAGCGGAGCTCCTTGTGGATGCCGATCTCGGACGTGTAGTAGCCGTGGATGGTCGCCTGCTTCGTGTTCGCGAAGAAGGTCTCGAGCTGCGACTTCCGGCTCCCGCGATGGCGTCCCACGTCACCTAGCAGGGTGTCCACCTGCGGGGGCTGAGGCTTGGGCTCCTCGTTGCGGGGAACCTGGAGGGCGGGATCGGCCACGGGCTTGGCCGTCTCGTACTTGCTGATGTCGGTGAGCAGCGCGTCGCTCTGCGCGGGATCCAGCTTGGCGAAGCCGCGGCCGAAGCGCTTGATCGACTCCGCGTCGAGGGCGGCCAGGCCGGCCAGCCAGTCCTTGCGCAGGCCCTCGTTGGCCTCCGCCAGCAGCAGGTCCATGTAGTCCGCGACGCGCGCGTCCCTGGCCCCGGGCGAGCGCTCGTCGGTCGGGATGATGGCCTCGACGAGGTGCTCGACGGTCACGTACTGCGCGGGCGTGAGCACCCGGAGCACCGGAGCGGCCTTCGCCTTCTGGACGTCCGCGAACGCGGCCAGCCCCTCGTCGGACAGCCAGGGCAGGAGGGTCGCCGCGCCGGCGGTGGCGCCGAGCGCCTTCAGGGCGTTGCGACGGGTGACGAGGAGAGCGGGCATGGGTCACCTCCGGAGCGTGCGTGGGGTCACAGTCTACAGCGGGCGACGAACATGCGGAGGGCCCGACTCGTAGGAAGCCGCATGCACCCAGTTCCTGGAAGCGCACCCCGCCGGCCGCAGGCCCATCGCGTCGCTCGCGAGGTGTGGGGTGCCGGGTTCGGGGTGGAGCTGGACCTCTCGCATCAAGTGCTGTGGCTCTCCCTGCCGCCGCATCGCGCGGGTGAGAGCGACGACGAGCCGCTGGCGTCGCGCGCCGAGCGCGCTCCTTCCGGGTTCACGTCCGCCTCCGCGCTCTTCGTCAAGGCGAAGCTCTTCGACGAGGGCCTGTACGCCGCGGTCGAGCTGGCCGCGCAGCAGGGGGCGGGGCGCTTCGCGGGGAAGGCGAACCTCCTGGCCGCCCTCGTGGGCGAGGCGCCGCAGATCGCCGCCGCCGCGTCGCTGGGCGGCCTCCAGGTCGCCGTCGACTCGGATGCCCGGCGCGTGCGGGATGCGTTCCTGGCCCGGTCGCGCGCGGCCAAGCCGATCGGCTTCTACACCTGGAGCGATTCCCTGCGGCGGCTCTTCCACCAGGACCGCCTGCTGCAGGACGAGCTGGCCGTGCCCACGGCGCGGACGCTGGCCGCCGCGATGAGCCAGGACCCGTCCGCGGCCGCCGCCTATGCCGCCTACCTCGAGCTCGTCGCCCGTCTCACCAACAAGCGCGACGCGGACAAGCCGGACCTGCGCGAGCCGGACGGCCGGTATTTCCTGCCTCCGTCCCGCGCGCACGCCGCCGACCTCGTCCGCCGGCTCTACGCGCACGGCACGCCGCCCGAAGGGTTCAGCCTCGTCGACGAGATGGTGCGCCGGATTCGCAGCGGGGTGCTCGCGCTTCATCCGAGCGGGCGCTCGGGCTGGTACGAGTGGCAGACCTGGGCCCTGGAGCCGCTGCTCGCCCCCGACCGCACCCCCGAAGCGCACCGCCTCCGCATGAACGAGGGCTATCGCCGCCAGTTCGAGGACATGTTCAAGGCGGCGACGGCGGTGGCGCGGGAGGGCCCGGCCCGGCCGCTCGGACTGGTGGCGCCGGCCATGGCCGCGCTCTCTCCGGAGAGGATGACGGAGTTCCAGCGTTTGCGCGTGCGCCCCAGCCTCAGCGTGGAGCCGATGCTCACGTATTACCAGCGCCGTGCCGCCGGCTACGACTTCGTGCGCGGCGTGCTGGAGTCGAGCTTCGGCCACGACGGCCTGCGCTCGATTCACCGGCTCACGTCCTCCGGACCGGCGGCGGCGACGCTGGACGACGAGCTGATGGAGCTGGCGGCGCTGCTGCGCGGCGCCGCCGCCGTCTCCGCGGAAGAGCTGGGGCTGGCGCGGGCGGAGGAATCGACGGCCCGCCATTTCCGCTCCTGGGCCAAGACGCCGGACCCGGAGCTGGCGGGCGACATCCGCGCCATGGTCCCCGTCTTCTACGACCGCGATCGCGACAAGACGAAGGTGTGGGCCGTGCTCGGCTGGTCGACGCGCGACCTGGAGGTCGATTTCGCCACGCCGCCCGCGGCCCGCGTGCTTCAGGGCCACGTGCGCCTCGATTTCGAGCCGGAGCGGCATCCCATCGCGTACCCCGTGCTGGCCGAGGCCTGGGTCTCGCGCATGATGGACGGCGACGAGTTCCGCGCGCACTGCGACCGGCACCGCACGCGGTCGGAGATCCTCCGCCACCTCTAGCCCTCCGGCCTCCGCCCCCGGCCTAGAATGGGTCTTCGCTTGGCAAGGAGGCGGCCCATGACTCTCACCCGACGGGACAGCCTGCGTGTTCTCGGAGGCGGCGTGGCCGCGGCCGCCCTTTGGTCGCGCGCGCGGCTCCTCGCCTATGCCGAGGGCAAAGGCGTGCGCTTCAAGGTCGGCGTCACCGACTGGAACCTCAAGCAGGAAGGCAAGCCGGCGGCGGTGGAGCTGGCGAAGCGGATCGGCTTCGACGGCGTCCAGGTCAGCATCGGCAAGGGCACGGACAGCCTTCCCCTGGCCGACCCCGCTCTGCAGCAGACGTACCTCTCCGAATCCAAGCGCGTGGGGCTACCGCTGGCTTCGCTGTGCCTCGAGGTGCTCCATCGCAACTACCTGAAGTCGGATCCGCTGGGCCAGCGCTGGGTGGCGGACGCGATCCCGATCGCGCGCGCGCTCGGAGTCAAGGTCATCCTGCTGCCCTTCTTCGGCAAGGGCGCGCTGGAGACGCAGGCGGAGAAGGACCACGTCGGCGACGCCTTGCGCGAGGTCGCGCCGGCGGCGGAGAAGGCGGGCGTCATCCTCGGCCTGGAGGACACGATCTCCGCCCGCGACAACGTGGCCATCATGGAGCGGACGAAGTCGCCGGCCGTGCTCACCTACTACGACGTCGGGAACTCGACGAAGAACGGGTTCAACGTGGTGGAGGAGATCCGCTGGCTGGGCGCGGACCGCATCTGCGAGGTCCACCTCAAGGACAACCCGAACTATCTCGGCCAGGGCAAGATCGACTTCCCGGCCGTGGTGGACGCGCTGGCCGACATCGGGTTCGCCCAGTGGGCGGAGCTGGAGACGGAATGCCCGTCCGGCTCCGTCGAGAAGGACATGGCCACGAACCTCGCCTACATCCGGGGCGTCATGGCCAAGCGCAACGCGAAGGCCTGAGCGCGGTCCGACATGGCCGTCACTCGCGTCCTCGCCGGGCTGGCCCTGATCGCCGCCGCGGTGAGCGCGATCTGGGTGGCCAGTTCGCGGCATCAGTCGTTCCGGCCGTACCTCGTCGCCCTGCTGGTGGCGGCTCCGCTGGGGGCGCTGGCCGCGGGCCTCGCCACCGGCGGGATCCGCCACGTCCGGTCCGGCGAGCGTGAGAACCCGGCGCCGCACGAGGATCCGTCTGGCTGGTTCGTGGTGCCGCCGTTCCGCGCCTACCTCGCCTTGCGCAACTCGGCGCTGGCCGCCCTCGGCGTGTTCTTCGTCGTGGGGCTCGTCGCGTTCGTCGACTACTTCGGCCGCACGCCCCGGCCCTCGGGCGGGGCGGTACTGGCGCTCCTCGCCTGGATGGCATGGCTGGTCCGCCTTCTCTGGGCCGCGCTCAAGCGGACGTGGGTCGCCCGGCGGCTCGAGGATGCGCGGCTCTCGATCCGTCCGAGCTATCCGGTGGCCGGCCATACGCTGCACCTCGTGTTCGAGCAGCCGGTGCGGAGCGACCTCTGGGTGCGCGCGGTGGACCTCACGCTCGTCTCGCAGCGGATGACCCACCGGCTCGCCGGCGGCAAGCAGCGCGTCGAGACGAAGGTGATCGCGCGCCAGCGCCTGCGGCTGCCGGTGGAGGGACGGGCGTGGCCGTCGGCACCGATCCGCGTCGAAGGCGCGATGGAAGTCTCGCCGGCCGCGACCGAGCCCGAGGGGTTCCTCTCTTTCTGGGTGGAGGCGCGGACGCGCCTGTCCGGGCCCGATTACGTCACGCGCTTCCCGATCGGCCGGCCGGAGGACGAGGAGGAGGACGAGGACGACGACGAGCACGAGGCCGAGGCCGAGGCCGGGGCCGAGGGAGGAGATTCATGACTTCGTCGCGTCATCCGTACAAGGTCGCCATCTCCCTGCTGAGCGTCGGCGGCGCGATCCTCATTTCGGTGGGTGTGACCCGGCCGTCGGTTGCGGAGACACGGCCGAACATCGTCCTGATACTCGCGGACAACGTGGGCTACGGGGAGCTCGGCGTGTACGGCGGCGGGATCCTGCGCGGGGCCCCGACGCCGAGGATCGACCGGCTCGCGGGCGAGGGAATGCGCCTGGTCAACTTCAACGTCGAGGCCCAGTGCACGCCGTCGCGCTCCGCGCTCATGACTGGCCGCTTCCCGATCCGGTCGGGAACCTATCAGGTCCCGCGGGGGGGAGCGCCGGAAGGGCTGACGCAGTGGGAGGTCACGATCGCGGAGCTCCTGTCCGCGCGCGGGTACGCGACGGGGACGTGGGGCAAGTGGCATCTCGGCAGCGTCGAGGAGCGGCTGCCCACGCATCAAGGCTTCGACGAGTGGTACGGGATACCGCGCAGCTATGCCGAGGCGCTCTGGCCGAACTCGAACGACACGGGCAGCGCGTGGCCCTCGGTGGGCACCCGGCAGGGCTGGGACCCGAAGGTGGTTCCCCTCGAACCGATCTACGAGGCACGCAAGGGAGGGGCGGCCCGGGTGGTGGCGCCGCTCGACCTGGAGCGACAGCGGCGGATGGACGAGGAGATCGTCGGTCGCGCTGCGTCGTTCATCAAGCGGCAGGCCAGCGCGGGGAAGCCCTTCTTCGCGTATGTCTCGCTGAGGCTCCTTCACCTGCCCACCCGTCCGAATCCGGAGTTCGCCGGCCGGACGGGCAACGGAGACTGGGCCGACTGCCTGGCCGAGCTGGACCATCGAACCGGACAGATCCTGGACGCGATCCAGCAGGCGGGGATCCAGGACGACACGCTCGTCATCTTCGCGAGCGACAACGGCCCGGAAGCGACGCACCCCTGGGAGGGCGACAGCGGGCCGTGGCGCGGCACGTACTTCACGGCCATGGAGGCCTCGCTGCGCGCGCCCTTCATCATTCGCTGGCCGGGCCGGGTGCCGGCGGGAACGGTCAGCAACGAGATCGTCCACATCGTGGACCTCTACACGACGCTGGCGCGCGTGGGCGGGGCCGAGGTCCCGAAGGACCGTCCCGTGGATGGCGTGGACCAGCTGGACTTCTTCCTCGGCAAGCAGGCGGCGTCCAACCGCGAAGGGTTCCCGGCCTACGTGGCCGACCGCCTCACGGCGGTCAAGTGGCGGAACTGGAAGATGCACCTGATCCGGCAGGACACCATGTACGACCCCCCTCAGAGGCTCCCGCTCCCCCGGATCATCAACCTCCTGACCGACCTGAAGGAAGAGCGCGACCTGAACCTGCACCACAGCTGGGTCACGTACCCGATGATGAAGATCGTGCGGCAGTTCGAGGCCAGCCTGGAAGAGTATCCGCCGATCAAGACGGGGACGCCGGATCCCTACGTGCCGCCGGCGCCGTCCGGTCGCCGCTAGGGACCCTGGACGGCCGCGACCACACGCTTCACGAACTCGGCCAGCGCCTTGCGGTCGATCCAGCGCGCGACGACGACGAGATCGTTCACCGGGTCCACGTAGATCGCGTTCGTGCCCGCG
>Ga0209382_10008477_pt1 | contig 12956 bp, 9 predicted proteins | sample SoiMetdeltSBSDD5_FD_187599 | JGI IMG/M metagenome (GOLD analysis project Ga0209382, IMG submission 187599) | Bulk soil microbial communities from a Populus tree surrounding site in Tennessee, USA - Soil MetaG P. deltoides SBSDD5 (SPAdes) (version 2) | ecosystem: Environmental > Terrestrial >... | reverse complement strand
CGCGCGATCATCGGCACCGCCATCTCGGTGCGCACCGCGTCGATCGAGCTCAGATAACGCGGATCGTTCCTGACATCGCCCACCAAAATCGGCTCCCGCAGCCTGGCGGCCGCGCCCGTAATGCCGTCGTTCAATGTCAAAGTGAGCTTGTTGACGATCTCCGGCCGATGCCCGAGGGCGAAACGGATGCGCAGCTCCTGATACTTTTCCGTGTAAAGCAGAATGGCGAACAGCTCGCAATCGATGACCTTCTTTACGATATCGGCGACGTTCACCATCAGCTTGTCGAGATCGAGTGTCTCCGACGTTGCGGCCGACACCTCCAGCAGGAAATCGAGCAGCTCGGAGCGCTCGCGAAAACGGATTGCGGATTTACGGGGACTTGCCATCGGGGTAACTGAGGTAGTGCTACGCTGTTGCTTCAACAATCTTCACGCTGGCGCTGGCGCCGATACGAGTTGCGCCGGCCGCCGCCATCTTCTGCAAATCCTCCAGCGTGCGAATCCCGCCGGACGCCTTGATGCCCATATCGGGACCGACCACCATCCGCATCAGCGCCACGTCATGCGCCGTCGCGCCGCTGGGGCCGAATCCGGTCGACGTCTTGACGAAATCCGCGCCAGCCAGCTTGGCGAGCGTGCTGGCCGTAGCTTTCTGATTGTCGTCGAGCAGCGCCGTCTCGAGGATCACCTTGAGGATTGCTCCCGCGCGATGAGTCGCTTCGGCAACCGCGTGGATATCCTGCCGGACCGTCTCCAAATCTCCCGACTTCAGGGCGCCGACATTGATCACCATATCGATCTCCTGCGCCCCGACTCGTAGCGCAATCTCCGTTTCGGCGACCTTGCTCTCGGTCGTCGTCGCGCCCAGCGGAAATCCCACTACCGTGCAGACTTTCACCGGCGACCCCGCCAACTCCGCTGCAACCAGCGACACCCAGTACGGATTCACGCACACGCTGGCGAATTCGTATTTCCGCGCCTCGCGGCAAAGCTTCACGATCTCCTCGCGAGTCGCGTCCGCGCGCAGCAGCGTGTGGTCGATGAGCCGCGCGATTGCCGGATCGATCCTGGTCAGCCGCTCGCTAGCCGAAACCCGGTCCGCCCCGACCGAAACGATCTCCTGCGTCTTCTTCGCGCACGTCTGCGGACACCGCTGCACGCACCCCGGACACACCAGGTCGGCGATGTTCAGTCCCTCGGATTTGGAGAGCGCCGACGGGTTGACACGGGCCAGAATTTCTCCCCCGATTTGCGCGACGAGTTGATCGAGTTCCGCCGGATTCACGCCCGTCCCCTTGAATATTTCTGCTCGATTTGCGCGATTTTCTGCACCCGCGCCGCGTGCCTGCCGCCGCCAAACGGCGTCGCGAGCCAGACCCGCAAAACCTCTTCCGCCTGGGACGCCGTAAGCAGGCGTCCGCCTAGAGTAAGCACATTAGAATCATTGTGTTCCCTGCTATTTTTGGCGGATGCTTTATCATAGCACAGCGCCGCCCTTACGCCCGGAACTTTGTTCGCCGCCATGCACGATCCAATGCCCGCGCCATCGACAATCACGCCTCGCGTCGTCACCCCCGATGCGACGAGCTCGGCCACCTGCAGCGCGATATCCGGATAGTCGGCAGCCTTTTCTTCGATGACGCCGACGTCGCGAATCGCCAGCCGCAGCTCCGCTAAGATCGGCTTGAGCTGTTCTTTCATTTGGAACCCGCCGTGATCGGAACCGATCGCAATCGTTGTCGCCGGATCCAGATTCTCGCGAATCTGATCGGCCGGCAGATGGACAATCTTCACGCCGCGCTCGAGCGCCACCTCGCGCGCCGAAGGCGTGATCACCGCATCCAGCGGAACCTGCAGCTCTCCGCAGGCAGGGATGTCCTGATATGTGATGACGCGCCGCACTAGTCCGCTACTGTTATGGAATTCGTAGTGACTATTGTAATGGATGGGCAGGCTATCAGCCTGCCCCACAGTGGGAATCAACTGCTTGCGTGGGGCAGGCTGATAGCCGGCCCTCCGGCGGTTAAGTGCTAGTTCCCGGCCACCCAATCGCTCAGTCGGATCTCCGGAATCATGATGCGCCTGGTGAAATGATCCTGCGGTTTGTAGAGCCGCACAACGATTTGCGATTCGCCGATTTTCGAACCATCAATTGGATATCGGGCCAAGCCGGCTGGATCACGGAAGGGTAAGCCGAATCCGAAACGGGTGACGGCGTCCATCTGGAGCTGCCCCCAATAGGGAGAATAATCCGGAGAGCAGTTGGATAGCTCAGGATTCCGCCGTCCTGACGCCGCGTGCTCAAGAAAGGCTGTGGCGCAGTTTCTCATCTTGCCAGGCGCAAGGCAGAGTAGCTGAACGGCCGTTCTCGCAGAATTGAATCGGGTCTTGCACCACCCTAGATCGCCCGTGCGCTGCTCCCCATGTACCGCCGGGATCCCGTGTGACGAAGCCAGTGTCAACAGGGTGAATGAATAATCGATTTCGATCCGCACTCGCTGGTCCTTAATCCTGTTGTAATCTTCAGCGACGAATCTGATCGAATGGTAATCTCTGACTAGCCCGTCAGCGGAACCGTCCTTTCGAATTTCCAGATCGTTGACCGTCGTGAAATCTTCCGCTCGACCGTCCACACTGATAAACCGGACAGTGGAATGGTCCGCCTTCAAAACGACGTTATCGGGTAGGCCTGAAAAACGTAATGGTAGAGGCACTATCATCTCGGATTCATTGCGATCTGACCTACGCAATCCCGATGGATCGCGGAATCTTCCCATGCCGGGTTCAAACGCAAGGGTGACAGACCGGGCAACGGCGGGATTTTGTGAGAATCGCTGCTGTACCGCAAATACGGGCCGCCATGGCATGGATAGAGATGCTACGAAAAGGAGGGAGGCGGCTCCTGTCGTCCAACGCGCAGGCATTGTTTTTCGGCGGTAATACTGAAAGGCAAGAACGATCATGGTGGCCAGCAGAACGACTAGGATTGTGATCGATTGTGTTACCCAGGCCATCCCTGTGCGCAACGTCTCTTGCCAGCGTGCGCCGCGATATAGCTCGTTCAGCATCGCGATCACGCTCGAGGCGCTCAACATGATCGCCAGTCCGCCGACAACTGCCTCTGTCAAATTCCTTGTCAGAGTACCGAATGCCAGCAGGGGTAGATCGAAGGCAAGAAACATCCACAAGTTCCTGGACGTTGCAGCCGCCAGCGACGATTCGATCGAAAATCCAAAAGCCAGACCTTCGACCAGGTCTCCCAGAAAAATGGGACCTCGCGCCATGATCGCGACAAAGAGCATCTTGCTAAGAAGCAAGTCTGTTCGCTTTATCGGGCGCGCGAGCCAGTCTTGCCGCATGCCCGGAATGGCGTCCTGCTGCACCGCTGCGACAATTAGTACCGCCGTTCCGAAAATTCCTACAAATCGAATTGGATCTAACAGCGAACGCAGCGCAGGAGAGCTTCCGAAATGAGCTAGCTTTATCAAAATCGCTGCTAGCGCGAAATCAACCAAAGCGACAGCCAGCGCCATCCGCCACATGAGCCCGAGATCCTTCTTGAAAATGTGCCAGACCATTTTTACGCCTCCCTCATTTCAGCCGCATCGCGCGCGGACCGCGCAAGCGCGGTAAATATGGACCGTAGCGGCATCGGCTGCGTATCGATCCTGCGCACCGCGCCGACAGCCGACCGCACCCGCTCACCCAGATCCTCTTCCGTGAATCTTGTCTCGACAAAGGCCAGCACGTTCCCCATCGCCCTCACATGCAGCCAATCCCGCGGCGCTTGCGCCGGCGTGGCTGCGGGACGATCGAAGGTCACCTGGACTTCGCGAAAACGTCCGGTTAGATCGCTCATCGCCTCTTCAAACAGCAGCTGCCCCTCATCGATAAACGCGACGTGCGTCGCGACGCCATCGATTTCGCCCAGCTCGTGAGAAGAAATCAGCACCGTCATCTCGCCGGCCTGTTGCAGCAGCCCCTCCATGAACTCGTCGCGAACCAGCGGATCGAGTCCGCTGAAAGGCTCATCAAGAATCAGCAGCGTTGGACGGAACGGCAGCGCGCAGGCCAGCGCCATCTTCATTCGCATGCCGTGCGAGAGGTCGCCGATCCTCCGCTCGGACGGCAGCCGCAATTGGCGCCGCACCGACGCCTCGAGATCGCGGTCCCATCGTGAGTAAAACGGACGTAGATAATCGAGATACTGCCCGACCGTGAGCGCCGTGGGCATGTCCTGGTTCTCCGAGACATATCCGATCCACTCCAATTCGCGCGGTGAGAGACGGCGGGAATCGACACCGAGAATCTCCGCGCGCCCGCGCGTCGGCTCGAGCATGTTCATCAGAATCTTAATCGTGGTCGTCTTGCCCGCTCCATTAGCGCCGATCAAAGCAAACGCGCTTCCCTCCGGCGCGGAGAAACTCAGTCCGCGCAGCGCCTCATGCCGCCCAAATTTCTTCCACAGATTGTCCGCTCGAATCATTTGCGATTCACCTCCAACTGCTTTTCCAGGCTGGCCCACTTGGCCTCGATCGCCTGAACGACTTCCTCAAGCTCCAGTCCCACGCGCATGGCTTCCACGACGAGCTGTTCCACTTCCTGACGCAGCAGCCGCTTTCGATCGCCGGCCCGGGCCTCCGGCAATTCCGCCACCACCGTGCCGATGCCCGGATGCGCCTCTAAAAAGCGCTCCTGAATCAGATGCTGCACCACCTTGTGCGCTGTATTGGGATGGATTTTCAGCTCGGCTGCGAGTGTCCGCACGGAAGGAAACGGCTGCCCCGGCAGGAACTCGCCGCCGATGAACGCCTTTTTGGCCGCGTAGACCACCTGATCAAAGATCGATTGTCCGGGCCGAAGGCTGAACCCCAGCAGTGTCACAGCATAACTGTGACACATGTGACTGCTGCCGTCAATACTTATTCTAGTGCCAGCCTTCGTGGCGCGGGCCCTTGGCCTGCCGCGTCGAGACTCGTCTCGACGCCTGTCTGAGGAGTGAAATCAGCTTGCGCGCGTTCGCGGAAATCGAAGAAGTCGGCGGCGGAAGTCGAGGGCTCGGCTGCCTCAATCTCACGAGCGAGCTTGGTCCAATCGCCAAAATGGGATTCCGCGCGACGTATCGCCTTGTCTTCATCCCAGCCTCCTACGGCCTATTCAGCTCGGGTCAGAAGCGAAAGCGAAGCGCTAGTTGCACCTGCCTCGGGAAATTGTACTGCTGGATTGGCACGCGGCCGAAATCGTTGCCGTTGAAGTCGGTCGGCGGCGGCGCATAAATCGGAGTGTTGGTCGTATTGAACGACTCGCCGCGGAATTCCACTTCATAGTTTTCACCCATCCGGAACCGCTTGGCGACGGCCATATTCAATTGAGGCGCGGTTGGATTGCGAATGTTCCCGAATCGTTCTTCCACCTCGCGAAAACTGTACGGAGGCCGCTGAATGTAGCACTCCTTGCGATTCTCGAACCATCGCGTGAGAGTGCGGTCGTTCACGACATACGACCCGCAACTGAACACCGCATCCGGCTTGCCGGTCGGAGTGCCTGAGTAGTAGGTCAATGCCCAGTTGTAATTCCAATTACCAAGAATTCCATTCAAAACCCGGTTCTCAATGTTGAACTTGCGACCCTTACCCAGCGGCAAGTCCCAGACTCCCGAAAATGAGAATTGTTGGGGGCGATCGATGTCGGTAATTTGGCTTACGAATTTCTCCTGTGGAACGTTCCAATCGTTGCGCAGTAGTCGCTCCATCTGTTTAGCGAAAGTGTAGGAAACGACCCACGTCAAAGCGCCTGCGCGGCGGTCGGAAAACGCTCTCTTCTCAAAGCGGACCTGAAGAGCGTTGTACCACACCGAGCCTCCAATGAACGTGTTGTTTCGCACCCCGTTGAAGAGCGGGATCTGGCGGAGAAGGTTGTTGCGATTGATCGTCGTCGGGGCTCCCCAATCCGAGTTCGACGGGAGGATGCCAAGATACGGATTTGGCAGCGGCTCGTTGTAGAAATTGGGACTGGCGATGGCTTGGAGACGAACGTCGTAAGGAATGTCGCCAATCTGAATGCCGTCGCCGCCAGCCCTGCGAACCCGCTCCTGGTAGGTTCGGCTGCCCACGTACGATACTTCGATAACCATCGCCCCTGGCAGTTCCTGCTCGAACCCGAACGAGTATTGATACGTGCGCGGAATCGGACGATTGCGGTCGTCAAAGCTCACGCCGCGGCCGATGTTGGTCGTCAGGCCGCCGGCAGCGCCGAGAGGCGTCACAAGCCCGCTCGGCCAAGGATTCTCCAGAGAGTACGCCCCGGTGAGGCAGTTGCCGCCCTGGCAAGCCGATGGCGTGATGCCCCCATCGAGAGACCGAATGAACGGCGTCTCCTGATTAAATCCCGTGGTCGTGTTTCCGTCGTTCACGGTTCGGTGGAAGATCCCGAATCCGGTGCGGAGAACGGTCTTGTCGAGGAAGCGATAAGCGACACCGATACGCGGTTGAATATTGGTGTAGTCGGCGTTGAACACCTTCTCCGGCTGACCCTTGACGCCGGCGAATGTCAATCCACCACGCAACTCGGCTGGAGGATTCGGATAGGGGCTGCTCGCGTGCGTGGGATCCCACTGCGCCTTAATTGTGCGCCAGTTCGCGAGAACCTCGTCACTGTATGGATTCTTCGCATCGATATCAAATCCGGCATTGAGGCGGTTCAGGTGCTCTCGCAACGGCCACTGGATGTCGTAGCGAAGTCCCAGGTTCAGCGTCAGCCGCGTATTCACTTTGAAGTCGTCCTGGATGTACCAGGCGGTGTAAGGCTCGCGCCGGAGGAAGCTATCGTTGTAGTTGACGCGACCGCTGTGCGTCGTCCCGAGAAGGACGCTTGCCACCGAGCTCCCGTCGAGGTTGCCCTGACTGCGCCCCGAGTATTGCTGTGTCCAGGACCGTTCAAACCGGATAAGGCCCGTCGAGCGATCCTCATCGTTGGTCGCGCGTGTGATCAGCGCGCCTTCGAAGCCGTACTTCAACGAATGCCGGCCAATTTGCTGCGACATACTCGGCGAGATATTGAGTTGATCTCGAGAGCTGAAATTCGTGATTTTGCCGCCGCCAAGAATTTCGCGGAAATCCTGCAGCTCGACCCGAGGCGCCTCGCGCGACGGATTTGTCGGCACGAGCGGGATGTTCTTGATCCCCAGTTTGTCCCAGGTGAAATCCGGATCGGACACTTCGGGGAAATTCTGCCAGAAGCGGGCATGCGAGAGCCGGATGTCGAGCACGGCTGTCGGAGAAACCATCCGAGTCCAATCGAGAACCGATCCATATTGCTGTCGAACCGAATCCATGTTGCCGTTCATCGCCGGCCTGGGCAAACCGCTGGAGTTACGGAATTCGGATCCATCCTGCCAATAGAACATTCCATAAATGCGGTCCTTTTCTCCGATCACTTTGTCGTATCGGCCCATCGGCTGTTCATAGCGATAACGCCCGACCTCGCTTGACGCAAACCAGTTCTGACTGAGCGTGGCGGCGCCGACCTGATTGGGAAGCGGATAGAGATCCAGGATCTTTTTACCGATCGGACTGATTCGGCTCGCCGGGATCCGATTTCCAGGGAACGGATCGCGGATGAACTGGCCGCCCGACACGCAGTTGGCCACATCACGGCCGGAAACACAGAGACGGGAAGTGAGCGGATCATGGATCTTCTGATTGAAGACCGTGTACCCATCGCCGTTGCGCTGCGCTGCGGGCGGAATGTTTTGCACGACCGGAAATGGCACGACTTCGCGCCAGCCCTCAAAGCTGAGGAAGATGAAATCCTTGTCCTTACGAATTGCTCCACCGACGGTTCCGCCGAACTGGTGCTGATTGCGCTTGCCGCGAGGAGCGCCCTGGCGGTTGTTCTGCGTATTGTTGGCGTCGAAGACCGTGTTGCGCCAGAAGTCGAATAGAGTACCGTGTAAACCGTTGCTTCCTGATTTGATGGTCGTGTTCACATGACCGCCGCCCGATCGTCCGTACTGGGCGTCGTACGTGTTGGTCATCACCTTGAACTCCTGGATCGCCTCGACGTTTGGCGCAATCTGCCAGGTGCCGTCCGTCGATATCGGCGCGCCGTTCAATAGAAACTGATTCGTCCCGGTGCGGCCGCCGTTCATGGTGTAGCTGCCATTTACATCCCAGCCGCGAGTGCCCGAAAATCCCGATGAACCGAACTGCTGCTGCGTGAACAACACGCCGGGCGTGAGCGCCATCAGCATGTAGCTCTGCCGGCCGTTCAGCGGATATTCCTGGACCTTGATCTCATCGAAGACCAAGCCGCGAGACGCGTTGGTCGTCATGATAAGCTCCTGATCGCCAACGACGGTCAAAGTGTCTGCTACCTGGCCGACCTTCAGTTCCAGCGAGAGGTTCAGCTTATCGGCGACGTTCAGAACAATGTCGGTTCGACTTAACGTTGTGAAGCCCGCGGATTGCGCCTCTACCGTATAGCGGCCCGGATCGAGATAAGGCAGTGTATACAACCCTTGATGGTTGGTGACTGTCTCTCTGGCTTCGTTGGTGCCTTGCTTGATCGCTTTCACCAAGGCGTTTGGGATCACGGCGCCCGATGGATCGGTGACGGTCCCAGTGATCGATGCGCGAGAGTCTTGCGACAGCGCCGTGAAGACGCACAGTACCGCTAAAACCAAAAGTCTTTTGGCCATGCACCCAAATCCCCTTTAAAAGAAATTGGGTCAATTGTATATGGATGCAATCCGAAGAGCAACTGTCTAGTCGGGAAAATTCTGAGCTCCTGGAAATTGGAGCGCCCTTAGGGCTCTTCCAGGCACTCGGCGATCTCCTTCTCGGGGATGGCTCCTTCTTTGACCAATCGCCATTTCGGTTCGGTCACGTCCACGGTGGTGGCGCCTGCGCCGATGCAGAGGCCGCCGTCGAGCACCATATCGACGCGGCCGTCCATCGTTCCAAAGACGTCGATGCCGGAGCGGCAGGTCGGCTGGCCGGAGATGTTGGCGCTGGTGGAGATCAGCGGCTGATTGAGATGTGTGATGAGGGCGTTGGCCACCGCCGACTTCGATTGGCGCAGCGCGAGGCGGCCGGTGTTGCCGGTTACCTTGAGCGGAACCTTTGGCGAAGCGGGCACGATGATGGTCAGCGCGCCGGGCCAGAAGCGGCGCGCGAGCAGATAGAAGCGGGTCGAAAGCTCTTTGGCCAGATCTTCGGCCATCAGCGAATCCGTGATGAGCAGGGGCAGGGAACGGTGCAGGTCGCGACCCTTGGCGAAAAAGACGCTTCGCACGGCGCGCAGATTGAACGGGTCGGCGACGAGAGTATAGAGCGCATCGGTCGGGATGGCGACGACGCGGCCTTTGCGCAGTGTGGCCGCGGCTCGGGCGATGGCGTCCGGATCGGGCTGTTCGGCGTCGATTTCGATTAGATCAGTTGCCACTTTGATTATCGCGGCCCGATGGCTTCGGCGACATCGATCGCCATCTGGTACCGGCCGAATGGCGCGCTTAGTTGTACTCCCTGGACCATCTGGCGCACGCGCGCCGTCATCTCACGGGCGATGGCGACACCTTCGGCGCGGGCCTTATCGGCGTTGTCGACTTTCCGCATCCGCTCCATGAAATGTTCGGGCACGGGGACGCGCAGCTCGTTGACCATGAACTCGGCGTTGCGATAGCTGGTGAGCGGCCAGATGCCGCAGATCACCGGGATGCGGAATGGCTCGATGCGTTTGAGAAAGCGCTCAAGCAGGTCGAGATCGAACACGGGCTGTGTGACGGCGTACTCGGCCCCGGCCTGGACTTTGAGCTCGAAGCGGTGGATTTCCTCATCCATGTTCAACGCGCCCGGATTTGCGCCGACACCGAGGAGCAGGGCAGTCTGCGAGCCCATGGGGGCGCCGCTGATATCGAGTCCATGATTCAGATTGTTGACGATGTTGGTCAGGCCGATGGCGTCGACATCGAAGACGGCGGTGGCGTTGAGATTAGGTCCCATGCGCGGCGGATCGCCAGTGATGCAGATCAGGTTTCGCACGCCGGCGGAGTGTCCGCCGAGCAGCTCAGACTGGATGCCGAGTATGTTGCGGTCGCGGCAGCAGAAGTGATTCACGGCTTCGATCGCGGCCTCGCGCTGGATCAACTGGCAGGTGACCTGCGAGCTCATGCGGGCGCTGGCGCGGGGGCCGTCGGGAACATTGATGCAGTCGATGCCGTGGGCCTTGCAGAGAGCGGCGCCGGCGATTTCTTTGGAGGCGTCGACACCGCGCGGGGGTAGGATTTCGACGAACGCGACGAATGTTCCCGCAGCCAGTTTCGCTCCCAGTTGGGACTTGTCCTTGACGGGAATCTTCTCCATCTTCTGGACGGGCTTCCCGGTTCCATGAACCTCGACGGGCGCCGTCACGATGTGAGCCTGGCCGGGCTGAAGCGAGCGGGCTTCGGATTTGATCAGCTTAATGTGCTCGGGCGTGGTACCGCAGCAGCCGCCGATAATTTTGACTCCCGCCCAAAGGAATCGGCGGGCGTACTGCGACATGTACTCGGGGGAGCAGAGATAGATGCTGCGGCCTTCGACGCGCTGTGGATGGCCGGCGTTGGGCATCGCGCTCATCGGCTTTTTCGAGTACAGCATCATCCTCTCGATGGTCTCGAGCATGACCTTGGGACCGGCCGAGCAGTTGGCTCCGATGACGTCGACGGGCCACTGGTCGAGCAGCTTTGTGAAGGTCTCGGTATCGGTACCGCCGCGGACATTGCCGAAGTCGTCGATGGTGACCTGCCCGACGATCACCATTTCGGGCCCGGCGACCTCGCGGGCGGCGAAGATGGCTTCGCGGAGCTCGTCGACATTGTAGAAAGTTTCGAGAACCAGCAGGTCGACGCCGGCCTCGATCAGGAATTCGACCTGCTCGCGGAAAATAGAGCGGGCTTCAGCAAACGAGGTTGGTCCGAGGGGCTCGATATTGGCGCCGAGGGGACCGACGGCTCCGGCGACGAAAGCTGTGTCGCGGGCGGCCTCCCGGGCGAGCTTGACGCCGGCGTGGTTGATGGCGCGCAGCTTCTCGCCGAGTCCGAAAGCGGCGAGGCGCATGCGATTTGCGCCGAAGGTGTTGGTCTCGAGAATTTCGGCGCCGGCTTTGACGTAGTCGTTGTGGATCTGCCGGATCATGTCCGGCGTGGTCACGTTCAGCTCGTCGTAACAGCGGTTGATGAAGATGCCCTTGTCGTAGAGCATGGTCCCCATGGCGCCGTCGGCGACCAGGACGCGGCGGGACAATTGTTCACGAAACGCCGTCATTCGGGAGATGGCTGTATCGGTCATGAGTTAAGGTGGTTGAGCGTTCACCCTCGCGTGATACGGCACGCGCACAACGCTCCGCCGGGAACAAATTGTTCTATAGGCTGATCTTACCGCATTCGGCGCGGCGCGGACAACGCGGCGGCGCTGCGGACGGACCGAGACCAATCGCTGGCAGTTTGAGCATATTAAGCAGGGGCTCCGCGAGGCTGACGCCGGCAGATTCATTTCTGAGGCAGAGGTACAGAAGTTGACGGATAGGCTTCGACGTTGTTGTGGAACGGGTTTCAACCTCCCGGACGCACTTCGGCGCAGTGAAAAGAAATGCGTCGCGGGCGGCCGGGCCTATCGGACTTGTCGCCGTGGGTGTCCGGCCGCCAATGGATTGAGCCGTATCTTCGACGGGCATTGGGAACGCTGGATGGCGGAACGTCTACCCGTCGATTCGATCTCGGCCCTCTGAATTGCAAAACTGGGAATCGCGATCCCCGATGGATTCCGTCGACGCCATACTTATAGTTGGCCGCCGCGAGCCGTTAACGGGCTCCGGAATTCCAGTACCACCGTAGTGCGACGCATGCTGGCCAGCATGAAAACTCATCGAAGCGGACGGCGGTGGGCGTCACGCTTCTGATCGGATTGTAGCGCGCGGCAAATGGGGTGCTGCGGTCGGAACGCGCAAACCGTTGAGATTGCTCGATTCGTATTTTTGGATTTATTGTGATGGTATGACCCGGTCATGTTCAAAATTTCCACTCTGTATTGCGCTGTTGCTAGCCATTTCCGTCGAAGGTCGAAGCGAGATTCGGATTTTGCAGGTATATAGCGCGATCGCGACACCAGGGCTACCGGCCCCGGGCAGTCTGGCGACGGTTTATTGCACCGGCATCGATGGAATTGAGGGGACACTCGAGGGTTCGGGCGTCCCGCTACCGACGTCGCTCGGCGGGGTACGGGTGACATTTGGGGCTGTCGATGCGCCGCTTCTTGCGGTGAAGGACGTACGGTCTGGAGATAACGCGTATCAGCAGATCAATTTTCAGGTTCCATTCGGCGCTACAGCGGCCCCGGCTGTGGTTCAAGGGGCGCAAAGGGCCGGGCTACCGAATACTCCAGCGCCGTGGGGGCAGTTTTTCTTCGGCGCGCAACACGCCGACAACTATCGGCCGGTCACATTCAACGATCCTCCGAAAGCCGGTGAGTGGATCATAGCCTATGGCACCAACTTTGGTGATGTTGTGGGTCAGCCGCAATCCGGAGTTCCGGCGCCGACGGATCGGCTCGTGCCTCTCTCCACCAGGATCGGACTGGCGCTTTGGAACTTCCGTCTGCGCCTCGATACGGTCACTGCTGAGATCCCGCTGGAGGTGGGCTTTCTAGGGCTGGCGCCGGGAAAGGTTGGCGTGTACCAATTTAATTTCCGGATGCCGGATCCGTTGCCGCCAGGTCCGGCGTGGATCTACATGCAGAGGATTGCTGATTGTGGCTGGCGTCCGAATCCGGGATGCGGGGGCGGGCTGCGGATGGATTTTACGGAGTGGTGGCTGCTGTATTCCGAGTAAGTCTTTGCAAATTGGCCACGAATGAACACGGATGAACACGAATAACAAGAGAGCGCGGAGTTAGGAGGCGGACAAGCCTAGCTTCTCAC
>Ga0209382_10008476_pt1 | contig 12957 bp, 9 predicted proteins | sample SoiMetdeltSBSDD5_FD_187599 | JGI IMG/M metagenome (GOLD analysis project Ga0209382, IMG submission 187599) | Bulk soil microbial communities from a Populus tree surrounding site in Tennessee, USA - Soil MetaG P. deltoides SBSDD5 (SPAdes) (version 2) | ecosystem: Environmental > Terrestrial >... | reverse complement strand
CGCCGCGTAGGCCCGCGTGAACCGCATGCCGCTGGCGGCGATGCCATTCATGTTCGGGGTATTCAAATATTGCGAGCCCATGACGGCGCTCATGGCGTCGGCGAACTGCTCGTCCGAGATCAGCAGCAGGATGTTCGGCCTGCTTGTGAGGCTGCTGGTCGGACCCGAGACCGGCCCTGAGCCTGCGCCGTGATCGTTGCCCGCTTCGGTGGGCTGGTCGCTATCACCTCCGCCGCACGACACAGCCAGCGCCACCGAGAAACCGACCATCGGCCACCAGCTTCGACCTAGGTGATTGATCATCGATTCCCCCTCACAAACGAAGATGGATAGGAGCCGGAGCTTTGCCAGCCGGAATTTCCACTGGGTATCAATCTGTATTTGAAAAAACGCGAACTTGGCCTCGTCCACCTTCGCGGCGCCAGCCCTGCTCGTTGTCGGGGGGAAATAAGGAGGGGTTTGCTAGCGTAGCGCCCGGTACCGGAGTCGTCAAGAATATCTAAGGCGCTAATCCCGTCTCGGTCGGTAGTAGCGAAGGGACTTTTTGAATTGGTCGAGGGTGCCGCGCTATTCTGATGAACCATGACTGAGGGCGAACGGCTTTCGCGCCTTTCGCTGGCCGATCGCCTGCGGGTCGCTGCCGTGGACCTCGCTATTGCCAGGGCTCTGAGGGCGCTGGTTTCGGCGGTGTGGGAAGCAGCAGAACGAGTTGCGGTGGCGCACGCTCAGCCACCTCTATCGGAGGGCACTGATTGGGCAACGGAAGGCGGTTTCGGGAAGGGGGCTGCGGGCTAAGTTGTTGCCATTCAAGCTCCCGAGGCAGGACTCGAACCTGCGACCCGCTGATTAACAGTCAGCTGCTCTACCAACTGAGCTACTCGGGAAGGCGGCCCGCCCGAGTGGCGAGCCGCTGTGAAAGTAGCCGACCGATAGCACAGCCTCAAGGCAGATACACCCGTTACTGAGCCCGCGTCGAATCGGCGCCGATCGCTCTGGGCCACCCTCCTCCAAGCGCCTTGTACAACTGAACCGCGGCGACCAGCTGCTGGCGCTGCGCGCTCGCCAGCGAGAGCTCGGCAGAGAACAGATTCCGCTGTGCGTCCAGCACATCGAGGTAGTTCGAGATCCCATTCTGATAGCGTTCATCGGCCAGCCGGTACGCCGCCCGAAGCGCCCCTGTCTGGCGTTCCTGGGCTGCCGTCACATCGCGCGTGGCGCGTACACCCACCAGGGCGTCGTTCACATCCTGGAGCGCGAGCAGTATGGTTTGTTCGTACCGATAGCGAGCCTGTTCGGTTCGCGCACGCGCCACGTCCACCTGTTTGCCCACCTGCCCGCCGGTAAACAGCGGCATCGACACCCCGCCGAACAGCTGATAGATCTCGGTCGAATTATGGAAGAGATCGTTCACGTCCTGGCTCTGCGTGCCGTACTCCCCCGTCAGCGTGAACTTGGGCATCAACTCGCCCTTCGCCACACCAATGCGAGCCATGGCCGCGTGCAGGTCCTCCTCCGCCTGCCGTACGTCCGGCCGGCGATCGAGCAAGGAAGCCGGAAGCCCAGCCGGGATCGTGAGCGGAGCCAGGGTTTCGGTGAGCGCTCGCCCGCGAGGGATGGGACCCGGATTCCGGCCCACCAGGACACTGATTTGGTCTTCCTTCTGCACGATCTGCCGCTCGAAATCAGCCACCCGCGCAGCCGGGCTCGCCACTTCCGATTCGAACTGTCGCACATCGAGCTCAGAGATCAGGCCTTGCTCGAAGCGTCGGCGAGCCAGCCGGAGCGTCTCCTCGTTGGAAGCGAGCGTTCGCTTGGAGATCTCCAAATCCACGTCCAGCTCGCGCAGCTCGAGGTACGCCGTCGCGACGTCGCTCACCAGCGTCAGAATCACCGCTCGCTGGTTCTCTTCCCGCGAAAGCAGGTCCGACTTCGCCGCCTCGGTGGATCGGCGAATGCGCCCCCAGAAGTCGAGCTCCCATTGGAGGTCGGCCGTGGCGCTCAGAACGTCGAACGTGGAAGCGACAGGTAAGGATCCGAATACCGCCTTTTGCGTCCCCCCGAACGCGTTCAGATCGACCCGGGGAAACAGGGCTCCTCTGGTCGCGCCGTACTGCGCCCGGAACTCGGAGATCGTCGCCAGCGCGACCCGCACATCGCGATTCTGGGCAATGGCAGTCTCGACCAGTTTGCGCAGCTCGGGGTCCTGCAGCAGGTCGAACCAATCGAGGTTGGCGATCGAATCGATCGCGATGGTTGGCTCGGCAACAGTGGACTCGCGGCTGGCTCGCAACGAGTCGTAGAAGGGTCTCAACGAATCGGCCGTGGCTGAAGGGGGCCGATATGTGCTGGGTGTGCCGACATCCGGCCGATGATACGAAGGGCCAATGGCGCACGCGCCGGCCAGCCCGGCGGCCAGCGCCGCAAGGAGAGCACGCCGCAAGGTCACAGCTCCTGGTCGCGTGTGGGAGATGAACCGGCGCCGGCCGGCGCCGGTTCCGGAGCGGGCTGCGAGAACAGTCGCCGCTCGCTCAGCCCGCGGATTACCTCGAAGAACAGAGGAATGAAAAAGACACCGATGGTCGTGGCGAACAGCATTCCGAAGAAGACGCCTGTCCCGATCGAATGTCGGCTCGCGGCGCCGGCCCCGGACGCCGTCACCAGCGGTGCGACACCCAGGATGAAGGCAAATGACGTCATCAGAATCGGGCGGAGTCGCTCCCGACCGGCCTGGATGGCCGAGTCACGAATGGAAAGCCCCTGCGCCCGAAGCTCGTTGGCGAATTCGACGATCAGAATGGCGTTCTTGGCGGCGAGGCCGACCACGACGACCAGGCCGATCTGGAAGTAGATGTCGTTCGGCATGCCCCGAAGCCACACTCCCAGCAGCGCGCCGAAAATGCCGAAAGGCACTCCCAGCATCACGGCGAATGGGATCGACCAGCTCTCGTACTGCGCCGCCAGCACCAGGAAGACCATTACGATGCCAAGTATGAAGACGATTCGGCCCTGCCCGGTCGAGGCCCGCTCCTGGAAGGATTGTCCGCTGAGTGCGTATCCCACTCCTTGCGGAATGAACTGGCTCACCATGAGCTGATCGATGGCGTTGAGCATTTGTCCGGAGCTGTAGCCGGGCTTGGGGGCTCCCGTAACCAGCGCGGAGGTAAAGCCGTTGAAACGGGTCACCAGACTTGGACCACCCTGGAACCGGGTGCGGACCAGCGTAGAAACTGGGATCATTGCAGTGTCTGCGCCCTTTACATAAAAACGCCCGATATCCTCCGGCTTTTCCCTGAACTGAGCCTGGGCCTCGGCCTGAACCCGGTACGTTTTGCCGTACAGGTTGAAGTCATTGATGTAAAGCGTCGAGAGAAGCGCCTGCAGGGTCTGGAAGAGGTCTGTGAGCGAAACACCGAGTGCCTTGGTCTTGGCCCGATCCACGTCGACGAAGATCTGGGGAACGTTCACCCGGATCTGCGGTTGGACCCCACCTACTTCGGGCAGAGCATTCGCCTGCTGGGTGAAGTCGCCCGCCAGCCGGGCAAAACGGCGAATGTCGTTAACCCCGCGATCCTGCAGGTTCATCTCCAGACCGGCGGTCGAGCCGAGCCCGGGGATCTCCGGCAAGTTGAAGGCGAATGCCTGAGCGTCCTTCATTGAGAAAAGGAAGCCATTGGTCTGCTGAAGCACGGCATCGAGCTGGTTGGCAGCTCCCTTCCGCTCGTCCCATGGCTGTAGCAGCACAAAAATGGTTGCCGAGTTGGTCTGGTTGGCGCCCAAGAGGAAGTTCAGCCCGATCAACGACACCACGTTCTTGACGGCTGGCTGCTGCCCCAGGAACCGCTCGAGACGGCCGACCACCTCGTCCGTCCGCTGTCGCGACGCCCCGTCGGGAAGCTGCACGATGGCGGCAAAGTATCCCTTGTCCTCAGTCGGGATAAAAGCGGTCGGCACCCGCCGGAATACGACGAACATCAGCACAATCATCACGGCGAAACAGGCCAGGAATCTGGCCGGGCGGGTGAGCACCCCCCCTACGCCGCCGATATACCGCTGGGTAAGTCGCTCGAAACCGCGGTTGAACCAGTTGAAAAAGCGTGGTCGGCGTCCAGCGTGCTCCGGCTTGAGCAGTAAGGCGCAGAGGGCCGGCGTGAGGGTGAGGGCCACGATGCCCGACAAGACCACCGACACCACGATCGTGATGGCGAACTGCTTGTACATCAGGCCCGTGATCCCGCCCAAAAAGGCTACTGGGATGAAAACCGAGCAAAGCACCAGCACGATCGCGATCAGAGCCCCGGCGACTTGCCGGATGGCGCGGTCGGCCGCAACCGCGGTGGGAACGTGCTCCTCCTCCATGATTCGGTCCACGTTCTCGATCACGACGATTGCGTCGTCCACCACGATGCCGATCGCCAGTACCAGCCCGAACAGGGTGAGCAGATTGATGGAGAAGCCGAGGAGCTCGAGCCCGAAGAACGTCCCGATAATCGAGACCGGCACAGCGAGCACCGGAATCAGCGTGGCCCGCCAGCTCTGAAGGAATACGAAGACCACCAGCGTGACCAGCAGCATCGCCTCGAAGAGCGTTGTGACGACTTCCTTGACCGACTCGGTGATGAAGGGAGTCGTATCGAAGACTATGCTCCAGCGTACTCCCTGGGGAAACGTCCGCGCCAGCTCGTTCATCCGCGCGACCATCGCCTTCTTCACGTCCAGCGCATTGGCGCCCGGGCGCAGGTAGACCAGGAGGTTCGCGATGGATTTGCCATTGACCCGTCCGACGAGGTCGTAGTTGCGTGCGCCGAGGGTCACCTTGCCGATGTCACCAATACGCACGAGCGATCCGTCCGGCCGTGCCCGAACGATGATGTCCGCGAACTGCCTGGCCTCCTTGAGTCGGCCGAGCGTGGTCACGGGGATGGTGAGCTGCGTGCCCGCCGGTGCCGGCTCGCGTCCGATCCGCCCCGCGGGATTGGTCGTGTTCTGTTCCCGCACCGCATTCGCAACGTCCGTGACGGTGAGGCCGAGCTGCGTCATTCGGTCCGGGTCCAGGCTCAACAACATCGAGAATTCGAGCTGCCCGAAGGTCGTGGCATCGCCCACGCCAGGCACCCGCTTGATCTCATCCTCGACATAGATCTTCGAGTAGTTGCTGAGATATTCCGCGTTGTAGCGCGGATCGTCCGATTGGAGCGCGGTGACCAGGAGAATGTCGGTCTGAGCCTTCTTTACCACGATTCCCTGGCGGACCACTTCCTGCGGCAGCTGGGGCTCGGCCAGCGCGACCTGATTCTGCACGTCGACGGCCGCTAGGTCGACGTTGCGCGAGATGTCGAAATACACCGACAAGCTCAGTGTCCCATCACTCGAGCTCGACGACTTGAAGTAGAGGAGGCCGTCGAGCCCGGAGAGCTGCTGCTCGATGGGCGCGGCGACTGCCTGCGCCACATCCTCTGCCGTGGCGCCCGGGTACACCGCGGTCACCTGGACCACCGGCGGGGTAAGCGGTGGATATCGATTCACTGGCAGAGTCGCGAGCGAAAAGAGCCCGAGCAGAACGACCACGATGGAGACGACGGCCGAGAATACCGGACGCCGGATAAAGAAGTAGCGAACTTCAGGCTGGTCGCTTGCCTTGGCGGGTTCGTCGCTCACTTCGACTCCCGAATCGGCGGCGGCGCCGCCGGCGGTGCCACCACGGCGGTATCGCCTCGTGCCCGAAGGGTCGTGTCAGTCTCGGGCCTGTACGCGGAAGCTCGGACCGGCTGGCCCGCGGCCACCTTTTGAGTGCCGTCCACGATGACTTGGTCGCCCGCCTTGAGACCGCTCTCGATGAGCCACTCGGCCCCGGACCAGTCGCTGGCGGCGACATCTTGTGCTGAGACTTTGCCCGCTTGCCCCAGCAGGTAGACGAACGGTCCGTTGAGGCCTTGCTGCACGGCCCTCTGAGGCACGAGAATCGCCCCCGTGCGCCTGGCGCCGAGTACGTGCGCCCGAACAAACTGGCCCGGCAACAGGCTATGCTGCGGATTGGGGAACTCGGCCCGAAGCTGGAGCGCGCCGGTGGAGGGCCGAAGCGCGATGTCGATGAAGTTGAGCTTCCCCTTGTAGCCGAAGACGCTTCCGTCGGAGAAGGTAGCCTGGACATCGAGGACGCCTGGCGGAATGATCAGCCGCTTGGCGGCGATGTCGCGTCGCCAGGTGAGCACCTCCTGGTCCGAGGGACTGAACAGGACGTAGATCGGATCGACCTGCTCGACCGTGGTGAGAAGGTCGCCGGGCCCGGATACCAACGCACCCAATACCATTAGAGCTCGGCCCGCCCGTCCATCGATCTCGGCCCGGACGAACGTGTCGTCGTAGTTTTTCTTGGCGGCCTTCACTGCCGCCTCGGCGTCCTGTAAGGCAGCCTCTCCCTCCTCCACAGCCGTCTGGGCGTCGTCAACATCCTTCTTCGCCACGGCGCGGATTGCGAGCAACGGCTCGAGGCGGGCAAGGTTCCGCTGAGCATTTGCGAGCGTTGCCCGGCTTTGGGTTACTCGGGCCTGTGCGCTCTGATAGTTCGCCTCATAGGTGCGCGGGTCGATTCGGAAGAGAACTGTGCCCTTCTTCACGTCGGTGCCTTCAACGTAGGGCCGGGCGACGATCACTCCGGCCACCTGCGCCCTCACCTCGACGCTCTTCGAAGCGGCGGCCTGCGCCACCCACTCGAACTTCGCCGGGACAGTCTGAGGCTTGACGGCCAGCACGGTGACTTCGGGGGGAGGCGGGCCCGCCGCTGCGGGTTTACGGCAGGCGGCAACCGCGATCAACAGGCAGGCGTATCGGAGCGACCTCACGAAACTGCTTCTCCCCGACGGGCGGAGGTCGAGTGGATGTGGCACCGCGTCGCAACCTTTCTCTAGCGGGCGCATGAACGGAGGGCAGGTGTCGATGTGAAGGAGTCGTGGACCGCCAACGGCGATTAATGCCCAGGGGTTACCGGCTCGGCGGAGACCGGTTCGATAGCAAGTTTGACCACCTGGGCGCCACAGCGCCCGAGCAACTCCCCGCTCAACTGGTCCGGCGAGCCGCGCTTCTTCAGATGCACGGTGTACTCGAGATACCGGTCCTCCTCGCCCTCTGAGGCGCCGACGAACTCCCAACGCTTGGCGAGGTCAGTCAATGCAGGCTCGAGGGCCCGACGGGCTGGGCCGAGGTCGGCGACGAAAACACGCAGCTTGAGGTCGCGGGGTCCCGGCGCTCCGTTCATCTGCTCCGGTGTAGCAGTGCTAACCACCTCGGCCTGGGTGCCTGCCTCATTACCGCAGAACTTGCAGAGCGTTTCCGTGTGATCGGCGACGCCGATGTCGTACTTCCACAAGACCAGCTCGACCGCCGAGAACAGCAGCGACAAGACCAGCGCAATTTCGAGTTGATGCACTCCAGTGCTGAACCCGATTCCGAGCGAGCCGAATATATAGACCGCGTCCCGCGACTCTTTGAGGGTATTCCGGAAGCGAACCGCGGCTACGATTCCCGCCAGGCTGAAGGCCAGTGCCAGGCTGTTCTGCACCACAATCAGCACGGCTGCCACCGTGATCGGCAAAACGATGACGGTCTGGACCAGAGAGGCATCGTACTTGTGGCGGGTTCGAGTGCGCACGTACACCAGGGCCATAGGAAGGACCAGCACCAGAGCGCTGATCATCTGGAGGGCCGCATCCGCCCATCCCGGGAATGGACCCTTCCCTTCGCTCACCGCAGTCGGCAGCTCCGCTACCAGTCGGTTCAGACCGAGCAGCGCCGCCCCGGCGATCACATAGTAGACCGCCAGCCGCACCAAAGTCGTCCGACCGATTCGGCGAGGTTCAGCTGCCGCAACCGCGCTGACCGCCTGAGGCACCGAGTCTCCCTTTTTGATCGGCTTCGGGTCCAAAGCTAATCGTGGGCTAGCCATGGGCCGAGTCAACCGTTCGAGTGGACGGACGCCCTAAAGGAGCGGTCGCCCCTAGCGAGCGAACGTACGCTCCCGGCGTGAGCCCCAGGTAGTACTTGAAGTGGCGGGTCAGATGGCTTTGGTCGGCGAAACCTGCAGCATGGGCGGCTTCGGCGATCGGCATTCCCGCGGCTAGAAAGCGGCAAGCGCGGGAGATTCGAACCCGGAGCAGATAAGCATGAGGAGGAAGTCCCATCTGACTTCGGAACAACCGGACGAGATGAGACTTGCTGAGATGAACCAGATCAGCCAACGAGTCGAGCGAAACCGGACCGGCAGAGGATTCCAGATACGCCACGACACGGGCGACAGCCGGATGCTCCGGCACTCCGTCGCGCATTCGACGTGGAGCTGAACTCAGAATCATTGGAGCGCTTGACGTCATCTGTGGCGAACTGGTAAGGCCTGGGCTCGTGACCCTGACCGTCAACCGTTTTGGCGGCCGGAAGGTTCACTGGCGCGGGCCTGGAGCGTAGACCCTTGCTTCACCGCCTCCCGCTGTCCGCAAGATTAAACCCGACTCAGGCTTGCGGAAGAGTGCCCCTAGGCTGCTGGAGAGCAAACGCCCGCATTGGTGCAAACGTGAGCGAGTGCTCGCTGACAATTTGACGGCTAGAAACGGCGCAATTGACCCTATTCCATGCAGTCATTAGCACGTTAAGTCATTGTTGAAAAAGATGTTACACAGTTTGACCCTACCGAAATCCAGAGCCCCACGGTAGGTTCTGCCAATGTCGATGCACCCCCTCGTCGGCCACTGGGATGCTCGCCGCCGACTCTCGCGAGCGTTCCGGGCTGACCGCTTACCTCAGGTTCTGGTCCTCACGGGGCCGGCGGGGGTGGGTAAACAGCGCCTAGGTCTTTGGCTCGCGGCGCTGACGCTTTGTGCCGAACGGGGCGAGGAACCCTGTGGAAAGTGCGCGAGTTGTCGGGCAGTAGCCAGGCTCGCTCATCCGGACCTGCATTGGTTCGTGCCGGTCCCCCGGCCCAAGGCTACCGACCGAGAGAAGCAGGTCGAAGAAGCTACCGAAGCGTTAGGTCAGCTCCTGGAGGAACGGCGTGCCGGGAGTTTGTACCCGCCTCCGGACCCGATGTCGAGCCACGGTCTCGCCAGTGTCCGGTTACTGCAGCGACGTGCGTCTCTGACCGCGGTGCAGGGCGGAAAGAAGGTATTCATCCTGGGCGACGCCGATCGACTGGTCGTTCAGGAGGCGAGCCAGGAAGCAGCCAACGCGCTGCTCAAGCTGCTCGAGGAGCCGCCGACGGATTCTCTGTTCGTTCTTACGACGGCGGATCCCTATCGGTTGCTGCCGACCATCCGGTCCCGCGCCGTGCTCTTGCGGGTAGGTCGGCTGAGCGACAACGAGGTAGCAGAGGTGTTCCGCTTAGCGGGGAATTCTGAGACGGAAGTCGAAGCGATGCACGAACGCATTGCGGTCGCCGAAGGATCGGTTGGAGCGGCGCTCGCTTTGGATGATGTCGCCGGGGATGCGTATCAGGCCGCGTTCGAGATGCTCGCCGCGGCGCTGGCCGGAGGTACAGCCGTGCCCGCCCGCATGGAGCGGGCGCTGCGGCAGACGCCCTGGGCGGCGCGTGGAGAGTTTACCGCGATGCTCGATGCGCTGGCCGAGACCTTGAGCGAAGCCGCACGCGCGGCGGTGGGAGAGACGCCGCGGCGTCCGCTGCCGGAGGCGCTCCGAAATCAGCGCGACGCGGCTGCGCTGGTTCGAGCCATGGAGCGCGTGGCTGGCGCACGTGAGGCCGCAGCCGGCAACGTGAACCCGCAGATCCTGCTCGCAACGCTGGGCGAGGAGCTGGCGGAGGTGCTGTGAAGCTCTCGCACCTGGATGAGCGAGGCACGGCCCGGATGGTGGACGTCGGAGGCAAGCCGGTGACGGAGCGCACCGCGCAAGCGGCCGGAGCGGTCAGAATGTCACAGGAGGCGTTCGAGCTGGTCGCCGGCAACGCGATCGAGAAAGGCGACGTACTGAGCGTCGCAAAGATCGCGGGGACCATGGCAGCAAAGCGAACCGGCGAGCTGATTCCGCTTTGCCATCCGGTCGGGCTCGATCAGGTCGTCGTTGACGTGGTGCTGGATCCGTCGCTCCCCGGTGTACGGGTGCAGGCAGCAGCCAAGGTGAGTGGTCGTACCGGGGTGGAAATGGAAGCACTCACGGCAGTGGCAGTCGCGTGTCTCACGGTGTACGACATGGCGAAAGCAGCAGATCGGGGAATGGTTATCGAAGACGTTCAGCTGATGAGCAAGACCGGGGGAACCCGGGGCGATTGGCGCCGGCCCGAGGAGAAGTGAGCCCGGCCGGTTACCCATACAGGAGGACAGCGATGAGGCCACCAACCCGTAGAAAGACCATGAAGCAGGAGCGCACCGAGCGCATGTTCTGGCGCGGCGCCCTGGTCGTGGCCGGAGCGCTCGCGATAGGCGCTCTGGGCGGGTGGACCAAACGGGTTCGCGCGGCGGATCACAAGTCCGCGATGGATCCGAGTCGGCTGGCGCGGCAGTTTGGCTCGCTCAACGACGAGGTAGCCGCCGCCCGCGGCGAGACTAACCTCCTGGTGGTTCAGTTGGATCGGGCCAACAAGGTGATGGACTACTCGACGAAGTATCAGATCCCGGCGGACCTCGCAGCCGCCATTTACGATGTCGCCCTGAGTGAGGGGATCGATCCCGGGCTGGGGTTTCGCTTGGTGAAGGTCGAAAGCGAGTTCAAGCGTGATGCCCGGAGCCCGACCGGGGCATTGGGTTACACCCAGCTCCAGCCGGCCACGGCGCGATTTTACGAGGCCGGCATTACCGAATCAGGGCTGCTCGAGCGGGACGTGAACCTGCGGATTGGGTTCCGGTTCCTGAAGGAACTGCTGGGGCAGTTTCACAACGATATGCACCTCGCGTTGCTCGCATACAATCGCGGGCCGAGTAAGGTGACCGAGATTCTCTCGCAAGGCGGCGACCCGAAGAACGGGTACTCAGATGCGGTGCTGCGGGGGTATCGACCGCCGCACACAGAGACGGGCGACGGCGGTATGACGACCTGGCGTTAGGCTGGGATCTTGAGTCGCACGCCGCGCCGCAGCGTGGCGTCGTCAGACAATCCGTTTGCTGCTCTCAGGGCCTGGATCGAGACGCCATAACGTCTTGCCAGGCCCGAAAGCGTATCCCCCTGGCGCACGACGTGGCTCCGGCCGCCAGTCGTCCCGTTTGAGGCGGCCGGGTTGCCACTGTGCTTGGCCGTCGACCTCGTGGCAACCCGGAACTGGACCTCCGGCGCCGAGACGCGCAGCCGCTGTCCAGCCCGGATTCGGGTGCTCTTTCCCATGTGGTTCCAGGCCTGCAGCTGACGCTTGCTGACGCTGTATCGCGCGGCGATCGACCCCAGGTTCTCTCCTCGACGTACTCGATGGAAATCCGCGTCCGTCGTCTCGGTTGCGAGCTGCCGCGTGACTTCGGCCGGGAGCGGGCCGAGCGTCGGGATGACCAGATTCTGGCCCGCGTGGATCGTGTTGCCGCGGATTCTGGGGTTGGCAGCGATGATATCGGCTTTTCCGACACCATAGCGCTTGGCCAGCGTTCCCAGCGTCTCGCCGTTCCGCACCACATGCTCGCGGTAACTGACCCGCTTGCTGGTCGGCAAATCCGCATACGCGAGCGTGGTCCTCTCGCCGGCTCCGGGGGGCAAACGCACGACACTCTCCCTGCCCGGCGGCGTCGCCAGCCGCAAATACTGCGGGTTCAACTCCCGGAGCGCGGCGATTGTCGTGTCCGCCAAACGGGCGATCACATCCAGCCCCGTTTGATCCGGCACCAGGATCGAGTCGTACGGCGTCAGTGCCTCGGGTGAGAGCGCCGGAAATCCGTACTTCGTGGGTTCCTTCGCGATCATCGCTGCGGCGATCAGCTTGGGAACGTAATCCTTGGTCTCGCGGCGGAGCAGCTTGGTGTCGTAAAGGCGGAAAAACGTGGCGTCTGACGGAATCGTATCAGTCTCGTCGTCCGGCAGGCGATTGAGACCGCGGGACACGCGACCCGCCCCGGCGTTGTAGGCAGCCGCCGCCAGATAGTAGGACCCGAACATGGCCGTCAGATCCTTGAGATGGCGGGCGGCGGCGTCGGTTGCCTTGATGGGATCGCGCCGCTCGTCCACCCAGCGGTCCACCCGCAGGCCGTAGAGCCGGCCGGTGCCCTTCATGAACTGCCACATCCCCACCGCGCGAGCGCGACTCGTCGCCGTGTTGGAAAAGCCGCTCTCGATCAGCGCGAGGTAGACCAGGTCCCCGGGCAGTCCCTCCGCCTGGAGCCGCTGGCGGATCATCGCCTCGTACCGCGGCATCCGGGAGAGCCAGACCCCAAAGCGTTCCCGACCGGTTGTGCGGTAGAAGTCGAGGTAGTACTGAACCCGATCGTGATTGTTGAATCGCGCGACGTCGATGTCGAAGGTGACCGGCTCATTGGTGAGCGCCTTGCTTCCGTCCGCTGTGGCCGGGGCTTCCTCGGCCGGCGCGTCTTCGCCCGCTGCGCTGTCGGGGGTTTCAGTATGGAGGTCGGCCAGACGCTCCAGGATGGCTTCATCGGCAGCCGAGTCGGCGGCGATGCGGAGCTCCTCGACCAGCTCTCGATCGAGAATGGAATCGGCGAGCGGCGCTGGAATGATCTCGGACTCCGGCATGGCCCTGCTGACAGCGGGGGGTGGCGGGGCCTGAGTTGGAGCGGGAGCAGCTTCCGGAGACGGAGTGGGATGGCCGGCGCAGGCGGCGACCAGGAGCAGCGACAGCAGCAGCGACGACCGGTCCATGAGCTCACTCCCTGGGGCGCGGTCTGGGCCGGCGCCGGTTTGCGGCTTTAGAAAAATCCTACGGAAGAACGAACCGCACGTCCATTGCCGCAGGTCTTATTCGGGGTTTGTTCGCCAGCGGATCGGGCTCCTTGGAGGGGCAATCCGCGGATTCAGGTGCGATTTGACAGG
>Ga0209382_10008473_pt1 | contig 12958 bp, 4 predicted proteins | sample SoiMetdeltSBSDD5_FD_187599 | JGI IMG/M metagenome (GOLD analysis project Ga0209382, IMG submission 187599) | Bulk soil microbial communities from a Populus tree surrounding site in Tennessee, USA - Soil MetaG P. deltoides SBSDD5 (SPAdes) (version 2) | ecosystem: Environmental > Terrestrial >... | reverse complement strand
TAGCTGGTCAACGGTTCCGATGTAATGACGCGGCACAAGGTTCGCGCGGCGAGCAACTGTGGGGCGGGCGGGACTCGAACCCGCGACCGAGGGATTATGAGATCGCCTGTTGACGAGATCTGCGCGATCTACCAGGTACTTTAGTTGCATATCGCATGGCTCCACGGCCGTCGACGTCCTCGACCGACTCTAGTTCGCTCCACGACCGGCTCCACGTAGGCCGACGAGCGCGACCAGAGCGTAGTCGCTTGGGTTGGTCGATAGCCGGGCGGTGGTGATCAGCGTCGAACTGCAGATGGCCCAGGCCGAGGGGTGAGCGACTCTGCCGGTACCGCCGGCCGGCCGACTTAGTCCGCCGGTGAGTGCGGCAGGATCTCGTCGATCGCGCAGACTCGGTAGAAGTCGACCATGTTGGTCCACAACCGCACGATTGCCGGATACTTGGTCTCCCATTTGGTGGAGAACTCGGCAAACGCGTCCAGGGCGGCCTGCTCGGTCGGCGCGGTGTGGATCGGTCTGAGTTCCTTGGCGATGAGGCCCCAAGCGAGCTGGCGTCAGGGCCCGCCTAGTACCTTCATCGCGGCCGTCCTGGGGTCCCCGTAGAAGATGGGGTCGACCTGCTCCACGATGTCGGAGCTGACCTCGAAGAAGTTGCGCTTGTTCTCGATGGGGATAAGCGCACGCTTGGCGCCATTGTCCATCGCGACCTGCAGGGCCTCGGTGAGTGACCGTAGCGGCTTGATGTTGCCTTGGACGCTCATGTCGCCGAGGATCAGCAGCGCCGGACTTGTCGGCGCCCGCCGCAGTGCGGAGAAGGCCGCAACGAAGAACGCGACCCCCAGCTCGGCGGCGACCTTGTTGTTGAGCAGGTCGATGACCTCGACGTGCAGGTCGGAGGCGTCGAAGTCGCGAGCGATGCCGATCTCGGTCTTGTGAGTTTGCAGGTAGCTGAAGGCCCGCTGGACAGCGTCCTTCATAGCCCCGCTGACGCCGCCGGCGAGCTTGAGCTTGCCCGCTCCGGTGGAGACGGAGATCTCCACGCGATAGAGCCCTACGGTGCCATCCGAGGTCACGCCCGCGCTGTAGGCCGACCCGGGCGGCAGGGGGTCGGCCGAGATGAGGTCTCGGCCGCCCTGCTCGGGTACGCCGACGAAGTGCTCTTCGCCGCTCTCGTTGTCGGTGTAGCTGAACGACGTTTGGTAGTACTCGAACGAGCCCATCTTCTTGAGCTGTTCCTTGACACGGCGCCGCCCCTCTAGGGCGATTTCAAGGATCTCGGCGAGTTCGTCGCGTGAGATCTCCCCGTGCGGGTAGAGGATCTTCACCAATCCGGAGACGGTCTTGCGCACGGCCTTACGGTCGCGGGCGTTGAGGTGGGTGCCGAGCGAGAAGTACCGGTCGATGATCTCGGTGTAGTTGTGCTTCCGCAGGTCACGCAGCGCCTCAGCGAGGTAGTCGACGACGAAGCCGTAGCCATCGGTGAAGAGCTCGTTGCGCATCTTCGGGATGTCCCAGCCCGGCAGGTAGAAATGCAGCCGGTCGATGAACGCCATGTCGTCGCGGATGATGTCGGGCATCGGTGCGAAGAGATGACCGGTCTGCACCATGACATCGACGGGCTGGTTAGTGTTGCCGAACATGGCGATGCTGGCGTCGCCGGAGACGGCCTCCTGACCTCGCTGGTAGGTGCCGGACTCGCAGTAGGTCTTCATCGTGGTGACGACCTCTTTGGGCATCTTCTGGAGGTCGGCGACCTCGTCAAACCCGACGACGTCCCAGATCTGCACCATGCCCTTCTGCCGGCCGGTCATGTGGCCGAAGAGATTCGCGACGGTCGTCCCACCGGTCAACAGAGCTGAGTACGGGGAGATCTCCTGTACCACGTACGATTTGCCCGTACCGCGCGGGCCGAGCTCGACGAGGTTGTAGTTGCGTTCTGCGAGCGGGATGAGGCGTACCAGGAACAGCAGTTTGAGCCGGCGGGTCATCGCGTCGGGCTCGTAACCCATGCTGCGGACCATGAGGTCGAGCCATTCGTCGCTGGTGAACTCGGCCCGTGCCTCCCGGTACTCGGCGAGGTCGAAGGTGGCGATCTGGATCGGCGTGAGCTTCTCGATCCAGAAGGGGTTCTTCCCCTTGGTCTCCTCGTCGTACTCGAAGCGCATGTCGACTTGAGCCCACACGCCGCCCATGACCAGGCGCTCGTACTCGCGGACGTAGTGCTCGGGGATGTGCACGTTCTTGTGCCCGAAGTTGGTGACCTCGGCCCAATAGTCCGAGTCGACGAGGCGGACCTTGACCTTGTCGATAAACGTATACCGGCCGCGGTCCTTCACCGTTGCCTGCGCCTTCATCGACTCGTCCGCTCGGATGTAGTTGTTGGCGAGGGTCTCTTCGACGACCTGCAGGCCCATCCGGATGGCCATCCCGTCCGTCGACGAACAGTACTTGCCCAGCAGGTACTCGAGGACAAAGACCGGCACGTTGGCGCCGACCTTAACCTTACGGACGAGGTCCTTGCGTACCACCTTGCCGGCGAAGTACCGGTTGACCTTCTGCCCAAGCGCCTCGCGCGTGGGGGCCTGCGAGTTGCCCATCGCTCTCCAAGCCTTACCAGTTCATGTCAGATCAGCAGCCTCACCGGGATGTCCGCCGGTGATCGGTACAGCTCGGCGTCGGTGGCTGGGTCCAGCACGACGATGCGAGCCGCCGTAACATCGGCGCTGAGCATGAATCCGGCGAGAACAACACGGTCCGGTTCAATGCGCACGTTGCCGGTGGCTTCGTCGAGTTCGCCGCCAGAGACCATGCCGACCCGACCGACCTGTTGGCCTTCGGTGAGAAGCACCGGCCGAACAAGCCGCGTCTCGGCCAGCAGGTCGAGTTGTCCACCTCCGATGGAGAGCGACACCGTGAAGATCCGATTGGTGATAGCGGCTGGGACGCCGTCGACCGTGATGCCCGCCCGCGTCGAGGGCGCGGAAGGTAGGGCGGCCGTACGTACGGTTAGCACGGGGATCACGAGTTCCTGCAGCGTGGGGCCGCCGTGGTGAAATGCCAGGTCTCCGCCCGCCCGGAACACGCTCGCACCCGGGGGAAAGATCAGGTCGAGGTCGCTGGAGTACCCAAGCTCGCTGCCGCTCACGCGAACACTCCCTAGAGGATTGGTACCTCCGCGCCCGATCCAGCAGCGCCGGTGCAAGTCGATCTCTTGGCCGCCCGGCCGGTCGGCTCGCATCGACTCGTCACGATCAGAGGCGGAGAACAGGTGCCCGTGGTCCGCAGTGATGACTGCGTGGGCGATGCCGGCGCTGGCGAGTCGCCGGACCGCCAAGGCGATGTTGCCGATCACCGTGTCCATGACCCTTCGGGCGGTGAAGGAGAAGCCAGCCTCGCCGGCGTGGTCGATCTCCTGAGATCGGACGATGACCACCTGCGCCGCCTTGACCTTCTGCTGCAACTTCGACGGCGCCATGGCAAGCAGCTCGTCGAGACTCACATCAACCAGGCCGGCGATCTGTGATGCGGCGAAGTTCTTGCGGGCCGGAAGGTCCGGCAGAAACACGTCGCCGATCTGTGCGCCAAGTCGGCCGTTGCGCTCGACGACCGAGAAGCTCTTCTCGGCTCCCGGATGCAGAGCCGCCATGCCCACGGGCGTGATGCTAGGCAATGCGGCGATCGCCGGCCGCAGGGACACCTCCGAGGACTCCGGGAGCCGCTCCTTGAGTTCGGCGCCCATCTCGAAGCGCATCGCATCGACGAAAAAGTAGGCGACCGGCCGCGGCTGCCGTGCCACGACCTCGCTGAACACTTGGGTCTGATGAAGCGTTCCGCTCACCGTCCACCCCGAGGTTACGAGCGCGCGCACGAAGCTGTCCGCCATCGCGCGGCAGGTCTCGTCGTACGCCTGGCGGACGATCCCGACCGGCCGTTCTGGCACCTCATCAAGCTCGGTGAGCCATGCCTCGAGGCGCCGTTGCGCTTGGTCGAGGCGATGCCAGCCCTCGTCGGCGGTGTAGCGGTCAACCCACACCCGAGCGTCGCCGTTGCCCCGAGAAGCCTCTCCACGAACTCGAGCCGCCTGAAGCCCGAGGTCCGCCATGTAAACCACTGCCCGCCACTGCGCCTTGCGCGCTCCGTCAAGATCCAGCCAGAAGCTAGTCTCGCGGAGCCCGGCGACCGCCAGCGCGTCATCGAACCTGCCAGCGCGGACGAGGTCGTGGCACAGGCGCAGCAGTACCTCTTCCTCAAAACGGAATGTGTCGATAGAGCCGAGCGCCTCCGCGGGGAGCGCTGCGGTGCGCAGGCTCAGCTCATCCTCGACACGGTCTGCAAGCGATGGGTAGACGTCACGGTGCTTGGTTCGGAGCTGTTGGGCAATCTGCCGTACTGCGTCCACCTCACGCTGAGTCGGCGGCACCGGTATACCGTCGAGCACTGCCGGCGCAGGGCACGATAGGTCCGCACGGAACTCACCACTGAGGACGTACCGCAGCGCATGCGCGCGCAGCCGCGCGACCTCCGCACTGTCGGGAAGCGTCAGGCCAAGGTAAGAGCGAACGAGCGAGATCAGCTCCTCGACCGCGGCTTTGTCGGCGATCTCTTGGTCGTACACGTCCGAGGCCAGCCACTCTGCAAGCAGAGCGTCGTCATCCCGTGTGCGGACGATGCTGCGTAGCAGCGAGGGACCGGCCGAGCCCTGGTCCGCCGCGATGCTGGCCAGATCGGCGTAGGTCAGCTTCCGATCCTCAGCCAACAGCCCATCAACCGTTCCGACAGTCTGTGTCTTGAGCAGAAGATTACGCGCGAGATGCTTGAGCGCCGGTGACCACGACGAGCCTGCCCTCTCAAGCTCCATCAGCACCGAAGTGGGTTCCTTAGCGACCCCGGGCAGGTAGACCACTACCGGCTCGGGCATGTCGCCACTCACAAGTGGTTCCACTTCAGACCGAAGTTCGAACAGAGAGCCCACGAACTCGACGAGGTGGACGTCCTCGCCGCCTAGCTTGACGGTCGCCGGGCGCGCGTGGGCGTCCGTACCCCCACGAAGCTCACCAACGAAGACTGTGAACTCCTGGCGCTGGTCGTACCAGACCACTACCCGCCGAGTACGGACTTGCGCCGAAAGCTGTGCAGCTATGTAGTCGTGCAGCGGATGCATCAGCGTCCTCCACGAGCGTTGCCCACGGCACGTCGGCCGGCGCCCTGCCCAGTCGTGGCTGGGCCGTTGAGTAGGTCGTCCAGCGCAGCCTTGACGGCCGTCGAGGTACGTTCACTGACCAGTTCGTTAATGCTGCAGGTCGGGTGCTTGCGTGCCCCCCACCTGCCATCACGGCCCTGCTCCCAGAAGATGTCTTCGAGGCCATGGGCCATGGCAATGCTGAGGTCGCGAGCACACTTGGGCACCACACGCTCTGGCCAGAGGTGCATCGCCAAGTTAGTCCAGTCGTACTTGCCCTCACGTAGGGCGTCCCACACCGTCTTCAGCTCTCTCTGCCACGACTTGTGGTGAGGCACCAGCCGCCACAACGGAGCGAAGTTGAGGACCACGCCGTCGTCAAGGTTCGGGTTCCAAAGCGGGGCAACCCTGCGAACCTCGTCAAGGAAACCACGAAGATCGTCGATCAAGGCTTCATTTTCGGCGATCGCCTTCCGCCGGGCGACTGTTGCGCTCTCGCCGGCTTCCGTTCGAGCGTGCTCCAGTCGCTGTTCCTCGAGTCTCAGTTTCGGCACAACATATTCGTCTTGGATCCGGAACATCGTGTCAGCGGTCATGCTGTGGATGTAGATCCACACGGAGTAGCTCCCCGATCGCGTGGCTAGGTGCCAGTAGATGGGCGCCTTGCGCCGACTCTTGGAGTACATGCGGACATGCAGGGGAAAGAATGTGCGCGCGAGCCACTTCCTCAGGTCTGCCGGTTCTGGCACAGCTACGTTGACGACCTCAGCGTTAGCTGTCACTTGCTGGGCAAGGTCGTGTGGATGCCCAGGGTCGTCGACCAAGATGTCACGCACGGGAATCGGCGTCTTGTCTTCTGCGGGCCACATACCCGCCGAACGGACCGGCAACGGATCGAACGGGCCGGGCTCGGCCGGGAGTGGTCGCTGGCCAGTCGCCAACCTCACATCAAAGCGACCGAAGGCCACGCCAACGAGCCACGACAGTAGCGCGTCCGACTCGCCTCCGCGGAAGGAACCGTCGTCAGACTCATCATCGTCGTCCTGACCCCCCTCCCGCGGCGCGGGCAGGCCAGGTCTTTGGAGATCGCTCGTGCTCTCGATGGCCCGGCGATCGGTGCCGGAGATTCCAAATAGTCCAAAAAGGTACTCGTCGATGTTCTGCTGAACCACGGCTAATTCACGGCTAGGCTCGACCGAGATCCCGCTCGAGTACACCTCCGCGGGCAAGATGAAGGCGTGTGATGTCTCGTCATGAATGTCTCGGGCCCGTTGCGCTGCCCAACCGCGGCGCGCCAGCTCTGCTAGCTGCTTCACGTGCTGCTGCGAGAGGTGCGGTACTGGAGTTCGCTGAATTACACCAACGTCATACGACCGCGCAACACCGCCGCGCCCAGTCGGCTCGGCTGCGGCAAGCTGGAGGTCAACGAGGCCCCGGAACGCTGCGCTTCGGAACACTGCAAGATATGCAAGTAGGATCTCGCCGTCGTCGCCTACCACAAAAGCAGCAGGCCCTTTGTGCCCAAAGATGCAGCCGCGTGGGAGAACACGAAATCCGAGTTCACTCTTGGTACGATGGGGCCAGGTAAGACCAGGACGCCAAAAGTACTCCACATTCTGGGGACGAGAGGCTGGGCGATCGGAGCCCTCTTTCCGAAGGTTGACGATCTCACGGCCGCCGTAACGCCAGTTCACAACCAGATGGAGGTCGGCAAAAAACGGCGAGAACGAGCCGCCCTTGGCAAAAAGGAACCAGTCGTGGTTTACCCGCTCCGGCTCGACCTCCCACCACAGGCGCAAGAATCTAAAGTCATCTGAGCTTTGAAGACCCACCCTTGCCGTACGCTTCTCTGACTCGAACAGCGGCAACGTACGAAAGAGACTCCTAACGTTATCGCTGACCCAGTAGGAAAAGGGCGACCTAGGAATCGATCGAAGGCTGCTCAGCTTGACCTCGAAGTAGCGCGCACGGGTATCGCGCGCCTGACCCTCGATTGCCTCCTCCAGCGAACGCTTCTTGTCGCGATCCTCGAGCGTTCTGACAATCACACTGGTGTCGTGCTTTCCGTCGCGCTCGAGGCAGTATGCGGCAGCCTCTACGAGTGCAGCGTCCATAACGCCGAGGCCAAGGTCCGCGATGGTTACCGGCGGTGCCTCATTGAGCAGCACCTCTTCCCTCCACCGCTGGAATGTTGGTAGGAAAAACCCTGTGCGTGACGTGATGGCTCCAAGGAGTCCTTGGGACTCGAGCAAGCCGATGCCTCGTTCGACAAAGACCGCGAAGATGTCGTTCTTGGAGCGCGGATAGGTCTGCTCCAAGGTCCTCCGTACCCTCGGCGTGGCGTCGCCGAAGGGTGGGTTCATGAGGACAACATCGTACTTCTGGGCAGCCAACTTGAGGAGCCCGAGGCCCTGCGCCGAGTCATCAGCAAAGAGTCGCCGTCGCATGTTGACATCCATGGCTCTGGCTGCGGAATAGCGCTCAAGGGCTTCGTGAAGGCTCTCCTCTGCGGGGGCAAAGAGATCCGCAGCGTAACCGTGTTTGAGCGGCTCACCTCGGAGCGTCTCGACACGCAGTAGCAGTCCGAGTTCGCCGGCGAACGCGAGTGCGCTGACGAGTTCCCGGAAAGCATTGCGCAAGTCCTCGCTCGAGAGCGTTTCTTCGAATTCTGTGGCCACGGTGGCGTTGGCGACGAGCGGTTCGGCGATGACCACATTGGTTCGCCGAATCCTAGGGCGGCCATCTCTGCGGATACCTGCGTCGTGGTACGCGCGCTGGGCTCGCAGCCACAAGGCGAGTTGAGCGATCTGCGCGCAACGTGGGTCGATATCCACGCCGTACAGGTTCATCGTGAGGATCAGCTCGGGCACGGCGCCTCGGATGGAGCCGCGATCGGGGTAGTCTTGGGCGAGGGTACGTCCGGTCGCCTCGCTCGGCGGGCTGTCGGGGTCGGTGTGTGCCTCCTCGTAAATCGCCGTTAGCAGACCAAATGCGTACAAGAGGAAGTGGCCGCTGCCGCAAGCCGGGTCGAGGACGCGGATGTCGCGCGGGTCCTTCTTCGGCCGTAGGCTGAGCGACTCGCCGGGCCGGCGGATCAGGTACTCGCAGCGATCTTTGAGGCCAGTGTCACCACCGCGCATTTCGTACCAGATGCGTCCCAGTGTGTTGTCCGTGAGGAACTGGACTACGTAGCGAGGCGTGAAGAACTGGTTGCGTACGGCCAATTCGCGACTGTTGCGTGGCGCCTGGCTCTGCTTGCGCATGGCCTGGCGTTCCTCGCCGCTGTTGAAGTACTGGTAGACCCAACCGATGGTCTCGTCCTCAGCCCATACGGCAGCGAGCTGACTATCGTTGAGGATCTCCAAGAGCTGAACCAACGCGGGACGCCTCGGCCACACCACTGAAGCCGGGTCACGGCGATCGAACAGCACCTTCACCTCGGTGGACAGTTCGTCGAAGATCGACTCCAGGTAGATGCGGTAGCCGTCCGGCAATGTCTGCAAGCCTTTGGCGAGCATGGTGAACTCGGAGTAACCCGACGAGGACTCGCCCTTGCTGACGCACTGTTGGACCAGGCCACGTACCTCGAGCATCTTCAGGGCGACGAACCGGTTTAGCGTTGTGAATGAGGCGTCGCGCAGGTAGTCCACTACGGCATCCGATGTGGCCAAGCCGATGGCCTGCTTGTGCTCGATGGTGGCAACGATCCGTTCTCGTTGTCGACGCCCTGCCGGCCCCAACTGTTCGCCACCCGTGCGCAGATTCCGCCCGTCCAGGAGAACGTCGAAATCTCCCTCGAGTTGGGCAGCAAAGTCCTCCTCCAGCAGCCGTCGCGCTCTCTGCGTGGCGGACTCGATCAGACCACGGGTATCCCTATCCATATGCACACCTAGCCGTTCGCTTGATCGTCACGAGATTACGACCTTCTTCCCGGCGCCGATCATGCGTAGGACCTCCTCGCGGAGCCCGTCGAGTGCGGCTGTCAGCTGCTCCTCTGTCTCGATGCCCCCTGTGAAGAAGGGACGGATGTCGAGCGAGGCGAGCCGCTCGCCCTCGATGATCTCCTGCATCTGGTGAATCGCCGCACGAAGCCTGGCCTCGCAGGCGTCGCGCTCGGATCTCAATAGTGCAATCGAGGCATCTGCCGACCGGGGTTGTTGTCCTTCAAGCAGAGGCGCCGCAAGGTCCTCTCGTGTCCCCTCGGCCAGCTCGTGCCAGCCGGGTTCGTCGGTCAGCCTCTTGTGTGCCGCCGTGTACGCGTCAATGCGTGCCTCCTGGGCCTCGTCGAAGATCCGCTGGTACTCAACCTCGATGGCTCGGGCGTGCTGGTCGATCTCGGGCAAGGCCCGGAAGAACGTCTCCCTGTCGAGGAGGTCCGCGAGCGCAGTAGCGCGCTCCGTGAGCTCGTCGGGTGTCGGTTCGCCCCGGAGCACTGGCCACATGTCGTTTACGGCGCGACTGGCTCGTGCAAGATCGTGAAGGCGTGGATCGGTCAGTGTACTGCGCAGCTCACCGGCACGCTGGATCGCCTCCTTGATGATGCGATGACTTGCGTTGAAGGCGAGGATCGCGCTGTCCGCAGTCCCGGACTTGATCACTTTCACTTCGCCGAGCGCCTCTTCGAGCGGTCCCTCGCCAGGAAGGCGGTGGCGGAGCAGGATGTCTCGCGCCTCGCTGACGGAGTCCTGGTGGTGATCGATCTGTTGGCGGATCTCGTCGACGATGGTGGTTGACGAGGTTATGTCGGTCACCTCCCGGCCGAATGTGTCCTGGAACGCCTCGGCCGCGCGGAGCTTGTCCTTGGTCTCGACCCCTCGGCGCGGCTTGAACGACGCCTGACGGAACTGGTTGTTGTTGCTGAGAGCGTCCTTGGACTCTAGGCTCGGAAGTGGGTCGAGCACGCGCCCCTTGCTGGTGGCCTCGATCCGCTCATCGCGCATCAGCGCAAGCACGAGCAGCCGGATGACCTCGAAGTCCCAACCGAAGGGCTCCTTGCCGAGCTCCGCCTCGAGGTAGCGACCGCTGGCGGTATCACCGTACTCCGCACGGTCCTCGATGCGTCGGAGCACCTCGCGCAGCGGTCCGGTGTCAACGATGAACGTCGTCTTTCCGCCCTCCGTGCGCACCAGGCTGAGAGCGGTGAACACGGACGGAAGCCCTTGGAGGTTGTGTGCGGTCAGGAGGGCATCGGCACCCTTGCGGGCGTCGGTCGCCTTGGCGGCGGCCTCGCTGAAACGGTGATAGACCTCAGGGAGTACAGCGGCAAGGATCTCGTTGGCGGCCCTGCCAATGTCGGTGACGCTGTCGCTTGGTCCCCGGTCGTTACCCCGGAAGTAGACCCGGCCGCTCAGGCATGCGGTTCTGAGCAGCCGGCGCAGCTCGTCTTGGCGTGACCGGAGCCGTGAGCGCTCTTCGGCCATGAGAGCCGGCGTGTCCTCGCCCTTGGTTTCCCGCTCCTTGCGCTGGAGCATCTCGCGGGAGCGGAACAGCTCCACCATCTCGTGGTCGATGGCCTTGTTCAGCGGGACAGACCAGAAGACGTTGTCGGTCTGCTGCCGACTGCGTGAGCGCAGGTCGTTGGCCAGCGACTCGAACTCAGCGCCTTCCTCGGCCAGCTGAAGCGAGACGACCAGGTCGCCGCTTGTAGCTTCCCGCCCGTGGATCGCCAGGCCGGCCTTGAAGATCTTCGCGTCCGCCAGGGTGAACGTCGGCTGCGGCTTCCAGAACTCCTGCAGAACCTCGACATAGACACGGTGCGCGTCGCCCGGCTTCGGCGCGATGCCGTTGCGGACCCGCTCCCAATCGTCCTCGGCGGGTGTGGGGATGCGGTAGCCGTCGTCACCGCGACGGACCTTGTGCGTGCGCTCCAACTCCTGAAGTGCGTCTCGCACGTCGGCCAGCGGCGAGTCGCCCGACACACTGCCCACGAGGGCCGCGGCGATGTTCTCCGGGCTTCGGTGCACACTCCGTACGTACTGCAGTAGGCAGATCACCTTGGCGACTGCCTGAGCGTAGGGGTGCGACAGCTCGCGTGGGATCGCCGCGATCTTCGCGCGGATCTCGGAGCCGATGTTGTTCTCAACGAGGTCGTAGATCTGGTCCAGACGTACCAGGTTCCCGACCTTCTGATCGGCGATGTTGACGGCTGGGTGGATGAGGAGCTGCTGCGCGAGCTTGATGATCGTCCGGTTGGCCCCACCGACGCTGCGGTTCGCACCGCCCTGGGTGCGCAGGCCAGAGACGATCTGGATGATGAGATCGATCTGGTAGGGCAGCAGCGGGTAGAGGCTGGCGAATGAGTCCCGACTCAGCTCGGGCAGGCGGATCTCCGCAGTGAGCCTGGTGTTCTGGGTCAGGCGAGCGCGGTTGTCATCGAACAGCTTGCCCAGGCGTGTCTCGGCAGCGGCGTTCTTGGTGAGAATCCGCTTGCTGGTCACCTCCGAGATGTCGGACGGTTCGAGGTGGACCTGCAGCGGGAACCGGTCCCGCAGGCGGGCAAGCTCAATCCGTGTTCCCTCCAGCCCGCTCACCAGGTCGTCGAGCTTCTCCTGGGAGGTGACGACGATCCAATGCTTGCCGCGGCCCTTGACGCCCAACTGCTGGACGACTGCCTGTAGGTCGAGCATCTTCTGCACATCGCGGGCCACGAACTGACCGATCTCGTCGATGACGAACAGGAGCGTGTACCCGGGTCGACGGCGCTTCATGAGTTCGGTCGCCCGCTCCGCGAGCTTGCCGGGCGTGATGTCTGCTCGACTCTTGGCGGCACGCACCCACGAGTCGGCCATCGGGAAGGTCTGCGGCAGAAGGCTGTGCATGACCTGGCTGGCCTCGCTGGCCGAGAAGGCGACCTTTCCCTTCTCGTCATCCCAGTTCTTGCCGAACAGCTTGGCGTACTCCGCCGCGAACTTCTGCAGCTCGCCCTTCTCCTCCAGCGTGATCTCCAGCTCGGCCAGGTCGAGGTCGGTCGCGTAGCCGAGGCTGTGCAGGAACTGCCGGTACATGATCTCGGTTATGGACTGGTTGCCACTGCGGATGCCCCGGTCGGTGGATACGTCGAAGATCACCGTGTGGGTCGGGATACGCTCGCTGATCGTCCGTAGCAGCACGCGCAGCCGGTTGTCCCCGCCTCGGTCAGCGAACCGCTCCGCAGCACCCTTGCCGTCGATGCTGCGGTTCTCGATGGCCAGGCCGAGGACCTTAGCGAAGCTCGACTTACCGGAGCCGAAGAAGCCCGATACCCAGATCGCGATACCTTCATGCGGCTTGTTCGGCGTCTCCTGGTACGCGTCGAGGATCTCCAGGTAGTACTTACGGATCGCGTCGGTGACGACATACTCGTTGAGCTCGTCGCGGATGACCTGCTCGTTCGTCTGGTCAACCTTGATGACTTCTTCGATCTTCCGGTCGATGTCCCCTGCGAAGAGGGTCCTGATCGTCATAAGGCATCGCCCCTATCAGAAGACCTTCAGTCGGTAATTGTGTTCGGGATCAAGTACGCCCATGAAAGACAGCCCTGACCCACCGTCCAGACGGCCTGGGTAGAAGAGCACCGTCGGCACGTGGACGTGGCCCTTGAGCTGCTCGAGTAGCGCCGAGGTTCGGTACATCGGGAACAGCGCGCCGGCGCGGAGGATCAGCACGACATCTCGGGTCGGGTCAGGGTCCTCGGGCATCCTGGCCGCGACGTGGTCAACCAGCGGCGAGTACTCCCAGAGAACGGCATGGACCGTCTCTACCACAACCTCCACGCCGGTCGACCGTTCTGCATCGAACCAT
>Ga0209382_10008472_pt1 | contig 12960 bp, 8 predicted proteins | sample SoiMetdeltSBSDD5_FD_187599 | JGI IMG/M metagenome (GOLD analysis project Ga0209382, IMG submission 187599) | Bulk soil microbial communities from a Populus tree surrounding site in Tennessee, USA - Soil MetaG P. deltoides SBSDD5 (SPAdes) (version 2) | ecosystem: Environmental > Terrestrial >... | reverse complement strand
ACCCCGGTGTTAGCTCCACCAGCTAACACCGGGGTCAGGGGCGAGCGCACGCCCCAAGTTCAGGTCTGCGACGACTCTTCGAGGAGCTCGAGACGGCGGTAAGCTGCGCGCGCTGTGGGTCTGGCCGAAGGGGCTGCCGGACCTGGCGGAGGCGATACGTCCATGACGCGCTGGCGCAGGGTGGCCGGAAGCCTTCTGGTCGCGTCAGTCGCGCTCGCCATGTCCTGTCTCGACTTCGACCTGGTCGAACGCCAGTTCTGCGATGCGAGCGGTACCTACTGTAGCCCTCCAGAGATTGACTCCATCGCCTTCATCACCCCGGCGCAGGAAGCAGTCCCGCTCAACGGGTGCTCGGGGGCGGTGACGGTCCAGCTCCGGGACCAGTACGGCAACGCGGCGACGGCGGGCAGCAGTGGCCACGCCCTGACTCTCTCCTCCTCGGACGCGAACCCCAGCCTCAGCTTCGAGTTCTATCCAGATGCCGCCTGCGGCCTGGCCGCCATCGCCTCCATCCGGGTGGAGGCGGGCGCGTCGTCGGCGACCTTCTATTTCAAGAGCACGGCCGTGGCGGCCGGCACGGTGACCATCACCGTCGCGGACGGAGCGCGCACCGCGTCGCAGGTCCAGGGCCTGGTGTTGCGCACCCAGCTGGCCTTCGTCACCGCGCCCAAGACGCAGGCGGCGGGCGACTGCTCGGCGGGGCCGATCACGGTGGAGACGCGCGACAGCAGCGGGGCGGCGTTGAACGTGCTGGTGCCCACCACCATCACCTTCGGCACGCCGGATGGGAACCTGGGCCTCTTCGCGGACAGCCTGTGCCAGAACGCGCTGACCGCCGTCACCATCGCCGCGGGGAACGCGCGCGCGAACGCCTACCTCCGCGGGACGATCTCCGGCACCGCCCGGGTCACCGCCAGCGCGCCGGGGATGACCGGCGCCGAGCAGACACACACCATCCAGCCCGGGCCCACCGCGCAGCTGATCTTCACCTCCCCGGCGCAGACGGCGCTCCCGCTCAACCAGTGCTCGGAGCCGGCGACGGTCCAGCTCCGGGACGCCTTCGGCAACCCCACCCCGGTGGGCACCGCCCGCACCCTGACCCTCTCCTCGGACGCCAGTCCCGGGGCCTCGTTCCGGTTCTACCCGGACGCCGCCTGTGCCCTGGCGGCGATCACCGCCACGCCGGTGGCGGCGGGCGCGGCCACGTCGACCTTCTATTTCAAGAGCACGGCCACCTCGCCCGGCCAGGTCACCATCACCGTCGCGGACGGGGTCCGCACGGCGACGCAGACGCAGACCCTGGTGCAGCGCACGCCGACGCAGCTGCAATTCATCACCGCGCCGTTCACGGTGCCGCTGGGCTCGTGCTCGCCGGCGGTGACGCTCCAGACCCAGGACGCGGCCGGCCTGCCTGCGCCGGTGATCTCCGCCACCAACATCCCGCTCTCGTCCGCCGGCACGGCCGCGCTGACCTTCCACAGCAACGCCACCTGCACCTCCGGCCCCATCAGCCAGGTGAGCATCGCCGCCAGCACCAACGTCGCCAGCTTCTACTTCAAGGGCAGCACCCAGGGCTCGGCCACCATCACCGCCAACGGCGGGTCCTTCGGGTCGCCCGCCCAGACGGAGACCATCACCCCCCCGGTGGCCACCCAGCTGGCCTTCGCCACCGGGGCCCAGAGCGCGACGGCGGGCGCGTGCTCGGGGGCGGTGGAGATCGAATCGCGCGACGGCAGCGGCTTCCCCACCCCGGTCAGCACCGCCACCCAGGTGGACCTGGCCGTCGCCCCGGGCGGAGTGCTCTCCCTCTTCGCGGGGGTCGGCTGCGGCGGCGCGCCGATCACCACGGCCACCCTGGCCGCCGGCACCTCGAAGGTGACCATCTCCTTCAGGGGCACGGTGGCGGGCAGCTCCACCATCACCGCCTCCACCCCCGGCGGCGTGCTGACCTCGACGCAGCAGGTGGAGACCGTGACGCCGGCGGCGGCGGCCAAGATCGTCATCACCGCCGGCAAGGGACAGACGCTGGCCGCCGGCGCCTGCGGGACCATCAACATCCAGCTCCAGGACGCCTTCGACAACCCGGTGATCGCCGGCAGCAACCAGGTGGTGAACCTCTCCTCCAGCCCGATCGCCGGGATGAGCCTCTACGCCACCAGCAACTGCTCCGGCAGCGTGGGGACCACCGCGCAGATCAGCTCGGGCGGCTCGCAGGGCGCGTTCTCCTTCAAGGGCACCGCCGCCGGGAGCTACACCATCACCGAGACGCCCCAGAACACCGCGCTGACCGGCGACTCGGCGCTGGAGACCATCACCGGCGGCACCGCGACGGCGCTGGCGTTCACCTCGGCGCCGCAGAGCGCCCTGGTCGCCGGGACGTGCTCCCAGCCCGTCGTCCTCACCAGCCGGGACTCGCTGGGCAACACCGCGCCGGTGAGCGGCAACACGACGATCACCCCGGGCTCCACCGGCCTCACCGGGGTCACCTTCTTCTCCGACGCCCCCTGCACCACCGCGGTGAGCACCGTCCTCATCCCCAACCAGGGGACCTCGGTGTCCTACTACTTCAGGACCAACACGCCCGGGTCCGGTACCCTGACCGCCAGCGCTGCCGGGCTCACCGCACCCACTCCCCAGCCGGTCACCGTGGTGCCGGGCGCGCCCACGCAGCTGGTGTTCACGCTGGGGCCGGTGACGGTGCCCGCCGGCACCTGCTCCGGGGCGGCACCCGGTTTCCCGCTGGCGATCGAGACCCGAGATGCCAGCGGCAACCCCGCGCCGGTGGCGGCGAACACGGACGTGCTGATCAGCGGGGCGAACGGCACGGGGACGATCACCTTCCACACCGGCCCGGGCTGCTCCGGGGGCGTCACCACCCTGCGCATCAACGCCGGCAGCGCCTCCACCGGCAACTTCTACTTCAGGACCAACAAGGCCGGGACCTGGGCGCTCACCGGCTCCTTCACGGGGCTCACCTCCGCCACCCAGAACGAGACGGTGACCCCGGGGCCGCCCGCGGCGCTGGGCTACACCAGCCCGGCCCAGACGGTCCCTGCCGGCGCCTGCTCGGCGAGGGTGACGTTCGAGGTCCGGGATCCGTACGGAAACCTGTCGCCGCCCACCAGCACCACCACCGTCAACCTCACGCCCGGCGCGGACGCGTTCTACCGGAACTCCGGCTGCACCCTCATCGTCGTCGGCAACCAGCTCACCATGAGCTCTGGCCAGGTGGAGGGCCAGTACTGGTTCCTGGCGCCGGGCGCGGTGGGGCCCTACACCATCGACATCACCAGCCCGGGCCTCACCTCGGCGTCGCAGGTGGAGACGATCGAGTAGCGCGCTCGGCAAGGGCATGCTGCGAGGAGGAACCTCTTGATCGGCGCGATGCTGGCGGTGGTTGGATCGATCTCCCTGCTGGCGGGCGATGGACCTGTACCGCCGCATGTTGTCGTCATCGCCGCGGAGACGCTGGTCCAGCGGAACCAGCCCGAGGCGGCGAGGCTGATTGCCCGCGAGGCCCTCGCATCGCCTGGTTTGACTCGCGCTGAACGGGCTCGGCTCCACCTGGTGAACGCCATGCTGCTGCCGGAGAAGGACGATCTCGGCAGACGAAAGGCGCTGGGGGCCGCGCTGAGCCTGGACAGGACGGTGTCGTTCCCGGGCTCTGTGCCAGCGCAGCTCCGGGAGATGCTCGAAGACGCTCGCTCGATGTTGCCACCCGCCTCCGGTCCGTCTCCGGCGCCTTCGCCAGGTGAGGCCGCCGGTCGCGTACCGCCGGCCAGGTCCCTGATCCACATGGTCGACGTCCTCTACAAGGACCTGCAGATCGACGCGGCCGACATCGTGCTCCAGGTGGCGAAGCAGTACGAGCCGTTCACGGCCGGAGACCAGGTCCAGATCGCGGTCCGGCGAGGAATCGTGAAGATGGACCTGTTCGACGACGCCGGAGCGCGCAGGGCCTTCCAGCAGGCGCTCGACCTGGACCGCTCCATCAAGCTGCCCGACTACGCTCCACCGAAGACAACCCGCCAGTTCAATGAAATGCGGGCGGCCCTTCAGCCGGTACGAGCGTCAGGGCCAGACATGGGACCTGCTCCTTCGAAGAAGGAACCCATGGGCGGGCCCCTGACACGTCCCTGGGCCTGGACGGCCATTGGAGGTGGGGTGCTCGGGGCGACGAGCGGGGTCCTCTACCTGCTGGCCAAGGACAAATATGACCTCCTCGCCACGCACTCTCCGACCATCACCGGGGATGCGGACCTGACGGCGACGGCGAACGCTGGTCGCGCCTTGCAAACCGGTTCAGGGGTGGTCCTCGGGGCGGCGGCCGCAGCGCTGATCGGATCCATCGTGCTGTATCAGCTCGATCATCCGAGCACGTTGCATGCGACCGTCCAGGTCTCCGCCGGCGCGGTCACGATAGGTGTCGGGGGAGCGCTTCCCTGACGCATCAGGAGTCGCACCGGGGGCCGGACCCGTCAGGGGTGAGCTCTGCGTCGCGGGCGCGAGCCGCGTCCATCCGTTGCCGCGGCAACGTGACGGCAAGATTCGCGTGGAAATCCATCATTCCGGGGGTTTCCGGTGGGCCGCACACCGGGGCTGGTAAGGAATAAATGCCGCCGCGTCCTTGAGCAGAGAGGACAGGCCACATGACCACCATCGCCGCGGTGAGGGTCGAGGACGAGCAGTCTGCGCCGACCATGGTCGAGTACGCCGGTGGAACGCTGCCCGATCACGGTCGCGTGGCCACCAGGCTGGATGAGGGGAGCACCGTCCAGCAATACGAGATCATCCGCGAGCTGGGCAGCGGTGGCATGGGCGCCGTCTTCCTCGCGCGCGACACCAGGCTCGGGCGCCTGGTGGCCATCAAGCTCCTGCACACCGCCGGCCCCGAGCTCAACCAGCGCTTTCTCCTCGAGGCCAGGACCACCGCCAGCTGTGGTCATGAAAACATCGTGGTCATCCACGAGGTCGGCGAGCACGAGGGCGTGCCGTTCATGGTGCTCGAGTACCTTCAGGGACAGACCCTGAAGAAGCTCGTCGCAGGCCAGCGGATCCCGGCGGCGCGCGCGGTGGAGCTGATCGTGCCGGTGGTGCGCGCGCTGGCCTGCGCGCACGCGCAGAACATCGTCCACCGGGATCTGAAGCCGGACAATGTCATCGTCACCAACTCGGGCACCATCAAGGTGCTCGACTTCGGGATCGCCAAGGTGCTCCAGTCCGCGGAGCCTGGAGCGGTTCCGATCGGCGCCAAGGCGGGGGCCGCCCTGGCCGGAACGGGGGACGACACCGGAGAGAGCACGCGGAAGGGCGTGATCCTCGGGACCATCCCCTACATGGCTCCGGAGCAGTGGAACGCCTCGGACCTGGACCACCGTGTCGACATCTGGGCGGTGGGCATCATCCTGTTCCAGATGCTGGCCGGGCATCACCCGCTGGCGCCGCATCAGGGCTTGCAGCTGATCGTGACCAGGGAGCTGGACAAGCCCATGCCCTCGCTCCGCGGGGCGGCGCAGGACGTGGCGCCGGAGCTAGCCGCCGTGGTGGACCGGTGCCTGCGCAAGCGCCGCGAGGAGCGCTTCCCGGACGCGATGGCGCTGCTGCGGGCGCTGGAGCCGTTCCTCCCCGGCCGCGCGGCCCGCGACCTGCGCGTGGAGGAGGCCCCCTACGCGGGGCTCAGCTCGTTCCAGGAGGCGGACGCCGACCGCTTCTTCGGCCGCGGCCGGGAGATCACCGCGCTGGTCAATCGGCTCCGGGACCGGTCGGTGATGGCGGTGGTCGGCCCCTCGGGCGCCGGGAAATCGTCGTTCGTCCGCGCCGGGGTCGTGCCCGCCCTGAAGCGCTCGGGACAGGCGTGGGAGGCCATGATCATGCGCCCCGGGCGCGACCCGCTGGGGGCGCTCGCCGTCACGCTGGCTCCCCTCGTCAGCACGTCGACCACGCTGGAGGACGAGGTCGCCCAGCAGCGGAGCCTGGTGGAACGGCTGCGCGCCGAGCCCGGCTACGCGGGGACGCTGCTGCGCAACCGCGCCCGCCGCGACGGCCGCAACATCCTCCTCTTCGTGGACCAGATGGAGGAGCTGTACACGCAGGTGGCGGATCCCGCCGAGCGGCTGGCCTTCACCGCCTGCCTCTCGAGCATCGCGGACGACGCCACCGCGCCCACGCGCGTCATGGTCTCCCTGCGCTCCGACTTCATCGACCGCGTCTCGGAGGACGAACGCTTCCTCAACGAGGTGACCCAGGGCCTGTTCTTCCTCTCGCCGCCCCCGCGGGACGGCCTCCGGGACGCGCTGGTGCAGCCGGCGGAGATGGCCGGCTACCGCTTCGAGACGCCGGAGCTGGTGGAGCAGATGCTCCAGCACCTGCAGTCCATCCACGGGGCGCTGCCGCTGCTGCAGTTCGCCGCCACCCGGCTCTGGGAGGCGCGCGATCCGGCCCGCAAGCTGCTCACCGAGCGCGCCTACACCGAGATGGGGGGGATCGCCGGCGCGCTGGCCACGCACGCCGACAGCGTGCTGGCCGGGCTGTCGGTGACGGAGCAGGCGCTGGTGCGGGCCCTGCTCCTGCGCCTGGTGACCCCCGAGCGGACGCGCGCCATCGTCCCGGTCGAGGAGCTGGCGGAGCTCTCCTCGGTGGCGGGCGAGCCGCTGCGCCTGATGCAGCACCTGGTCCAGGCACGCCTCCTGGTGGTCCAGACCGACGGGAGCGGGGCGGGAGCGACGGCGGAGATCGTCCACGAGTCGCTCATCCAGAGCTGGCCCATGCTTCGCCGGTGGCTGGACGAGAGCCAGGAAGACTCCGCCTTCCTGGAGCAGCTGCGCGCCGCGTCCCGGCAATGGCAGGCCATGGACCTGGACAGCGATCTGCTCTGGCGGGGCGACATGGTGGAGGAGGCGCGCCGGTTCAAGCGCCGGTACCGCGGCGAGCTCCCCAGGCTGCAGCGCGAGTTCCTCGACGCGGTGCTGTCCAGCGCGGTGAGGGCCTCGCGGATCCGGAGGGCGCTCTTCCTCGGGTCCGCGGCGGTGCTGCTGCTGATGGTCGCCGCGTCGGCGGTGGCCCTGGTGGTGATCCGCCGCGAGCAGCGGAAGGCCGAGGAGCAGGCCGTGGTGGCGACGGCGGCCAAGGAGACGGCGAAGAAGAACGAGGACAGGGCGAAACAGAACGAGGACCGGGCGAAGAAGAACGAGGAGACGGCGACGAGGAACATGCGGGCCGCCCAGGAGAAGGAAGCGCAGCGCGCGGCGGCGCAGTCCGACGCCGAAGAAGCCCGCCGGAAGGCCGAGGCGGCCGTCCGGGAGGTGGAGGAGGTCAACCGCAAGCTCGTGGCCGCCCAGAAGGCGGCGGAGGAGGAGGCCGAGGCGGCCCGGCGAATGGCGGAGCGTGCCCGGCAGGCGGAGGAGGAGGCACGCCGGGCGCAGTGGGAGCTGGAGCAGAAGCTCGCCGAGGAGCAGGCGAGGAACAAGGCCTGGCAGCTCATCTACGACGTCCAGAAGACGGAAGCGGGACCGGAGGTGGAGAAATGACTGGCCAGCTCGTGCACCTCGCGATGTGGGTCGGGCTCACGGTCATGGAGGCGGGGCCGCGGGCCACGCCGCGCCCGCTGATTCCCAGGGAACCCCGGGCGCACTGGGCGCGGGTCTCGCAGAAGGAGCAGGACAAGGGACTGGAGCTCTTCACCCAGGCGAACCAGGCGATCCACCGGACCCAGCCGAAGGAGGCCGTGAGGCTCTATCGCCAGGCGCTGACCCACTGGGACCATCCGGCCTTCCACTACAACCTGGCCATCGCGCTGCTGGCCGTCTCCGACACGCTCGAGTGTCACCGGCAGCTCGAGGAGGCCACCCGCTACGGGCCGGAGCCGCTCCGCGATCGCGAGAAGTACGACAACGCGATGAGGATCCTGTCGGAGGTCGAGGGGCAGCTGGCGAGGCTCGAGCTCACCTGCGATGAGCGCGGGGCCGAGGTCACCGTGGACGATCGCAAGGTCGACCTCTCGTGTCCCGGATCGTTCGCGCAGTGGAAACAGCCGGGCATCCACGTCGTCCGGATCACCAAGAGCGGGTTCTACCCCACGACGAAGAACCTGAACCTGCAGCCCGGGGAGCGGCCGGTGGTCCCGCTCCGGCTGTACACAGAGGCGGAGTGGACCCGCATCCGGACCCGCTGGCCGCCGTGGATGCCCTGGGTGGTGATGGGCAGCGGGGTGGCGGCGGTGGGCGTCGGCGGCTGGCTCCACGTGTACTCGGGGGACCAGTTCAAGGTCTACGACAGGGGAATCACGGCCTGCGCCGGCGGTGGTCCCAGCCAGCCGGTCTTCAAGCCCTGTTTGGTCTCCGAAACGCTGGAGCGGCCGCGCGTCGTGGCGGACGTCTCCCAGGGAGTGGCATGGGGCCTGTATGGCGGCGGCATCGTGGTGCTGGGGAGCGCCTCCGTGCTCCTCTCTCTCAACTTCCCGCAGCCCTACCTCGTCGATCCGGAGAGCGACTCCGCTCCGAGGAGCAGGCCGATGCTGGTGGTGGCGCCGATGCTGGGGCCAGATTCCCGCGGCATCGTGGTCGGCCTGAGCTTCTGAGCGAGGCACATCATGCGACGAGTGAAGATTGCAGTGAGCGCCGTTGCGGTCGTGGTCGCGTTCAGCACCTGCTACCGGACCGAGACCAAGCTCTGCCCGCCGTTTGGAGACGCAGGAGATCCTCCCCTGAGGTGCCCCCCGGACACGTGGTGCTCCTACAACTGGGAGGGCCCCATCTGCATTCGCGGGACCTGCGGAAACCGAGAGCAAGATTTCAACGAAACATGCGACGACGGCAACATCGTCGAAGGGGACGGATGCAGCGGCGATTGCCAGCTCCCCTGCGGCAACGGCGTCATCGAAGCCGGCGAGCTCTGCGATGACGGCAATGGCGTTTCAGGAGACCGCTGCAGCGCTGATTGCAAGTCCACGGAGATCTGTGGCAACGGCATCGTTGACCTCTGGGAGGGCTGCGACGACGGCAATACCGTCTCGGGCGATGGGTGCAGGTCCGATTGTCGGCCGGAGGGCTGTGGCAACCTGCTGCCCGATCCGGGGGAGGACTGCGACGACGGCAACCTGCGCACCGACGATGACTGCCCCGCCAACTGCAGGGCTTGGTCCTGCGGAGATAGCTTCGTCAATGACGCGGGCACCCTCGATGGGGGACACAAGGAATACTGCGACGACAGGGGCGAGTCGGTGAGGTGCAACAGCAACTGCACCTGGGCGAGCTGCGGCGATCTGCTGGTCAATGCCAGCAGGGGTGAGGAGTGCGATACCGGCGGCGTCAATACGTCCAGCTGCGACCTGGACTGCACGCTCGCGCTCTGCGGCGACAGCTTCACGAACGGCGATGCCGGGGAGGTCTGTGACACGGCCGGAAATTCGGTCACCTGTGACGTCGACTGCACTCCTCCTGCTTGTGGCGACCTCCTGACGAACCCCTTCGTGGGCGAAGCGTGTGACACCGGCGGCAACTCGGCGACGTGCGACTCCGACTGCACGCCCCCTCAGTGCGGCGACTCCCTGCCCAACCCCAATGCGGGCGAGACGTGTGACACGGGCGGCAACTCGGCGACGTGCGACTTCGACTGCACGCCTCCTGCGTGCGGCGACTCCCTGCCCAATGCTGACGCCGGCGAGGCGTGTGATACGGGCGGCATCAACACGTCGATCTGCGACTATGACTGCACATCTCCTCTGTGCGGGGACAATCTCTTCAATGGAGATGCCGGGGAGGCCTGTGATGACGGAAACACCATAGACGAGACAGCGTGCCCGTACGGCACCCCGACCTGCACGGGATGCAATTCCGCTTGCACCACAATCGCGCCGCTCACGGGGCCGTATTGCAGTGACAGTAATGTTGATTCGCTTCCGGATGGAGGGGCGGAGGCCTGCGATGATGGAAACACCGCGAACGAGACGGCGTGCCCGTACGGCACCCCGACCTGTACGGGGTGCAACTCCGCATGCACTGCAGTGCTCAATCTCACCGGCTCATACTGCGGTGATGGCACGATCGACAACCCGATCGAGAATTGCGATGATGGCAACACCAGCTCCTGCGGCACTTGCAGCGCTTCGTGCGGGGCGAATCAGTACCAGGCCGGGGGGCAGATCGTGGCCGTCGGAGACGCCCAGCTTGTTGATGGAGAGACGTTCACGCTCAGCGACGGCTTCCTGATGGACGTATTCGAATTCGACTCGGATGGCAGCGTGACGCCCGGCAACGTCCAGATCTTCTTCCCCGGAAGCGACGCCGTTACGATGGCGACTCTGATTGCAGGCACGATCAATCCCAGGCCGATGACGATCGCTGCAAGCGCGCTGTTCGACACCGTGACCCTCACCAACACCATGGGTGGCAGTGCCGGCAATCAGCCCATCGTGGAAACCGTGCTTGATACCGGGTTCTTGGTCGCCGGCATGGCGGGCGGAGGCGGTCTCGATTGCCCCGCCGGCACCGGGTGCACGGCCAGCATCGATTGTGCACCCCCCCTGACCTGCCAGCCCGCTGGCGGTGGTGTGATGACCTGCCAGTAGCGGGTCATCGCGAATTCGCCGCCGTCAGGCGTCGTCCTTCGACGAGAGCTTGGCCAGCTCCTCGACGGTCAGATCTACCGTGCGCTCGTCGGAGTTGCCGGGCGACGTCGGCTTCCTGAAGGAGAGCGTCTTCTGACCGGGCCCCTCGTCCGGCCGCACCAGGGTGGAGCCGGAACGGCCCGGCGTCCTGGCCGGAGGCGAGCTGTCCTGGAGCGGCAGGCTGGCCACCAGCTCGGAGAGGTGGATCTGGCCCAGTGGCGGGCCCGCGGCGGCGATGAAGCGTTCCAGGTCGGCCTGCAGCTCCCGGCAATTCGAGTACCGGTCTTCGCGGTGCCGCGCCAGGGCCCGCTCGACGGCGGCCTCCAGCTCCTTGGGGACGTCAGGCCGCCGGGCGCGGACCGGCACCATGGGCTCTTCGATCTTGGCGAGCATGAGCAGGAAATCGCTCTCGGCCTCGTACGGCTGCTTGTTCGAGAGCAGCTAGAGCACGACGCCCAGGGCATAGATGTCGGCGCGCCCATCCAGTGTCTGGCCCTGGAGGTACTCGGGCGCCATGTACGCCACCTTCCCCTTCCGCAGGCCGCTCTGCGTCTGGAAGATCTGCTCGGCGGCCTTGGCGATCCCGAAATCCACCACCTTGACCGCCCCGTTCCTGGCCAGGACAACGTTGTCCGGGCTGATGTCCCGGTGAACGATACCCAGCGGCTGATTCGTCTCGGTATCGAGCGCCTCGTGCGCGTAGGCCAGGCCCTCGCACACGTGCGAGACGATCCTGGCGCACAGGGGAAAGGGGATCGGCTTGCTGGCCGCGTGCGCCAGCGCGGAGAGGGTGCGCAGGTTGGGGCCGTCGACGTACTCCATGGCGATGAAGTACGAGTCCGCCACCTCGCCGAAGTCGAAGATCTGCACGATGTTGGGGTGGTTGAGCTGCGCGGCGAGCTTCGCCTCGTTGAGGAACATCAACAGGAACTGCGGATCGTCCAGCAGGTGTGGCCGGATCCGCTTCACCACCACGGTCTTCGCGAAGCCCAGCGCGCCCTGGGTCCTGGCCAGAAAAAGCTCCGCCATCCCGCCGGTGGCCAGGGGCCGGATCAGCTCGTACTTACCGATCATCTCCACGTGGCGCTCCTCCTGCTGAGACGCGCAACGTGCCAAGACTTACCTCGCCCTTTGGCTGGGGAGCTGAACGCGACGAGCACATGAAAGCCGCGGCGGCGATCATCAGGAGCACGGCGGAGACCACCGCCATGCCGACGGCTATCCGTGACTGCCTGCGCGTCTTCCAGGGGCCGGAGAATGCGTCTTCAGGGGGTGGCGCCGTCCCGTTCAGCCTGGCCACGGGCTCGGCCAGAGAGGGAGGAGGCTCGACCAACCGGGCCGTGGGCTCGACCATGGGCTGTGGCGGAACCAGGCGGTCCGTGACCTCGACCGGAAGTTGTAGCGAGGGTGGGGGAAGGTCCAGCGCGTCCGTCTTCTCGGCGGAGCCAGCGGGATGTGGTGAAATGGACTCGAGCGTCAGCCGGGCGGTCTCTTCCTGATCCTCGCCAGTGGCGACCTTCGGTACCTGGAACCCGGGGAGGGTCACGTAGAGCGGGACCAGCTCTGTCTTTTCGACGCGCTGCGGCGAGGGGGCGGGAATCGCCGGCATCTCCTCCTGGGTCTTACCGGCCGACGGGTCCGGCGGCAGTTGCGGGACCGGTCTTGGGTCGGCGACCCGCGGAACAGGTGTCGGCGGCACCGCAGGGACCGGGACTTGCGCGCGGCTGAACAGCCGCTCCCGGAAGGAGACGATGGCCCGCCTTGACAAGGTGGTGGCATCCGTCCATCCCGCGTCCCTGGGCGACCAGTACGAGATCGGCTTTCCGCCCGTGGGCGCCACCTGCAGCCTGGCGAGCGGACTGTTCATCCAGTCGCACGGGACGGTGATGATCGAGAGGATGAGCGCGGTGCCTTCCTCGTGGCGTTCGAGGGCGCGCTTCATCTCGATGCTCGAGCAGTACTCGGAGGCGAGGAATTCCGGGGACACCAGGAGGATGAAGACCTCCGTCTGCTCGAGCCTCTCGCCGATGGCGAGGTTGAAATCCTGCCCCAGCCGGAGCTCACGGTCGTCCCAGATACGAATGAGCCTCTCCCGCTCGAGCTGCACGAAATGCTCGCGGAGCTTTTTCAGCTGCTTCTTGTTGGCGTGGGAGTAGCTGAGGAAGGTCGCCAGGGGGTAGGGGTTCATCGAGGAACTCTCTGAATCCTCGGAGCGTCCTGAGCCACGTCATGCACGAAAAGTTCAGCGTACCATGAATCTGCGGGTGGGAAGGAGAAGCCTGGAGCGGTTGTAGGAAGCGTGTGAGGTAGGCAACTGCCGCGTCCAGGCCGCCGGGCAAGCGGTCCAGTCACGGGGG
>Ga0209382_10008471_pt1 | contig 12961 bp, 12 predicted proteins | sample SoiMetdeltSBSDD5_FD_187599 | JGI IMG/M metagenome (GOLD analysis project Ga0209382, IMG submission 187599) | Bulk soil microbial communities from a Populus tree surrounding site in Tennessee, USA - Soil MetaG P. deltoides SBSDD5 (SPAdes) (version 2) | ecosystem: Environmental > Terrestrial >... | reverse complement strand
CCGACCAGACCACGGCCGACCAGTCAGACTCCGGCCAGTCGGAGGGCACCACCACCACCAGCGAGGCCGCCAACGCCGAGGCCGTCGTCAAGACCAGCGACAGCGATCTCGGACAGATCCTCACGACTGCCGACGGCATGACCGTCTACGGCTTCACGACCGACACGAACGGTCAGTCGAGCTGCGTGGACGGCTGCGCCTCGGCCTGGCCGCCGGTCACCGTCCCGAGCGAGGAGCTTCCGGCCGGGATGGACGCGGACGTGTTCGCCGTCACCGAGCGGCCGGACGGCACCTACCAGCTCAAGGCCGGCGACTGGCCGCTGTACACGTTCATGGGTGACACCGCCGCCGGCCAGACCAACGGCCAGGGCACCGGCGGCACGTGGTTCGTCGTCAAGCCCGACGGCCAGCTCAACCAGGGAGACGCTGCCGCCTCCGGCGGCGACTACAGCTACTGATTCGCCCCCCCAGCGACCATCGGGGGTCGTCGGCTCCGACACCCGGCGACCCCCGATCGGGGCGATCCCTCCGCAGCCGCGGCGGGCCGGGCAGCCGGTGTTCGGTCGGGCAGGATCCCCCGCCTCCCCGGCAGCGGGGGCAATGCCCCCAGCACCGGCGCCCGGCCGCCGGCCCCCGGGCTTCGCGGGGTACCGGTGGAACGACGGCCGCTAGGCGGGGTCGGCGACGTACTCGAAGTGGCCGGCATCGGGGACCAGCCAGCCGCTGCCGTCGGTGAAGCCCCAGCGGGCGAAGATCTCGAGCAGGCGGGGGTCCTGCACCGAGGCGTAGCCCGTGCGGTTCTGGTCGTAGTTGAGGTCGACCGCCACCCCCCAGGCGTGGCGGGACAAGGCGATCCGCGACCGGGTGAGCCGAGGGTTCCAGCAGCCCTGGAACCCGGCCGGGTCGATGAGCGATGCCAGCCCCGCGCGCTTGACCTCGTTCAGCGCGCCCCGGAGGGCGTCGATGACATCGCGGTGGCAGCGGACGGGACCGATGATGGGCAGCTCCGTGTTCACCAGATAGGTGGCCTGCCAGGCCACGTCCTGCTCGAACTCGTCGCCCTCACCGCGGCGGTAGCTGAACTCGCCGAAGCGGGTCTTGATCTGCGCCGGGGGCAGCACCGCGTCGCTGTCCCGCAGGTAGGGCGTCTCGCCGGGGGCCCGGAAGCGGACGTCGGCGGCCACCGTGAGCCGGGTGCGCCAGCGGGCCTCCAGGGTGGCCCGGTCGCCGTCGTAGGCGGCCAGCAGGAAGCGCTCCCGGCTCGCGCCCAGCGCCTCGGCGGTGGACCGGTCGACCGCCACCTCGGCGCCGCCGATGCTGGCGTCGTCGACCACGGCGATCACGACCAGGGACACCCCGCCCGCCAGGTCCAGGACGCCGCCCGGTCCGAGCCGCCGCAGGGTGGCCGACGTCTGGCCGAGGAGGGCCTCCCCCGGTCCCAGCTCGGCCAGCGCGGCCCGGTCGGCGGCCACCGCGAACGGCGCATGCTCGACCGGGTCCACCGCCACCAGGTCGAGCGGGATGGCCCACCCGTCCTCCAGGGAGTCGACCACGGCGCCCTCGGCGTCGTGCGAGGACACCAGGTCGACGATCCCGCCCTGCACGATCGAGGTGTGGCGAACCGCCGGATCGCTGGTGATGGCGTCGGCGAGGCCGGGGTCGAGGGCATCGGCGGTCCACGCCAGCAGGGTGTCCGGCCGGCCGTCTTCCGGCGGCGCCAGCGTGGGGATCGGCGGGGTGACCACCGTCGTCGGCGCCTCCGGCTCCCGCACCCCCGCCCCGCTGTCCTGGACCCGGGCCATGAACAACGCGCCGGTCAGGGTTCCCGCCAGGGCGGCCGTCCCGACCAGGGACCGCTTCACGCCGGTCTCAGCCCCTCGGCGATGGCCAGGAGCTCGCCCAGGGCGAGCGTGGGGCTGCGCAGCCTTCGGCTGACGCCGGCTTCGACCCACTCCAGCTCGCCGCGTTCGTAGCTGTAACGACCCTGCTCGCCCCGCACGGCCACGCCCACCTCGTCACCGGCGCCGCTGGGCGCGAGCTGGCTCGCGGCGAAGTCCTGGACCAGCGTGAAGCCCCGGTCGCCGGGCCCGGCGTAGACCTGCGAGATCGTCAGGCCGTCGAGCCGCACCGCGGCCGCGCCGAACCCGTCGAGGTCGCGGGCGGCCAGCAGGTCGGGGACCGCGTCGGTGGCGACGATCAGCGTGCCCGACGCCGCCTCGGACCAGCCGGCCGGCACCGGCTGCCCCACCACACCCAGGTCGGCGGCGACGGCCTGGAGCTGGTCGGGCGGCAGGCTGCCGCTCACCACCACGTCGATGCCGTCACCGTGCAGCGCCACCAGCCGGCCGTCCGCGCTCACATACGCCTGCCCGGCGGCGCCGAGATCGAGGGGGCGCACGTCCGGCCCCAGGTCGCCGAAGAGGCGCCCGCCCGACCATCCCTCCGTGGCTCGCACGCTCAGCCAGGCCCGGCCGTCGGTCCACGAGCGCACGCCCACCCGGGGTCCTCCGGGTGTGGTCACCGTGCCGGTGCGGTACTCGCGGAACCCCTCGGGCAGCCGGCCGGGCGAGGGTGCCACCGTGGTGCCGGTAGGCCGGAAGCCGGCGTGGACGGTGGCGTCGGGCCGGCCCGAAGGCGGGTCGAAGGCGTCGTCGGGGATCGGGTCGTTGACCTTGAGCGAGGTCACGGTGAAGGCCACGACCACGTCGCCCGGGCGGTCGACCACCCCCTGGGTGGCGGCCCAGCGCGGGCGCCAGGCGTCGTCGGCGGCTCGCACGTCGACGGCCAGCGGCACCAGGTGGTCGGCGTCGAGCCACATCTCGACCGGGTCGGCCGGGTACACGGGTCGCAGATCGGCGGCTTCGGCCAGCCCGCTCAGGAACGGCGCCACCTGGGCGGCCGTGACCACCACTCCCACCGCCGCGTGGCCGGCGATGGTGCGCCGGCCGAGGCGGCTCTCGTCGCTGCTCGCGGCCAGGGCGAAGCTGTCGACCGGCGTGACCAGCTCCAACGGGATCGGCTCGGAGAGCGAGAACGGCTCGCGCCCGGTGACCGTGGCGACCCAGCGTGTGGTCTCCCCGGGGCAGCTGACGCGCCCGGCCACCGGCGTGCACTCGCGGCGGGACACCTGCCACCACGAGTCCTGGTCGACCAGCAGGGAGCTGCCGCCCTGGACGGTGAGCGCCAGCGTCTCGGGGGCCTCGTAGGCGAGCCGGCCCCGGCGGTCGTCCGGCCGGCCCGACTCGGACAGCGTGAAGCGGGCGTCCACCGAGCGGACGTCGCGCTGGGCCGCCACCACCTCGGTGGGGATGTCGGCGGCCGCCGGCGACTGGGGCGTCCGGCCGATCCCCACGAACGTCGCGCCGGCCACGATGCCGGCGACCGCCGCCACAGCCGCGGCGACCAGCGGGCGGCGAGCGGACCGGGGGGCGCGCCGGAGGGCGGGAGTGACGGCACGGGGTCGCAGCTCGGCCAGCACCGCGGCGGCGATGTCGGGGGCCTCGTCCACCGGCTCGAGGCGCAACCGGGCCCGGAGGCGGGCCGCGTCCTGCTCGAACCGGCGGCACTCCGCACACCCGACGAGGTGCGCGTCGAGCGCGTCGTGCTCGGGCCCGTCCGGCAGCTCGCCGTCGTGGCGCAGGGACACCGCCAGGCGCGTCGCCTCACACCCCACCAGCGGCCTCCTCGGCGGTGCGGGCCCAGTCCTGCATGCGCTCCCGGGCCCGGAACATGCGGCTCTTGATCGTGCCCACCGGCGCTCCCACGACGGCCGACACCTCGGCGTAGGGGAGCCCGAACACCTCGACCAGCACGACCGTCTCCCGCAGGTCGGCGGGCAGGGAGGCCAGCGCGGCCTCGATCTCGACCTTGGTCTCGCCCGCGGTGCCGCCCGCATCCCCGGCGCCGTCCAACGCGGCGGCGGCCGCCACCGTCACGCGCTCGCGCCGCTGGCGCCGGCGCAGCTCGTCGAGCGCGGCGTTGCGGGCGATCTTGAACACCCAGGCCGAGAACTTCGCTTGGTGGGCGAAGCCGGGCAGCGACCGGTAGAGGCGCAGGAACGTCTCCTGGGCCACGTCCTCGGCCGCGGCGGCGTCGCCCAGGAACCGGCGCAGGAAGCGCCAGATGTGCTGCTGGTAGGCGCGGACGATCGTCTCGAACGCCCTCAGGTCACCCGCGGCCGCGGCGCGGATCAATGCAGGGTCGAGCTCGTCCACCACCGTGTACGACGGTATTCGGAATGGAAAGGTTCAGGTCGTCGCGGCGACGCGTTCGTGGCGGCCCGTGATCAGCGGGTGGTGGAGGTGGCCCGGTCCTCGGCGTTGAGGTCGATGTCCAGCCGCCCGTCCCGCACGGTCACCGGGTACTGCGGCAGGTCCCCGCCGCCGGGCGGGAACTCGCGGCCGTCGCACGCGTCGCTCTCCTTGCCGTCGGGATCGAGCAGCCGGAACGGCTCGTTGCGGTCCCGGGACTGGATGGTGCACTCCCGCGAGGTGCCGGGCGGCCGGGCGGCCAGGGCGATCCAGCCCGTCTCGGGGTCGTCGCCGAGGTGCTGGACCACGATGTCCCGGTCGCCGCCCGCGGTGTCCGCGTAGAGGATCGGGCCGTTCTCGTCGATCTCGGCCGCCAGCTTGTCGGTGCGTTGGCCCGTGAACTGCTCGTCGCCCAGCCGCACGTCCACCTTGCCCCGCGAGGCGAGGAGGGCGATGCCCGCGGCCACGGCGATCAGGACCCCGACCGCCACCGCAGAAACCGCCAGGGCGCGGCCGGCGTGGCCCTGGCTCTGGGCAACCGGGCTCACGGTGCGTGCGAGGGGATGGACTTGGGAGTCGTCACGGCCACACCCGTAGTATCGCCATCCGGCGCCGTCGCTCAGAAAACGGCCCGTCCGACCAGCACAGGAGCCGGCCGTTGGACCTGTACGAATACCAAGGCAAGCAGTTCTTCGCCCGCTACGACATCCCGGTCAGCCCCGGTGAGGCCGTGACCACCGTGGACGACGCCGTGGCCGCGGCCGAGCGGATCGGCTACCCCGTCGTGGTCAAGGCCCAGGTGCAGGTGGGCGGGCGCGGCAAGGCGGGCGGCATCAAGCTGGCCAACGACGCCGGCGAGGTGCGCACCCACGCGGGGAACATCCTCGGCATGGACATCAAGGGCCACACGGTCGAGATCCTCTGGATCGAGCTGGCCTCCGACATCGCCGAGGAGTACTACGCCAGCTTCACCCTCGACCGCTCGGCCAAGAAGCACCTGGGGATGCTGTCGGCCCAGGGCGGCGTCGAGATCGAAGCGGTGGCGGCCGAGAACCCCGAGGCCATCGCCAAGATCTGGGTCGATCCCGTCGACGGGCTCAGCGAGGACCAGGCCCGGGCCTGGGTGACCGCCGCCGACCTCAACCCGAAGGCCACCGAGGGCGCGGTCGCCATCCTGACCAAGCTGTATCGGGCCTACGTCGAGGGCGACGCCGACCTGGTGGAGATCAACCCGCTGATCCTCAAGCCCACGGGCGAGGTCCACGCCCTCGACGCCAAGGTGACGCTGGACGGCAACTCGCTGTTCCGCCACCCGGACTACGCCGCGTACGACGCCACCCAGGTGCGGGACGAGCGCGAGCAGGCGGCCCACGAGCGCGGCCTGCAGTACGTCGGCCTCGACGGCTACGTCGGCATCATCGCCAACGGCGCCGGCCTGGCCATGTCGACCGTCGACATCGTCAGCCAGGTGGGCGGCGATCCCGCCAACTTCCTCGACATCGGCGGCGGCGCCTCGGCCGAGGTCATGTCGGGCGCCCTGGAGGTCATCAACAACGACCCCAACGTGCGCTCGATCTTCATCAACATCTTCGGCGGCATCACCAAGGGTGAGGAGGTGGCCAACGGCATCGTCACCGCCCTGGGGCGGGTGCACATCGACGTGCCCATCGTGATCCGCCTGGACGGCACCAATGCCGACCTCGGCCGCCAGATCCTGGAGCCGCACCTGTCCGACCGGCTGCAGATGCAGCCCACCATGATCGACGCCGCCCAGTCCGTAGTGGCGCTCGCCGCCCGCTAGAGGAGCCCGCCATGAGCATCTTCGTCGACGAGACCACCAAGGTCGTCTACCAGGGCCTCACCGGGAGCCAGGGCCGGTTCTACGGGCTGCTGAACCGGGACTACGGCACCCAGGTGGTGGCCGGGACCAACCCGCGCAAGGCGGGCACCGACGTGGACGGCATCCCGGTCTACGCCACGGTGGCCGACGCCGTGGCCGCCACCGGGGCCACCGCCAGCTGCATCTTCATCCCCGCCCCCGGCGTGCGCGACGCGGTCATCGAGGCGGCCGAGGGCGGCGTCAGCTTCGTGGTGTGCATCACCGAGGGCGTGCCCGCCCAGGACGAGGCCTGGTTCTTCAACAAGCTGCGGCGTGACTTCCCCGGCGTGCAGCTGCTCGGGCCCAACTGCCCCGGGATCATCAGCCCCGGCAAGGCCAACATCGGCATCACCGCCGGCCACATCGCCAAGGCCCCGGTGGACGGCGAGAAGTCGGTGGGCATCGTCTCGCGCTCGGGCACCCTCACCTACCAGGCCCTGTACGAGCTCAAGCTCAACGACATCGGCGTCACCACCTGCGTGGGCATCGGCGGCGACCCGGTCCCGGGCACGTCGTTCATCGACTGCCTGGAGGCGTTCGAGGCCGATCCCGACACGCACGCGGTGATGATGATCGGCGAGATCGGCGGCTCGGCCGAGGAGGAGGCCGCCGACTTCATCGCCTCCAAGATGTCGAAGCCGGTCGTGTCCTACATCGCGGGCGTGACCGCCCCTCCCGGCAAGAAGATGGGCCACGCGGGCGCCATCGTCTCCGGGGGCAAGGGCACCGCCCAGGCCAAGATGGAGGCGCTGCGGGAGGCCGGGGCCAAGGTGGGGCTGAACCCGACCGAGGCGGGCCACCTGATGGTCGAGGTCGTCCACAGCCTGTAGCCGACCCCGACCTCGGCGGTCAGAACGCGGTGGTGCCGGGGGGCGGCGGCGGGGCGCCCGCGGGCGGGTGCGGGCCCGATGGCGGACCGCCGGGACCGCCGGGATACGGGCCGGGCGGCGGCGCATAGGGCCCGAACGGCGCACCGGCGGGCTGCGGGGCCCGCGGCGGGCCGGGGAACTCGGACGGCCCGGGGGTCGACGGGGGCGTCTCGCGGGTCTGGCGGTGCAGCAGCTGGGAGCCCAGGACCAGCGCCGTGCCGATCACGAACAGCGCGGAGCCGACGCTGGTCGGGTCGGCGTCCTCCATGACGTCGCCCAGCACCACGACCACGCCGATGATCAGCTCGATCGCGCCGATGATGGTGGTGGCCCGCCGCGCGCCCAGCGCGCCGGACCAGATGACGAGCCCGCCCGCCAGCACGAAGGCGAGGCCGGTGCCCGTCGCGTTGAGGTCGTCGCTCAGGAACAGGATGCCGGCGGGCAGCGCTATGTGGCCCACGGCCACGAGCGGCGTCGCCACGCCGTACAGCTTGCGCCGGTCGAGCAGCCGGGCGCCCACGAGGAAGCCGCCCCCGAACACCACCGAGATGATGCCGATGGTGGTGGGATCGGCCCCTTCGTCGGACTGGAAGCTGGCCTCCTCGTCGACGGTGAACTCGTCGTCGCTGAACTCGTCTTCGGGGAACTCGTCGCTGAAGCCGCCACTGGACCCGTCGTCGGCGAAGGGGTCGTCGTTCACGAACGGGTCGTCTTCGAACAGGGCCGGCGGGCCGAACCCGTTGGCCAACGGGTCCTCGGTGACCTGGATGACGAACAACCAGCCGAACAGCAACGCGCCGCCGAGCAGCAGAGGCCGGCCCGAGCCGGGGCCGACCATGTACGCGATCAGCCACAGCAACGCCGAGCCGCCGAGCACGGCCTCCGCGGAGAACGGCAGCTCGAAGCTGTTCTCGTCGAAGGTGAGGAAGAACAGCAGCGCCGGCGTGCCCAGCACCACCGCGGCCACGCCCGCCGCCGAAGCCGGCTGCTCGCGGAAGAAGTGCATGAGCACGAAGCCCGCCGCCACCACCAGCAGCGACAGGATGATGCCGGGGATGTTCGTCCCGTCGCCGCCATCCTCCGGCGCTTGGGCGTCACCGGCGATGAGCTGGAGCCCGCTGACCGCCAGGATGCAGCCCGCGCCGGCCAGCGTGACCCACAGCCGCGGCTCCGGCCGCCGCCGGGCCCACGCCCGCAGCCGACCTTCGGACCCCCGGCTCACGGCCTGCGACGACGCGTATCCTCCCGCCGGGTAGCCCCCAGGCGGCCCCGGCGTTTGCCCACCGTTGCTCATCTCGCCACCTTAGGACCGGCCTTCTCGGCGCTGGGCGCGCCCCCCGGACGCGCCGAGGCCCCGCCGGAGCGGGGCCTCGGGAGCGTTTGTCAGGCCGTCAGAACGATGCCCCGCCGGGCGGCGGAGGCGGCGGCTGCGTGCCGGGGTAGGCGGACGGGCCGCCGGTGTAGGCCTCTTCGGGCTCCTTGCTCTTCAGGAAGCCGCCGACACCGACGCCGATCGCCGCGAGGGCCGCGACGAACATGCCGTACTGCCGGTCGAGATCGACCTCGAACGCCCCACTGCCCTCGCTCGCGGGGACGAGGAGGCGCAGCACGACGAGCACCGCCACCGCGATGCCCGCGATCAGGTGCACCTGGCCCCACGTGAGCGGGATCTGGGGGAGCGGGGTCGTTGTGAACTTGTCCACGATGATCTGCACGAGCATGACCACCACGAGCAGGAACGGGAGGATGCCGGTCAGGAAGTAGTCCCAGCCTGAGTTCGACGCCGTACCGAAACCAGCGCCCAGGTCGATGCCCCACCAGGGCAGGAACAGGGACACCAGGAACACGAGCGACGTCGCGCCGATCACCTTGTCGGCCGTCGAGAGTTTGTTGAGATCCATACGGGTTCGCCTCGCATGTGTTTGGTCAGGAACGTCCGCCTCGCGAGCCATGCACCCGTGTCCGGGCAAATCGGTGGCGGTGACCCCGACCGCTACCATCGCACCGATGCCTCCAGCTCAGATTGCCGTGCTCGCGTCGGGCAGCGGCACCCTACTGCACGCCATCCTGGAGGCGGGGTTACCCGTAACTCTGGTGGTCGCCGACCGACCATGTCGGGCGCTCGGCATCGCTGGCGAGAAGGGTATACCGGCCGAGCTCGTCGAACGTGTCGCGTGGGGGCCGTCTTTCGATCGGGCCGCGTACGGGGACCAACTGGTCAAGGTGCTGCGGTCCCGCGGGGTCGACGTGGTGGTCATGGCCGGGTTCGGGACGGTGGTCCCGGTGCTCACCGAGGCGTACGCGGGGCGGGTGCTCAACACCCATCCGGCGCTGCTCCCCGCCTTCAAGGGCTGGCACGCGGTGCGCGACGCCCTGGCCTATGGGGTCAAGGTCACCGGCGTCACGGTCCACGTCGCCACCGATGAGGTCGACGCCGGGCCGATCCTGGCCCAGGAGGCGGTGCCGGTAGAGCCGGGCGACACCGAGGAGATCCTGCACGAGCGCATCAAGACGGTGGAGCGCCGGCTCTACCCCGCCACCATCCGACAGTTCCTCGGCCAGATCGAGGACGGGGAGGGCCAGGACCAGTGAGGGCGCTGCTCTCGGTGTACGACAAGTCCCAGGTGGTCGACTTCGCCCGCGAGCTGGCCGCACTCGGCTGTGCCCTGGTGTCCTCGGGCGGCACGGCCGTGGCGCTGCGGGATGCGGGGCTGACCGTGACGGACCTGGGCGAGCTGACCGGCGTCGACCCCATCCTCGGCCACCGGGTCGTGACCCTGCACCCCAAGGTGCACGGCGGCATCCTCGCCGACCCGTCCGACCCGGCGCATGTCGCCGACATGGAGGCGCACGGCATCGAGCCGTTCGACCTCGTGGTGGCCAACCTTTACCCGTTCGGATCCGATCCCGCGGACTTCGAGCACGGGGCCAAGGGCGCCGAGGACCTGATCGACATCGGAGGTCCGGCGATGATCCGGGCCGCGGCCAAGAACCACGCCCGGGTGGGCGTGCTGGTCGACCCGGCCGACTATCCCGCAGTCTTGGAGGAGCTGCGAGCCGACGGCCGGCTGGGCGACGCCACCCGGCGCCGGCTGGCCCGCAAGGCGTTCGCCGCCACCGCCGCGTACGACGCCGCCGTCGTGCACTGGTTCGACGAGGCCGGGCCGGACCCCGGGGAGCTGCCGCCGTCGGTGCACCTGGCGTACGGGCGCGAGCCGCTGGCCCTGCGTTACGGCGAGAACCCGCACCAGCGGGCTGCGCTCTACCGGTCGCTCGACCCGGGTGAGCCCGAGCCGTGGTGGGCGTCGGTCACCCAGCACGGCGGCCTCGCCCTCAGCTACCTCAACCTCTACGACGCCGATGCCGCCTGGCGGCTGGTCCACGACCTGGCCGCGCGCTTCGGGCGGCCGGCGGCGGTGATCGTCAAGCACGCCAACCCGTGCGGCGCGGCCGTGGCCGACATACCGGCCGACGCCTACCAGCGGGCCTTCGAGTGCGACGAGCGCTCGGCCTTCGGCGGCATCGTTGCGGTCAGCTCGGTGGTCGACGAGGCCACGGTGGCGCACATGGTGGCGGCGGCTCAGGCCGACGTGGTCATCGCGCCCGGCTACGCGCCCGGCTCGGTCGACGCCCTGGCGGCCAAGCGCAAGAACACCAGGGTGCTGGAGGCGCCGCCGCCCACCCGCGACCGCTGGCACCTGCGGCCCATCTCCGGCGGCCTGCTGGTCCAGGAGCAGCACCGCTTCGTGGCCGAGCCGGCGGACTGGCGCGTGGTGACCACCCGCTGGCCCACCGAGGCCGAGCTGGCCGACGCCGACCTGGCGTGGCGAGTGTGCGGCTGGGTGAAGTCCAACGCCATCGTGCTCGCCAAGGACGGCGTGGCCTGGGGCATCGGGGCAGGCCAGCAGAACCGGGTCGAGTCCGGCGAGCTGGCCACGGCCAAGGCCGCGGGCCGGGCCGCGGGCGGCGCCTGCGCCAGCGACGCCTTCTACCCGTTCCCCGACGGCATCGAGGCCGCGGCCGCCGCCGGCGTGGCGGTCATCGTCCAGCCCGGTGGCGGGATGGGCGACGAGCGGAACATCGCCAAGGCCGACGAGCTGGGCGTCGCCATGGTCTTCACCGGGGAAAGGCACTTCCTGCACTGACACTGAAGCCTTACGGTGAAGGCGTGACCACGACCGAGCCGCTCCGCGCCACCTTCACCGCCATGACCGAGGGCACCGCCGAGGACTGGCAGCGCATCGCCGCCTCGCAGCTGGAGTTCTACCCGGGCCTGCCCGACCGGGTGATGGACCACCTGCGCCTGCTCGGCGGCGACTACGGCGGGTTCGTCGTCGACCGCCTGACGCACTCCCTCCAGACGGCCACCCGGGCCTACCGGGCCGACCGGCCCGACGACTACATCGCCTGTGCCCTGCTCCACGACATCGGCGACACGCTGTGCTCGTTCAACCATCCCGACGTCGCCGCCGCCATCGTCAAGCCGTTCGTGGACGAGGACCTCCACTGGATGGTGGAGCAGCACGGCATCTTCCAGGGCTACTACTTCTTCCACTACCTGGGCCTGGACCGGAACATGCGGGACCAGTTCGAGGGCCATCCCTACTACGACCTGACCGCCGAGTTCTGCGCCGACTACGACCAGCCGTCGTTCGAGCCCGACTACCCCACCATGGGGCTGGACGAGTTCGAGCCGCTGCTGCGGGACTTCTTCCGCTCGCCCAAGCGGTCGACCTACAAGCGCGAGGACTGAGACTCCGTCAGCACCAGCGGGCGACCGCTGGTGACCACGATCGTGTGCTCGAACTGGGCGGCCAGGCCGCCGTCGTTGGTACGCAGGGTCCAGCCGTCGCGCGGGTCGAGCCAGGCGTGGGTGGCGCCGGTGGCGAGGAACGGCTCGACCGCCAGGACCAGGCCCTCCCACAGCACCGTACGGTCGGCGGGGTCCTCGATCGAGGGCACGCTCGGGCCCTCGTGGAGGTCGGCGCCCACGCCGTGTCCCGCCAGGTTGGCGATCACTGTCAGCCCGTGGCGGCGGGCGCAGCGCTGGACCGCCCGGCCGATGTGGCGCAGCGGGCGGCCGGCCCGGGCCGCGGCCATGGCGTCGCGCTGAGCCTCGCGAGTGGCGTCCAGCAGGCGGGTGGCGGCGGGCGCGACCTCGCCCACCGGGGCGCTGGCGCCGGTGTCAGCCCAGTAGCCGTCCAGCTCGGCCGACACGTCCACGTTGACCAGGTCGCCGGCCCGCAGCACCCGGGTCGGGGACGGGATGCCGTGGGCCGCCTCGTCGTTCACGCTCACGCAGGTGGCGGCCGGGAAGCCCACCGACAGGGGCGCCGAGCGGGCTCCGTGAGCCCGCAGCACCCGGCGGCCGACGGCGTCGAGGTCGGCCGTGGTCACGCCGGGCGCGATGGCCGCCAGCATGGCGTCACGGGCCTCGGCCACCACGCGACCGGCTCGCCGCAGGCCGTCGAGATCGTCCGGGCCGTCAATTGTCATGGAGCCCAGGCTACGGGCCGCCACAATGGGTGGCATGACCGCGCAACTGCTGGCTGGAGCTCCGGTAGCCGACGCCGTGGTGGCGGACGTGGGCAAGCGGGTGGAGGCCCTCGCCGACCGGGGCAAGACCGTGGGCCTGGGCACCATCCTGGTCGGGGACGACCCGGCGTCGGCCGGCTACATCCGCAAGAAGCACGAGCTGTGCGCCGAAGTGGGCGTGATCTCCAAGCACATCGGCGTCCCCGGCGACGGGGCCCAGGCCGACCTGCTGGCGGCGGTGGCGCAGTTCAATGCCGACCCCGAGATCGACGGGTACCTGATCCAGTCCCCGGTGCCCGAGCAGTTCGACTTCAACCAGGCGCTGCTGGCCATGGACGCGAACAAGGATGCCGACGGCCTCCACCCGGTCAGCCTGGGCAAGCTGGTCCTCCAGGCGGCCGGGCCGGTGCCGGCCACGCCCGCCGGCA
>Ga0209382_10008468_pt1 | contig 12962 bp, 5 predicted proteins | sample SoiMetdeltSBSDD5_FD_187599 | JGI IMG/M metagenome (GOLD analysis project Ga0209382, IMG submission 187599) | Bulk soil microbial communities from a Populus tree surrounding site in Tennessee, USA - Soil MetaG P. deltoides SBSDD5 (SPAdes) (version 2) | ecosystem: Environmental > Terrestrial >... | reverse complement strand
CGAGGGCCAGATCGCACAGGAGCGGGAGGATCACAAAGACCGGCTGATCGCCGAACAAGAAGAGGCTCAGCGTCACCTCGAGGAGGCCCGCAGAGACTTTCAACAAACACTCGACCGCGTTTCCAGTGAACACGCCGACGCATTGGCCAAGCTCACTGCAGCCGTGGCCGAAGGTGAAGCACGGATCAAAGAGCAGGCGGCGCAACACGCATCGTCGCTGCAGGCCGCGGAACGCGACCGTTCGCAGCTCCAGCACGACCTCCAGACGACGTTAGCTGCCCGAGAGCTCCAGATTGAGCGGCTCCAAGGCTCACTCAATATGACGATTCAGGAGCTCACTGACGCCAGAAGACGGTGTGAAATCCTGCAGGCAGAAGCCGACCGTGTCACGCAGTTGGAGAGGCAACTCGACGAGAGTCGGGCAGAGATTCGCCGCCAGTTCCAACAATCTCCCCTTCCTTTGTGGCGATGCACCGGGGACGGCGGGCTTACGCACGCCAACCAGGCATTGTGGGATTTGGTCGGCTGCCGCAAGCCCGATAAGTTGCACACCGCTGATTTCGCCAAGAGGGTCTTCGAATCTCCGGCCGATCTGGCCTGGCTGATTGAGCGGTGCTCGAGCACGAAGGCGCGACAATCGCTGGAGACAGCGTGGAAGCGAGAAGACGGCAAACGCTTTGTCGTACGGTTGTCGGCTATGGAATCAGCCCCTGACGTGATCGAGATCGCCGTCGAGGACATTACGAATCTTCGCGTTCTCGAGCACAAACTTGACCAGGCGCATCGGATGGAGGCGGTTGGCCGGGTTGCGTCCGAAAGCGCTGTCACCTGCGGCAAACTGCTACGGGATGTTCATAACGATGGCCAGCAGTTCCTGAGGGCTGTCAACGGCGACCCACGCCTTCGCCAACGCGGTGAAATGCTGCTTGAGGAGATCGCGCGGGCGGCCGGCTACCTTCAGAGACTCGCTGCGTACGGGGACGAGCAGGCCAGCGCCCTCGAGCCGGTCGACTTGAAGAGGGTGCTGCGCGACCTGAGGCCGGTTTTGAAACACGTGGCTGGCGACAATGTTGAGCTGGAGGTATCGAAGATCTCGTCACCCCTCAACGTGGATATGAGGGCCGACCATGTCGAAAGGCTCTTCGTCAATCTGGCCGGCTACGGACGTGAACGCATGCCGTTCGGTGGACAGTTGAGAATCGAACTTGCCACCGTCGTCGTGGATCAGAAATTCATCGAACACTACCCCAACGTCCGTCAAGGTCCTCACGCGTTGATCACGGTCACGGAAGCGAGACGCGCCATGCCCGCAGAAGGACCGCTGCAACTTCGCGACGAGGCGATCGAATCGACTTCTGACGGGGTAGCCTCCGAAAAACCAGGAGTGGACCTCGGGGCCCTTCAGGAACTTATCCAGGAATGTGGCGGCCATCTGTGGATGACGGTCGAACCACCCGGAAACATGGTGGTGGAAATACGTCTGCCACTTCGGGCGTGGGATGAACTGGCCCACCAGACCACGTCGGATGCTCCGAGCGGTCGCGGGGGCGTGATGGCCCGCTGGTTTCGTCACTGAGGCTCACTGAAGCCGGACCACTGAGCTCCACTATGCGAAGCGGCGACCGTCCGGCCGATAAACGAATCTGAGAGGGAGAGGGAGAAGATGTGGAATCGTGATCAGGCGGTGTTACCAGACAGTAGTGAACCCCCGGTGCCCGCGCCGCCGAGTTCGGCGACGGCGACGCGGCGCCCTGTGGTTGCGGCGGCGACCGCCGGCGAAGGTCGGCCTGTCGTCTCCATCGGCAAATCGGTTGTCATGAAAGGCGAGCTGAGCGGCAGCGAAGACCTCGCTGTCGACGGAACAGTCGAGGGCACAATCGAACTCCGAGATAACGTGCTGATCATCGGGCCCAACGGACGCGTCAAGGCCCAGGTCTTTGCCAAGACCGTGATCGTGTCGGGAATTGTCAACGGCGACATTACTGCGTCGGAGCGGATCGACATTCGCGAAGAAGGATCGGTCGACGGGAACATCGTATCGCCGCGCGTGGCAATCGCAGACGGCGCCCATTTCCGCGGGAGCGTTGACATTCAGAAGAAAGGGCCCCACGGCGGCAAGCCTCAGCCCGCCATGAGCCAAAACAAGGTGTAACTTCGAATCAGGAGCGTTCCTCACGGGGAGCGGCGGGCATGGCCGCAGGGCGAAGGTGGACGAATCCCACCCTTCTCCGCCATTCGACTCGCCTCCTTAGTCGCGCGACAGGTGCGCGTGCCCATCGCGGCGGGTAGTTACTACCCGTCGCCGGGTGCCGATTCGAGCATCCGCGTTCCTGCAGAAGTGGAGCTATCTCCGCACATCGTCGTCTTGTGCCCGACGGTCTGTTCGCGGGTCGAGCTCGGTAACATCACGAGTCACGCTCGAGCGTACGCCGCCTCGCCGATGGCCACCGCGGACGAAACCATGGCACCGTAGTTCAACACTTAGATGGGCTCCTGCGTCGATCGAGGAGTCTTCGGTAACTCACCTAGCGTGAACCGTGGCTCACACGCCTGACCGTGTCGGCGCAGTCACGTACAATGGCGCGAGGTGCACTATGACCCTCAATTACCAGGACCGGATTCAGCGAGACCCGCAAATCGCGGGAGGGCAGGCCGTCATCAAAGGAACGCGGGTAACGTTGCGCACCGTTCTCGCCAGCCTCGCGGAAGGGGCGACGCTGGATGAGATTCTGAAGGACTTCCCTACGCTCACCGAAGAAGACGTTCGCGCCGCCATCGCGTTTGCGGCAGCATCTGCGCAGGAGGATCTTCCGGTCGTCGAGGCCCCCGCGCGGTGAAGATCAAGCTGGACGAGAACCTACCGATTCAACTTCGTTCCGCTCCTGACCGATCTCGGCCACGATGTGGAGACCGTGCCAGATGAGCAGATCGCCGGGAGCGATGACCATGTTGTGTGGACTGCAGCTCAGACTGATGGCCGATTTCTCGTGACGCAAGATCTCGACTTCTCGGACGCGCGGAAGTATGCGCCAGGGACGCATCACGGGCTTCTGCTGGTCAGGCTGCCACAGCCCGGCCGGACTGCGCTCTTCGAAAGGGTCTCCGCACTCTTTCGGACGGAGGCCGTCGACAGTTGGAACGGTTGCATTGTCTCGGCAACTCCCAGAAAGGTACGCGTCAAGAGACCTGAGTGAGATGGCTGTGGCCGTTTCGGAACCTTGGAGGTGTATCTGCTCTCGGCTGGCGTCCGACTGGCGATTTGAGTTGGACGGCGCACCTCTCGGATCCAGTCGCGTACCGGCGCGATCGCCGCAAGGACCAGTTGCTGCAACAGAACGGCTACTTCGTCTTGCGGTTTCTCGACAAGGATGTCGGTGAGGATCTGGACACCGTCCTCGATGCGATCTTGCCTTCAGCGCCCGTCGCCATCGGACGACCTTCGTGACGCGCTTTCAAAGCGACGACACTCGCCGTTCCCGGATCGCTCCAATTTCGGACCAACAGCTTTGTAGTGACGTTGCGGTCCTGACCGCGAACAAGGATCAGCATGAACACGATCTCACGGCGTGGACTCCTCAAGATGGGCGCGGCACTGGCGGCTGCGTCTTCATTCGTTGGCAGTGTCCGCGCGGCCCAGCGCCCGAGAGTGGCGCAGGATGATGGCGCGCTACTGCCGGCCGCACGCGTGCCGGTCAATCCGTCGCGTCATCTTCTGCTGCGAGGTGGAACGGTCATCACAATGGACCGCGCCGTTGGCGATTTCGCGCAGGCGGATGTGCACATTCAGGGGAAGCGCATCGCAGCGGTCGGGCGGGATCTTAAGGTGCCACCAGGGACACAGGTCATCGAGGCGGCAGGCACCATCCTCATTCCTGGGTTTGTGGATTGCCATCGCCACTCGTGGTCCGCGCAATTCCGGCGGATCATTCCGGACGGGCTGATCGCCAACTACATGGCGACGACGCATCAGGGCTTTGCGCCGTTCTACCGTCCACACGACATGTACGTTGGGAATCTGATCACCGCGCTTGGCTGCATTGACGCAGGCATCACGTGCATCATCGACAATTCTCACAACTCGCGCAGCGCCGCGCATTCCGACGCCGCCATCGAGGCACTCTTCGATTCCGGTATTCGAGCTGTCCACGCGTCAGGGCCGCCCCAGTTCGGGACGTGGGATATGCAATGGCCGGCCGATCTGGGCAGACTGCAGAAGAAATACTTCACGTCGGACGATCAGCTTGTGACGCTGCGCGCCTTCGCGAATCCGAACCGGGAGAATTGGGCCGTCGCCCGGAATCTGGGCCTGCGGATTCACGCCGACGGTGTGTCTTCAGACCAGATTCAGGCATTCGCACAGGAGAATCTCCTCGGGCCGGACTTCACGTTCAACCATGCGAGCGGCCTCTCTGATGCCGCCTGGCGCATCGTCCGCGACACGGGCTGCAACGTCAACGTGTGTCCGCGGTCGGACGCGCAGTACGGACTGGGCGGCGGATCGTCCGCCGGCGTGGGCGGATTTCAGAAGGCTCTCGATTTCGGCGTCGCACCCGGCTTCAGCGTCGACAACGAAACGTCGTACAGCACGGACATGTTCGGCGAGATGCGTGCGGCGTTTTTCATTCAACGCGCGCTCGCGGCGAATCGCCGTGTCAACAAGGATCCCGACGCACCGGCGCCGGTGACCGTACAGCAGGTCATGGAGTGCGCGACCGTGAACGGCGCGCGGTGTGCCGCGTTGCTCCATAAGTGCGGCTCGCTGACGCCAGGCAAGGAAGCGGATGTGGTCATGATTCGGGCCGACGACATCAACGTGTACCCGTTGAACAACGCCATCGGGACCGTTGTCCAGGCAGCAGACGTTCGCAACGTGGATACGGTGATCATCGGCGGCGCCATTCGGAAACGCGCCGGCAGGCTGGTCGGTATCGACATGCCGCGCTTCCGGCGGCTTGTCGACGAGTCGCGGAGCTACCTCTTTGCCCAGGCAAATTACAAGTTGGACATTCTCTCTTGATCGGTAAAGGGCTCGCCTCGATATCCCATTGGCCGCGGCGCCTCGCCCTTGGCTGGTTGACTGTATTTGCTCGGCGCGCTCCGCGCGCCTATGGATAGACATCAGGAATGTGGCCGTATCGTTCGGCGACGCCGACGTCGGCGTTGTCAGGTCGCGGGCGGCCGCGGTCGTCCGGGGCTCGCCGGTCATCGGCTTCGGGTATGGTGAAGAAAAAGGTACTCCCGCTACCCAGGTTGATCATCCGTGAGCAGGATGCGGGGACGCGTCGGAATGACGACTTGCGGGATTGCCGGTGCCGCCTGACGCGTGGACGGCGAGCAGGTGTTCGATCAGCCGCTCCGTGTCGATGTCTTTGACGAAGAAGCCCTCCGCGCCCGCCTGTTCGATCGCTCGGGCGGCCGCGCTCCGAGGCTGCATCGACAGCCCGAAAATCCGGATGTCCGGGAGCTCGGCCCGAATGCGCATCGTCGCTTCGATGCCGTCCATGTGCGGCATCGAGATGTCCATGAGGATGACGTCAGGCCGCAGCGTGTGCGCATGCGCGATCGCCTCAACGCCGTTGGACGCCTCGCCGACGACCGAGAGCTGCGGCTGCTGGTTGAGCACGCCGCGGAGCGCGCGGCGTACCCCCGCGTGATCGTCGACGATGAGAACCCTGAGGGCGTTCGAGGATGCGCGGCCGTTGCCGCCTGCCGATGCCGCGCCGATTGGTGCGAAAGTCGACACTTCCGGGTCGGCGACGGCGCTTTGCGCGTGGCCGCGGGGCGCGACCAGCCGCACGCGTGTCCCTTTGCCGGGTGCGCTGGCGATGTCGAAGCGGCCACCGAGCAGCGTCAGCCGCTCGCGAATGCTGAACAACCCCCAACCCACGTGGCCGGCCTTCGATCGGTGGTCGAGTCCTGCCGGTTCGAACCCAATGCCGTGGTCCGAAACGGTGATGCACAGCTGGTCGTCGGCGTCGAGCGCCAGCTCGAGCGTGACTCGATCGGCGTGCGCGTGTTTGACCGCATTGAAAAGGAGTTCTCTGACCGACTCGAAGAGCAGCGTACGGACGTCTTTCCGCCCGGAATCGGCGCGCGGGTCGGCGATGACCCGGACGTCGAGCTTGTACTTGTCGCGCGTCCAGTCTGCCAGCCACGTCAGCGCCGCGGGCAGTCCGGACCGTTGCAGCACGGGAGGAAACAACTCGAAGCTCAGCGACCGGGAAGCGGCGATCGCTTCCTCGAGCTGATGCTTTGCCTCTGAAAGCAGCTCCGTCGCCGCAGCGCCGCCCTGGATGTCGCGCGCAAGATGCTGCTGGAGGTTCAATGCGGCGACGACCAGCACCTGTTGGAGCCCATCGTGCAGCGTCTTGGCAATCTGCTCGCGCGCACGTTGTTCGGCGAGCGTCAGATCCGAGGCCATCTGGCTCAGCTGCGTCGTCCGATATTCCAGTTCGGCCGTGCGCTCCTGCAGCGCCGACGCGGCGCGGTGGCGTTCGGTGATGTCGGTCACGAACGCGAATGCGCGTCCGCCCCAGGGCGTCGGGACGTGATTGATGCTGACTTCAATCGGAAACATGGAGCCGTCCCTATGCACGCCGACGAGCTGCAGCCCGCCGCGCCGTTCATACGCGTCGCGAAACGCTGACGGCATCATGCGCTCGATCGGCTGGCCGATCAGGTCACCGGTCGCCCAGCCGAACATAGCGTTGAACGCCTGATTCGCAGTAACGATCACGCCCTGCGCGTCCACCGACACGATTCCCTGTGTCGCGGTTTCGAGCAGCGTTCGCAGAGCATGACTGTGTTCCTCATCGCGGCGCGCCTGCAGAGCCATCTCCGTTTGGTGGTGCTGGGTGAAGTCGAGATCGAGCCCGGTGAGCCGCGTGACGTTGCCGTCCGCGTCGCGGTCGACGCGTCCCCGGCTCTGGATCCACGCCACCGTTCCGTCGGGACGCACGATCCGGAACGTGCTCTCCCACGTATCCTTCGTTCTCGACGTCCACATCTCCTCGCGCAGGACGAGCAATCGCGGGCGGTCGTCTTCGTGCACGCGCGCAACCCACGCGTCTGGCGTCGCGAGTTCATCGGGCGCGAAACCGTACAGGGAACGGAATCGTCCGTCCCAGTCAAGCTGGTTGGTCGCCGCGGCCCAGGTCCAGGAGCCGCCGGCCGACGCTTCGAGCGCGATGCGGAGCCGCTGTTTCTGCTCGCGGAGCGCCGCCTCGGCTCGGGTGCGCTCGATGGCGTCCCAGGTCCGTTCGCCGACGTCGCGAACGAGCTCGACCTCTGCGGTCGTCCAGACGCGCGGCGCGACGTGATTGGCGCCGAAGGCGGCGACCATCCGTCCGCCCTTGAACAGTGCTGTCCCGATGAGCGCCGCGATTTGCCGCGGCAGCAGTGTCGCCCGGTCGGCGGCGTTCAAGCGCGGATCCGTCTGCACGTCGTCGATGACGATGGTCTCGCCGCGCCGGAGTGCCTCGCGCAGTTCGTCGCCCACCGAAATGTCCGGCCGCTGTCCGGCGAGCGGCGGGACCCCACGCGTGTACTCGCGGTGAATGGCATACTCGCCGTCGTCGAATTCCGCGTAGCCGACGCGGGTGGCGCCAAGGTGTTGTCCGAGAAGTTGTGCGGCGGTCTCCTGTACGTCACCGGGATCGTCCAGCGGCCGAAGCGCGTCGTTGAGCCGAAGGAGAAACGCCAGTCGTTCTTCGTTTGCGCGAAGCTGCTGGTTCGCCGCCTCGAGGTCGCGCTGCGCGCGCTGGCGCTCGCTTACTTCCCGCTCGAGCGTGCGATTCAGTTCGGCCAGCGCCCGGGAGTGACGAAACAGGTCGAGGAAGATACTGACCTTCGAACGCAGGATGTCCGCGTTGACCGGCTTGCTCAGGTAGTCGACCGCGCCGACGCCGTATCCCTGAAGCGCATCGGTTTCGTCACGCATGTGCGCCGTCAGGAACAGCAGCGGGACGTCCTGCGAGCGCTTGCGCTGTTTGATCAACTTCGCGAGCTCGATGCCGCTCATCCCCGGCATCCGGATGTCGAGCACCATGACCGCGAAGTCGTGCTTGAGCATGCACAGGAGCGCCGCGTCCGCCGACTCCGCGCGCACAGGCACGCAATCGAGCGGCGCCAGCATCACCTCGAGCGCATCCAGGTTGCGCGCCTGGTCGTCGACGATGAGAACCTTCGGCTGATCCGAGGTCATGACGTCATAACCTCAGCGATAGAGCCAGACGCGGAGCAGCGACAGGAGCTGGTCCGTGTTCACCGGTTTCGCGATGTAGTCCGACGCGCCGGCCTGCAGGCACTTCTCGCGGTCGCCCTTCATCGCCTTGGCGGTTAGCGCCAGGATCGGCAGCATCCGGAACTTCGAATCGTTGCGAATCTCGCGCATCGTCTCGTAGCCGTCCATCTCCGGCATCATGATGTCCATCAGCACGACGCTGAGGTCGGGCGTCTCCTGGATGATGTCGATCGCCTGGCGGCCGTTGGTAGCGCTCACCACCTCCATCTCCTGGTTCTCGAGCACGGTCGTCAGGGCGAAGATGTTCCGCGCGTCGTCGTCCACGACGAGCACCTTGTGTCCCCGCAGCGTCTCGTTCGACCCGTGGAGCCGGTCGAGCATGTTGCGTTTCGTCGCCGGCAGGTCGGCGACGACGCGGTGGAGGAAGAGCGCGGTTTCGTCGAAGAGACGCTCCGGCGACTGCACGTCTTTGAGCACCGTGCTCTTGGCCACCGTCTTCAGCCGCCGCTCCTCGTCCTCGTTGAGCTCCTTGCCGGTGAAGACGACAATCGGCAGGTCGCGCAGTGTCGCGTCGGCCTGCACCCGGTCGAGCAGCTCGAAGCCGCTCATGTCGGGCAGCCGGAGGTCGACGACGCAGCAGTCGAACGGTTCGTCCCTCATCAGTTGCAGCGCTTCGGCGCCGGTCGGGACAGCGACGATCTGAATGTCGTCGTGCGCGAGCAGCTCGACGATCCCCTGCCGCTCGATGTCGTTGTCCTCGATGATGAGCAGCCGCTTCTTGTGCGGCGCTACGTACTTCTGGATGCGCTCGAACGCGTGCTCGAGGTCCTCGGTCGTCGCCGGCTTGACGAGGTACGAGAACGCGCCGTGCGAGAGTCCGTGCTGCCGCTCCTCTTCGACCGAGAGCAGCTGCACCGGGATGTGCCGCGTCATCGGATCGAGCTTGAGGTTGTTGAGGACGGTCCACCCGAGCATGTCGGGCAGAAACACGTCCAGCGTGATCGCGGTCGGCCGGTACTGCTTTGCCAGCGCGATGCCGGCCTGTCCACGGTTGGCGACGATGCCCTTGAACCCCTTATCGCGCGCCAGGCCGAGCAGCACGCGCGCGTAGTGCGGGTCGTCGTCCACGATGAGCAGCACGTTGTCGCTGTCGCAGATCTCCTCGCGGTCGTCCGCGACGATCTCCTCCGGTTCTGCAACGGCCAGTACGGGGAGCGTTGCCGCGTCGGCCCGGGCGTCGATGGCAGGGCGGCTCGTCGCCGGTGCCGTCACCGAGCGCGCCGGACCCGTGTACGTAAGCGGCAGGTAGAGTGTGAAGGTGCTGCCCTGTCCCGGCGTGCTCACCAGTTTGATCTCGCCGCCGAGCAGGGTGGCGAGCTCGCGGCTGATGGCGAGCCCGAGGCCCGTGCCGCCGTACTTGCGGCTCGTGCCGGCGTCCGCCTGCTGGAACGCCTCGAAGATCAGCTTCTGCTTCTCGGGTGCGATCCCGATGCCCGTGTCCTTCACTTCGATGGCCACCGCGTGGGGCGCGGCGCCGAGAATCGGGTGGTCGATCGACCAGCCGGCAGACGCAGCGTGCACGCGCATCGACACCTGCCCGTGCGACGTGAACTTGAAGGCGTTCGACAGCAGGTTCTTCAGAATCTGCTGCAGGCGCTTCGGGTCGGTCGTGAACCACGGCGGCAGCGTCCGGTCGATGTCCACCTGGAAGCCAAGACTCTTCGACTCCGCCAGGTGATGGAACGTCCGCCCGACCGAGTCGCGGAGTGCCGCGAACGTAATCTCCTCCGCTTCGACCGTCACGGTGCCCGACTCGATCTTCGACAGGTCGAGAATGTCGTTGATGAGCGTGAGCAGGTCGGTGCCGGCGGAGTGGATGTTCCTCGCGAAGTCCACCTGCTTGGTCGAGAGATTGCCCGCCGTGTTGTCGGCGAGCTGCTGGCCGAGGATGAGAATCGAGTTGAGCGGCGTCCGGAGCTCGTGCGACATGTTCGCGAGGAACTCCGACTTGTACTTCGAGGTCAGCGCCAGCTCCGCGGCCTTCTCTTCGAGCGCGCGGCGCGCCTGCTCGACTTCCTTGTTCTTCCGCTCGACCTCGACGTTCTGCTCGGCGAGCTGCTTGGCCTTGGTCGCCAGCTCCTCGTTGGTCTGCTGCAGCTCGCTTTGCCGCGTCTGCAGCTCGATGGTGAGCTGCTGCGACTGCTGCAGGAGGTTCTCGGTCCTCATCGTCGCTTCAATGGTGTTCAGCACGACGCCGATGGACTGCGTCAGCTGCTCGAGGAACGTAAGGTGTGTCTGGGTGAAGGGCTGGAGCGACGACAGCTCGATCACGGCCTTCGTTTCGCCCTCGAACAGCACCGGCAGCACGACGATGTTCTTCGGCCGCGCGGCACCGAGCGACGAGGCCACCTTGGTGTAATTCCGCGGAACCTTGGTCAGGAGGATGCGCTGCTGCTCCAGCGCGCACTGCCCGACCAGCCCCTTGCCGACCTCGATCCGCGTCGTCTGGTGGTCGCCGATCGCGTAGCCCGCGAGCAGTGACAGCGCCGGCGCTGCGTCACTGACGTCGCTGAGCATCTGGTAAATGGCGCCCTGCTGGGCGTTCACGAGCGGGGCGAGCTCCGAGAGCATCAGCTTGCCGACCGTCACGAGGTCGCGCTGCCCCTGCAGCATGCGCGTAAACTTCGCCAGGTTCGTCTTCAACCAGTCCTGCTCCTGGTTGCGGTCCGTCGTCTGGCGCAGGTTGTCGATCATCGTGTTGATGTTGTCCTTGAGCTCGGCGACCTCACCTCTCGCCTCGACCTGGATTGACCGCGTCAGATCGCCCTTGGTGACGGCCGTCGCGACCTCCGCGATGGCGCGCACCTGGTTGGTCAGGTTCGCGGCCAGCAGGTTGACGTTGCCCGTGAGGTCCTTCCACGTGCCGGCCGCGCCAGGCACGTTCGCCTGTCCGCCGAGCCGTCCTTCGACGCCGACCTCGCGCGCGACGTTGGTCACCTGCTCGGCGAACGTCGCGAGCGTGTTCGTCATGTTGTTGATGGTCTCGGCGAGCGCCGCGACCTCGCCCTTCGCTTCGACCGTCAGCTTCTGGCGCAGGTTGCCGTCGGCTACTGCGGTCACGACCTTGACGATGCCGCGGACCTGGTCCGTCAGGTTGGCGGCCATGACGTTGACCGAATCGGTGAGGTCCTTCCAGGTGCCTCCGACGCCGGGCACTTCTGCCTGACCCCCCAGCTTGCCTTCCGTGCCGACTTCGCGCGCGACGCGCGTCACTTCCGCCGCGAACGCGCGCAGCTGGTCCACCATCGTGTTGATCGTGTTCTTCAGTTCGAGAATCTCGCCCTTCACGTCGACAGTGATCTTTCTCGAGAGGTCGCCGCGGGCGACGGCAGTCGTCACTTCGGCGATGTTACGCACCTGCGCGGTCAGGTTCGCGCCCATCACGTTCACCGAGTCGGTGAGGTCTTTCCACGTGCCGGCGACGCCCGGGACGACGGCCTGGACGCCGAGACGGCCTTCGGTGCCGACCTCGCGCGCGACGCGCGTGACCTCGGATGCGAAGGACCGCAGCTGCTCGACCATGGCGTTGATGGCTTCTTTCAACTGCAGAATCTCGCCGCGGACGTCCACCGTGATCTTGCGCGAGAGGTCGCCGTTGGCGATCGCCGTCGCCACGTCCGCGATGTTGCGGACCTGGCCCGTGAGGTTCGACGCCATCGAGTTGACGTTGTCGGTCAGGTCCTTCCACGTACCGGCGACACCCGGCACGAGCGCCTGGCCACCGAGCTTGCCTTCGGTGCCGACCTCCCGGGCGACGCGGCTCACTTCCGACGCGAAGGCGTTCAGCTGGTCCACCATCGTGTTGATGGTGTCCTTCAGCTCGAGAATCTCGCCCTTCACGTCAACGGTGATCTTTCTCGAGAGGTCGCCGCGGGCGATGGACGTCGCGACGTCGGCGATGTTACGGACCTGGCCCGTCAGGTTCGAGGCCATCGAGTTGACGTTGTCGGTCAAGTCCTTCCACGTGCCGCCGACCCCAGGCACTTCGGCCTGACCCCCCAGCTTGCCTTCCGTGCCGACCTCGCGCGCGACGCGCGTCACTTCGGCCGCGAACGACCGCAACTGCTCCACCATCGTGTTCATGGTGTCTTTGAGCTGCAGAATCTCGCCGCGGACGTCCACGGTGATTTTCTTGGAGAGGTCTCCATTGGCGACGGCGACCGTGACCTCCGCGATATTGCGCACCTGCGCGGTGAGGTTGCCGGCCATCTGGTTGACGTTGTCGGTGAGGTCCTTCCACGTGCCCGCGACGCCGGTCACGACCGCCTGGCCACCGAGCTTGCCGTCGGTGCCGACTTCGCGCGCCACGCGGCTGACTTCGGATGCGAACGCGTTGAGCTGGTCCACCATCGTGTTGATGGTGTTTTTCAGTTCGAGGATTTCACCCTTGACGTCGACCGTGATCTTTCTCGAGAGGTCGCCTCGGGCGACCGCTGTCGCGACTTCCGCGATGTTGCGGACCTGGCCCGTGAGGTTGGACGCCATGAAGTTGACGTTGTCGGTGAGGTCCTTCCATGTGCCGGCGACCCCGGTGACGACGGCCTGGACGCCGAGACGGCCTTCGGTGCCGACCTCGCGCGCGACGCGCGTGACCTCGGATGCGAAGGACCGCAGCTGCTCGACCATGGCGTTGATGGCTTCTTTCAACTGCAGAATCTCG
>Ga0209382_10008466_pt1 | contig 12963 bp, 11 predicted proteins | sample SoiMetdeltSBSDD5_FD_187599 | JGI IMG/M metagenome (GOLD analysis project Ga0209382, IMG submission 187599) | Bulk soil microbial communities from a Populus tree surrounding site in Tennessee, USA - Soil MetaG P. deltoides SBSDD5 (SPAdes) (version 2) | ecosystem: Environmental > Terrestrial >... | reverse complement strand
CCAGAAGATGCTCTTCGAGAAGGCGGTCTACGGCTACCTCTGGACCCAGGACTGGAACTGGGTCATGAGCAAGCGGCTCCAGAACGTGCCGACCCCGATGATCAGCATGTGGGACTTCCGCAAGGCCTGGATCGAGAGCTGACGCCGGGAGCCCCGAACCCCCGGCCCCTTCCTCCACGCGTGGGGGAAGTGGAGCTAGAACCGCCGCGTTCCCTCTCCCCCGCGCACGGGGGATGATGTCGGCGAAGCCGATATTCGCGCCGCGCAGCGGGTTAGGGGGTAGGGGCTCGAATGGAGGCACCGCATGCCACGCTTCATCGCGCGGCGGCTCGTCGCAACCGTCCCGCTGCTCTTCCTGATCAGCATCCTGGCGTTCTCGCTGATCCTGCTGCTGCCGGGCGATCCGGCCCTGGCGATCCTCGGCGACGAGGTTGCCAATGCCAACAACAAGCAGGCGTACTACGCGCTGCGGGCGGAGATGGGCCTGGACGAGCCGATCCCGATCCAGTACCTGCGCTGGGCCGGCAAGGTGGTGCGCGGCGACTTCGGCATCTCGATCCGCAACCAGACCCCGATCGGCGAGACGATCGGCACGAAGGTGCTGCCGACGCTCCAGCTCGCGCTGACGGGGGCGGCGCTCTCGCTCCTGATCGCGCTGCCGGCCGGGATCGTCTCAGCCCTCCGGCCGAACTCGCCGGCCGACGCCGTCGCGACCCTCGCCGCGCTCTCCGGCGTGGCGATCCCGAACTTCTTCCTCGGCATCCTGCTGATCTACGTCTTCGCCGTCTGGCTGCGAGTCCTGCCGCCCTCCGGCTACGTCGCGCCCTGGGAGGATCTCGGACAGAACCTCCGGCTGATGCTGATGCCGTCGCTCGCCGTCGGGACCGGCCTGGCGGCGATCCTGATGCGGCAGGTCCGCTCGGCGCTGATCGAGGTGCTCCAGCAGGAGTACGTCATGACGGCGCGCGCCAAGGGGCTCGGCGAGCGGGCCGTTGTGATCGGCCACGCCCTCAAGAACGCCGCGATCCCGGTCGTCACGATCATGGGCCAGCAGGTCGGCACCCTGATCGGCGGGGCCGTCGTCACCGAGACGATCTTCGCGATCCCGGGCATGGGCCGCCTGATCGTCGACTCCCTCTCCTACCGCGACTTTCCGGTCATTCAGGCGACGGTCCTGATCCTGTCCGTCACCGTCCTGGCCGCCAACCTGGCGACCGACGTCATCTACGGGTACCTGGACCCGAGGATTCGGCAAGACTGATGCTTGGACAACCTTCCGCCGTCGATGCCTCCGCCGCGCAGGTGCTCGCCGCGCCGGCGCCGCCGCCCCGTCGTCGGCTGATCCAGTGGCGCCGGCTCTCGCCGCGGATCTGGATCGGCCTCTCGGTCGTCGGGCTGATGATCTTCCTGGCCGCCACGGCCGATTTCCTGACGCCGTACGACCCGAACTACCAGGACTACAGCGCGTTCCGCCAGCCGCCCAGCCTGGACCACCCGTTCGGCACCGACCAGGTGGGCCGGGACGTCTACTCGCGCGTCATCTACGGGACGCGAATCTCGCTCCTGGTGGGCGTGATCGCCGTCGGCATCGGGATGACCTGCGGCGTCCTGATCGGCCTGATCGCCGGCCTCTACCGGGGCTGGCTCGACGAGACCCTGATGCGTGTCATGGACGCGATCCACGCCTTCCCGGCGCTGGTGCTCGCCCTGGCGATCACGGCCGCGCTGGGGACCGGGATCGTCAACATCATGATCGCGATCGGCATCGTCTACATGCCGTCGTACGCCCGCCTCGTGCGCGGCCAGGTGCTCTCCGTTCGGGAGCGCGACTTCGTCGTCGCCGCGCAGTTGCTGGGCGCCAGCATGCCCCGGCTGATGTTCCTGCACATCTGGCCGAACGTGACCGCCCCGATCATCGTCCAGGCCTCGCTGAACGTCAGCACGGCGATCCTGACCGAGGCGTCGTTGAGCTTCCTTGGGCTCGGCGTGCGCCCCCCGACGCCGAGCTGGGGATCGAGCCTGCAAGGCGGCTACCAGTACCTGAGCACGGCGCCCTGGCTCTCGATCTACCCCGGTATCGCCATCTTCATCGCGGTGCTCGCATTCAACCTGTTCGGCGACGGCCTGCGCCAGCTCCTGGACCCGCGCCTCCGCGCCCGCGGCGAAGCCTGAGATCCGGTCCGGTATCGTCGGCACCTCACGGCCCCGGTCATGCACGCCTGGGTCCTCACGACCCGCGTCAGCGCTCGCGACGCGCGCGCGTTCTACGCTGTCCGCCGGGCCAGCCGCTCGGCGATCCACAGCTTGATGACGGCCTGTCGGGTGACGCCAAGGCGCCTCGCCTCGCGGTCGAGCGATTCGACCATCCAGGAAGGAAAGTCGACGTTGACGCGGCGCGGACGCAGCCCCGGCCGGCGTGCGGCCGACAGGTCGAGGTCGGTGGTGATGTCCTCGCCGGCGTCGAACTTCCGATCGAACTCGCTAGCCTTCATAGAGAGCCACCTCCTCACGACGCGCCCGGCGCACCGAGATGAGTCGCACGTGATCACCGCGATACGTGATGACGGCCGACCAGTACGTACCGTCGATGGTCCCGATCACCAGAAAGCGCGGCTCGTCGACGGTCCTGGCCGGAATCTCGACGCGTAGGTCGTCGAGCCAGAGCGCCTGTGCCTCGACAAAGCTGATGCCGTGCTTGACCTCGTTCGCCCTGCTCTTCTCCTCGTCGTACTCAAACTCCAACGAGTCTCCAGGTGGCGAAATGGTAGAGAAAGTATACCGATGACTGCTTCATCATCGACCGATCGATTCCCCGATCGATCGCCGAGGCGCTCAAACTGGTACGTGCAGCCAAACTCGGCCACGACCTTGGCGACAAATAGATGCCGGTTCGATGGCGAGAGCGAGCGTGTGGTGTGAGATCAGTCACAGGCTCGGTGCGAGCGACCTGCTAGACTCGATCCACGGAGCCGGCGATGATCCTCCAGGAGGCTGCCATGGACCCGTGGAGTCGTCGAGACTTCCTGCGCGCCGGCCTCGGCCTCACCGGCCTCAGCCTGCTCGCCGGCTGCGGGTCCTGGTCAGCGCCGGGTCAGGGGACGGCGAGGATGCCGCGCATCGGCTTCCTGGCCCCCCGCACCAACGAGAGCTTCCTCCGTGGGCTGCGCGAGCACGGCTACGAGGACGGACGGAACATCCACATCGAGTACCGCTTTTCCGAGGGCCTGCACGAGCGCCTCTCGGAGCTCGCGACCGAGCTGATCGACCTGCAGCCCGATGTCCTCGTGACGATAGGCCCCCCGGCGGGCCTGGCGGCCAAGCAGGCTACCAGCACCATCCCCATCGTTGCCGCCTCAGTCCCCGACCCGGTCGGGAGCGGCCTGGTCGCCAGCCTCGCGCGGCCGGGCGGGAACGTCACCGTTTTGAGTACCTCGGGCAATGACACCGACATGAAGCGGATGGAGCGGCTGAAGGAGGTAGTCCCCACGGCCTCCCGCGTCGCCGTCCTGGCCAACCCCAACAGTCCAGCGACAGGACTGCGGCTGACGAACTTCGAGGCGGCGGCCCGGGTCCTGGGGCAACAGGTGCGGCCGCTGCCGGTGCGAACGGCCGACGATTTCGCCGGCGCCTTCACAGCGGCGGTCGACTGGGGTGCCGACGCGCTGCTGGTGCCGTCGGACGGCCTTGCCAGCAGTTTCCGCACTCGGGTCGTCGAGCTGGCAGCGCAGCATCGGCTGCCGACGTTCTACGAGCATCGCGAGTTCACCGATCTGGGCGGGCTCGCGGCCTACGGGCCCAACTACGCCGAGATCTCCCGGCGCGCCGCCGCCTACGTGGACAGGATCCTCAAAGGGGCCAAACCGGCCGATCTCCCCGTCGAACAACCCACGACCTTCGACTTCGTGATCAACCTCAAGACAGCGCAGGGGCTTGGGCTGACCATCCCGCAGTCGGTCCTGGCCCAGGCTACCGAGACCATCGAGTAGAGGACGAGTCCTGCCTCCCAACGACGATCTTACCGACCAGGAGACTGTGGCGAGACCAGCCACTGTATGAAGCCCCTGCGGCCCGCTGAGCGCATCATCGTGCCAACGACCAGCATGTATTTGTAGCCAGGGTCGTGGCCGAGTTTGGTGCAGACGTCCTCTGGCTGGAAGACGAGTTCGCGCATGACGTCAAAGATGCGGTCTGGCTCCGAGAGTCTGGTGGGGGAAGCAGATGACAGACGCTGAAGACCGCGTCGTGAGGACCGACGAAGGAGAGGTGCATGGGCAGGAACGGAGATGGCCGCGTGGAGGCGGAGACTGATTCTCGCGCAGCCGAGGCCGATCGGATCCGCGCGACCGAACACGAACGCCTGCGCCTGCTGGTCGAGGCAGACGTATCCGCCGCAGGGCCACTACACGCGGACGATTTCCAGCTCGTCACGCCGAATGGGTCGACGTACTCCAAGCAGGAGTATCTCGAAGCGATCGGCTCTGGCACCCTCAACTACGTGGTGTGGGAGCCCGGCGCCATCGAAGTACGTCTGTACGGCAACGCAGCGATCATCCGCTATCAGTCACAGATGCAGGTCATCGGCCGAACCACTGAGATCCCACTCACGCGCGTCTGGCACACGGATTCCTATGAACACCGTGACGACCGGTGGCAGATCGTCTGGTCCCAGGCGACGATGGTGAGGTAGCGTTGCCTGCTACGACGGAGGTGAGGCGGTGAGCGACGACGCTGCCCGGGCGCGCCAGCCGAGGATGCGGATCGGCCTGGCGCTCGATTGGGGCACTGAGCGGACCACCCTGGACCGGCTCCTCAAGGAGTACGTGCCACTGATCCAGCTCGCCGAGCGGTACGGCTTCGACTCGCTCTGGGTCGGGCAGCACTTCCCGACCGGGCCGGACATGTTCCACCCGCCCTCGCCGCTGCTCGTGCTGGCGGCCGTCGCCCCGCACACGGGACTTGCGCTCGGCACCGGCGTCCTGCTGCTCCCGATGTGGAACCCGATTACCCTGGCCTACGAGGGCGCCGTCCTCGACCAGCTCTGCGGCGGGCGGCTCGTGATCGGCGTCGGGATCGGGCGCCCGCGCGATTGGACCAAGTTCGGGCTCCCCCGCGAGGTCATCGGCGACCGCATGGACGAGATGCTGGCCGCGCTGAAGGCGCTCTGGTCGGGCGCGGACGGCTACGAGGGCACGACGATCTCGGCGCCGGGCGCGGTCTGGCCCCGCCCGGTCCAGCCGAACGGCCCGCCGCTCTGGGTCGGCGGCTCGATCGGCCGGGCGATGCGGCGCGCCGCCGTCCTCGGCGACGCCTGGTACGCCGGCAGCACCCACCACCTGAAGGTCATCGGCGAGACCACCGAGCGGTACCGCGCGGCCCTGGCGGCGGCCGGCAAAGACCCCGCCAGCGCCCGCGTCGCCGCCAACCGCTCCACGGTCATCGCCGAGACCACCGAGCGGGCCTGGGACGAGGGCGGCCGGTACCTCGAGGAGCTGATGCACGTCTATCGGCGGCTCGCCGGGGGCACTACGCGCCTGCCGGACGGCTCGACGGCCACCGCCGAGACCGAGATCCTCCCCCACGTCGCGGACCAGGTCTGCCTGATCGGCTCGCCGGACGACGTTGGCGCCCAGCTGGAGGCGTACGCCGCCGCCGGCGTCACCGACGTCGCCCTCCGGGTCTCGATGTCGGACATCCCACTGGAGCTGGCCCGGCGCAGCATCACGCTGGCCGGCGAGCACGTCCTGCCGCGCTTCGCGAGTAGCGAGTAGCGAGTTGCGAGTGGGTCCAACTCGTAACTCGCTACTCACGACTCGCCGCCGCGCGGCAGCACCGCCGGCAGCTCCGCGTCGCGCACCAGCGCGTTGAAGCCGGCCACGTCTACCTCCAGCGCGTCGCGCCAGCGTTCGAGCTGCTGATCGATCCGGGCCGAGAGATCGGCGAAGACGTCGTGCGACTGGCGGGTCGGCGCGGCATCGGCGCTTGAGACGACGCTCGGGAGCGCCGCCAGCTTCGCGTTCAGCCGGGTCGGGAAGTGGACCATGTCGAGCTGGGTCGTCACGCGCTGCTCGACCAGCTCCTGCTCGATCTCCCCCAGCTTCTCGGTGATCGCTTTGGCCGCGTCGGCCACGGACTCGCCGACCGGCCTCCCCTCCGTCCGCTTGACCCACGCCTCGACCTGCTCGCGGACGTCGCGCAGCCCGACGATCGCCGCGTGCGTCTCCGAGAGCTTGTCGCGGATCTCGCTGAGCAGCCGAAACTGCTCGTCCAGATCCTGCTGGGTCGCTGCGACACGCGGGTCCTTGCGGATCTCGAACGACTCCGTGAACGTCTGCCCGTCCACGTTCAGCTCCACGCGGTACGTCCCGGGCGGCGCCAGCGGCCCAGAGAGGCTGCGCTCCGTCGCCACGTCGCCCGGCAGCGCCGTGGCGTCCGGGTAGCGCATGTTCCAGGCGAAGCGGTTGAGGCCGGCCGCGGCCGGAGCGACCGGCTGGGGAGCGCCGGGCGGCGGCTCATCAGGCGCCTTACTGGAGAACTGCTTGATCTCCTGGCCGCTGGCGTCCAGGAAGCGCAGGGTCAGCGGCTCGTCGGGATCCTTCTCCAGGTAGTAGGTGACCATCACCCCGTCCGGCGGGTTCGCGCCGGCGTCCAGCAGGGTCCGGATCGTCTTCCCCTCCGGCGTCTTCGTCTCGTAGTACGCCGCCGCGTAGCCGAGCGCGATCTGGTACGCCTTGCCGGGGCCTCTCGGCCGGCCGGCCCCGAGCGGCGGCAGCGTCCGGTACGTCGGGCGCGGCGCGAACAGGCGGGTCTTCGACGGCGGTCTCGCGTCCTCAACCTGGTGGAACGGCGTCAGGTCGTCCAGGATCCAGAACGACCGACCGTGCGTCGCCGCCACCAGATCTTGCTCCTTGACCGCCAGGTCGTAAACCGGCACGACTGGCAGGTTCCCCCGGAATGACCGCCACGACGCCCCGTCGTCGAACGAGACGTAGACCCCCGTCTCGGTGCCGGCGTAGAGCAGGCCCGGCCGGCCCGGGTCGACGCGGATCACGCGCGTGAAGTCGTCCTCCGGGATGCCGTTCGTGATCGCGGTCCAGGTCGCGCCGTAGTCCCCCGTCTTGTAGAGGTACGGCCGGGTGTCGTCGTGCTTGTAGCGCGTGGCGGCCAGGTACGCCGCCGCCGGATCGTGCGGCGAGACCTCGATCGTACAGATCAGCGACCACTCCGGCAGGTCCGGCGGCGTCACGTTCTCCCAGCTCTGCCCGCCGTCTTTGGACAGATGGATCAGCCCGTCGTCAGATCCCGCCCAGAACACGCCCGGCTCGTGCGGCGACTCCACGAACGCGAAGATCGTGCCGTAATGCTCGGCGCCGGTCGTATCGCGCGTGATGACGCCGCCGGACGGACCCATCTTCGAGGTGTCGTTGCGGGTCAGGTCCGGGCTGATCGGCTCCCAGCTCCCGCCCTCGTCGGTGGAGCGGAAGACGAGGTTGCCGGTGCAGTAGAGCACGTTCGGATCGTGCGGCGAGAGCACGATCGGGTAGGTCCACTGGAAGCGGTACTTCAGGTCGCGCGCGCCCCACCCGCCGTACAGCTCCGGCCAGACCGTCACGATCCGGACCTGGCCGGTCCGGTGGTCGTAGCGCAGCAGGATGCCGCCGCCGCCCGGCGCGCTCCCGATCGCCCCGGAGAAGACGATGTTCGCGTCGTCGGGCCGGACCGCGATGTGGCCGCTCTCGGAGCTGCCCACGGCGTAGCAGTCCTGCCAGAGGATGGCGCCCTTGTACGATCGGCTCGGGGTGCTGATGGCGCTGTTGTCCTGCTGCGTCCCGTACACCCGGTACGGGAACTGGTTGTCCGTGGTCAGGTGGTAGAACTGGGACGTCGGCTGGTTGTAGATGGTGGACCAGGTCTCGCCGCCGTTGTACGAGACGCAGGCCCCGCCGTCGTTCCCCTCCACCATCCGCCACGGGCGGCGCGGATCGATCCAGAGATCGTGGTTGTCGCCGTGCGGCGTGGTCATCTCGACGAACGTCTTGCCGCCGTCGAGCGACTTCCAGGCCTGGACGTTCAGGACGTAGACGGTCTCCGAGTCGTGCGGATCGCCGAAGACGTGGCAGTAGTACCAGGGGCGCAGCCGCAGCGTCCGATCGGTGTTCAGGCACTCCCAGGTGTCGCCGCCGTTGTCCGAGCGGTACAGCCCGCCCTCCTCGGCCTCGACGATCGCCCAGACCCGGCCGCTGCCGGCCCCCACCCCGACGCCGATCCGGCCCCACGGGCCGTCCGGCAGCCCCGGATTGTTCGTGATCTCGGTCCAGGTGTCGCCGCCGTCGGTCGAGCGGTAGATGCCGCTCTCGGGGCCGCCGCTCTCCAGGCTCCAGGGCGTCCGCTGCACCTGCCAGAGGGCGGCATAGAGCACGCGCGGGTTGTTCTGGTCCATCACCAGGTCGGCGGCGCCGGCCTGCTCGCTCTTGAACAGCACCTGCTCCCAGCTCTGCCCGCCATCCCGGGAGCGGAACACGCCGCGCTCGTGATTCGGCCCGAAGGCGTGCCCGAGCGCCGCGACGTACACCAGGTCCGGATCGTGGGGGTGGACCCGCACCCGCGAGATGTACCGCGTGTCCGCGAGGCCCAGGTGGGTCCAGCTCTTGCCGCCGTCCGTCGAGCGGTAGACGCCGTCGCCGTGCGAGACGTTGCCTCGGATGCAGCTCTCGCCCATGCCGACGTAGATGACGTTCGGGTCGGAGTCGGCCACGGCGATGGCGCCCACCGCCGCCGTCTTGAGGAACCCGTCCGAGACGTTCTGCCAGTAGGTCCCGCCGTCGGTGCTCTTCCAGACGCCGCCGGCGCACGCCCCGAAATAGAAGGTGGCCGGATCGTCCGGGTCGCCGGCCACCGCGACCACCCGGCCGCCCCTGAACGGCCCGATCCCGCGCCAGGCCAGCGCGCCGAGCACGCCCGGTTCGGCGGCGGCGCCTCCCGCCGCCTGCTCTTCGATGGGCTCGGTCGATTCAGCCACGGGGGCCGCCGCGGTCTGCTCCTCCATCGTGCTCCTCACCAGCGCGAAACGTGCTGCCCCCATCGGCAGCGCGGCACCATGTCCGGGCAGTGTACACGCGCCCCTCGCCCCTCGTCCCCCGTTGTGCTATACAGCCAGTGCTGATCTCTCGCTCATGCTCGCGCGCCACGGCGTCGTGGTGACGCCTTTGCCGGCCCGGCCGGCCACGGAGACCCACGACGACTGCTCCGACCCGAGCGCCGACGCCCGATCGTGCGGACCAGGGCCAGCCCCCGGCACGGAGCCCGGCGCCTGCCGATGCGCCCGCCGCGGCCGGATCGGCGGGCTCAGCCGGGGCGGTGGCGCCGGCCGGTCCCGGCCCCGCACGCCACGCCGCGCTGCCGGAAGAGGAGCTGCCGGCGCGGCGCCGCCGGCGCGGCTGGGCCCGGGCGCTCGGCTTGCTCGTGGTGCTGCTGGTCGTCGGCGCGGCCGGCACCGTCGTCGGCTACCATTTCTGGTACGAGTCGACCTACTTCGTCGTCACCGACAACGCCCAGGTCACCGGCGACCTGATCCAGGTCGGCTCGCTGAACGCCGGGCGGATCGTCGCGGCCCGCTTCGAGGTCGGGCAGCCGGTCCAGGCCGGCCAGGAGATGGCCGCCGTCCGGATCCCGCAAGAGGTCACCATGCCGATGGGCGGCACGATGGTGCTCGAGGAGCCGGCCGCCGGCGACCGGCTCGCCTCGGTGCGCGCGCCGTTCAGCGGGATGGTCGTGGCCCGGCTCAGCCACGTCGGCGGCACCGTCTCGGTCGGCCAGCCGATCTACGCCATCGTCGATCCGAACCGCGTCTACATCCGCGCCAACATCGAGGAGACGAAGCTGACGCGGGTCCGGCCCGGCCAGGCCGTGGACGTCTACATGGACGCCCTCGGCCTCACGCTGGAGGGGCGCGTCATGGCGATCACGCCGGCCAGCGCCGCCACTTTCTCGCTCTTGCCCAGCCAGAACGCCTCCGGCAACTTCGTCAAGGTGACCCAGCTCGTGCCGATCAAGATCCAGGTCAATCCGGCCGGCCAGGTGCTGCCGCTCGGCACCTCCGCGACGGTCCGGATCAAGGTGCGCGAGCCGGTCGGCGGCGTCCCGTGGGAACCGTAGGCCGGGTACCCCCCACCCCCCAGCCCCCTCCCCCGCAAGCGGGAGAGGGGGAGCACTGGTCTGCGGTCTCCCCTCTCCATCGCAATGGGGAGGGGCTGGGGGTGGGGGGCACCTCCTGATGGCAACGGTCGCTCTCCCCCGCCGGCCAATCCTCCGGATCGGCATGGCCTACCACTGGCAGGCGCTCGTCGCCGTCGTCCTCGGCACGTTCGTCGTCGTGCTGAACCAGACGATCGTCAACGTCGCCCTGCCGCGCATCATCCAGATCTTCCAGGCGACCGTCGACCAGGGCCAGCTCGTCCTCACGACGTACATGCTGGCGCTCGCCGTCTTCATGCCGGCCACCGGCTTCATCACCGACCGGCTCGGGACCAAGCGCGCCTACCTCGGCTCGGTCGGGCTGTTCACGCTGTTCACCGCCCTCTGCGGCCTCGCCCCGACCATCGACGTGTTGATCCTCTTCCGCATCCTCCAGGGGATCGGCGGCGCGATGGTGATGCCGCTCGGCATGGCGATCATCTTCCAGACGGCCCCGCCCAAGGAGCGCGGCGCCGTGATGGGGATGTTCGGGCTGCCGGTGCTGGTCGCCCCGATGACCGGGCCGGTCCTCGGCGGCTACCTGGTGGACGCCGTCGGCTGGCGCCCGATCTTCCTGCTCGGGATGCCGGTCGGGATCGCGGCCGTGCTCTACGGCATGGCGATCCTCCGCGAGACCCCCACCCGGCACGACACGAAATTCGACTGGGCCGGGTTCGTCCTCGGCGGCATCGGGTTCTCCTGTGCGCTGGCGGCCCTCTCGCGCGCCCCGGCTGACGGCTGGTTCGCGCCGCACCTGATCGCCCTCTGGCTGATCGCGGCGGCGGCGCTGGGCTGCTGGGTCATCATCGAGCTGACGGACGCGCACCCGCTGCTCGACCTCGGCGTGCTGATGGACCGGACCTACCTGACCTCGAACGTCGTCGTCTGCCTGCTGATGGTGATGATGTTCGGCTCCCAGCTGCTGTTGCCGCTGTTCCTCCAGAACGTGCGCGGCCTCAGCCCGTTCGCGACGGGCCTCCTGATGGCCCCCGAGGCGATCGCCACGGCGATCATGATGCCGATCGCCGGACGCCTGCTGGACAAGGTCGGGCCGCGCCCGCTGGCGATCCCGGGCCTGATCGGTCTCGCCTTCGCCTACTGGCAGCTCTCGGCGATCGACCCGAACACGTCGGACACCACGATCGCCGCGATCCTGGTCTTGCGCGGCGCCACCTTCGGCATCATGATCCTGCCGCTGATGACGGTGGCGATGGATCGGATCGCGCCGGTCCGGATGAGCCGCGCGACGGTCCTGGCGACGGTCATCCGGCAGATCGCCGGTGCCTTCGGGGCGGCCTCGGCGGCGAGCCTGCTCCTGACGCGTCAGCAGCACCACCAGGCGACCCTGGTCCAGACCGTCACGCCGGACGCCCCGGCCGTCATCAGCTCGCTCGGCTCCATGACGGTGCGCCTCTTAGAGCAGGGCGTCGCCGCCGCCAGCTCCGCGAGCATCGCGCTCGGCCAGCTCAACGACCGCACCAAGGTGGTGGCGAGCGTCCGCGCCTACGACGACTGCTTCCTGATCTACGCGGTCCTGTCGCTCCTGATCCTGCTGCCGGTCCTGCTGGTGCCGCGCCGCCGGCACCACTGAGGAGGCCCCACCCCCAACCCCTCCCCGCTGCGACGGAGAGGGGAGTCACCTGCAACTTCCCGATGGTCTCCCCCTCTCCATCGCAATGCCGTGGGGTAGGGGCCCCATGGTAGGAGTGATGGAGGGGGACGGGGGGTGGGGCTATCCCCGGCTCTCAGACCGTTTGCGGAGCCAGAACGCCACGCGCACCAGCAGCAGCGTCCCCAGCACGGTCCCGTAGATCAGCGGCTGGCTGAGGTCGATCTTCACCCGCCAGATGAAGTGGATGATGGCGAGGACGCCGGCTGCGTACGCCAGGTAGTGCAGCCGCTGCCAGCGGCGATACCCGAGCTTGCGGACCGACTCGGCGGTCGAGGTCAGCGCCAGCGGCACCATCAGCACCAGCGCCAGGAACCCGACCGTGATGAACGGACGGAGCGCGATGTCTTCCAGGATGATGCCGAGGTCGAACGTCTGGTCCACCAAGTACATCAAGAAGTGGAGCACCGCGTAGAAGAAGGCGAACAGGCCCAGCTCGCGCCGGACCCGCACCGGCCAGCTCCAGCCGGACACCCACCGGAGCGGCGTGCAGGCCAGGCTCGCCACCAGGAAGATCAGCGCCGCCAGCCCCAGCTCGTTGATGATCTCGGCGATCGGATTGGCGCTGAGCGTCCCCTGCGTCGTCCGCCAGATCAGCGCGGCCAGCGGTACCAGCGCCCCGATGAAGATGCCCGGCGAGAGCCAGGGCGTCGGCGTGCTGCGCCGCCGGACGCGCCGCCGCGCCGCCGCGACCGGCCGCGCCGGCGCCGATTCGCTCGTCGCTTCCATCAGTACAGCTTCTTCGGGTCCATGCCGGCGTAGAGGTGCGCGACCTCCTCGGCGTAGCCGTTGAACGACAGCGTCTTCCGCCGCCCCAGCTCGCCGATCCGCCGCTCCGTCGCCTGGCTCCAGCGCGGGTGGTCCACGTCCGGGTTCACGTTGGCGTAGAAGCCGTACTCGCGCGGGGCCGCCAGCGCCCAGGTCGTCTGCGGCTGCTCGGCCGTGAAGCGGATCTTGACGATCGACTTGCCGTTCTTGAACCCGTACTTCCACGGCACCACCAGCCGCAGCGGCGCGCCGTTCTGGTTCGGCAGCACCTTGCCGTACAAGCCAACCGCCATCAG
>Ga0209382_10008461_pt1 | contig 12969 bp, 9 predicted proteins | sample SoiMetdeltSBSDD5_FD_187599 | JGI IMG/M metagenome (GOLD analysis project Ga0209382, IMG submission 187599) | Bulk soil microbial communities from a Populus tree surrounding site in Tennessee, USA - Soil MetaG P. deltoides SBSDD5 (SPAdes) (version 2) | ecosystem: Environmental > Terrestrial >... | reverse complement strand
ATTTAGATAGCGCTATATGCTTAAGAAGTTAAAACAAGCAACCCTCGTCGGTCTGAAAACGCTCGGGGTTTTTACTCTGACTCAAAATAGCAGGTGGCGGCGGAACCGCCTCTTGATCCTCGCATATCACGGATTTTCTCTGGAAGACGAGCATCTGTGGAACCCGGATCTGTTCATGAGCCCGGATAACTTTAGGGGCAGGATGGAATTGCTCAAGAAGCATGGATGCGTTGTCCTGCCTCTGGGTGATGCGATCCGGCGTTTATATGCGAACGATCTTCCAGAGAATTGTGTAACCCTGACCTTCGACGATGGCAATTCTGATTTTTACAAGGTAGCCCTGCCCATTCTCAAAGAATTCAACCTCCCGGCAACTGTCTATCTGACGACATCTTATGTCCATTATAACCGGCCTGTTTTTGATGTGATCTGCTCTTACCTGCTCTGGAAGGGGCGAAACACAACGCTCGATCTGAGACAGGTCATCGGTCAAGATGAAAAGTTCGACTTATCGGGCAATGCCGCGCGCGCCGCGGCTTATGATCACCTGATGGGATTTGCCTGGCGGCGCAAATTGTCCGCGGAAGAGAAAGACGCTCTCGCCGCCGAACTGGCCCGGCGTCTCAAGATTGATTATGACGCTTTGTGCGCTAAACGAATTCTACATTTGCTCACCCCTGAGGAAGTCCGACAACTAGCCGCCGAAGGGGTCGACATTCAGTTGCATACGCACCACCACCACTCCCCACCGAACCGCCACTTGTTCGGCCGGGAGATTGAAGATAACCGGAACAGCATCCGTGAGATGACAGGCTCTTGGGCCAGGCATTTCTGTTATCCGAGTGGAAAATTCAACGATGATCTCATCGCCTGGCTCCAGGAGATGAAAATCACAACCGCCACGACCTGCGACCCGGGATTCGCCACTCACGAATCGAACCCCATGCTGCTGCCCAGATTGGTTGATACCACTCCCTTATCTCCCATCGAGTTCGAGGGCTGGCTGACAGGGGTGTCGGCGGCTCTCCCCCGCCGTCGCAGGACATACAATTTGGGAATAAGCGAGATTGGTGATCAGTATGATGAATTTGCCAAGAGTTGCCCGTGATTGGCTTTCTATCAAGGCGCTCATGCCGTCCCTGCACCTTATACATTTGGCCCGTCCATCGATCAGTCCGGGGAGGGCGGCCTACTTCGAAGGCTCGCACTTTCGCCGGGAAGCCGCCGCATGGAGCCTCGATCAGAAGAGAGAGTGGATGCTCAGGCGATTGCGTTTTTCTTTACGCAGGGCGTATCGCGAGACGATTTACTACCACGAGTTGTTTAACCGGATCGGGTTTGATCCCCGGGCTGATTTCAGCTTCGATGATTTCTCCAGGCTGCCGGCGCTAGGGCGCGAGGACGTGCATCGAGCCGGCCGGCGGCTTATATCCGGCGCCGTCCCGCCCGACCGGTTGCGCCGAGACGCCACCGGAGGGTCGAGCGGAACGCCGATCGAGATCTGGATGGGTCCGGAAGAGCGAGGTTGGCGCGAGAGCGGCGGAGAATCGTTTATGCGACGGCTCGGGCTGCCCATCGGCACGCGGATCGGATATTTCTGGGGCCATCATCTCGATCCGGCAACGACCGAAAGTTTCCGCGACCGCATCAATTGCTTCATCGCCAACGTCAAAACCTTCAACTGTTTTCGGCTCTCGCCGGAGATATTTGAAAGATACCACCAGGAATTCGAGCGATGGAGGCCAACCTGCATCGTCGCCTATGCCGGGGCGCTCGGCCATTTCGCCGAGTACCTGATTGAGCGCGGGTATCGGCCTAACTATCCATCACTCTGTCTGGTGACCGGCGCGGAAAAGCTCATCCCCTATCATCGGCGCCTAATCGAAACCGCCTTCGGCCGGCCGGTGCACGAGCGGTACGGGAGCCGCGACGTCGGCTTCATCGGATACCAGATGGATCCGGCCAGGCCGCATGACTTTGAAATTGATTGGGCCGATTTGTTGCTTGAACCCGAGACCGAAGGGGAGAAGTCATCAATTCTCATAACCAAGCTGCATGCCGACGCCATGCCGATGATCCGTTATCGCATTGACGATGTCGGGCGTTTCCAGAGGGGGAGTTGTCCGGGGCATCCAACCTTTGCGCTGAGCGAGGTCATGGGGCGGGTGACCGACGGGGTTCGGCTGCCTGATGGTCGCTGGGTTCATGGAATTGAGTTTCCCCACCTCATGAAGGATTACCCGGTCCGGGAGTTTATGTTGCTCCAACACAAGGATTACTCAGTCCGGCTCATGATCGTCCCGAAAAACGGTTTTGGAGAAGAGAGTCGGCGACAGATAGAAAACATAGTGACGGCCAACCTGCCTGGCCTCGACGTAAAGATCGAGTTGGTCGAGCAGGTTCCCCGCACCAAGGCCAATAAATGGCGTCCCGTGGTTAGCGAGGTTATGGTCACGAAGGGGGAATCGCGATGATGGGATCGAGGATCGAGGATCGAAGATTGAGGACCGAAGATCGAGGATTGGGAATTGACGCGATCCGCGATCCTCGATCCGCGATCCTCGATCCGCGTGTGGCGCTGACCGCGCTTCCGGCGCCGGCCTACACGGATGAGTCCGCTCCGGGAGGCGAGATCCGACGAGCTCTGGAGAGAGTAGCTAAAGAACTGAAGTGGTCTGAAGAAGAACGAGGGCCATTCGGAAGGATGATCCCTCGCGGCGCCCGGGTCCTGATTAAACCCAACCTCGTGCTGCATGAGAACGAGGGTCCTTGGGGGATAGAACCCTTAGTAACGCACCAATCCCTGATCCACGCCGTGGCTGAGGGAGCGCTCCGCGCCGAGCCGTCAGAAGTCCTGATCGGAGATGCGCCGTTACAGGGCTGTGATTTCCAGCGACTCTTGAGCGCCACGGGACTTGGCGCCTGGTCTGACCGCTTGATGAAACTTGAGCCGGCGTTCAAGGGGATTCGCGATTTCCGGCGGACTACTTGTGTCTTTGTCAACGGTGTGAGAATAGCCGCTGAGAGCCTCCAGCCGGAAGAAGGTTTCATCCTTTTCGACCTGGGTCGAAATAGTCTTCTCGAACCGGTCGCCGACGGCCGGAATTCTTTCCGTGTCACCTGCTATGACCCGCGCCTCCTGGCAAGGACGCACTCTCCTGGACGTCATCAATACCTTGTGGCGAAAGAGGTGATCGAAGCCGACGTGATCATTAACATGCCCAAGCTGAAGACGCATAAGAAAGCCGGGATCACCTGCGCGCTCAAAAATCTGATCGGGATCAACGGGAACAAGGAGTACCTGCCACACCACCGCCTTGGCGGGTCAAAAACAGGTGGCGACTGTTATCCCAATTACAACCTGATCAAGAAGGCCCTCGAGTTTACGGCTGACCAAGAAAATATGACGAAGTCATTTGTGATGGCCAAGGTCTGGCATGTGGTCGGCAGGCAGTTCATTCGAGCATTACGGCTGACGGGTGACGGGGTAGGCGCGGATGGGTCCTGGTGGGGAAACGATACGATCTGGCGGACGTGTCTGGATCTAAACAAGATTCTTTTGTATGGCCGACCGGACGGAACTATGGCCGACCAGCCCCAGCGGCAAGTCCTTCACGTGGCGGACGCGGTGGTGGCCGGCCAAGGGGACGGTCCACTTTGTCCGCAACCTCTCCCGCTGGGACTGATCCTGGCCGGGCGCAACGCCGCGGCGGTGGACCGGGTCGGGGCGCATTTGTTGGGCTACGATCCGGAACGATTGTCAATCGTCCGCGAGGCGTTCGGGGAAGTTCGATGGCCAATCGCATCGTTCGAACCACGGGATGTCTCGATCCTCGGCGACTGGAAGTCAGGCTCCGCCGTCCAAGCGTTTCATGAACTACAGAATCTCATGCCTGTCATTCACCCCATTGGCTGGCGTGACGCGTCGCTCCACGCTTCGAGCGGTATCGCGCAATGAAATCGCCCAGTCGCATTTGGGATCGAAGAATCTCAAGCCATGAGCGGCGTCGGGCGAACACTTCACAGATGAACTCCTTGACCGATGCGCAGGCAGGAAGGATCCGGAATATTGAAACCTCGAGTTTTACAGCTAATAGATAGCCTTTATGCGGCGGGGTCTGAGCGTCAGGCGGCGCAGATCGCGCAGTCGCTGAAAGAAAGCTCGCGCTTTCAGGTATTCGTCGCGTGTATGCGCCCGAAGGGAAATTTGGCCGGCGAGCTGCGTCAGATGGGGTTCAGCGATATTCCGTCTTTTCCTATCACCAGTTTTTATGACCGAAGCATGGTCAAGCAGCTCGCCCGCTTCGCCCGCTTTCTGAGAGAGCGGAGGATAGATATCGTCCACACGCACGACTTTTACACGAACGTCTTCGGGATGATCGGCGCCTGGATGGCGAGAGCGCCGGCGCGCATTGCTTCACGACGCGAAACCACGGGGGTTCGCACGCCGGCGCAAAAATTCGTCGAGCTTCGGGCATATCGGCTCGCGCACGCCATTGTGACAAACGCCGAAGCGGTCTCTGAGAGCCTCATCGAAGAGGGGGCGCCACGAGATAAGATTGTGACCATTTATAACAGTTTGAACCGTGAGCGCGTCACTCCGCGATTCGATCGCAATGGGACATTCGAAAAGTTCAAATTGCCCCCGAATGGCCACTGCCGCTTCGTCACGATAGTGGCCAACCTGACGTTCCCGGTGAAAGACTATCCGACATTTTTGCGCGCGGCGCAGCGCGTGCGCCAGGCCGTTCCCGAGGCGCGATTCATCGTCGTAGGTGATGGACCGCTCAAGGGTGAAACATCCGCTCTCGCAAACCGATTGGGTTTGGGAACGGACGTCTTTTTCACAGGACGCTGCGAGCAAGTCGCCGATCTGTTGGCCATCTCCGACGTTTGCGTGCTGAGTTCGATGGCGGAAGGGTTCTCGAACTCAATCCTTGAATATATGGGAGCCGGCCGCCCCGTTGTGGCGACAAACGTCGGCGGCGCGCGCGAGGCGATCATCGAAGGAGTGACGGGCCACCTGGCGCCGCCTGGGGACTACGAGATGATGGCGGCGCGGATCACGGAGCTGTTGCGCAATCCGGAACGCGCTCGGTCGATGGGCAGACGCGGCCGGCAAGTCGTCGAAGAGAAATTTTCCCCCGCCGCTCAACTGGCCAAAACTGAGCAGCTTTATGACCGGCTGCTTGCGCGAGTCAATGAGCGATCGCCCTTCATTCGTAGCTTAATCGGTGGCGCGCGATGTCTTGCCTAAATCAGGACAACCAAAATTGGTACATCAAACCGCCGCAGGACGCCGCAGGAACGCGGAGAAAGAACAGCCTTGATTGTTCTCTGCGCGCCTCTGCGCCCTCTGCGGCGGTTTGACTATCTGTACTAATCTTACGTGGTCTGACGAACATCAACCAGTGGGAGATCCCGTGTCTATCAAACGCAAAATCATTGGGTATATCAATCGTATTCCCACCATCGATAACTTTGTTTACACCGCCAAGCATGGCCCTGCGCGCGGACTTAAACGTCAGGGCGGGATGGGATGGTTGCCTTCTTTCGTGCCGCGCATGCACGAATGGGATGCGGAGGAGACTTTCCTTGCTAACCAGGAGTGGCGGGGCTTAACAGTCTATGACATAGGCGGCGATCAAGGACAGTTCACGATTTTCTTCGCGCATCGGGTCGGCGACACTGGGCAAGTCGTCGTCTTTGAACCGAACCCGCAGAGCTGCAGTCGTATCCTGCGGAACGTCCAGCTCAACGGCTTCCGTAATGTTCGGTTATTGCCGCTCGGACTTGGTGAGCGGCGTGAGACGCTTCAGTTTACCTTTCCCGCGCTAGAACCTGCGCGAGGCACAGCCGTCCCTGCCATCGCGAACACAATCAAGAACGAGGCGTCCGTGACCGGATGTGAGATTGAGGTCAATTTGCTTGACGCTGAGATTAGCCGGAGCGGCTTGCCCATCCCCCACTTTATCAAATTAGATGTGGAGGGCATGGAATATCCCGCTCTGAAGGGCATGCAAGAGACTTTAAAGACTCATCACCCACGCCTTTCGATCGAGATCCACGGCGCCGATCTGAGCGACAAGACGGCCAATGTGCGGCGGGTTGTCGGGTTGTTGGAGAGCTTAAATTACCGGATGCGGCACATCGAATCAGGCGAAAGAATAACAAGTTTGAACGCAGACCGAGCCTGCGAGGGTCATCTTTATTGTGAATAATTGGGACAGATCGAACCACGGGGGGCACGGGGCGTCACGGGGAAAGGCAATAACCATAGTCATCCCCGTGTTCCCTGTGCCCCCCCGTGGTTGAACCTATGTGTCAATGTTGTAAGGAATTTGAGATCGTCGAAAAGTAATAAAGCAAGGGTGTGAGAATGGGAATCCCGACTGTACCGTTATTAGCCCGGAAGAGGCGATCGATTGAATATGCGGGTACTACAGTTGGGGCCATATCCGCCTCCGCACGGAGGAGTGCAATCCAATCTGGTGGCGATTCGCCGGTTTCTGTTGTCTCGAGGGATTCCGTGCGCAGTCATCAATCTGACGCGTTACCGCAGAGAGGACGGCGATGAAGTCTATTACCCGAAGACTTCGCTCGAGGTCCTTAGGCTTCTCACCAGACTACAGTACGACATCATTCACTTGCATTTCGGCGGAAACCTCTCTCCTCGATTGATGATTCTCGCCCTGGCCTGCTGCCTGATGCCTCGAAGCAAAACCGTGCTCACGTTTCATTCCGGCGGTTATCCTTCCTCGAAGGCCGGAAAGAGCGCCACCCCTCTCACGTTCCGGGGATTCGTCCTTCGGCGGTTCGACCGGGTGATCGGAGTAAATCGGGATTTGGAAACATTGTTCCGCAGGTTCGGGGTGGAGACAGGGCGAATCCGTATGATCTACCCGCACGCCGTTTCCTTAGACTCGATGGAGTCATTCCTCCCAGACTACCTGGCTCAATTTTTTCAGTCCCATTATCCCACATTGGTAACAGTGAGCGGTTTGGAACCGGAATACGACCTTTCACTCCAGATAGATGTTCTCGGCGAGGTCCGCCGGCGGTTCCCAAACGCAGGTCTGGTGATCATCGGCTCGGGCAGTCTGGAAGCGGAAGTGAGGGCGAGTATGCAGAGCAAGTCTTACGCGGAGCACATTATGTTATGCGGTGACGTTCCGCATTCGGTCGCCCTGCGCGCCATCGCGGAGAGCGATCTGTTTCTCCGCACGACGCTTTACGACGGCGATTCGATCTCGGTGCGCGAAGCGCTGCTCATCGGGACGCCGGTCATCGCTACCGACAACGGAATGCGTCCCGGTGGAGTCCACCTGATTCCTAGCTCCGACCCGGACGCGCTACTGCGGACAATCGAAAAAGTATTGACGAAACCCGCTCCGGAACAAACTCGGGGTGATACAGGCGAGCGAAATATCGAAGAGGTATTTGAGCTTTATCAAGAGATGCTCAAAGAGAAGAAGTAGAGTTATGTGTGGTATCTGCGGCGTCGCCATTCCAAATCAATTGAGCCGGCGGGTGAACGAGTCGCGGCTTGTCGCAATGCGGGATTCGCTCACTCATCGCGGCCCGGACGACGCCGGCATCCTGATAGACGGTTCGGTCGGGCTCGGTCACCGGCGATTGTCCATAGTCGATCTGGGCGGGGGCCGCCAGCCGATGGCGAATGAAGACGATTCGGTCCGGATAGTTTTCAACGGCGAGATATATAACCACCGCGAACTGCGCCCGATGCTGGAAGATCGCGGACACATATATCGCAGCTCGTCTGACACCGAGACGATTATCCACCTCTACGAGGAGTTCGGTCCGCGGGGCGTCGAGAGGCTGCGCGGGATGTTCGCCTATGCGATCTGGGACGGCCGGCGGCGGCGGCTCGCGATCGCGCGTGACCGGCTCGGCATCAAGCCCTTGTACTACGCCGTGAAGGATGACGGAACGCTCTACTTCGCGTCGGAGATCAAGGCGTTGATTGAGGCGGGCGCGATCCGGCCGGAGTTGAATTACAACGCGCTCGCCGATTACGCGGCGAACCGTTATACCTCGGGCGAAGAGACGCTCTTTAAAGGCGTAAGGCGATTGCTGCCCGGCCACACACTGGTCTGGAGCGACGGACAGATCGAAATCGAGCGTTATTGGGACCTGAACTTCACGAGACCGAATGAAGCCTTGAGTGAAGCGCAATACGTAGAGCGCTTCGGCGAGATCTTCCGTGAATGCGTCGAGTCGCATCTGATGGCGGATGTGCCGCTCGGAATGTTTCTCTCCGGCGGCATTGATTCGAGCGCGATTGCGGCCGTCATGAGCCGCCTTGTGAAAGAGCCGATCAAAACCTTCTCCGTCGCTTTCGCCGAACGCGATGCGAATGAGCTGGAGTACGCGCGCGCGGTGGCGCAGGCCTTCAAGACCGATCATCACGAGATCGTCGTCAGCCCTGAACAGTTTTTCGACCGTCTGCCCGCGCTCGTTTATCAGGAAGACGAACCCATCGCGCATCCGTCGAGCGTGCCGCTCTATTTCGTCTCCGACCTGGCCGTCAAGCATGTCAAGGTCGCGCTGACAGGGGAAGGCTCGGATGAACTGCTCGCCGGGTACAACAAGTATCGAGTGACGATCTACAACCTGCTCTTGGGCCGCGGCTACGAGCGCGTGACGCCGGCGCCACTCCGCAATCTGGTCAAGAAACAGATCGAAAATTTGAATGGCGCGTCTCGCGCGCGCCGAGCGCTCGAGCGGACTTTCCTGTTTATGCCCGCGGAGATCAAAGACGTCTACTTCGACAACTTTGCGGTCTATTCGCCGTCCCGGCAGCGGCGGTTGTTCACGGCCGAGGCTTACGCCCGGATACATGATCACAACCCTTACCGCACGGCGCTCGCCTACATCGAGCGATCGGGCGCTGAGACGCTACTCGACAAATTGCTCGCGGCGGATCTGAAGACCTATTTGCACGAACTGCTGATGAAGCAGGACCAGATGAGCATGGCCGCGTCACTCGAAACCCGCGTGCCGTTTCTGGATCACAAGCTGGTGGAGTTCGCCACGCGTCTGCCCGATGCGATGAAGCTGCGCGGTTGGACGACGAAATATGTGTTGCGGCGAGCGATGCGAGGCGTGTTGCCGCCGCAGATACTGACCCGCAAGAAGATGGGCTTCCCGACGCCGATCGGCAGTTGGTTTCGCGGCCGGTTTCGCCGGGTGTTAGAGGAATACATCCTGAGCGAGCGCGCGTCGGAGCGTGGCGTCTTTAATCCGTCATACGTGCGCGAACTCGTAGATAGACACATGGCAGGCGAGAACCACGGGGAGCGTTTGTGGATGCTCGTCAATTTTGAAATCTGGCAGCGGCGCTTTTTCGACGTCGATACATCTGAATGAATAGCCACAGAGCACACAGAGAGCACAGAGAAATAGTGAGGCGCCTCTGTGCTCTCTGTGCCCCTCTGTAGCTAACAGTCTTCATACACCTGAAAACCAATATAGTGAAAAAGCGATGAAAATCCTGTGGGTCAAAACGGGCAAGCTGGTTCCGGTTGATACCGGCGGCAAGATTCGCTCTTACAACATTCTGCGGAGACTCGCCGGACGTCACGAAGTCACATTTCTGTCCTACTACGGCGGACGACGTGATGAGGCCTATGAGCGCGAGATCTGTGAACACCTGCCGGGGACCAAGGTGATTTATACGGCCACGCGCGACGCGACAACCTTGGGGCGCAACCTCCTCTATTTGCGCCGGCTGCCGTTGCGCGCGCCCTTTGGAGTCACCAAGTTCCTGTCGCGCGAAGCCCGAGCGTTGCTCTCCCAGTGGCTGAATGAAGGCCGCTTCGACGTCGCGGTTTGCGATTTCCTTGGGTCCACTCTCAATTTCCCTTGGAAGAGCGCCACGCCTGTCGCGCTTTTTCAACACAACGTCGAATCGATCCTCTGGCGGCGACACGCGGAACACGAGCCGAATCCGATCAAGCGAATCACGTTCAAACTGGAGGCCGCCAAGATGCTGCGTTACGAACGCGCCGCCGTCGCCCGATTCGACCATGTGATCGCGGTTTCGGAACACGACCGCGAGCGGATGAAGGCGATGACCGATCAGGCGCGAATTAGCGTTGTGCCGACCGGAGTTGATTTGCGGCAATACCAAGCCGTCACGGGAGAGAGCGCGACCGAACCAGTCGTGATGTTTCTCGGTTCGATGGACTGGGAAGCGAATGTTGACGGCGTCACTTACTTCTGCCGCGAAATATGGCCGCGGGTGAAACGCGCCGCGCCCGAAGCGCGTTTCCGCATCGTCGGGCGCAACCCGGATCCGCGCGTCAAACAACTCGCTTGCGACGACATCGAGGTGACAGGACGCGTCGAGTCGGTAACCGATCACCTGCGCCAGACGGCCGTCTTTGTCGTGCCGCTGCGCATCGGCGGCGGCACTCGGCTCAAGATTTACGAGGCGATGGCGATGCGAAAAGCCGTCGTCTCAACCACCGTTGGCGCAGAAGGACTGGATGTCAATCATAACCGAGACATTCTGCTGGCCGATGATCCGCAAACCTTCGCCGATTCCGTCATCGAAATGCTGCGCGATCATCCAAGAAGGATGATCCTCGAAGCGGCGGCGGGCGAGAAGGCCGCGCGTTACGATTGGTCGGTGGTCACAGATCGGTTTGAAGAATCGCTGGCGCAAACCATCAGAGATGCGCGAATCGTCCAGTCAATACATAAAGGGTCTTGACGATGGGAAGCGGGTCTGAGAGGAAGCGGGTAATTTCATTGGGGTATCACGACGTTGTCGAACTCGCGACGCATCAGACGAGCGGTTTCGCGGGGGCCGATGCGGCCCTCTACAAACTGGAGCCTGATCAGTTCGATCGACACCTCGCGGCGATCAGTAAAGTCGTTTCCGACAGGCCGATCCTGGTAACCGATTTGATGGCGGATAAAGCCACGCCGGCCAGGCCCTGGATGATAACGTTCGACGACGGAGGCCTAAGCTCATACACCACGATCGCCGACCGGCTGGAGATGATCGGCTGGCGCGCTCACTTCTTCATCACGACCGATTACATCGGCGCGCCGGCTTTTATGAGCCGTGAGCAAATCCGCGACCTGCGTCGTCGCGGTCACATCATTGGCTCACACTCTTGCTCACACCCACTGCGCTTTGCCGCCTGCCCTCGCGCTGAACTGAAGCGTGAATGGAAGGAGAGCGTGAACGTGCTTTCAGACTTGCTGGGCGAGCGAGTTCGCATCGCTTCTGTGCCCGGCGGGCAGTATTCGCGCCATGTAGCTGAAGCCGCCGCTGACACAAGGATCGAGGCTCTTTTCACTTCGGAGCCGACGACCAGATGCGCCAAGGTAGAGAACTGCCTGGTGATCGGACGCTACTCGATCCAACGTTGGATGACGCCCGATGTCGCCGCCGGAATGGCTTCAGGTCAGTTCGCGCCGCGATTCAGGCAATGGCTGTGGTGGGAGATCAAGAAAATCATCAAGACTTTGGGCGGTGATTACTATCTGAGGTTGAGAAAATCCTTTGCGGATGGATTCAACTGAAACTCACTCGAGAAAGACATTTTCAGACCGCGGCGGGCGAGTTTGTAGGATCGGCGACCGCTGATCGAGGAATTAAAAGATCTAACACGGAGAAGTAGTGTGACAACTTTCAGAAGAAGAACTCTGTCAATCTCCGCCGGGTTTCTGACTTCGGTCATGGCGCTGGCGAACTGCGGCGCCATGCGAACGCCGATGGGAGGCGCCCTTACCGAGGCGGAGATCGAGAGTATGGCAAAACGCACAATGCCGGCGCTCGGAATCGCAGGACCCGAGCCGGAACTCCCGCGCGTCTTTGTCGATACGAACTATAAGCAGCCCACCGGGCGAACCATCGCCGTGCCCGCGGGCGGCGATTTTCAGGCGGCGATAAATCAGGCGCAGCCAGGCGATGTCATTACGCTTAAGGCTGGCGCCACTTTCACGGGCAATTTCACTCTTCCCGCAAAATCCGGTTCCGGATGGATCGTCATTCGTAGTTCGGCTCCGGATGGCGAGCTCCCCCGACCCGGCGCGCGCATTACGCCGGCCTTTGCCGGCGCGCTCCCCAAGATCGTTACCCCGAACAGCGGGGCCGCATTGGAAGCCCTCAGCGGCGCTCATCACTACCGTTTTATCGGACTGGAATTCGCCCTTGCGCCCGACGTCCCGCAAGTCTTTAGCTTGGTCACGCTCGGCGCCAAAGAAACCTCTCTGGCCCAATTGCCGCACGACCTGGTAATTGACAGGGTCTATGTCCATGGCAGCCCTTCAGCCACTCTAAGGCGCGGCATAACGCTCAACAGCGCCTCGACCGCCGTCATCGACTCTCACATCTCTGACTGCCACGAGGAGGGCGCCGATTCCCAGGCCATTGGCGGATGGAATGGCGCCGGCCCATTCAAGATCGTCAACAACTATCTCGAAGGCGCAGGGGAGAATTTCATGCTCGGCGGCGCTGATCCGGCGATCCCTAATCTCGTTCCGTCGGACATCGAGTTCAGTCGCAACCATTGCTTCAAGCCACTCACGTGGAGGATCGGCGATCCGAGCTTCGCAGGGAAGCCCTGGGGGATCAAGAACCTCTTCGAGTTGAAGAACGCGCAGCGTGTGCTGGTTGACGGCAACATCTTCGAGAATAACTGGACGATGGCGCAGAACGGGTTCGCGATCCTCTTCACCGTCCGCAACCAGGACGGGAAAGCCCCCTGGTCTGTGGTTCAGGACGTGACCTTCACAAATAACATCGTGCGTCACTCAGCGTCGGGTTTCAATATGCACGGCAGCGACGACAACGCTCCGAGTATGGCGAGTCGGAGATTCAGAATCGCCAATAACCTGCTCGAAGACATAGACGGCAAACGCTGGAACGGCGGCGGGATAGCGTTTCAGATTAATCGGGGCCCGCACGATCTCGCCATCGAGAATAATTCC